>Ga0209540_10001690_pt1 | contig 16323 bp, 12 predicted proteins | sample BarGraIncu01121A_FD_184501 | JGI IMG/M metagenome (GOLD analysis project Ga0209540, IMG submission 184501) | Arctic peat soil microbial communities from Barrow, Alaska - Barrow Graham LP Incubations 011-21A (SPAdes) (version 2) | ecosystem: Environmental > Terrestrial > Soil > Wetlands > Peat... | reverse complement strand
ATGCTTTGTGAAACTTAATTGAATTCACACCTAAGAATTGATTTCGTTGATTCATGCTACAAAAGTAGCAATTACTAAAATTGTGGGCGGTCTAAGCGCCTATACCAATAAAAATATTCCAATTATGAAGAAGAAATATATATTATTAGTATTCTCATTAGTCATTTGGCTTAAAATTGATGCTCAAATAGAATTTATAATTAAGAAGATTCAGGTTTATGATATAAATGTTCAAATTTCAAAAGATATACTTAGAGAACATGATAATGAAGGACCTTTTGTTCAACTAAATTTTATATTTAAAAACAATACAGATTCTATAATAAAACTTCAACCTAGTAAATCTGAAATAATAATATCGTTTCAATACAAAAATAGATATTTTTCTCAAAATGGATTCCCCTTGCTTTTCATGGATAATGATTCGTTAATAATTCTGCCGCATCAACTATATGAGAATTCAGTTGGTGTAAATTTATATTTAGGTACCTCGATTTTAAAAAAGAATGATAATGATTATCGGATTGAATTAATTGAAACACTGCCAACAATTAAACTTATTTACAAAGATAAAAGAACAAGAGCTAAGTCATCCGAAATTTTAGGTGTTGAAGTAATTGATGATAAAAGCATAGATAATCTTAAACACAAAAAATAAATCTGGATTGAGCTTCTCAAGGAATGAAAATGGTGGGCGTATGCTCACCATTTCTTGATATTTATAAGTGTAGATCCGTTGTGTGAAAAATACTATTGGATTAGCCCGTATGCGTATTGTGCAGGGAATCCAGTAAATAGGATTGATCCAGATGGGCAAGATATTACAATTTCGTATATAGACAAAGATAACAAAGAACAAAAATGGGTGTTCAATGGGAAAAATGGCGAGAATGCACCAAAGAATGATTTTGTCAACTCTTTTATTGGTGCATATAATTATAATTTAGAAAATGGTGGTGGCGAAAAAATGAAAGAAGCTGCAACCAATTCGGAGTTAAATATTCCACTGCAGCAAGGAGATGAAACGGTTTTTTATCACAATACTGAAAAAGGCACTTATGGCATCGACTGGAATCCCAAAGATGGAATTAAAACAGATGAAGGTTATAAAATGTCACCTGCTACAGCCTTAGATCATGAATTTGACCATGCAACATCTTATGTTGACAATCCAACTGCCTACGATAAAAGGGCAAATACCCCAGATAAGCAATATGATAACAAAGAAGAACGCCGTGTTATTACTGGTTCAGAAGTAAGAACAGCCAGAGCTAATTATGAATATCCACAAGGTTACGTTCGCAAGAACCATAGTGGCGGTAGTTTTATAACAGTACCCAACCCAACTTCGAATGGGGATAGATTACCAGGTATATATAGATGGATTAATAGACATGCAAAACAAAACGGAAATAACACGATATACAAAAGAATGAGATGAGAAAAATTATTATATATTACGTTCTTATTACCGGCTTAATTGCCTGTAGTATCCCAAGCAATAAGACAAAACACAAAAGAAATAATATTTGTGAAAGTTCAATTGATTCAATTAAAGTTTCTTATTATAATATATATTTTGAATCGCCGCTAGCAAGAAAATACAACGATATAATGAAGGCAAAGAGACCTTCATTCGAAAAGGTGTATATAGGTAATACAAGAGATTACCACGTGAAGTACACTGGCGTAATAGATACGGTGATAACTAGTTGCGAAGCTTTATTCGCAATTGAGTTAGAACTAAAACGATTAAAGCCAGATGCTGAGTTTGCAGCTAAAGATATGCGAATAGCGCTTACCTTTTTCTATAGGAACTCCAAACAAAAAAGTATAATTCTTATCAATGAATACAATAATATTTTCTTGAATGATGTGCTCCAAAACAAGAATAATAGACTAATCTATCTTATAAAAAAGAACATCGGCTTTTATTCATGGTTCACACGAGGTGAATTAAAACACATGGAAGAGTTGAGTGATTCTTCTTTCGTTAAAGACTCTGTGATAAACACTATAGAGAATAATCCTCGTCTTATAGGCTCAAAAGAATGATGGTAATGTGTCAGGTTTAGCGATAGTCAATTATCTTTTTGATTGCCAATAGCAAAAGTCAGAGGTTAACCGGAGAATGGTCTGTGTAATGCTCACCATTATCCGGTAGCAGTGGAGTTTTCTATGGTGATGAAGAATTCGTAAAAAACACAACCAACAGTGGAAACAGCTGTGCCTACGATGCGAATGGAAATCGACTCTACGACAGCAATAGCAATATTTGGGGAATAAACTATAATTTGCTGAATCTGCCCGATGCCATGCAATTCTATCAGGGTCATCAGACCATTTATACCTACTCGGCAACCGGTGCCAAATTGAAAGTGGTGGATAAAACAGCTCCGGAGGGAGTTATATTACCTGTAACAAGTCTGAATACAGTTTTGTCGAACCCTTCGGTATCAACAATTACCACTACCGATTATGTAGGGAACGTGATATATGAAAATGGAACTCTCAAACGCATACTCACTCCCGAAGGTTATTGGCAGGATGGTACATACTACTACTTTCTGAAAGATCATCTGGGCAGTAATCGGGTAGTGATAAATAGCAGCGGAGGTATTGCCGAGACCAGCAGTTATTACCCCAGCGGTATGCGCTTTGGCGAAAGTGCAGCAAAACTAAATAATAGTGTACAGCCATACCGCCATACCGGGTTGGAAATGCAGGAAATGCATGGTTTGAACTGGATAGATAATCTGGCACGATTCCGCACGGTAAGTGATGGTAGTGGATTTACAGGTGTGGATCCACTGGCGGAGAAACGTTACTCAATATCACCTTATGCCTATTGCAGCGGAAATCCGGTGAATAGAATTGATCCGGACGGGATGGATTGGTACAAAGACAAAGATGGCACTAGACAATATGACCCTAATGTTACGTCTCAAAAAAATCTAGCTAAAGGACAAACATACATAGGTGTAACAGATGCCGTGAAAGACAAAAATGGTAATGTTATGGAGAACTATAGAAAAGATGGTAGCATTATGTATACCAGTGAGTCAAGTGGTTATGGCAGAATTTGGAATAACTCGATTAAAACTGGTCATGAAGAAATGGGTGTCGTTACAGACAAAGGTGTTCTAGTTCTTCCTGACTATAAGAATGATGCTAGTACCGTTGATTTAAAAGATTATAATTATTCGACTAAAAATGGCAATATTGTTGATGCAAGTGGAAATAGCTTCAATACAATTGCGACCGTTCACACGCATCTCGACGGGTCTTTGCCTAGCACATACGATGGTACTGGTTATGGTGATTTGGGCTTTGCAGCATTTAGAACACCAAATAAACCTGTATTTGTTCTTCAAATGACACCAAATAAAATAGATCCTATAAGCTTTATTATTTCTGGTGCAAACACTCATTCCAATTTTAGCCATTTCAATAACTATGACACATATGAGATTAATAAGAGTAATTTGAATGTTCAAATGTTATTGCATGGAACTAGTCTAAGAGGGTATACAATTAATAATGCAATCAACAAACTACGTAAAATACCATGAAAAAAACATTGATTTTTGTTTTAGCTATTCTATTCTTTTTTAGTTGTAAAAAAGGAAACCACAATTTACAAACTGGGGTTAATCTCAAACCCAATCTGTTAATTGTTCTTGATTCATTTGTCAAAACTATGCCACTTAAAAATAAATATAATGAGATTTATATTGATAAAGTAGATCCCCATATATATTCTATAATTCTTTATAGTGGCAATAACTCTCTTACAGAAAAGGAGATAATTGATAATAAACTTTATCCGTGTAATTTTACAAATCGGAATGGTGTCAAGTTTTATATTTTTTCAGGAATTGAGAAGTATTTTTCTGATTCAGATACTACTTCACAAGTCATGTATAAAAAGAATAACAATTTTGATAGTGAGAATATGAAGTTGTGGATTGTATTAGACAGCTTTAACATCATTAAAGCTAAAAGCTTCCGATATGCATATCCTTATATGTCTTTGCCAGCACGTTATAAGTCTACAAAGGAACTTGAAATAAGAGGTTGCAATAATTAGGAAGATGTGATTGAAAAAACGCACCCATTTGTTGAAAACGAAAGGACGGTGAGGTAATGTATCAGATTTGGTGTTACTTAAATAAGTGCATGTAAATCAATGAAGATTTATATGATTGTAATAGGAACTGGTGGGTGTATGCTCACCATTTCTTATTTTTATAGGCTTAAAATCAATCAAAACAATAAAACATGAGTGAAAATAGCCCTTCATGTATCAGATTTGGCGTTAGCCATTTTTGTCCAGCTTGTAAATCAGAGAATCTAATAAAGAGTGGTAAAACAGCTAACGGCAAACAGCGCTATTGTTGCAAAGAATGTTGTAAACGGTTTATTATACACTACAGTTACAATGCTTATAAATCAAATATCAATCAGCAAATTATCATTTTCACCAAAGAAGGGCTGGGCATACGCAGTACTGCCCGTGTTTTACATATATCGATAACAACTTTATTAAAACGAATTATTACCATTGCCGAAGGTATTCAGCAACCGCCCATTGCTATGGGCAAAAGCTACGAAGTAGATGAGATGAGAACCTATATTGGGAAGAAATCACTTCTTCGTTGGATAGTCTATGCGCTGGATAGAGAAAGTAAGGAAGTGGTAAGTTTCAACGTAGGCAGACGAACCAATAAAACGCTGAAACGGGTTATCAAGAGTCTGGAGTTGGCCAATGCGCGTAAGATTTACACGGATAAACTAAAGAATTATGGCTATCTTATCACTAAAAAACTTCATAATACCCACGTTCATTCCACCAATCATATTGAACGGCATAACCTTTCCATCAGAACACACCTGAAACGATTGAACCGAAAAACAATTTGCTTCAGTCGGAGTCTGGTGGTATTAATGGCTATATTGAGGATTTATTTTTGGGGATGAAAGTCTCTTTATTACACCTAAACCCCGTTAACGATAATATAGAGACTGACATAGGTTTTTGAGCAAGATTTCGGCAATATTCTTATCACTTATCTTCAAAAATACGTTTGAGATAGTCTGTGTTTGTTCTGTAATTCTTTTTTACATTGTGCACATCATTCCTGTCGCGCGAACGTTCAATCACCAGCCAACCACACCAGCCCATTTCGTGTAATACAGTTTTTACTTTATTCATATTTACCTGTTTGTCATTGGGCAGTGTTACCCCATCGGTGTTGGTACAATGAATCTGGCATATTCTGTCCTTTCCCAGTATCCGGAGCTCTTTGTATAAATTCCGTCCGGCAACCAATGGATTTTGAAAATCGTAATAGATCTTTATTCCTTTAGAATCAATATCTTTTAGTAGCTGAACCTCTCCTTTAGCATCTAAGGCTGTTTCTATTCCAATTACCACGCCTGCGTCTTCGGCCATTTTGCCTATTACTTTCAGTCTTTCAATTATCCGTGGACGTAATTCCGGGTTTTTATTCAAATTGCATTGTACTCCTAATGGAAGAAAGGCCACTTTTACCCCCATGGCTTGCATGGTGTTTATGCAATCTTCAACCAATGCTTTGTAATTTTCCCGTTGAGCAAATGATTGGGCATAGAAGCCGGACATTGCAATAGAGGAAATCTCTATATTGTTTTCTCTTGCCTTTTGGAGGAATAACTCCTGAAATTCTTTTTTATTCAACTTGTTGTCAAACGCATCGCGTTGACCGAGCGAACCCATATCCACCTCAACTCCGTCGGCTCCGATTTCGTGAGCCAATTCGAATTCTCCTATTTTCTGGCGCTTCAGAATCATCCAGTCGCATACAGAAATTTTAAAACAAGTATGTTCGGATTTGTTTGTTCGGCTTACTTCTGCATCCGGATTCTTAGCCTGAAGACTGAAAGTTCCAATCAAAATACAAACAATAGAAAAAAAACGTTGACTCCAACCTCGTGTTATGATCATGGCAAACTGATTGATATAGATTTATAATTAAAGACGGGGACTTTAATAAATTGTAATCAGAAACCAACAGGTTTTACTGAAGATTAAAAGAACATAAGCAGTTGCAAGTAAATTGTTACGAGTGGGTAGTAAGTAGTTGGTAGTCTGTAGTGAGTGAACAAAGCTATAAGTTACAAGTTACGAAGTTGTTTATCTGAATATAGCCTACAAAAAACAGATTATTAATTATTGTTGTCCGGTAAAAATTAGTAGATTCTTCGCTTCGCTCAGAATGACAGATTATTACATTCTATTTGTTGGAGATGGGGTAGGTTGGCGGCGAAGCCGCCAACCTACCCCATCTCCAAACATAAAACATTGATTGTCATTTCGAACGAAGTGAGAATTGAAAATCGGCGTTAGCCAAATCTCTCACAAAGTTTCATCTATAAAGTTTACCGGACAATACTGATTATTATTGATAACTTACCGCTTTTAAGTAACCGGGCAAATTACTTATTTCAACATCAAAACAGAAAAAAAGTATATTTTAGAGAGTTATTATAAGTGTTTAGTTGATTTGCTTCGTATTTATAGTTATAATTGTATCTTTCAATTGAGAGTGGCTTTAGATTATCAGCAGTAATTTGAATTCTTTTTATTCATTTATGAATGTCAACTATCTTTATTATGAATTCTATCTTGAGAAAAAAATCAATAGTATTGTTATTTCTGATTTTTGCAATGACATCAGTTTTTGCTGCAGAATGGCAATGGTCTGTAACTGTAAATAAATATATTTCGCCGGAGACCAATGACCACCCGCGTGCTTTTTTGTGGATTCCTGAAAATTGTAAACAGGTGCGTGCTGTTATTGTTGGACAGCATAATATGCTAGAAGAAGGTGTTCTGGAGCATTCCGGATTTCGCAAGAAAATGGCTCAGCTGGGCATTGCCGAAATATGGATTACACCCGGATTGGATCAGGTTTGGGACTCAAAAACAAATGTTCAGGATATTTTTAATCAAATGCTGGATTCGCTGGCTGCATTTTCGGGTTATGCTGAATTGAAATATGCTCCGGTTATACCCATGGGGCATTCGGCGATGGCTACTTTTCCCTGGAACTTTGCAGCTCAGAATAACGATCGAACGCTGGCTGTTCTTTCGGTACATGGTGATGCACCCTCAACAAACCTGACCGGTTATGGTCGTCCGAACCTAGACTGGAGTAAACTGAAGATAGATGGCATTCCCGGTTTGATGGTGGAAGGTGAATACGAATGGTGGGAAGCTCGCATTGAGCCGGGGTTAAACTACAAAAAAGCACACCCGAAATCATGCATCTCATTTTTATGCGATGCCGGTCGTGGGCATTTTGACTTTTCGGAGCAGTTGGTTGATTACCTTGGATTGTTTATTGAGAAGGCTGTAAAATACCGTTTACCAAAGAAGAGTCCGATGAACCAACCGGTGAAATTGATTTCAGTTAATCCACAAAATGGGTGGTTGGCTGATCGTTGGCATAAAGATCGCTTGCCGGAAGCAATAGTTGCACCCAATAAATTGTATACAGGTAACAGAGATAGCGCCTTTTGGTATTTCGACAAAGAAATGGCAAAACTGACAGAACGTATTTATGCCCGCCAGCGAGGCAAAAAGGAGCAATACCTCGGCTACGTGCAAAATCAGGAATTGCTGGAATTTAATCTGAAGCACTTTGCCCGCTATCTGGGAAAATTTGAACCGGAAGCTGACGGGCTTACATTTCATATTTCGCCGGCATTTACCAATAATTTACATGCTAAAATAACAAATAATCATGCCACAACAAAGACTGTCATTTCTCGTATTTGTGGTCCGGTGGAGAAAGTAAATGATAGTACATTTACCGTTCGGTTTTCCCGTATGGGATTGAACAACGTAAGACGTACAGCGGATATGTGTCTGATTATGGCTAATGATGGCGATGCTAACTATAAAAGTGCTGTGCAACAAATGTATTTACACATTCCGTATCCGAACAAAGAGGGCAAAGAGCAAAAAATCAGTTTTGATTCTATTCAAGACATCAACCAATCCATAAAATCAGTAGATTTGCACGCAACAGCCAGCAGTGGAATGCCCGTTTATTATTACGTACAGGAAGGACCGGCGGAAATAAAAGATGGAAAATTGGTTTTGACAACAATTCCACCGAGGGCTAAGTTTCCTGTAAAAGTAACTGTGGTTGCCTGGCAGTATGGACGGAGTGTAGAGCCAAAAATACAAACGGCTGACCCTGTAATTCGTACATTCAGCGTCCAAAAATAAATTCAAAGAACCATCGTTCTGCAAAATGAAGAAATATAGTATATTCATAACCATCATTCTATCTAATCGAATAATAATAAAAGAGTAAAATGAAAAAACAAAATGCAATCTGGCTCTTACTTGCGATGTTTTTCTTTTGTGCAACAGTTCAAACTTCGGCACAAAACAGAAAATCGATCAATAATTTCAATATTAAACATAAAAAGAGTTTTGTTCATCCGGGCATTCTTCACTCACGGGAATCTTTGGACCACATATTTGAAGTGGTAACAAAGAAGACGATGCCAGAATACGGATCGTATGAATTGTTGAAGAATCATCCGTGTGCCAGTGCTCAATACAAGATGAATGGACCCTTCAGAGTTATTTCGCGCGACGGTCAATATGCCTACACAAAAAGTAAAATGGAAGCCGATTTCAGTGCTGCTTACCTGAATGCTTTGATGTGGATTGCGACAAAAGATGAAAGCCATGCAAGGAAAACGTTGGAAATTTTGGGCGCTTATGCTGATAGCTTAAAGCTTATCCCGGCAACGAATGATGCCCCACTTTTGGTGGGCTTGGAAGGAATGAAAATTGTCAATGCCATGGAAATTCTTCGTTATACTTACAAAGGCATGACACATGAACAAATGGGGAAGATAAACAAGATGATAACCACTATTTTTCTTCCGGTATGCGAAACGTTTTATAAAACCAAAGCATATACGAACGGGAATTGGGGTCCTATAGTAACTAAGACCTATATTTCAGCAGCTATTTATTTAGATAATAAGGCGATGTATAATAAAGCAATCGATTTTTATTACAACGCAAACGACAACGGAACTATTCAAAATTACATTAGCGGTACCACAGGACAAGTTCAGGAAAGTGGACGGGATCAGGGGCATTCCCAGTTAGGAATTGGTGCATTGGCAACAGTTTGTGAGATTGCGTATAATCAGGGAGACGATCTGTACAGTGCTTTTGATAATCGACTTCTTAAAGGTTTTGAGTACGTAGCCCGGTACAATTTGGGCGATGATAACGTGCCTTTTACAACATGGAAAGACGTTACCGGCAGATATTCTGACTGGACGTTGATTTCAGACAAAAGCCGTGGACGGTTTATCCCTGTTTATGAAATGGTATATAACCATTATGTACGCATTAAAGGTCTATCGATGCCCTATACTGAACAAGTCATTAAAAGAATTCGCCCGGAAGGATATGATCGTGATCAACCGGCATTTGGAACATTGCTTTTTTACGGAACCGGAAAATCAAATTAATACCAGCATGAATTTCAAACAATTATTTATCCTATTCTTTATTTGTCATGTGGGGAATGTATTTTCTCAGCAAATCATTACTTTTCCGGCTTCGGACAGTATTCTTCACAATAATGATTTCACAGTAAAGGTACGCATTCCCGGTGGGCAGTGGCAAAATTTGTATGAGTACGAAGCGCTGGTGGATATGCATCGTGTAACCAGCAGTTCTATGGTCAATTTCGATTTTTCGGGAACCGTGGAGTTTTCGGTAACTTACAACCGCGAAAAAGTTCGAACGGCTCGTATCCGTCCGTTGTCTTATGGTTTTGAACCGAAGATAAAAGGCAATACGCTTACGTTCTCACTGTCCAGGCCCTGTAATCTTTCGCTGGAAGTGAACGGTGATATTTTTCATAACCTGCAAATTTTCACTAATGCCCCCGAAACCTATAAGCCTGATCCGAAGGACAGCTCCGTGATGTATTTCGGTCCGGGTTTTCATACAGTAAAGAATAATATCTTACATGTTCCGAGCGGCAAAATGTTATATCTGGCAGGTGGTGCCGTGCTGAATGCTTCTATTAGTTGCGATAGCGTTAAGGATGTGCGCATCTGTGGGCGTGGTATTGTTTACAAAGCGAATGATGGAGTAGGAGTGAATTTCTCAGACAATGTTCGGATTGAAGACCTTGTTTTTCTGAATCCGTCGCACTATACCGTGTGCAGCGGACAATCTACCAACGTGAAGATAAAGAATATCCGTTCGTTCAGTGCCAAAGGGTGGGGAGATGGTATCGACCTGTTTTGTAACAATCATGTGCTGATTGAAGGAGTCTTTATGCGAAACTCTGACGATTGCATTGCGATTTACGGTCACCGTTGGAAATTCTATGGTGACTGCCGAAACGTGTTGGTGCGCAATTCTACCCTTTGGGCCGACGTAGCTCACCCCATTTTAATTGGTACACACGGCAACCCGGAACCGGGAAAATCGGAAGTGCTGGAAAATATGAAGTTTGAAAACATCGATATTCTCAATCAGGACGAAAAGCAAATCAATTATCAGGGCTGCATGGCTATTAATGTGTCTGACGAAAATCTGGCACGAAACATTCTTTTTGAAAATATCCGTGTGGAAGATTTCGAACAAGGGCAACTGCTGAATTTGCGTGTAACCTTTAATAAAAAATATGCTAAGGCGCCCGGAAGAGGCATCGAGAATATCTATTTCAAGGATGTATCGTACAATGGTAAAAACGCCAACCTCTCCATTATCGAAGGCTATTCGCCCGAGCGGGGAATTAAAAACATTGTTTTTGATGGCTTGAAGATAAATGGAACTGAAATTTCTCCGAAACTAAATAAACCCGGATATATGCAATACTCCGATTTCGCCAGATTTTACGAGGGATTGTATGTGGATAAGATTGTTTATAAAACTTCGCAAGACAACGTAAAATAGCAAGATTACGCAAAATATTAGTAAAGATAATTCCGGTCATGTTAGGTATGATCCGTCAAATAGACGTATAAATTACATGTAATACCACACTGTAGGTTATATGAATAATTCAGACAATAGAAAATGAAACATTTCAAATTAAACTGTTTGTTGGCATTATTTATTCTGGCATTTCTGCCGGCTCATGCCCAAACCATTATCAAAGAAACTCAACAAAAACTCATATCACCCGATGGTGCGTACGAGTTTACTTTTTATCAGAAGCAGATAGCCTCTGGCGGAAAGCAAATGTATTATACGCTTTCCTACAATGGAAAATCGGTGGTTGAAGAATCGGAGTTGGGTGTATTGATAGAGAACCATACTTTCGAATCGGCTTTGGCTGTTCCTAACGATACTTGTAAGATGTGGGGCGAAAATCTCAACTATACAGGTGTTCAGCACACTTCGTTTGATGAAACATGGAAACCTGTGTATGGAGAGCATGCTTCAATTCGTAATAATTACAATGAGATAACTGTTTCGTTCCGAAAAGGAGATACCCCGACTAAAGCATCGGGTGACGGATACGATAAGAATAAAAGTTACTATATGAATGTGATTGTTCGTGCGTACAACGAGGGAGTTGCGGTGCGTTACCATTTCCCGGAACCGAGTAACGGTCTGTTTCTACATATAGTAGGTGAGCAAACACAGTTTTCGATGCCCGAAGGTACGTTGGCTTATTACGAGCCCTGGGCACAGGGACCGTATTCATTGTTGACTCTCAAAGACTGGAAAGGGCAAAGTGAACGCCCATTGACAATGAAACTAACTAATGGACTTACTGTGGCAATAACCGAAGCCCAAATGACGGACTATGCTCGCATGAAGTTTAGTCTCAATACTACCAAACCCAATACACTTCAAGCTACTATTTACGGCAGCGTGGATGCAATTCCTGCTTATTCCACTCCCTGGCGGGTAATTATGGTGGGCGAGAGATCAACTGATTTAATTGGCAATAAGGATATTATATTTAATCTGAACCCCGAAAATAAGTTGAAAGACTTTTCGTGGATTAAACCGGGGAAAGCCATTCGTATCACTAATATGACTCAGGCTAATGCCATAAAATATATTGACTTTGCGGCTGAAAGAGGTTTGCAGTATGTTCACCTCGATGCCGGCTGGTATGGGCCGGAAATGAAAATGAGCTCGTCAGCTCTGAAGGTGAGCGAAACCCGCGATTTGAATATTCCTGAATTGGTAGCTTACGGAAAAACGAAAGGAATCGGACTGTGGGTGTATGTCAACCAACGCGCGCTGAGTCAGCAGTTGGATTCCATTCTTCCTTTGTATCAGCAGTGGGGTATTAAAGGAATTAAGTTTGGATTTGTGCAGGTAGGCAATCAGTGTTGGACAACATGGCTTCACAAGGCAGTAAAGAAATGTGCCGAATATGGATTAATGGTGGATATTCACGACGAATATCGCCCCACAGGGTTCAGTCGTACTTATCCAAACCTAATGACGCAGGAAGGCGTGCGGGGTAACGAGGAATTTCCGGATGCCGACCACAATACTATTTTACCATTTACACGTTATTTAGCCGGTCCGGCCGATTATACCGTTTGTTACTACAGCAATAAAATTAAAAATACCCATGCTCACCAATTGGCTTTGTCGGTGGTGTATTATAGCCCGATACAGTTTTTGTACTGGTACGATAATCCTTCGCAATATCAGGGCGAACCGGAGGTGGAGTTCTTCGACAAAGTAAAAACCGTGTGGGACAATACCAAAGTGCTGAATGGCGAAATAGGGGAGTACATTACTGTGGCACGTTGCAGTGGAAACGATTGGTTTGTGGGTTCCATTACCAATAAAACGGCTCGCAAAATCACAGTTTCCACGGCCTTTCTCACAAAAGGGAAAAAATACTTGATGAAGATGTATCAGGATGATGACAGTGTGCAAACCAAAACTAAAGTAAGCGTTACTGAAAAGAAAATTAAAGGCGGTGATATTTTGAACTTTAGCCTGAAAGCGAGTGGGGGAGTGGCAATAGTGATAATTCCAGCCTCCTAAATTTACCAAGGAGAACTTAAAGACCAAGTATTTGAGATAAATTTAAAAACATTTTTACAACGATAAATGTGGAGCGGATTAGGTGAAAACTTAATCCGCTTCGTATTTTATGTAACCACTGTAAATTATGATGATCAATGAATAAGCGAAATACACTACTTATCCTGGCTTTACTCTTCGCCTTTATAGCTGTTCAGGCTCAGAAGCAATATGACTTTTCTCCTTTGAATCAACTTATCGGTAGTTGGATTCAAAATAGTTATTATCCCGGAGCTTCTGTTTGTATTGTCCGAGATGATCATATTATTTTTCAGCAATCCTATGGCAATTACACTCCCGATACCAAAGTGTATGTGGCTTCGGCAGGGAAATGGATAGCTGCTGCCATCGTTGCTGCGGTGGTGGATAAAACGAAGCTTGGCTGGAACGATACGGTGGAACAATGGTTACCCGAATTCAAGGGAAACCCGCAAGGAAAAATAAAACTCCGCCAACTGCTGTCACACACCTCTGGTATCCGGGATTATTTGCCTGACCCGGAGATAGACACCTTTGCTGTATTGAAAAAATCAGTTGCAAGAATCTTGAAATTAGATACTACATTCAGAGCCGGAAGTCGTTTTCAATACGGAGGATTGGCTATGCAGATAGCCGGACGAATGGCTGAGGTGGCCTATAAAAAGAACTTTGAAGCTATTTTCGAAAAGGAAATTGCCCAACCATTGGGGATGAACAATTCGCACTTTGTTCCAATAAATCTCGAAGGAGGACATGCACCTATGCTGGGTGGTGGGCTGCAAACGACACTGAATGATTACATGCGTTTCCTGAATATGATTTTTCACAATGGAACCTACATCGGTAAACGTATACTAAAAAGAGAAATAGTGATGGAGATGCAATCCGACCAGGTTGGAAGTGCACAAGTACTACCGGGCGAATATATAGAAAAAGCTTTTGGTACATTTCAGAATGGCATTTATGGTCTTGGCGAATGGCGGGAGAAGGTGGATGGCAGTGGCGTTGCTTACCAGATTAGCAGTCCGGGCTGGGCTGGTGCTTATCCGTGGATTAATAAGAAAGACAGCGTATACGGATTCTTCATTACCCATGTACAGGGTAGTGCGGCACGCAGCAATGGGTTTTCTCCGTTTTATGACGCACCGGTTATTTCTAAACTCACCTCCACCATTATTCAATCTCATGGGGTAAAACACGGATTTGCCGACATTGGCGATGCTCAGCTTTTTTATGAAGAAAAAGGAATGGGCGAACCAATGATTTTGCTTCATGCACACAGCGTGGACAGACGAATGTGGAATGCGCAGTTTGATGAGTTATCAAAATATTATCGCGTTATCCGATACGATTTGCGCGGGTACGGACTCTCATCCATGCCGGTGGAAGGCAAGGATTTTACTATCTGTGAGGATTTAAAGAAGTTTATGGATGTAATGAAAATAAAAAAGGCTCATTTGGTAGGTTTGTCATTGGGTGCCATGGCTATTTCGGATTTTATGACCGTATATCCGGAAAAAGTTAAGTCGGCCGTGCTGGCGGACGGTGCACTTACGTTTGACTTACAACCCCGCAATCCTGAAAAAGATTTAAAGCTCTACAAAGAAAGCTGGAAGAAATCGATGCGTCAGGGTTCATGTGCGGATTCACCTTTTCTAATGTCTCTGATTGACGATTGGAGGATGTGGCAGGTGTCCCATCGTGAGTCGTCGAAGGTATTTTTAGGCACAGCTGCCCGGAATTTCTATCAGAATAATAAGCTGAAAATTCCAGTGCTGTTTATCGTGGGCGAATGCGACTTTGATGGTACCAAAAAAGCTATCAATGAACTGGCTGAATATATTCCCGGCAGTAAGATAGTTAGGATTAACGGTGCCGGACATTTCTCGTGCATAGAGCAACCGGATAGTTTTAACCGGATAGTATTACAGTTCATAAAGGCAGGCTTAAAGTAACATTTTTCAAAAAAACAGAGATCAGAATAAGTGTGTCCTCCGGTTTCAACGTATTAAATGTGATTAGCAGTCAGGGTTGACTTGTTACAAAAAAAACAGATGAATAAGATTTTATATAGCATATTATTATGTTCCGCTCTATCTGCACCTGTTTGTGGTCAGAAAAGTTATGTATCGCAGGTTTGGGTGGCCGACAATGGTGATGGAACCTATAAAAATCCCGTTATCAATGCTGATTATTCCGATCCGGACGTATGCGCGGTGGGTGATGATTTTTATATGACGGCTTCCAGCTTTAACTGCATTCCGGGCATCCCCATTCTTCATTCAAAGGATTTGGTAAACTGGCGGATTATTAATTATGCTCTGAAAAAATTGGAACCGGACGAGTTTTATAGTAAAGCTCAACATGGAAAGGGTGTTTGGGCTCCTTGTATTCGTTATCATAAAGGTGAATTCTATATTTACTGGGGCGATCCGGATTATGGAATCTATGTGGTGAAAACCAAAGATATTACGGGTAATTGGGATGAACCTGTGCTGGTAAAAGCTGCAAAGGGGATGATTGACCCCACTCCTCTGTGGGATGAAGATGGAAAAGTCTATCTGGCAAATGCATGGGCGGGCAGTCGAGTCGGGATAAACTCGGTGATTACCGTTTCCGAAATGAATGATGAGGGAACAAAGATAACCGGTAATCCGGTGTTGGTTTTTGATGGTAACGATGGCGTAAATCATACTATCGAAGGTCCTAAGCTTTATAAGCGCAACGGATATTATTATATTCTTGCTCCAGCCGGTGGTGTAGAAGGTGGATGGCAGTTAGCATTACGCTCTAAAAATGTATATGGTCCTTATGAGTCGAAAATAGTACTGGCGCAGGGTAAAACAAATATCAATGGGCCGCATCAGGGTGGATGGGTGGAAATCCAAACGGGAGAATCGTGGTTTATAAATTTTCAGGATAAAGGTGCGTATGGGCGGGTCATTCACTTGCAACCGATGAACTGGGTGAAAGACTGGCCGGTGATAGGTATCGACCGGGATGGTGACGGTTGCGGTGAACCGGTTTTGAGCTATAAAAAGCCCGATGTAGGTAAAACCTATCCAATAGAAACGCCTGCTGAGAACGATGAGTTTTCGACAAGAAACATAGGATTACAATGGGAATGGCATGCCAACTATAAAGACCTGTATGGCTTCCCCACCGATGATGGATACATGCGTTTGTATGCCAATCCGGTAAGCGAGAACTTTGTGAACTTTTGGGAGGTACCTAACCTG
>Ga0209540_10001689_pt1 | contig 16329 bp, 6 predicted proteins | sample BarGraIncu01121A_FD_184501 | JGI IMG/M metagenome (GOLD analysis project Ga0209540, IMG submission 184501) | Arctic peat soil microbial communities from Barrow, Alaska - Barrow Graham LP Incubations 011-21A (SPAdes) (version 2) | ecosystem: Environmental > Terrestrial > Soil > Wetlands > Peat... | reverse complement strand
AGATAATACATCCTTTACACTATCGGCATGAAGAAAAGGGTAATTTACATCATCTTTAAATGCAAAATCATTTACATACTTGCTTTCATTACTATTTCCTACCAGATTATCTGCAAACTTTTCAGACATTTCGTCAAAAATATCTTGTTCCGGCTGTGGAAAGTAATACTGCCAAACAGCATTGTAGAAGTAAGTCGATTTATTCAACGCCAGGTTATTATTATATTCGGAACCAAATTTTGGAGACAATGTAATTTTATTGAAACTTAAGACAATGCCTGCTAAGCAAAGAACCATAAATCTTAGTCCCACAGCTTTAGTCACTTTTATATACCGGGGCAAAAAGATAAATGCTAACACGATTAAAACCACCATACTACAAAGAGACAGCATTAGGTTAAAATTAATGGCAGATCCCACTGTTTGCTTAATTTCAGCCATTGAATACTGAAACACGTCGCCTCCCAAAGGATTAAAAGACACGGAAAAATATTTTATCAGCATAAGATGTCCCAATGCTACAATGCTGGATAAAATTATCAACAACACACGAGATAGCTTTCGGGAAATAAAATAGACTACCCCTGTGAATACAAATAAATAACCGGCAACTATGCAAAAGAAAAGCAAATCAGATGTTAAAACTATACTAATAAAGCCAACCATACGGAATTTTATATTCGTATCAATCTGATTTGCAAATAGTTCGTAGATGCGTAGTAATATAATAAATATCAATAAAACTATGGCGTAAGACGAAAAACTTTTCAGCATAGCCCAAAACTTATTGTCTTCAGTTGTCAGATTACTATCACCTTCGGTATGGGTTTGTGAAGTCTGCGATTCTCCTGATTTAGCATCAGGGTTGTTTGTTGCCGAAGCCTCTCCTATTGTAGGCATAAACGATAATCCCGTCACAGTGATATTTTTCGTGGAGGCTCCCGTGGAGGCAAGTGTAATGGAAGCTACCTGATTAGTCACAACTATAATAGGCAGGTACTTAGCATATAACACGCCGCCAATAGAAGCAATAGAGGTCGTATTGCCCCAACTGACGCCATCTGAGCTTAACTGATAGTTAGCAGGTGCGGTTGCTGTAATTCCAATAGACAGATTACTGCCACTAATCACAAAGGCTTGAATAGTTGACATATCACCTACTACCGAGATGAAGACACTATTTGCAGGAGTTACATCGATAGTAGGAGTCTGCTCAGTTGTCACGATGGCGGAAACATCGTTTTGCGTATCGTTTTCTCCAGCTTCGATATCAATTTTTGCTTTGTCTTTTTCCATAACAAGTTGATTTCTATTTAAATTGAAAACATTCTTACTTATTATTCATAGTTTCATCTCTCAACTTTGTAATTTCATCTTTCACGGCATCGTAAATTTCAAAACAAATATTAAGTGATTCCTGTAGTTGATCGAGATTTTCTCTGTTTTTGGCATCAATTTCAATAGTCGAAAGTTGTTTGATCATTTCATTCATTTGTAATACACCTACACCCCCTTTTAATTTATGGGCAACTTTAGTTACCGTGTCCCAATCTGTAGCTTGAGCAATACCTGTTTTCAATTCCTCTAATGCTTTTGGAACTGTATCCAAAAACATATCCAATATTTCCAGCGTAAAATCATGGTCATCGATTTCCAACACGTTTGACATGTCGTACAAAGGTTCATCTCCAAACCATGCATGTTGTTCTATTGCTTCATTTTTAATCTTGTTGTCGGTATCTTCGATTGAAGGCTGCAATATGGTTTCTACTTTCTGATTTTCTTTTGTCAGTTTTCTAATAACATACAATAATTCATCTATAACAAAAGGTTTCGGCACAAAGTCATCCATTCCTGTCTCTATGCAACGTTCCTTTTCCCCTTTCAGAGCAGAAGCAGTCATGGCAATAATAGGTATTTTTAAACCCAGCTCATTTCGAATCACCCTTGTTGCCTCATAACCACCCATTTCCGGCATTTGTATATCCATTAGTACAAAGTCATACAAGGCAACATTCTTTTTCAAAATATCAACACCAATTTTCCCATTATTGGCCAGATCTGCTGTTATACCCACTTTTTTAAGGGTATGAAATGCTACTTTCTGGTTAATTAAATTATCTTCAAAAACAAGGCAACGCATTGGTGGTAAAGGCTTAACATCTACGGACTCACTCACATTATTTTGTTGTTTTGCTTTTTCTATTTCTGATTGTTTTGCTTTTATGTAAGGAATACTGAAACGGAAAATACTCCCCTTATTCAACTCACTACTTACACTTATTTCACCTTGCTGTAGTTCCACCAAACTCATACATATCGACAGACCCAAGCCCGATCCTCCGAATTTTCGTGAGGTATCTGAACTAGCCTGCACAAAAGGTTGGAATAATTTGTCTAATCCTTCTTCACTTATTCCGATTCCCGAATCCTCTATTACAAACTCAATATTGACTTTATCGTCCACTAAGTTTTCATGCTCCAATTTCAACTTTACAAACCCTTGGGCGGTAAATTTTAATGCATTCCCTATTAAATTATTCAATATCTGATTCAAACGGGAGGGGTCTCCTTCTAACATGACCGGAGTATCGGGTGGCAGTTCAATCGAAAAAACAACACCTTTTCTACTGGCTTCATGTGAAAAAACATTATTGACAGAGACAAGAATTTCATTCAGGTCAAAAAGAACACGTTCAATATTCAATTTTCCGGCCTGAATTTTTGAAACATCAAGAATATCATTAATTAAAACCCGGAGATTGTATGAAGATACCTTCATCGCCTCCATATATTCTTTCTGTTCGGCAGACAATGAGGTTTGTTCCAATAAATTAATCATGCCGACAACACCGTTGAGCGGAGTACGCATGTCGTGACTCATAGAAGCCAGAAAACGCTCTTGGGAACTAGCAGCATTTTCTGCTTTCTGCCTTGCCTCCTCGAGTTCCTTTTCTCGTATTACAGAATCTGTAATATCTTTTGTTATACCTCCTACACCGATTAACTTATTATTCTTGTCATAAATAGGGAATTTTACGGTTTCAGTATATAGTCCAGAGCCATCATTACTCAACAGCCTATCATAAAATGTCATAGGTGCATTTTTAGTAATTACACGAGCGTCATCAATTCTTGAAAGCTCAGAGTTGTAAAAATCCAACGAATTTAATTCAGAATTGGATCTTGCCAATTTACGTAATACTTCATATTCTTCTTTTTTCTTATTAGTTATGATATAAATACCATTTTCGTCTTTTGCAAACATTGCCGAAGTTGCATTGTCCATAAAACTTTTCAATAGCTGTTTGCTTGTTTCGCTTGCTTGTTGAGCTTCAACCAATTCCTCCTCTCTTTTGACTTTGTCAGTAATGTCATTTATAATAATTCCAATATAAGAAAGTTCCTCGGTTGAGTTATACAATGGAAACTTATAGGTTGTAATAAAGATAGTTTCACCTGAAAGAAGTGTCATTTTTTCCTGAAGATTTATCGGTTGTCTATTCTTTAAGACATAAGCATTCCCTTCTTCAATGCTTTTTTGGAATTCAGTATCCGGCATATATTCGTTATGATGCTGACCAATCATTTCTTGTTTAGTTTTGCTACTGAGGTGAGCGCAAGCATCATTCAATATCGTAATTCTTTCTTGCAAATCAAGTATCATAACAGGATAAGGAATATTATCCAGAAAGTCCTGAAGCAAGCGTTTGGTATTTACAATTTCCACTTCCTTCTTTTTCAATTCAGTAATATCTACCAAAACTTCCAATGAACCAACTAATTGTCCATCGTCGTCTCTTTCAGCAATAGCAGACAAAAGACAAGTAATGATCTCTCGGTCTTTTTTTATAAACTGGAATTCTTCGTTAAAACAGCTCCCATTTTTCATAAAAACGGGCCAAACAACTTCTCTCGAATATTGAAGTGATTCCGTAGTTACAAAACAGGATAATTTTTTCCCCAACACCTCTTCCCTGTCATATCCCATTACCTCCAACCAATAATCACTGACATTAATTATTTCTCCCTCTTTGTCAATGGAGTAAAGCATTGCAGGGGTCGAGTTGTATAACACCTTAAATAGTTCTTTAGCTTGGCGAAGAGCTTCTTGTTGCCGGAGTTCATCAGTAATATCACGGGAAAAAGTCAACACCCCCCATACTTGTCCATCGGCATTCTTCAAGGGTGTTTTAGTGGTATGGAAAGTATGTATCTCCCCGTCAACAGTAACCGGCTCGTTAGGAATAATCATTATTTGTCCATCACCCATAACTTTTTGGTTATCATCCCAAAATCCTGGGATACCTTTCTCAGAATTTCCTTTAACCAATTCTTCGGGAAAGCCCAGTTCCAAATCGTCTTTACCAATAAAATCAGATGGAGACAAATGAAGTGCCTTGGCAAAGGCAAGGTTCGCCATTATGTATCGGTGTTCCTTATTCTTAACAGAAATAAAATCCTGAGCACTATCTATTATTGAACTTAATAATGCATGTTGCTTTTTTACATCCTCTTGTAAACGCCATCGTTCTTGTTCTGAATGCTTACGGTCAGTTATGTCTTTCCGAAATATCCCAATCGCGAATAACACACCATTTTTATTAAATAGGGGAAATACGGTTGAAAGAAATACTATATCCTCTTTATCTAAACGGGAGAGCACTTCTTCAGTTTCAATATATTTCTGTTCGTTAATAACAGATTCTAAATCCTGAGCAATGTATAGTAAAAAACGATCATTTTTTATAAATTCAGTATAATGCTTACTAAAAACATTCTCTTTTGTCTCTCCCCATAAATTTAAAGCATATTGGTTAATAAACTCAACTTTCCCTTCTAAATTGATTATACTAACATAATGTGGTATATTATCTATATACGACTGCAGTATGTATTCATGGTATTCCGCTTTGAGTTTGTATAGATCCGCATTACGTCTGGTATTCTCTAACTCAATTGTATCTTCAATAATTTGAGTTATATCATCCATAATTGTCCCTACACCATATATTTCCCCATCAAAAGAGTAAAGTGGAAATTTATTAAAACTGATCTGTATTATTTTTTTCGAAACCGGATGTAACATATCGCACTCAAAGGCAATACTCTCCCCTGATTTAACAACCAACTGATCCATTTCAGAAATAACTCCGTTTACGTTGATACCCAGCAATGTATCAACTTCCTCTTTACTTTTACCATTGAGTTCATCTTTTGACATTCCATAAAAATCAGCAAAAGCCTGATTAATCGTAGCTAATCGACCATTAAAATCTATACCATAAATTGGGGTCGTTGCCTTATCGAAAAAGCCTGAAAGCATTCTTCTTGTACACAGAGGCCCTGCACAAACCCATTTTTGTTCGTTTTTTAAACCTTTTGATTGATTAGAATTATTGATTTCGGCTATAAGTTTAACTACCCCGTATTCATTTAGTATTGGGGCTATCGTCACTAAAACATTATATTTTCTTCCTTTATCTTCAACAAATAGTTCAATGGTATTTCGCTCTTTGTTTTGTATTGCAACACTTCTTGCTGAGTCTATTTTCTTTGCATTTTCGACCGACCAAAGGTTCAATGCGGTTTTACCTACAATTTCTTCTAATGAAAAGTCATAGAGATCGAGAAAATGTCTATTCGCCCAAACAATCGTATTATCAATCTTTTTAATTACAATATCAGCTTCTATATTCTCAACTATATTCCGAAACATCGTAGCTTGCTCTTGATTAATTTTGTGCAACTGATCTGTTTCGGCTCGTAGTTCTTTTTCCCGCGTAATGTCTTTTAACACACACTGAATGAAACGTTCATAGTTAACAGTTTCTCTTTTATACGTAAATGACTCGATGGATACCCAGCCTATTTCACCTGTTTTCCTGCGAAACTGAATTTCTAAAGCTTCCTCATTTGCATGCTGTTTCTTTAATATATTCGTGAATATTGAGTTCGGGTTGTTTCCAACGATTTCTGACTCAATGATAGAATAAATAGAGATAGTTGATAGTTCGGAATTTGAATATCCAACCATTTTAAGAAATGATCGATTAGCATAAGTTATTAAGCCTTTTGGAGAAAGAAAAAAGATTGGCAAAGCCGAATCTCGGATTAACGAAAGACATTGATGATTGTCTTTTTCCAATTGTTTGTACGTATTATGAACACCAATCAATTTACTATTTGATTTTTCAAGTTTTCTTTTCATAATCCTAGAATATAAGGTCAAAAAGCAGTTTCACGTTTTATTATAAATGTTTGCTTTTGATTGTAACTGTTTTTTTCATTCAACCTTTTGTTGATTCCTTTTTTGTAAAACCTCCACGTGTCATTTCACCCCATCCGGTAGTTTCTTTTAATAACATCTTTAGGATTCCTCTAATTGCTGCTCCAACTACAAAAAGATGAAAAATAAATGGTTCTAACAGAACTGCTATGAGCAGTTTTGGCACATCTCTTTTTTCCTTGTATTGTCGAAAAGTAAATGTCTCAATCAATATTGAAAATGCTGAAAAAAGATAACCAAAACACATTATCAAAATTAGTAATAGAAAGTAAAAATGCCATTCTATCATCCCCAACATGGCATAAACAATAAAAAATGCCCAACCGGTAAATTCTATAATGGGAGCCATGAATTCAAAGAAAAACCAATGCGGATAGCTCAACAATCCAAGAACCCCATATTTACGATTAAAGAACATCTTCTTGTGAGTCCAAAGTGTTTCTACCGTTCCTCTTGTCCACCTATCCCGCTGACGCCATAAAATCTTATAGCTGATTGGCACTTCTGTCCAACACAATGGGTCTGAAATATATCGTACGGCATAAGGAAGTTTTGCATCTTCCATATATAACCTCATGCGCACAATCAATTCCATGTCTTCACCTACAGTTTTGGTGTCGTAGCCTCCCACAGTTAATGCAATTTCTTTATCAAACATGCCAAATGCACCTGAAATAATCAACAGCCCGTTTAATTTACTCCAAGCCATTCTTCCCAATAAAAAAGCCCTGATATACTCTACCGTTTGTATACGTGCAAGTATGTCCTTAGGCACATGCACTTTCGTAATTTTTCCTCCTTGAACTTTGCACGAATTTGCCACACGAATTACACCTCCTGTAGCTATTACTCGTTTATCGGGGTTCGACATAAACGGTTTTACCATACGTAATAGAGCATCCTGCTCCAAAATGCAATCGACATCAATACATGTAACATATTTTTTTGAAGCAATATTTAATCCAACATTTAGGGCATCTGCCTTGCCTCCATTTACCTTGTCTATAACTGTTAATTTTTTAAATGCCGCATTTGTACTTTTGTAAACACCCCTCACCGGTTTGGTCGTAACCCTTTCGTTTACAAAATACGGCACTTTGATTAGGTTGTATGCATCAATTAATTTTTGCAGGGAATCATCCTTACTTCCATCGTTAATTACTATAAGTTCAAGGTTATTATAGTATATCGAAAACAACGATCTTACATTTTCTACAATCGTCGCACTTTCATTATATGCCGGAGCCAAAATACTGATTGCAGGTACAACGGCAGAACTTGCCACCATGGAATAATCCGTAAATCCATGTTTTTTCATATGTTGAATATTCTCAAAAACCGAATAGACTCCAATTAGCATGTACGCACTTAAAAGAATAATGGAATATATCAATATGCCATAGGTGAAAAAATAGAAAAACCAAACTTCCCAGTACATAATTTAAACTAATTATAAATATGTTCTTCACTTTTAATTTGTTCCAACATCCGTACAATAGACTCTTTTTTTTCAGGTTCATTTTCTATAACGTTGATAATATCAATACTTTCGCACAGTCTATGTAAGACTTTCAAAATGCAAAAGCGTATTTCTACGTCATTATCAAATAGTTGCTTGTATAGAAACGGAATACTTAGGTCAGTTGAGAGGGATTGTAAAACGACTAATATTGCCATTCTGACCGGTTTGTTTACAATTGGATAATATGCGAGTAATTGAGGTTCCGTGCTTTCATCATAAATGTTTCTCGTACAGAATACCGATTGTATCTTCACTGTATCATTTGGGTGATGAAGGAGATGCTGTATTTTTTCTAAAAACTCAAGACAATTATACATTTCAGCCAATCTTAGAGAGAAGATAATTACGGAGTCGTTTTTAGAATCAAACCATTTGTCAAAACCTTTAGGTTTGTCCTTTTTCATATTGTTCAGCAGATGAAGTAAAGTCATCTGTTGCCATTCCGAAATTGCATATGTAACTATTGAAAGAAACCTTAGCCCTTTTACACCAAAAAGCCTTACAATAGCTACTTGAGCTTCTATTCTGACATCTTCCTGAGGATGATTAGTACACCGGTATATGAAACGATAATAAGTCTTAAAGTTCATTTCAGAGAGCTCCCTGATTCCCATTACGATAAGCTGATATTTCTTGGTCTCCAGTTTTCGATAAGAATCTTCATGTAAACTCAATTTATCGTAGAGTTTATATAAATCTTCTACTCCAGCTCCAGAAAGATTTTTTTTCATCTTCAACATCTCGTCTATCATCATCTGACGAAGTAATTTCCTTTTCTTCTTTCCTAAATAATTTCCTTTTACTATTGGACTAAATTCTTTATAACCAGCAAGTATTTCATCATTTGATTCTTCTGAATTGTCCTCAAACAATAGTCTGAGTAACAGAGACTCCCTATCTTCTCTAATCTTCTTAATTTCATCTTCTCTTCTTTGAATAAGCAAAGAAAAAAAATAAGAAGTAAAGAAAATTGCACATACTGCGCAACTAAAAAAAATAGTAAAAATGATTAACTTAGTTTGCAAATCGCTTCCAATGAGTAATAATAGGAGCATAAATTTACTGTTTAAAAGATAGGAACACTCTGATAAATCTCATCAATTCAGTTCATAGGCCAATCAATCGTTTCACTCTCATCGATAATTCATTTGGGTTGAAAGGTTTGGTAATGTAATCATCAGCTCCTAGTGCAAAAGCTGATGAAACAGACTCTTCCTGCCCCATGGCTGATAAAACTATAATTGGGATTTTACTCAATAATTGTTTGCGCACTTTTTCAACCACTTCCAGCCCTGAGAAAAATGGCATCATAATATCCGTTATAACCATATCCGGACAGCCTTCTTTTTCAATATATTCCATTGCCATACGTCCATCTTCGGCCTGAATTACTTCATAACCATCTTTTTTCAATTTCATTGATAACATTTTGAGAGTCATCGTTTCATCTTCTACAATAAGTATTTTCATAATTTAACCCATGGGCTTTTAGACTACAAGTGATTTTAAGCTGTTGATTTTCCGGTTAATAATTTGTTTGTCATTGGAATAACCGTTATAGCAGTGATTTTTGATAATATTCTTATTTTATATCCGTCAAAAGACTTAGCGTAGTTTCGACGAATCATAATATATGTGATAGTCAGATAAATATGGATTTTATCAGAGATGAACAACTTTTTGTATTCTATTTTCTAAATGCACTACGGGTTTAAAATAATATCTTTATACAGTTTTTATAGGTTTACAAACCTAATGAATTATTTTTAAATAACAATTTGTAAAAGTTTGTAGTAAAATATATTACGCTTAATAAAATATTTACATTTTTTAAATTATTTTCATAGATGACCATTATATTTAAATATTACATGTTGATTTACCACGCTCATATTTTCCTGATTTTATTTGTAGTAAAAACTACAATCAGATTTAATAAATGCCAATTATTTAAAGCAGTAGAAATCAATTTGTAGGTTCTTAGGGAAATTAAATTAACTATAATTAAGACATACAACCTATGCATTAACTATAATTAAGGTTTGTGAGATTGATTATTTTCTAACAAATAGATGATTTAGAAAGATTTATTATATAAATTACTACAAATTGAAATTAAGAAGCACCTAAAATAGAGTAATAATCCATTAGTGTCCACTTAAAACGATCAATAATTATTTTAAACTAATATATATCAGATTATTATACCGATTTAGCACTTTGTGCAATAAATATGTGTTTACACTTCGTGTTTGCGAGAAGGAGGTGTTTACTGATTGGTGTGTGAAACAAAAAATGAAAAACGGGAACAACTTTTTCAGTCTAGATTTGTCCACCTAAAGTTAGTTCCCGTTTTCAAAAAATCGATTGTTTTGCAATAATCTGTAAAATCCTAAACACTTAGAATGGAACCTTAATTAAGAGAGAAAACGGGTCATTTTTATCTTTCTCAAAACTAAAAGCTGGCTTGTGTTCCTGCTTGAAATTATCTCGAATGATAATATCAATAGTTTGTTTATTCATGCAATACGAAGTATAGTATAAGCTAAAGATTTCACCAGTAAGTTTGTTTGTTGTAAAACCATTTTTGCTTTGGAAGAACGCATTTTTGCTTTCGAAGAAAAGCCCCACGCTTTGTCGAAAACCATTATTTCCAAAGCGTCACAGGACTCTCCCCGTAAGTATTGATTATTGCCAGAGAGAAAAACATTTCCGCTCAAGCAAAAATGAAATCCTACAAAGCAAGATTCATTTTATAACAGTGTGCAAGCGTTTTCCTGTAGAAATAAAAGAATCTTGCTTAAGCGGCAGACAGATTAGATTAGAAGAAAAAGATTCCCGCACGGGAAATATTCTTTCACTCCGCTTAAATATTACAGCATAACAGGGAGGGAATAGCCCGCTATTCCTTCTCTGTTCGCCGTAGTGTAGTTCGGCATTTTTGTTCGGCCAAGCGTCTTTCGCTTGGTCGTGTGGGAAGGAAAGCTCCTGCTTTCCATATTCAAATATATTATGGAAAGCTGAGCTTTCCTTTTGGCAGCGACATAGCTAGAGGCAATGCCGAACATCGGGTGCAAGATTTTATACGCTACGGAGAATGGGGTTCGGTGTGTAAATGGACTTATCAGGCTAACGTGGTTGACCAAAACATTACCCCAGTTCAGCGTAGGTTGTCGGCGTTGAACTGGGCGAAGTCTCCAGACTTCGTCGTGCTAAAAGCAAGGCTCTTGCTTTGTATATCCATATAGAGAAAGGCATAATTGCATGTGTCTTTCTCTATATCAGTGTATTAGAATTTAAAACAAAATAGTTACATTTGTAGTGTCAATAATTAAATCATATGCTATATGAGTACAGGTTCTCAAATAGTAGAATACGACGCTTTGCATTATGTAACGTTGCAGGTGGTGCGTTGGGTGGATTTATTTACGCGGAAAGTCTATCGGGTTATTGTAATAATATCTAAAACTTTGCTTCGTAAACGGAATTATGGCTGATTATCACATAATTTAAAAGTACTTGAGCCAATAGAAATAACCAATATGAAAATTCTTGCCAATAATTTGATACCTTTTTCGCCAACACACCCTGGAGAAATATTGAAAGATGAAATTAAATTTATAAACATCTCTCAACGTAAACTAGCTAAACAAATGGGTGTTTTTTACACCGTTTTAAACGAAATGTTGAATCTAAAGCGTTCTGTAAGTGTTGAATTTACATTACGTGTTGAAGCAGTTCTGGGAGTGGAAGCTGAGATGCTAATAAACATGCAATCAAGATACAATATACAGACCGCTCGTACAGACAAAACCTTAATGCAACAAATAAACAAAATCGACTCAGTTATATAGATCTTTTACATTGACTAGGCTTTTCTGGGCTATTTGAATTAATAAAAAAAGGAACTGACATGTGTATGTTAGTTCCTTTTTTGGTACCCAGTATCTGTACTGTACTGATTATCAGTCTATTTTGCGGAGAGGAAGGTCTGTGAACCTTTTCTCTTGTGTCCCTATTTATCAATACGTTATATCCCTTGCAAATTAATTGTTACGATTTAGCCCTAAGTTTTCGGACTTCATTTTGGCTACCTTTGTCGTTGGTGTGGTATGCAATTATTTCGTATTCAAAAGTACACAATATCTTATTATTATCAAAGGATTTGTTGGTTTATTATCAACGACATAAAATATCTTGCAATTGTATAAAGTGAGAAATCTCCCTTTATTGTCTGCTACATTGTGCTGGATGTGGTTTGGCTTCCATCCGAAAATGTGAACGGACTATCTATTGAGAAATGTTAGGCATTAAATGGGCGAGATTTAATATAACTTAAAAATCCACATCCTTTTGGGGTGGTTGATTAATTAAATAATAATTGAAATCACTTGAATATGTAAGCTTTTTATTAGTTTTGTTGCGCCCAATTAAACTAGGCTATTTATCTGTTATAAAAATCAGATAAATTAACCGCCTGATATTTAATCTATTTGGGTGAATTTTCCGATGCTTGCGGCGAATATATATCTTCCATAGAGAATCGAAACGAATAATACTCCGTCCGCTTGCGGCTGAGAAACTTGTTAAAGTGTCTAATAACACAGTTTACTTTACACAACCAAATAACCATAAAAACATCTCTTCGAATGCAAAGAATCAAATTCATTATATTGTTTGCTTTTGTCAGTTCACTGGCGGCTGCAAAAGTATATTCACCAGAATTCAGAAACTATTCAATTGACAACGGTCTTTCCCAGTGTTACGTTCCCTGTATTGAGCAGGATAAGTATGGTTATATGTGGTATGGAACTTTTGATGGACTCAATCGGTTCGATGGGGTGAATTTTAAAGTATTCAGGCACGATTCAAAAATTCCAAACTCTTTGTGTTGTAATTTTATTTCAGCTCTTTATTCTGACAATAAGAATACTCTTTGGATAGGCACTCGCCAGGGGTTAAACTATATGGATTTAGCTACGAACCGCATTGCCAAAGCTAAATTTTATGATAAGGGGATCAAAAAAGAAGTTTGTATAGATAGAAATGTTTCTACAATACTTGAAGATAAAAAACAACAATTTTATGTTGGAACAGGTCAGATAGGACTGTTAAAGTACGATCGTCAAAAAAACATATTCCTCCCTTTGACATTGGAGACATCCGAAAAGAAAGAAATCAAAAACTATTCTGTAGATGCAGCAGCTATTGATGATAAAAATCGATTATTTGTGGCTGTAGGAGGTTATGGGCTTTGCGTTTTAAACGATGATGGGAAACTTATTGTACTCAACTCTACCGCACAGGGAATTAATAGTATTTGTTACAACCGAGGTCTATATGTAGGAGGTATTGGCGGACTCTATTTATTTAATGAAGAAAAGAATCTATATGAACATTCTATTCAAATACCAGATATAAAAGGAGTTATACACCATCTTTTTTCTGATAATAAAGGTATTCTATGGATTGGAACAGAAACCAATGGAATTGTGCTTTACAATCCACAAACAAAAGAGGTTGATTATATTAATTCTGGTTATGGGAATGAATTTCTAAGCAGTTCATCAATATATTGCATTTATCAGGATCATCAAAAGGGATTTTGGATAGGTACCATGCGAGGAGGAGTTGATCACTGGAATCCGTATAGTACTCAATTCCATTCAATACAAAACCAATTAGGTAATGTAACTTCATTAAACGTTATAAACACTTTTGTGGAAATTGATAAAAATATAATATGGACAGGAACAGATGGAAGTGGTATTCAACAGTTTGACAGACAAAAGGATCGGTTTACTGAAAGTGTGGAACTGAAAAAACTGAATCAAGTTAGCGGTAAGGCTATTATCAGGATGATTAAAGACAGAGATGACAATGTGTGGATTTGCAGTTATGGCTGGGGAATTACAAAGTATAATCTTAAAACAAAGAAAATAGATCATTATGACATATCTAATTCCAATTTGAAATCAAATTATTTGTGGAGCATTTTTCAAGATAAGCGGGGCACTATCTGGATTGGAAGTTTGAATAATGCCGATCTAATGCATTTTGATAAACTGAAAAACACATTTGCGATAGATGTCAATTTTCCAAACAATGGAGTGATCACTATTAGCGAAACTTGCGATGGAAAGCTAATGATAGGAACGTATAAAGGGGCCTTTATCTACGATCCAAACGCTCGAAGGTTGCAAAAACTGAATGATAGGTGTATTGCAAGTATGCATCAAGATAAAAATACAAATATATGGCTGGGAACAGAGGAAGATGGGCTGAAAATACTCAATGTCAGAACGGGAGTTATTGCAGATTTTGATTCCTCAAAGAGTTTTATAAAGAATGAGCATATAATGTCAATTCTTGAAGATGACAGATATAATATCTGGATAACTACCAATAATGGCCTTTATTGTTACAACTATAAAACCGGACAAAAGGCTTCTTATGAAAAATCAGACGGATTGCAGAGCAATCAATTTACTAATGGTTCTGCGCTAAAAGCCAGTGATGGAATGTTTTTTTGGGGAGGTATTAATGGCATTACTATCCTTAATCCGGCAAAGTATAATGCACAAAAGCAAAATTTCAATCTGGTATTACTGGATGTAAAGATTATGAATAAATCTCTTGGGGATAATAGTGGTAAATATTTATTCCCCAATAATATGTCAGAGGTTAAAAAGATAGTGATTCCTTATAATGAAGCATATATTGGCTTTGATTTTATAGCTATTTCCTACCCAAATTCAGAAAAAATGGAATATGCTTATTTTCTTGAAGGCATTGATAAAGATTGGAATTATGTAGGAAATAATAGATCGGCATATTATTCTAAGCTCAAAGAAGGTGAGTACACTTTTAGAGTGAAGAATACAGACAATATGGGCAAATGGAGCGATAAGCAATTAGTTATCAAAGTGACGATTCTTCCTCCATTTTATCGGACTTGGTGGGCTTATCTTATTTATTTGATTTTGACGGTATTGATCATTAGAGGTGTTTTGAAATTTCAAAACAAACAAAACCAGTTGAAACAGAATCTTTTAATTTCGAAATTAAAGGAACAGCAAAATCTTGAACTGATTCAAATGAAAGAACAGTTCTTTACCAATATTTCTCATGAATTGCGAACACCTTTGACTTTAATTATACCTCCATTAAAAGACGCGTTATCACAAGTTCCGTTTATTCCACTAAAAAAAACAGAGCTTTCAAGTATTTTTAGTAATGCATCGCGTTTGCTTTCACTCATCAATCAATTGCTTTTATTCCGAAAAAATGAGGTCGCAAATAGTAAATTATATATATCAGAAGCTGATATAGTCGAATTTTCAAAAGGAGTGTTTGACCATTTTTCGTTAATGGCAAATAGACGAAAAATAAAATATATATTTGACTCGGTGATAGAAAAAATGCCTTTTTTATTTGATAAGAATAAAATGGAAATAATCCTCTATAATTTGCTGTCTAATGCTTTTAAATTTACAAAAAGCGAAGGCTGTATCAAATTATGTATTTCCAAATCCGATGAAGGGATATTGGCGATACAAATATCAGATACAGGCGAAGGGCTGACAAAGACGGAAGTGGAAAAGATATTTACTCAATTCTATTCGTCTGACAGAAAATCGGGAATCGGAATTGGACTTTCTTTGGTAAATGATTATATGACCTTGCATCATGGTTCTATTCAGGTTGACTCTGAGTACCAGCAAGGCACTTCGTTTACACTAAATTTTCCAATAAATGCTAACTATGAAACTAACGAATTTGAGAGGATTGATTCTCATGGATATTCAGCTTCTGAGGAAATTGGAGAATTATTGGAGTTAGATGTTGAAACCCCTGAAGAGGAAGATATTTACATAGCGGAAATGGATCAGTTTTCAGCCGATTCTCCGTCTATCCTTATTGTTGAAGATAACGCGGAGATACGAAAGTATATTCGTAATATTCTGTATAAGAACAATTGGCAAAATATACTTGAAGCAGATAATGGTCGCCGTGGGTTGATGCTTGCCCGGGAATATTCTCCCGATATCATTATTAGCGATGTTTATATGGAGCAGATGGATGGCAGGGAACTTTGCCGTCAAATTAAGAATAATGTCGAAACAAGTCATATTTACGTTATTTTGATTACGGCAGACACATCGGAAAGCACCGAGGAAAAAGGACTTGCTTGCGGAGCAGATGAATTTCTAACAAAGCCCTTTGATCGAACGAAGCTATTAAATAAAATAAAGACTCTGTTTAGTTACAGAAATCATTTGCGGCAGTATGCCAAAGACAAACTGACATTTCACGTACAACCTGAAGAAATCGTTTCCGATCTGGATACCATATTCATAGATCAATGCATTTCTTTAGTCAAAACAAGATATTCGGATGAAGCGTTTACAGTACATGAATTTGCCCAGTCGATGAACATGAGCCATTCTGCTTTGTATAAAAAGATAAAGATATGCACCGGAAAATCGATTAATGAATTTATTCGGACAATCAAAAT
>Ga0209540_10001687_pt1 | contig 16353 bp, 11 predicted proteins | sample BarGraIncu01121A_FD_184501 | JGI IMG/M metagenome (GOLD analysis project Ga0209540, IMG submission 184501) | Arctic peat soil microbial communities from Barrow, Alaska - Barrow Graham LP Incubations 011-21A (SPAdes) (version 2) | ecosystem: Environmental > Terrestrial > Soil > Wetlands > Peat... | reverse complement strand
GACTATTTCTTATGGCCATATTCTTTACACTGTAATCATAACCATCCCCCGTCTCGGAGAATTTGGCGGTGCTATAATCAACAAATTCATAATCAGCGCTGAGAAGAGCAAACTTCTGTATCTGTACTGCTACTCCAGATAAAACTCTGAATGGAGTTGCAAGTGCATAATTAAACCGCAAAGGATCAATGGAAGCTTCATAATGACCACCATCGGTAAAATTTGAGGTCAAATCACTGTAAGCATAGTCATTAATTCTGTACCATGTCGGAGAATGAAATGCAAGACCTATTCTTAAAGCTTCAATAGGTTTAATTATTACTCCGAGCTTAAGAGAGTATCCGGTTCCTTTTTCTTCAAAATGATCAGTATAGGTGAAATTCTGGAATTGAGAAGGCAGCGCCTGATTTGTCGACTCAAGGTGTTCATAATGACTTGTATATCTGAGCGTGCTGATTCCAAATGTAGCTCCAAAAAAGATCTTATTTGAATAATTACCTCCAACTGAAATGGCATGCTCGCCGGTATATCCTTCATTTGTAATGATGCGCTGAACGGTTTGTCCATATACAGATGGCGGATTATCACCATAATTGGAAAATACTGTTCCATAAGATGTACCCGATCCTGAAAGTGTATCTATCAGCCATGTATGATTTGCCATCCATGCATTATCAGAAAGATTTGGTTTAGTGCTGCCATTTGCCTGGGCAGCCCAGTAGTCAGCCATTGAACTTGAATTGCTAACGCCACGAATTAATATAGTTTGATTCAGATTATTGGTTTTGTTGAATGAATAGCCAATATTAAGTGTGATTAGTCCAGTTTCATTGTTGTTTGATATTAGATTACTTACTATTCCCGCCTGGTTAAGATTGAAATTATAAAGTTTATCTGAATAATTTCCATTAAACCCGGCAGTTGTTTTAGTTTGGAACAACTGAGGTGTAATTGTCAATTCAGATGATCTGAAGACACCAAGTCCTGCAGGGTTTTGACTCAGAGATGAGATATCTCCTCCAAGGGCGGTAAAAGCACCTCCCATTGACATAAACCTTGCCGTTCCTCCGTAAAATGACTGAGAATACCTCAATGCATCATCTACATTCTGAGCTTTGACCACTGTGAACATAGATAATAACGCTAATATAAATAAACCTATCCTTTTCATAAGATTTCATTTTTTGTAAAACTATCCCTGCACTCCTTATTTAGAATGAACTATAATGATCGATTTTATTGTTTCTGACTATCTCCTTCCTGAAGAAGAACCTCCGCCACCTGATGAAGAGCTACCGCCTGATGAAGAACCTGATGAAGAGGAAGATCCTGAAGAGTAAGAACCAGATGATCCGCTGCTGTTTGATGATGAAGATCTGCTGCTGCTGCTGCCAGAAGAATAGGAAGAACCTGAAGAACCCGAAGAAGAGCCCGATCTTTCAACACTGCTTCTCGAAGGTACAGAATAGCTTTCTGAACTTCTGTAAGAATTAGATCTGTACTGGCCTGCCGGAGCAGAATATCCGGAAGGTGATTCACTTCTCCTTTGCATACTGCCGCCAGAGGAGTTGCTTCTTACGTTATTATATGAATTCTGGTAGGAACCCTGATTTGAAGGGGTCCTTGAAGATCCGGAGTTATTATTATATACCCTGCTGTTATTTGTTGAACCACTATTCCTGCTTATGCTGGAGGAACTTGTGCCTTCCGACACTCTGCTATTATTATACGATGGCCTGGTATTCATCCTTGGATTATTATAGCTGGGTGTATAAGCCCTGTTAGTATTATTATATTCAGGTCTTGAATTTGCTGAATTTCTTGGGCTGGGAGACCCTGAACGGATGTAATCCTGTTTGGTCTGGTTCTGACCCGATTTTCTGCTTGCCTCATTGAGTGCCTGCTGTGTGCTTAAACCCGATGATGCAACTCTTCTTTGATTCGGAGCAACTGCCTGAGTTCCGGCTGTTCTTCCGCCAACTCTTGAATTTGCACTGCTAACGTATGAATCTCTTCTTGAAGAGCCTATACCTCCTACATTACTGTTCCATCTTGATGAGAGCGTACTTGGTCTTTCATTTCTCCCGTAACTTACACTGTTTTTACTGTCATTGTGAATGTAACCACCCGTGTAACCGAAACCATAATAACCACCAAAGCCACCATAATAGCCTCCATAGTATCCCCCATAATAGCCTCCATAGTATCCGCCATAATAACCTGGGTAATATCCTCCTCCATAATAATCACCTGGGAAGCCTCCGTAACCGTAATAATTATTGTAGCCACCGTAAGGGTAACCACCGTAACCAGATCCATAGCCGTATGAAGGATAACCATAATCAAAATAGAAAGGATCTCTCCAGTAAGGATCAAAATAGTTTCCGTAAAACATTCTCAGCCTGTTTGAATATGGGTAATCGCTATAATAATCGTAACCCTGATTATTATTGAAGTCATTATTATTTACCTGACTGTTGTAGTCAACGGCGTCTGAATACACGTCAGAGACAAGAGTGTCACCTGCATAAATGTTATCATAAAGGTCCTTCCCCTTTAAGTTACCTACAGCAATCTGCTCATTTACAGCTGATTTGTCTTTAACTACCGGTTTATCTGTAGATAAATAATAAAGATCATCATACTCTGCTCCGGTATAAAGGCTTGAGGTACAGGAGCCAAGTGTCAGAAGCGCAAGAATTAATATTTGAGATACTGTTTTCATTTTATATTCCCCCTATAATTTTCTTTATAACACGCAAATATTGTACCAAAGAAACAAATTTAATTAAATAACTATAACGATTCTGTAAATATATTGCTTTTCCCATATTAAATGGACCCGCAATGGCAAATGCTTATCTTCTTCCTGATGATTTTCCACCGGATGAACCTGACCGCGTCCCTGACGACCTTGATGAACCGTGAGATGAACTGTGAAATGAACTGCTCCTGGTCCCGGATGATGAACTAAATGACCTTGCAGAAGAAGAATGTACCTGCGGACTGCTCATCGTCCTGGATGACCTTGAAAAAGTGCCCATATTTGAACGAACATTTCTATTACTGTTAAGAGACGAGCTTATATTATTGTAGCGATTATTATTCACCGTGGTATTTAAGTTTCTTGGATTATGAACGGTATAACTGCCATTACTAAAGTTACTGTTATTTCTGTTGTTTCCTGAATTGCGGATATCACTATAATGCCCAGCGTTAGCAGAGGAGGTGCTCATTCTTCTTGTTTCACCGGCATTAAAACTGTTATCTGATCTGGCTACCGACCTGTTATTGAATGCTTCATTATGTGTATAGTTGCCCGATGAATTCCCCCTTCCTGATACGTTATTATTATGAACAGAAGATTTTAAATCGTTACTTGAATTTCTTCTCGACGGGGAACCGGAAGAATGTCTGTTTGAATTATTGTGACCATTATCATAATGGCCGTTACCATAATCGTTGTGGGCATAGTAATCATTGTGGTTATTGTAATAATTATGACTATTCCAGCCATAATAATTATTATGCCATCCGTAGCCGAAGTTAAAATTGAATATCCAGGGAGAGTACCAGCTATAATAGAAAGGATCATAACCCCAGTAGTAATTGTTTCCGTAATAAGAATCATACCCGTAATAATTGCCATATCCATAGTCGTACATAGGATAATTATAGGAAAATCCTAACCCAAGACCTATTCCTCCATAGACGCCCAGTCCCCAGGAGAACGGCAGGTAGTTATTCCCGTATGTTTCTGTAAAGACAGGGGTATGATAATCAAATGCGACATTAGATCTGTGAAACCTGTTTATTCTTGATGTATAGTAAGAATCATAATCATTGTAATAATTATTTACAACCTGTCGCGAATCATCATTTCTGTAGTCTTTTGAATCGGCTCTCTGTGCATTAAGAGTTGAAAAGGTAAGCAGAAGCATTGATGAAATTCCGATGTAATATTTTGCTTTCATGATGAACCTCCCTTTCTTTTTTGAGTAATAACTGATCTTTTTATTTATTTTTACGCAATCTATTTATTTATATTAATAATGAAACAAATACCATACCAAAAAAATGGCGAAGTTTTTAACTAACAGGGACGAGAATTATTCACAATGGTATAACGATCTGGTTATCAAGGCTGATCTGGCTGAAAATTCAGCTGTACGAGGATGCATGGTTATCAAACCTTATGGGTATGCAATCTGGGAAAAGATACAGGCTGAACTCGACAGACTATTTAAAGCCACTGGGCATGTAAATGCATATTTTCCGCTTTTTATTCCAAAATCTTTCTTCAGTAAAGAGGCAGCACATGTAAAGGGTTTCGCAAAAGAGTGCGCGGTTGTAACCCATTACCGTCTTAAAAATGATGAAAATGGCAAAGGAATTGTTGTTGACCCCACGGCAAAACTTGAGGAAGAACTCATTATACGTCCTACTTCTGAAACAATAATCTGGCACTCATACAAAAACTGGATTCAGTCGTACAGGGATCTTCCAATACTAATTAATCAATGGGCCAATGTAGTAAGATGGGAAATGAGAACAAGGCTGTTTCTGAGAACAACTGAATTTCTATGGCAGGAAGGACATACGGCTCATGCTACACGTGAGGAAGCGTTAGAGGAAGCTGAAAAGATGATAAATGTTTATGCAGGTTTTGCTGAAAATTCAATGGCTCTTCCTGTAATAAAAGGATATAAGAGTGAAAATGAGCGGTTTGCAGGAGCACTAGACACGTATGCAATTGAAGCCCTGATGCAGGATGGGAAAGCTTTACAGGCCGGGACAAGCCATTTTCTTGGTCAGAACTTCGCTAAAGCATTTGATGTTCAGTTTACTGACAGGACCGGAAAACTGGATTATGTTTGGGCCACATCGTGGGGCGTTTCGACCAGACTAATGGGCGCAATAATTATGGGCCATGCCGATAACCATGGGCTTGTTTTGCCACCAAGGCTCGCTCCGATACAGGTTGTGATAATACCTATTTATAAAAATACTGATCAGCTCACTGCAATGTCCGAAACTGTAAAAAAAATCAAATCAGGACTTGAAGTTCTCGGGATCTCAGTTAAGTATGATGACAGGGATAATAATAAACCGGGATGGAAATTTGCCGATTATGAGTTGAAAGGAGTTCCTGTCCGTCTGGCAATCGGACCACGCGACCTTGAAAACAACACCATCGAAATTGCCCGGAGGGACAATCTGACAAAAGAGACAATCCCCATTGATAAGGTATATGAATATATACCAAAGCTTCTTGATGAGATCCAGGAAAATATCTATAAAAAGGCTCTTAATTTCAAAAAAGAAAATACTTTTTATGTTGATAACTGGGATGACTTTCTGAAAGTTCTTGATAACCAGGGAGGCTTTATCATGGCACATTGGGATGGAACTGTGGAAACTGAAGAAAAAATTAAAGAAGAGACGAAAGCCACCATCAGATGTATTCCTTTCGACAGCCCTGAAGAAGAAGGTAAATGTGTATATTCAGGCAAACCATCAAAAAGGAGGGTGCTATTTGCAAGGTCCTATTAGTTAAATTCTTATTTTAGATGCCAATATCTCACTTAACTTTACGTTTACCATGACAGATCAGGATGACAAGAAAGTGGCAATCATCGGAACTTTAAAAGAAAAATCCCTTCTTAAACAAAAAGTATTTGATAATACTCTTGAATCATTCTGTATTGTAAAAGATGTGCTGAAAAATCTTTCAAAAGAGGTAAATACCGGTTTGGCAGGCATGGATTCCAGGATCCGGCTGGAATATACCGACAGAAGTAACTTTGATGTCCAGATTAAAGTTGCCGGAGACATCTTGCTTTTCAGCATGCACTCTAATATCTTTCAGTTCGACAGAGATCATCCTGCATGGAAAACTGCGTATATTCAGAAAAACAGGTACAATGCTTATTCCGGAATAATCAATATTTACAACTTTCTCAGCGACTCATTCAAATATTCACGGCTTGATGATCTTGGATACCTGATAGCCAGGATCTTCATCAACCATGAAAAACAGTATTTTGTTGAAGGAAAAAGACAGATGGGAATGCTATTTACAAATTATGGCAATGAAGAGATCAGCAAACAATCATTGCAACTGATCATTTCAACTGCAATTCAATATGCGCTTGAGTTTGATCTGTTGGTGCCACCATACGATACTGTAAAAATTGCGACTGTCGGCCAGGCAGAAGCCAAGATTCAGCATTCAAGAGTAATAACTGGGAAACGGCTTGGATTTCAGTTTAACTCCGATGATGTTTTGATTAGCAATCCTCAAGAAACCTGATGTGCAAAAATGCAGGAAAATACAGAAGCTGGTTAAGGTCATTGATGTTAATGGCCTTTCTGCTATCATGTAACATTGCATATCCCCAAAACAACTCTGATAAAGATACTTTAAAAAAAATTCCGACTGACGTCATTAATAAAATCTCGGACCTTATCACTCTGTTTTCCAGACAGGCATTGTTTAGTATGCCGGCTACTATAATTCCGGCCTCCCTCCCGCCAAGAGATAAAAACCTTTTGTTCTTCGACTCTCTGAAAGTAAGAGCCTCAAGAAACCAACTTACAAAGAGACTTTATAGCATTGTAATTGTCAACCGTGATGCAGTTTATAAAAAACACTTCACAGGAACGAGCGACGCCAATTATGTCCAGTATTCAGGAAAAAAGATCCGGAAAATTGTTATTCAGAGACTAAATGTTTTCGGGGCTGATATTCATAATCCAACTTCAAATGATCCGAAAAGAATCGAGAACATTTTAAATAAAACTCATGTTAACACAAATGAAAATATTATAAGAAAGAACCTTCTTTTCTCTGAGGGAGATAATATATCTCCATTGGCCCTCAGCGATAATGAAAGAATCTTACGTGATCTTCCCTTCGTCGACGATGCCAGGATAATTGTTCTTCCGGTCTCTGACGAGGAGGCCGATGTTGTTGTCTATACTAAGGATGTCTATTCTCTGGGTGGGTCATATACTTATAAGGGCCTTAAAAAAGGCTCTGTTACGGTTTTTGATAATAACATTTTTGGTATGGGTCAGGAATTTGGACTGGATATGCCTTACGATAATACAAAACCTGATTCACCCGGTTTTGGTGCACACTATTTAGCCGATAATATTGCTAAATCTTTCATTAACCTGAATGTATACTTTCTTCACGGACTCGGAGAAAAAACATATGGATTTGACTTAAGCCGAAAGCTTGTCAGTTCATCTACTAAATATGCAGGAGGAATCTCTGTCAGGATGATGTATACTTCCGAAGATCTTGATACACTTAAGATTCCTGCGCCTCTGAAATACAATTTGCAGGATTACTGGTTATCCAGATCTTTCCTGGTCAATAAGGAGTCTGTATCCCGGATCATTATAGGTGCACGGTATACTAATAACAATGTTTTCAATCATCCCCTCATATTGCCTGAGTCGTACTATAACCTGCAGAAATACAAGATCTTCCTGGTATCGGCCGCTCTGTCCATACAAAAATACACTAAAGCTAACCTTATTTATGGCTATGGACGAACAGAGGATATTCCATATGGTGCATTATTGAAGATAACTGCAGGCAGGGAATATAACGAATTCAAGCAGAGGACATATGTCGGCGGCGAGGTATCTTTTGCCAAATCGGTCAGATCGCTTGGTTATTTTTACACATACGGTGGATTATCGACTTATCTGAATAAAAATCGCACAGAACAGGGTGTTTTATCCCTGGGGGTCAACTATTTTTCAAATCTATTGTACCTGGGAACAGCAAAGATCAGGAACTTTGTTAATGTTCAATATACAAGAGGATTTGGCAGATATACAAATGAATACCTTAAATTCATTAATGACAATGGGTTCACCGGGTTTAAAAATGATACTGTAAACGGAACCCAGAGATTATCTGTAAGTCTCGAGTCAGTGCTATTCAGTCACGTCAATCTGTATGGTTTCAGATTCGCATTTTTCGGGTTTACAGATTTTTCTTTTCTTTCCGGCACAAATGAAATGCTGGGCAGAGGTTATGGACTTAGTAGCATCGGAGTTGGAGTCAGGATCAGAAATGACAACCTGGTATTTAATACTTTGCAGATACGGATTAGTTATTTTCCAAACCCTCCGGGCTACTCAACTATCTCACCGGTTAATATTTCAGGGGAGCAGCTTTTACAGCCCAAAAACTTTGACCCTGGCCCTCCCTCAATTATTCCTTATAAATAATGAACAAAACAATCTTAAATTTGTAATCTTAAAGAGATCGATAATTATTAACATTAAATTTTATTAAAAAATGGCTATTTTAGTTGGAAAAAAAGCACCCTCTTTTTCTGCGCCTGCAGTAATAAATGGCGGTGAAATTGTTGAAGGGTTCTCAATCGAGCAATACCTTGGGAAGAAATATGTATTGTTCTTTTTCTATCCTGCTGATTTTACCTTTGTCTGCCCTACCGAGCTTCTTGCTTTTCAGGACAAATTAAAAGAATTCGATGATAGGAATGTCGCAGTAGTTGCATGTTCGGTAGATTCAAAACACTCACATTGGAAATGGCTTCAGACTGAACTGAATCAGGGTGGAATTAAAGGAGTAAAATATCCGATCGTATCAGACCTTTCAAAGACAATTTCAGAAAATTATGATGTTCTTGCAGGTAACTATGATTATTCAGAGGACGGAGATGTTACATTCAAAGGTGACCCAAGGGCTTACAGAGGGCTATTTCTGATTGACAAAAAAGGAATTGTAAGACATCAGACTGTGAATGATATGCCACTGGGAAGAAGCGTTTCTGAGACGCTGAGGATGGTGGATGCATTACAGTTTTTTGAAGAAAACGGGGAAGTATGCCCTGCAGACTGGCATAAAGGAGATAAAGCGATGAAGGAAACTCAGCAGAGTGTGGCTGATTTTCTCTCCAAACGATAGTTTATGCAGAATTTAAATGAAAAGGTATCCCCCGAAAGGATACCTTTTTCTATTTTTGCATTTCAATGTACCATAATATGATCGATGAGTTTAAAAAGTTCATTGCTGAAAACTGTCGTGTAAAACCAGGCGACAAAATTCTGCTTGCAGTCAGTGGAGGCATTGATTCAATGGTGATGGCTCACCTCTTTCTCAGGCAGGTTTATAAAACAGGCATAGCCCACTGCAATTTCTCCCTGAGAGCCGCTGAATCCGATAAAGATGAGGAGCTGGTTCGTCAATTTGCATCTGAAAATAATATTCCATTCTACTGCGCACGGTTTGAAACAAAAGCATATGTAAAAAAGAACAAATTATCTGTTCAGATGGCGGCAAGAGAGTTAAGATACAAATGGTTCGAAGAGATCAGAACAGGAAATGGATACGACTCAATAGCCGTTGCCCATAACCTGAATGATAAAATTGAAACTCTTCTGATTAATCTTACCAGAGGAACAGGATTGGCAGGAATGACTGGAATGAAACCAGTAAGTAACAGAATAATAAGGCCATTGCTTTATGCAACCCGCCAGGATATAATAATATTCCGGAACAGATATAAAATTGATTTCCGCGAAGACAAATCAAATGCCGATACGAAATATACCAGAAATAAGATCAGACATCTCGTTATACCGGTTCTAAAAGAGATCAATCCTTCAATTGAAATAACACTTAATGAAACTGCTGAAAGATTTTCCGGATTTAACGAAATTGTATCTGAATATATATCTAGCCTAAGAAAAAGTTTATCTGAAGAGAAAGAACAATTCATCATATTCAATATTAGTCTCCTGAAAACATTTTTACATAATAAGACTATACTCTTTGAATTGTTCAGGCCATACGGAATAACCAATGCACTTTTAATCGATCTCGCTAAAGTAATTGAAGGCAAGACCGGTGGCCAGATCATTACGGATACACACAGAATAATTAAAAACAGGAAAGAAATAGTTGTGTCTGATGAAGAAATTCATAAGGAAACATTATACACAATTGAAAACATAAAGGAGTTCTCTATCTTCCCGGGCATTTCTTCTGCTAAAAATGTCAGAATAACAGAATCATTTGAAATACAGTCAGATCCTCATATAGCCTGCATCGATTCTCAAAAGGTCTCTTACCCTCTGATAATAAGAAAATGGAAAGCGGGAGATCATTTTTATCCTCTGGGAATGAGACAGAAGAAAAAACTGAGCGACTATTTTATTGACAATAAATATTCAAGATTTGACAAGGAAAATATTTTCATCCTCGAATCATCAGGTAAAATTGTATGGATAATCGGAGACAGGATTGATGACAGGTTCAAAATAACCAACACTACTAAAAAAGGACTGTTGATCAAATCAAAATGAAAAGAATTAATAATCAGCGCTTTCGTTCACCATGAATACCCTTGTCGATCAGGATCAGATCAGCCATAGCAATTGCAGTGGCAGCTTCAACTATTACAGGCATTCTCAGAGCGATGCATGTATCATGTCTGCCTTTGACCTTAAGGGTTGTCATCTCTCCCGACCTGAAATTAAATGTTGTCTGATCGACCCCGGTAGAGGAGGTTGGCTTTACAACAATCCTGAATATGATTTCGTTTCCGTTTGCTATGCCGCCATTTATTCCTCCTGCATTGTTTGTTGCAGTCCTTCCTTCAGAATTAATAAACGGATCATTATTTTCTGAACCTTTCATTTCAGAAGCTTTAAATCCGGAGCCAAATTCAATTCCTTTGATTGCGGGAATTGAAAAAATGACATGGCTGATGGCGGATTCAAATGAGTAGAAGAATGGTTCACCGATTGCTTTAGCAGGATTTTTAACCCTGCATTCAATAATGCCTCCTATTGTATCATTTAAAGCAATAGCTTCATTAATAGCCTTCTCAATGTCATCAGATCCTCCTGCAGAAATAAGTTTTGCAGATATATCGGCTGAACCTGTAATCTTCTTTGCCAAAACACCTGCTGCAACAAGTCCCCATGTTATTCTGCCTGAAAAATGACCGCTTCCGCGCATATCTGCAAAGCCGGAATGTTTTATCCGTGATACAAAATCCGCATGACCGGGTCGTGGAACATTTTTAAATTCATCGTAATCTGAGGATATTTTATCACTGTTTCTTGTGATAAGGGTAACAGGAGCACCTGTCGTAACCCCCTCGAAAACTCCGCTGAGAATTTCAGGCAGGTCAGGTTCCTGACGTTTAGTTGTCCCCAAGCTACCGCTCTGACGTCTCCTGAGATCTGTCATAAAATCATCAGATCTGACAGGTATGCCCGGAGGACAACCGTCTATGACCACTCCAATTGAAGGACCATGTGATTCACCAAATAAAGTAACCCTGAAAACAACACCGAACGAATTCATAATTCTATTTTTTATCTCTGAATCTTTTATAAAAACCAAGTACTTCACCCACAGGAACTTTTTCAACTACTGCTTTTCCAATGCCCCGTGTGAAAACAAAATGAATATTCTTACCGATTTTTTTCTTATCATGAACGACCAGATTTTCCATCTGCTCATCTGTTAAATCAAGTTTGTCAATCAGCTTAAATCTTTTCAGCAGGTTATTTATCCTGCTTTTATCTTCCATGTTTATATATCCTTTTTCAAATGCAAATTCAGTCGCTATCTCCATTCCTGATGCTACTGCAAAGCCGTGTTTCACAGATTTCTGCAGCTCTATGGCATGACCGAATGTATGTCCGAAATTAAGGATACGCCTTAACCCTGTCTCTTTTTCATCTTCCGCCACCACCGATCCTTTAAATCTCACTGATTTAGCTACCAGCAGAGTCATCAGATCAGAGTTTCTCAACATAATATCATCAAAACGTTTTTCAATAAGTTCAAATAATTCTCTGTCTCCTATTAAGGCTGTTTTGATCAATTCAGCCAAACCTGATAAATATTCCGGTTCCGGGAGTGTTTGCAGCATTTCAGGATCACAGATAACGAACTCAGGCTGTCTTATAGTTCCGATTATATTCTTTGTGCTGCCAAGGTTAACTCCGTTTTTTCCTCCTGTACTGGCATCGACCTGAGATAATAAGGTTGAAGAAACATATCCGCACCTTATACCCCTCATATATATTGATGCCAGGAAACCGGCAAAATCGCAAACCACTCCTCCTCCTATTGCAAGAATAAATCCTGAACGATCAATTCCTTTCTCAAGGAGTTTTCCAACAAGGTCTTCAATAACTTCCAGTTTCTTGCTTACTTCGCCGGGGGTAAGGGAAAAAACAGGAACTTTCGGAAATCTGCTACCATATAGCTGTTTTACATTATTATCAGTAATAATAACAGTTCCTTGATCAGGAAGCAGTTCTGATACTTTTTCCCATTTCTCACCAACCAGTATTTCCGATCTGAAGCCAGGTGTTATTATTGTTATCTTTTCCAAGAGAGCAACTTATTGATTGTTAAAGTTAAAAAATCCGGTCTAATTCAAAACTTTTTTACACAAAATGAAGTCTACAAATCATTTCTCACTTAATTCGAGCCACTTTAACTCCTTCTCATCCAGTATAATTACTATTTCCCCATGTCTTTTGGACTTTGATAATAATTCTTCATTATTAAGAACTCCGAGACTTAAATCAGTTTCAATAAGTTTTTTTTCCGACTCCAGGTTTCCGATTTCTTTTGTAAGATCCTCAAACTCTCTCTTTTCTTTAAATGTCAGACCCTGCTTTCTTTCTTTTTTAGAAGGTCTTTCAGCTGATTCATCAGTATCTGTAATTTTTGGAGGTCTCGAGATCATAATCTGCTTTTCTGTCTCCTTCTGCTTTTCCCTGAGTTGAGTATAGTTGCCTGGAAAATCCTTAATAATACCGTCTCCTTTATATTCGAAAATATGATCAACAACCTTATCCATGAAATATCTGTCGTGCGATACAACTATTACACAGCCTCTGAAACCTGCAAGATATTCTTCAAGCACGTTAAGTGTGAGAATATCAAGGTCATTTGTAGGTTCGTCAAGAATCAGAAAATTTGGATTCTTCATTAGCACTGTCAGAAGATACAGACGTCTCTTTTCACCACCCGACAATTTCCTGATCAAGGTGTATTGCTTCTCGGGGGGGAATAGAAAATAGTTCATGAACTGAGTAATTGACAGCACATTACCATCGCTTATCATAACTTTTTCAGCGATATTCTTAACTGCATCTATTACGGTCATATTGTCGTCAAATTCAATTCCCTGCTGCTTGTAATAGCCAAAAACAATAGTCTCTCCGCGTTCAACAGTGCCTTTATCAGGTTCGGTAAGTCCGGTAATGATATTCAGCAATGTTGTTTTTCCTGTACCATTCCGCCCGATAAGACCAGCTTTTTCAAATCTGTTAAAGAGATAAGTAAAGTCTTTAAGGAGAACCTTGTCTCCGTAAGATTTCCCAACATTTTTAATCTCAAGAATCTTACTCCCCATCCTTGAGATATTCACATTAATATTTATGCTTTTCTCATCTGGTCTGCTGGCAGCTTTTTCCTTAAGATCATAAAAAGACTCGATTCTCGATTTAGCTTTATGCCGTCTTGCCTTGGGCATCCGTCTCATCCAATCGAGTTCTGTTTTTAGCAGGTTTTTAGCTTTTTCTGAATTCATCTTCTCTGAATATTCCCTGCTCTGTTTTTTTTCAAGGAAATATTCATAGTTTCCCTCGTATCTGAAGAGCTCGTTATCAGAAAGTTCCAATATGACATTACAGATCCTGTCGAGAAAGTATCTGTCGTGAGTAACCATCAGAAGAGTCTTTTTTGATTTAATAAGGTACTCTTCCAGCCACTCAATCATATCGAGATCGAGATGGTTAGTAGGTTCATCGAATATAAGAAGATCGGCATCTTCCACCAGAATTTTTGCCAGGGCCACTCTTTTCTTTTGTCCACCTGACAGGTTGCCAATCACTGCATTTAGGTCTGTAAGCTTAAGTTTAAACAGGATCTGTTTAACTGCAACCTCATAATCCCATGCTTTATGATCATCCATTTTCTGAATCATCACCTGGAGCATTTCGGGAGAACCGGTAAGCACGCATTCTTCATATTCCCTTATTACACTTACAAGTTCACTTTCGGTGCAAAAAAGCTCATCAATTATTTTATTTGATTCATTCAATACTGGTGACTGCTGAAGATATGCAATCCGCAAATCACGTTTAATACTTAGAGAACCATTATCAGGATTTTCCTTTCCTGCAAGTATATCGAGCAATGAAGATTTACCTGCCCCATTTACCGCAATCAGGGCAACCTTATCATCCTTGTTTATATTAAAACTAATGTTATCGAAAAGAAGATTGTCTCCTATTCGTCTGGCAATACTGTCTGCCTGAAGGTAACTAATCATAAATTATCAATATTGTGCAAAGATAAAAAGTGTTACCTTACCTGCACTATTAATTTCGGTTCTATGACTATCAAGGAAAGATTTAACCTCACTATAGAATATTTTCAAAAAACCTTCCCTGCTGCAGACACAGAACTGGTTTACGAGAATCCTTTTGAGTTGCTTGTGGCAGTCATCCTGTCAGCACAATGCACCGATAAGAGAATCAATATGATAACACCATCGCTGATGCAAAGATATCCCAATGCTGAATCGATGGCTAAAGCTGAACCCGATGATATTTTTGAATATATAAAGTCATGCACTTATCCGAATAATAAGGCGAAACATCTTTCAGGAATGTCGAGGATGCTGATATCCGAATTTGGAGGAAGGGTTCCTTCCGAACCGGAGCTTCTGCAGCATCTTCCCGGAGTAGGAAGAAAGAGTGCAAATGTAATCGCATCTGTGGTATTCAAAAAACCAGTAATGGCGGTCGATACTCATGTCTTCAGAGTCTCGCACAGGATAGGTCTTGTTAAAAATGCAAAAACGCCATTGAGTGTCGAGATACAGCTAACCCGGCATATACCTGTTGAACTTATACATGAAGCACATCACTGGCTTATCCTTCATGGAAGATACATTTGCAAAGCCAGAAATCCCCTCTGCATCAAGTGTGGGCTGTCTGATTTTTGCAACTATTACAGAATGAATAGAAATAAATAGAAATGGATAGGAATAAATGGAAATAAATGGAAATAAATAGAAATAGCTCAATAATTGCTATTTTTAAAATGTAATTGGAAACGTTTGGTTGATGGATTATAAAGAGAATTATATTGAGTTGCTGGAAACAAACAAGAGACTGGAGAAAGAGCTTGAGCTTATCCGTGCAAAAAGCCAGGAAAAATCGGAGATTGTAAGGGAGACGATCTTCAGGATATTCCATTCTGCAAATTATCTGATGGCTATCAGCAAATTGGATACTGGTCAGTATGTAGATGTTAATGAGGCATTTTATAAAACTCTTGGGTACACGAAAGAAGAGATTATTGGTCATACTTCAGATGATATTCAGATCTTTGCAGATATTGAAGATAGCAATAAGTATATAAAGCTTATTTCCAAACTAAAAAGTATAAAAGGCTATCCGGTTACCCTGAAAACGAAAAAAGGTGAAGAGAAATATTACCTTTTTTCTGCAGATACCGTACCGCTAGAAAATGAGATTTACCTTCTTACAATATTTACTGAGCTCAATACATTAAAAGATAGAAAGATCAAAGACAGCCATGGAAGCCTGCTTGAGGAAATTTTTGAAACTGTAAGCAGTTATCTTGCTCTTTTCAGCATTGATAGTGACAACAGGTTTTACATTATAGATTTAAACAGAAAAGTAGAAGAAGTAGAATTCATTAAAAAAAATGAGGTAATCGGTAAGTATGTTGATGAGACACCCATAATAAACCGGGTAAAGTTGATTGAACTTCTTAACCACCTTCACTTAACAGGCGAACCTCATAAAGTGGCAGCTTCACCAACCGGAGATGATTCCGAAGGTTTCTATATGGGGTTTCTTCTGACTTCAGGAAACTTCGTAATTACCTGGGAACCCGGAAGTCAGCAGAGAAGCAGAGATGATCAGACCAGGCAGGGCGTAGTCTTTGAGAAGTTTGCCGATTTGCTTCCTGAAATGGTTTATGAAGTCGATCTCACTGGAAAGGTTTTATATGCTAATAAGCATGGTCTTACTTTTTTCGGATATTCAAAAGAAGATCTGGTATCAGGTATATATATTTCTGAAATATTTCCTGATAGCTATAAGAATATGATTGAAAATCTGAAGGCATTGAAATCTCCCGGACAAATCTCAAGCAATGAGTACTTTGCCAGAAAAAAGGATGGGACAATGATTCCGATTGTCACTCACTCTTTTGCATTGTTTTTTGAGGATAAGATCGTTGGTTATCGGGGAATTATAACAGATATCAGTAAACAAAAAGAATATGAG
>Ga0209540_10001683_pt1 | contig 16395 bp, 15 predicted proteins | sample BarGraIncu01121A_FD_184501 | JGI IMG/M metagenome (GOLD analysis project Ga0209540, IMG submission 184501) | Arctic peat soil microbial communities from Barrow, Alaska - Barrow Graham LP Incubations 011-21A (SPAdes) (version 2) | ecosystem: Environmental > Terrestrial > Soil > Wetlands > Peat... | reverse complement strand
TGCTCTTTTTGCCTATCTAAAACATTATATTTCGAAAGAGAGATCATATCGAAATGCTTAAATTGTTTTTGATAGGCAATAAGAGCAGAATCAAGTTTCTGATAAGCTAGTACAATTTCTTTGTGGGGTATCTTCATTCCTTGTAACACATATGGCGTTTTAATTTCGTAATAAGGTGTGCATAATCGATCTATTCCTGATGTAATAAAAGGTACTACTTCTTTAATAGTGACCAGAACTGTTAGAAGCAGAATTACAACCACCACTTTCCTTCTTGTTAACATACATTCTTCAAAACATCCAACAATAATACTGATGAATATGCCAATAAAAGGAAGCGCTGCCCAATAATAATGCCTGTGATCAGCCGTCGGAAAGAATTGGGCCCAACTACCTAAATAAAAAAAGGCTATTAATAGAGACATCCTGCTTGCATTAGTCAACTCTCTTTTTTTGACATTTCCACTTGATCCAGAAAAAAACAAAAAAAGCATCATTAACGGGAAGAATATCCAGATACTTAAAGGTAAAAAACAAATAAGATGAGATATAAATTTATTTATCTTTGCATTTATTGGTGTTTCATTACTAACTGAGAATGCCCAATTAAATATCCCAATAAAATTTTGCTGCCACCAATCGTATATAGCACCATTTGCTGAAAGCCAAATTATAAACAATAGAGACACAATAGAGAAGCCTAATAAAATTGCACCTGCTTTCAACAATAGTTCTTTCCGATTTTTTAAAATAACAATCATATATAACAAAACTGTAATCAGTAATAATAACCCTACAGGTTGCCGACTCCAAAAGCACAATGCAATGGCAATCCCTGTTACATACAAATTGTATTGTTTGTTGTTATCATTATATTTTATCATGTAAAAAAACGCAATTGCTTGAAAAAGTAGCGCGGTTACTGATGACCAAGGCAACATTTCTTCATCAATATACGGTGCCAATAAAATAGAGATAACAACTGAGAAAAGCGCCCATGATATTGGCAAAAATCGTTTCCATATATTAAAACAGAGACAATAAATGATGGCATAGGTTATTGCTGTAAGATATTGAATAACTATCATTTTTTTTGCTACAATCAGCAAACTTGCAGCTTGCAATAAAGATGTCAGAGGGCCATAGTGGGAGTAGATTTCCTTGAAGAGCATATGACCTTCGGAGATTTTTAATGCAATATAAAACATCAGCCCATTATGAAGAACATCAAATCCTCGAGTTGCATAAAATGCTGTGATAAGAAGGGTTATAACAAAAATGCTGACATTATAGACTATATTGTTATTCTTACCCTGTACGCTAATGTTCTTTTGTAAAGTAAAAAAAGCGATACTGTTTGTTGCATCACACTTTATTACGAAATAATATACCAGAGTAATGAGTATTAGGATAAACGAAATGACTGGAAGTAAAATGATTGACACTTGGAATAGTATCTCAAAAAGATTTGTATTTAGATTAATAATAGGTGCAAGCCTCCCCAAAATCCCCGCGATTAAACTATGTTCAGGAATAATAGGAAGCTCAATTGTGGTCTCTATTTGTTTGCGATTATCAGAGAGCATTGGGGGGGGCACATTAGAATTGTATAATTTGTCTATATCGTCAAAAGTCAAACTTTTCTTTCCAATAGTGACAATTATTTTATCAATACTGCTAAGCTTGTCATTGGGAATTTTTATACATATTTTTTTTATACTTGGCAAAATATCTGCCCATAAACTACTATCTAGGGTTTTATTAGTATATGTTATTGCATAAATGTTTACTCCTGTAATTTTTTCATTCTTTGCATTGACAACATGAACTGTAACTTTTTCTAGGAAACTCGTGCGTAAGTCAGAGCTTGCATTAAAAACAAGACCATTAAGCAAAATCGCAACATTCAACAAAATGATTGTAAAAGGTAACAAAAACTTTGCTATATTTTTCATGTTATGGATTATCCATTTTTATCGAGGGAATTTTGATAATATGTACCTGAATTTAGTGTCTCAATGACGCCGTTACAATAAAGTGCCCGGCAGACGGTCATGACTGTTTTGGCTCAGACACCAATACTGCTGTTGCAACATTTACGTTGCCTTTATCACACTACTTTTCGGATGACTCAAATGAAAAACGGGAATGGCCTATATAACTGATTATGGTAGTAATCGGGATTAACAAGGCTGCCGATATTTTGGGATCAAGATGGAATAATTCCACAAAAACTGGAAGAAGAACAAGGCCAAGACAAAAACTGAACAGATACATGGAAAAAAAACGCAAAAATTCCGGAATAATGGCGAGACCCCATATAGGAGATCGAAAAGTGACAAACTTGTGAAATATGTAAGCATTGAGAATGGCCAGAATATTCGCTAAAACCGCCGCCAGCATGTAGGCAGCATATCTCTTCAAAAAAAACATGGTGAAAAGGAAATCAAGGCCTACAAATACAGCGTATCCAAAGACGGTATTCCAGAGACCCACGATCAAAAACTTGATCTTGACCTCATGACCTTTCATTAAATCACGAGCCCATCCAGGTAGTCGTCTAATCGAAATTCACCCTTTCTTTTTCCACTACCAAAGGCCTTTTGAGTACCTGTGTATGGATGGCACCAACGTATTCACCAATCACACCAATAAAGAACAACTGGACGGAGGAAAAGAAAAACAGACCGATGACTAGTGGCGCCATCCCTACCTGAAAGTTTTCCCAGAAAATCAATTTATATCCAAAATAACCTAGGGCTACCAATAGACTCATAAGCGCCACAATAAATCCCGTCATCGTCGCCAGCCTGAGGGGAACTTTTGAATGGTTGGTAATACCCAACAGGGCCATATCGTAGAGAGTATATAAATTATTCTTGGTAAATCCCCTTTTTCGTGATGGCTGCACATACTCAATAACGGCCCTTTCAAAGCCAATATCACAGATTAATCCCCGGAAATAAGGATAAGGGTCTTCAATACCGCGCAGAGTCTCGATCACTTTTTGGTCATACAAGCCGAATCCTGTAAAGTTTTTAATCAATTCTATCTCAGAAAGACGACTGACAAGATTGTAATACGCCTTGCGAATCGCAAAAAAGAAGGGTGATTCTTCACTTTTCGTCTTGACACCAATAACGATCTTGTACCCTTCTTCCCATTTCTTGATAAATTCCTTGATCATGATGGGCGGGTCCTGTAAATCGGCAACAATGCTGATTACCGCGTCACCTTTAGCCTGCATCAGTGCATGATAGGGAGAGCGAATATGCCCAAAATTTCGAGTATTTACTATGATTTTAACCCTGCGATCCTTATGCGCGATTTCTTTGAGGATCGTTACTGTCCGGTCCTTTGAGGCATTATCTATAAAAATGTGTTCATATTCGTATTGTGGCAAATCGTCAAAGACAGCCTTTACCTGCTCATAAACTTCTTTTACATTTTCTTCTTCGTTGAAACAGCCAGTAACGACGCTGATTTGCTTTAATTCAGAACTCATGGTTTTTAAAGCCCCCGATTATAAATCAACTTCTTCAATTCCTCATTATATGCATACGGGCTATCAATATCATCGATCATGATGGGTTGATCTTTCACAAGCGGATGAATGAGCATTTCGCCGTTCATAAGCTCTCTACAAGAAATCTGGCCTTTCTGAAGGGGTATCGCCAGGTAAATATCCTTATCACTTAGGATGTGACCTTCCGGTAAGTCACTCGCCGCATAAACCCCTCTGACCAGTGCATCAAGATAGGTCTTTTCCTTTTCGGGGATAACTCGTCTTTGGACACTGCTGCTGCCGCACATCTCTTTTACCTTTCTAAAAGCCTTGAACCATTGATCAATTTGTTCTGGAAGGGAACAGTTAGGGGGATACAGGATTTTCTCCGTCATCTATATCGACATGTCGCTCAAAGGTCCGGGCCCCTTTCGCATAGCCAATCATAATGGAAGCTGTCCAATCGCGATATTCATGCCGCGGTTAAATCCGACTGTTTTGGATACGGTTTGTTTAATGGCAATAGTGCTGGTGATGCCCAGTGAGGCAGCCCTTCCTGTCGCTGGCACATATCTTTCCGCTTGCTTGCCGGGTTGCGGGGATTTAGCAATTTTCACTTCGATAGGCTTCTCAAAACACCCTGCCACCGTATGCGCTAACGCCGTAACAGTAATAGATTCTTCCGATCCAACATTATATGGCCGACATGACTCGCCTTTAAATAAGATCGTCCACAGCCAGATTGCTAAATCAGCCGCGTATAGATAGGAGCGATAGGGCGTACCATCGCCATTGACCTGGATGGGGCCCCCGTTCAATCCATCCCTGATGAAGTTGCCGATGGCATAATGGATATCCAAGGGCAGGTAGGGGCCGACAAAGGCAAAGCAGCGGGCGATTTTTGTTTCGATGCCATATTTTTTCGCATACAGGGCGCATAAAAGCTCCGCCGCTCGCTTACCCTCTCCGTAGGCGGAGTTTGGATCGGTCGAGTCGGGGGCGCCGCAGTAATCTTCCGGGATATGGGTCATCTCCGGCGGTTGCTTGCCGTAAACAGCCCCGGAACTGGTCAGGAGAAACTTCTTTGCCTTGCAGTGCACGGCAAAATCAAGAGTGTGTCGTGTCCCCTCGACGATGGTATCGAGCATCAGCAGCGGGTATTCATCGTTGAGCTTGGCGCTGGCCGACGTTGCCGCGTGGAGAATGCGGGAAAACTCACCAGCGGGGAAAGAAAATTTTTGTACATCGCCGTTATGAAATTTGATCGCAGGGTGGGAAGCAAGGTGCGGCGCCTTCTTTTGAAACGTCTCTGTTTTTAAACAAGTTCGATTCTCTGCAAAAGCTCAAGAAGCTCTTGTGTCGAGTTTACCAAACCCAAGTTCGGATAACTTTCTAATTCACTGAACTCTCCAAATCCCCATGTTGCCCCAATAAACGCAGTACCCAAAGTGTAGGCCGCCTTGGCATCTTGTGCGGTGTCTCCTATCAAAAGGCATCGTCCAGGGACAAGTCCCAAATCCTCAATGCATGATCGTAGTATGTAGTCCTTTCTTTGACCACTGTTTGAGGATGAACCCTTGACACTCTGGAAAAATGACTCAAGGCAAAAATGTTGCAGGATTATTAGGGCATGATCCTGCCTTTTATTGGTAGCCACACCGAGTAGCGTCCCTTTTTTCTGCATAAGCTTCAACACGGGCAATATTCCCGGATAAGGACTAGCCTTTAGTAAAGCGTTTTCTTGGTAGTAGTCTCTGAACAACTCGGTAGCTCGCCTAGCATCATTTTGGTTGAAAGAGAAATAAATCTCGAAACACTCTTCTATAGGCGGCCCCACGAACTTCATCAATAAGTGTTTCTTCTGAAAAAATAATCCCAGAGCTTTGAAGGTGTATTCGAGGCTTTCCACAATTCCGTTCCTTGTGTCAATAAGTGTCCCGTCCAAGTCAAATATAACCCCAGAATACACGGTAGTTCCCCTATGTTATCGGATTTTCGATGCAATACTTGATGGTTTCCTCAATCCCATCCTCAAAAGAGATTCGAGGTCTCCATCCAGTATCTTTAGTTAAGTCATTTATATCCGCACAAAGGTACATTACCTCCTTTTCGCGATATGGAATTGATCCGAGATCCGAACCTGACGAATGGCCCATTTTTTCACACATGATTCGTATATACTCTTCCAAAGGCCTGGCAATCCCGCTCCCTATTGCATAGATGCGAACGCCATGACCTTTTATCGCTAATAAAAACAACGCTTCAGCTGCGTCGCCCGCATAGAGAAAATCCCATTCTTGTTCTCCTTTTGTGAAAGCCACCGTTTCGTGACTAAGAAGTTTCCTAATTGACGAGATCAACATGGTTTGTTCACCGTCAAAAGGACCATAGACGCTCAGTATACGCGCCCAAATGTGGCGGATACCAAGTTCTCCACATTTGAATTTGGTCATTTGATATGCGCCCAACTTTGCTGCAGCAAACGGACTCTCAGGAAAACATGGTGTATCTGCACTGATTTTTTCCGTTGTCCTCCCACATTCCGCTTGTGTTCCTGCACCGATGAAAACAGAGCAACCTAAACGCTTAGCCAAATTGACTGCCTCTATTGAGCAGATCATGCTTTTGAGATTTGACTCGATGTTGTTTCGTGCATTCCCCCCGGTCCAAGCCAGATGGAAAAAAGCGTCGTAGTCCGGCGCAGCATCAAAAGTCTTATAATCGTCCATGCCACAGACGGCAATTTCGACAAGATTCGATGGATGGAGCCTGAAAATTCGTAGGGAACTCTCGTGAGTCAACACCAGGACATGACAACCTTCCCGTTTCAGATGATTGACCAATGCCACTCCAATAGCTCCCGTCGCTCCGGTGACGACAGCTCTCATCGGCTGCCTCCTTTGATGCTCTCATTTGAAAACAAAAACTGGGCGAACTCGTAGTCGTAACGGTCACAGATGTCAATGGTGGTTCTTCGGTCCAGTTCCAGTTTGTATGGCAAAACTCCCCAGTTATATTTCCATTTAACCATGCTTAATCGAGGCGCAAGCACGATCCCATTGGTAAATTCATAAAGTTCAGCCAGCTCGTTTTTATCTTTGTATTTGTTGCTCAGACGGAAGTTCAGCGGCCCATTGTCATCCAACAAAAACCTGCGGATTCGTTGCACCGTTATCAGTGAGTCATATCCTTCCTGAAGTTTTTTGATGTAAAGCCGGATTGCCTCTTCATAATTCGCTGTGTCCACTAATGGCGAAGTAACGCAGGCCCATAGAATGTGTTCAGCCGAAATCTGACGGGCTATGTGTTCAACAAAGTTTCCAAAACTTGCCCCAATCTTGGAGTATTCGTCGGGCCTTTTCAGTGCAACCACCGACTCGGATTGCGCAAGGTCCAGAATGTAATCATTTTCAGAGGATACAACTATCTGACTTATTTGCTTGACTTTTTTTAATTGGCGGATTTTGTGAATCAGTAGATTTGAATCACCAAAGGGGAAAATATTTTTTTGGGGAAGCAGCTTATCTTCGAGCCGCGCAGGAATAATTGCCGCTAAATAATCCATGGTTATCCTCACTTTGTCTCAGTTTTCCTAATCTTTTCCAAAAAAGCATTCGACGCAAACCTCGTCAATGAACTTGAGAGCATCAGAAAAATTCGCTCGGTTTTGGAAAAAAACACCATCTACGCCAAAATACATCGGCAACATGTCCTCGCGAATATGTCCCAGCAACATCTTTTTCTTTGACTGAACGTAATAGCTGCAGTGGTATCGGCACTCGGGGGTCGGTATGCACAGGTAGATTGCCTTTACGTTGCATTGCCGGAGCATTTCACAAACTACTTTTAGTGTTGTCCCGGTGAAAATTGCTTCATCCACTACCGCAATTGTTTTGTTCTCAACAAGTTCTCCGATCGGGTGGATTTTTTCCCAAATAATCTTTTTGCGTACGTCTGAGTCCAGGATGTTGAAGGTCCGAATTTGAGTTAAATCTTTTACCAAGGCCTCAAGAAACGGCACTCCGGAGGCTTCGGAAAAGCCTGTCGCATAATAGGCTCCTGTTTTAGGCACTGGTACGATATAGTCGAGCCGATCAATTACCATTTTAGGCACAGATTTCAAGAGTAATCGTCCCATTTCCCTCCGTATTGCCGCAATACTTTTGTTGTTAAAATAATCAACGGGATGATAACGGTATATGACGTTGAGAGAACATGCGGTTTGTCGTCTGTAAATCTGCAAACCTTTTGCCAAGGAGCTGATCTCGTTTCCGTTTTCCAAATACTCTTTATCTGGAGGGCGGTATCCTTCGCCACTGTGGCTGGCCTCTTCACCATCTCCGCATGCTTGTAAGATCATTTTCACCCAACATGATAATGTTGTGTCATTTTGAGGAGTTCTGACCTCTATGCGGCCTGTTTTGTCCAAGTTTTCGGCTATCAATAAAGCCAGCTCGTCAGCCAAAACAGGGGAAACCACTGTTTTGGAATCGAATTTGATTTGGCTGGTCCAAACAGACTTATTCCGCACCGCCTGAACGAAGTCTACATGTCCCCCACTTTCATTGAATCCGTAGGCATGCGAACAGGAAACAACGAGGTCACGCTTGCCGTCCAACATTCTCAAGGTCCGGTCGAGAGCAGTTCGATAATTTTCTGGCGCAGATCCAATTTCTAATCCGTTCCCTGTATGGGAAAACAATAATGGTTCTCTAATTGCTACAAAAATCATTTTGATGGAATATTCTCTGCAAAAATTGAGAATAGCCTCAATGGATTCAAAAGAATTGTTATCTGAATGCAAGTCAAGAAGAATTTCACTGGTGACAATAATCAAATCGATGCGGTTGAATTGAAGGAACCCTTCCAAACTTCTTTTGTCATTCAAATCGACAACTTGGTATTCCTCGAAGGCATTGATCGACTGAACTCCGGCAATGGAATATTCCCGCTTCAGAATTGAAAACAACTTGTGCCCAAAATGCTTTTCTGCACCGAACAAGACAGTCTTTATGTTGTTTTTTTTAGTCTTGACCGTAATATTTAGGTCTTCCTTCGGCTCGTCGTAATTATTAAGTTTGAGTTTCATCGGTCTTACTTTCAACTTGGAGGCTCAATCAAGTTGGAACTTGTTTTGTTTCATTTCTTCTTCTGAAAGAAACGGGAACATATCCTCAAGTGAGGGGGTTAGAAAGGTACCGTCCGGAAGCAATTTGGATGTCAATTTGGGCTCGAAATTCTGATTGGGATCCACTACGACCTCACAAATGAAAGGTCCGGTTTCTGTCAAGACCCTCTGCAATTGTTTTTTAATATTTAAAATTGATTCGATTTTTTCGAATTTCAGTCCATAGGCGTAGGCTATTTTTTCCGCACTGGGAAAGCTGATACCGCTATCGCCATTGACACCGCAGTAGCCTCTTTCTTCGGCATTAAAAGATTGGGCTTGCGTCTGGCGTATTGAATGATAGCCATCATTGTTAATCCAAAAGACTTTGATATCGAGTTTGTTGTGAACAATCGTTTGAAGTTCTTGAATATTCATTTGGATCGATCCATCCCCCTCCAAACAGATGATTCGCTTGATATTATTCATGCTGCGAGAAGCGCCAATGGCAGCAGCAATTCCGTAGCCCATGCTTGACGCTCCCGCATTCGAAAACATTCTTTCTCCTTCCTTTATTTCAATTGCCTGGAAGGAACAGACACTCGCAGTTCCATTGCTTGCGACGATGATATCGCTGCCGACAAGGAGGTCTGATAACTCCTTCATGAAGACATAGGGATTCAGGGGTTTTTCGTGGCTGTAATACTCTTTCAATACAACGGGATATTTATGATTGATGTGTTTACACCATTTCAGCCATTTCGAATCTAAGCTATGACCGGTTTTAAATGTGGAGCCAAGGATACAGTTAAAGACGTCTTTAAGGTCAGCATGGATCGGAAAATCAAGGTTGAGCGTCGGCTTTTGAAGCTCACCCTTGTCAATGTCAATAGCAATTTTGTAGGCGTTTTTTGCGAAGTTTTTCCAATCATAGCTAATTTGTCGAATGTTCAAACGGCAGCCAAAAGAAATAAGGAGGTCGCTGTTTTGAACCACGAAATTTCCCCCTCGGTTTCCAATGGTACCAGGACGCCCGCAATAAAGAGGATGCTCATCCCAAATCAAGTCGTGCGCGTTCCAGGCAGTAACAACGGGTATTCCAAGTTTTTCGATAACCTTCAAAAATTCATTATGTCCTCCGGAGATTCGCACGCCATTTCCAGCCAAAATTACAGGTTTCTTCGATTGGTTAATTTTATCTAACATCAAATCCAGATCAGCTTGAGACACATCTGGAACATCAGAATAGTGGTTATGACTGGCATCAAAATGGGGCAATTTTTCGACATCCACTTTTGCGGCCTGAACATCCAAAGGGATGTCGAGCCAGACAGGCCCGGGGCGTCCATGAGTTGCTAAAAAAAGCGCCTGCTCGAGGTGAAATGCGACAGACATAGGATCATCGATCATAACTGCATATTTTGTCATGCAGCTGACGCTGTCCACAATATTGAATTCCTGAAAACCAAGTTGCCGGAGAGGCACGGACGTTGATTTAATCGTTGTCAAAAATTTCATTTGGCCTGATATCACCAACATCGGAATTGAATCCAACCATGCTCCCATCACGCCGGTGATTGTATTCGTACTTCCCGGACCGGAAGTCACACAAACCACGGCCATCTTCCCACATGTTCGTGTAAATCCCTCAGCGGCCATTGAACAAGCCTGTTCATGATGATTGTAGGTACAATGCATTCCTTTGTGATGTCCGAAAGAATCATTTAAATGCATTGCTCCGCCCCCGGTCACTGTAAAACATTCAGTGATACCAAATGCAATCAGAGAGTCAACGATATAGTCAGAGATTTTCTGGATCATCTAGTCAACTCCTTCTTTGCCTTTTTGACATGGCTTTGGATTGGATGTGTGACCGATAGAGTCGTTCGACTAAACTCTCGTTGTAATGATCCTTGTCTTTTTTTTCTTGAATATTGAGCAAGATTGCATCTATATCCGAGCAACTTAGTTCTTCTTTTTCCAAAAGGAATTCAGCGTAGGACCTGTGCATTTTATAAACTGCTGTTAAGAAATAGGCTGGCGAGTAACCCCAAGGAATCTTATGTTTAATAGGCTCAATGTGTTCGTAAATCGCGTCATATACTGGGGCCAGTTCGTAGTTTTTATCGCAATGATTATTTAGATACACCATTATAACCTCTATACAAAGGTTTCCAGGAATCCGCCCCATGCCTAATAAGGATCCATCAATATAAACCTTCCGGTTTTTATTATGTAGTGCTATAAACTCCTGTGCCAATGAAAAAGAAAGCGACATATTTTCATGGAGATGTAAAGTAATTGCAGTTGTTTCCGGAAGATTGTCTTCCAAAGCTTGATAGACACGTTTCAAATCCTCTTTCATAAGTGATCCGAATGTATCCACGATGGCGACTCCGTACGGCTGTAACGTTTTGACTTCGCGTAAAAGAGATCTTAGTTCTACATCCGAATAGCTCATAATGTTGACAGGGTTTAGAAAAAAATTATATCCATGATTGCGCACGTAGTCAACTTGTTTTACAAGCAACTTAAAATCTCTGTAATAAAACGCAAAGCGGATTTTTTGGATTCTACCGTCGCATTTGGAAAGATTCCCAATATCGTACCAATCTGGACGAATCATTACTGCAAAATCCTGTTTCCCAGTATCATCCGGAAGCAGATCATACGCCGATTCAATTTGTTTATAACGTGATTGATCACATGAATGGTCTCCGTTCATTAAAAAACCCAATTCAATCAAGTCAACTTTCGATTTGACTAATTTCTGCACAATTTGCTGCATTGTCCCTTTGCCAAAGGAAGCGTTGTTAACGTGTCCTCCATCGCGCAGAGTGCAGTCAAGAAGATTTACATTCATTTGATCCTCCATCCGATCGGTCATCTTTGTTGCTCGTATTTCATTCCAAAGCAGCAAGGGGGTTTGTTGAGTTTGTTGGGTTCATTGGGTTTGGCTTTTCGTTTACCACTACCACGTTTTCCAAGGGGCTTTGCCCGTTTGCCAAACATCCTCTAAATACTTGAGATCCCGGGCGTTGTCCATGCACTGCCAGAAGCCCTCGTGCTTGTAGGCGTAAAGTTCGCCCTCTTCTGCCAGTTTTTCCATCGGGGCGTGTTCCCACATGACATCCTCTTTGATGTAGTTGAGTGCCTCTGATTTAATGACAAAGAAGCCCCCGTTGATCCAGCCTTCATGGAGGGTGGATTTTTCCTTGAAATGGCGGATCTGATTTCCTTCAAATTCGAGAGCGCCAAAACGAGCCGTGGGACGGACAGCGGTCAGGGTAACCAAACCCTTGTTGCTCTGATGAAATTGCAGCAACTCATCCAGATTCACATCGCAGACGCCATCGCCATAGGTCATCATGAAAGTCTCTCGATTGATTAGGGATGCCAGGCGTTTGAGGCGGCCACCGGTCATGGTGGTTTGGCCCGTATCGATGAGATGGACTTTCCATGGATCACAATGATTTTGGTTGATGCTTCGGGTCTCGCCATCATTGAGCGACACGGTAAAATCCTGATTCAAGCTATAAAAATCAAGGAAATATCGCTTGATCTGCTCTCCTTTGTAGCCCAGGGCGAGAATGAATTCGTTGAAACCGTATTGGGCATAGTGCTTCATGATATGCCAGAGGATGGGTTTTCCTCCGACCTCTACCAGTGGTTTGGGTCGCACTTCCGTGTATTCCACTAAGCGAGTGCCCATGCCGCCACAAAGAATCACAACGGGGATTGAGTTTGTTGAGTTCATTGCGTTTGTTGGGTTTATAGCGTTAATAGCGTTTTTAGGGTTCATTGAGTTTACTATCTCCTTTATGGTATGCGAGCCGAGAGCGGGGAGCGAAGAGTAAAGCAATCTACTCCCAGGCATCCACTTTGATCATTTCCAGGGCAACGCCTTTCTTTAGCAAGTTTCCGGTCAAGGCTTGAATCATCGCGGGGGGGCCGGCTATGTAATAGGTTATTTCTTGGGGATTCTTCAATTGGTTCCAGATCGCATCGATGGACAGGAAACCTGTGAAGAATTCCGGTGATTGTCCTTTGGTTAAGTCGCTTTTATTCTTATCGTCAATCTCTACGAAGTAAAAAGCATGAAAACCGTTATTGGTTCCTGCCCTGGCGTCGATTAAGTCCCGATAAAGCAGGAGTTCCAGTTTGCGGGCGCCATAGGCCAAAAAGATGTTGTTATGAAATTCATTGGTAAGTCCATCGATAAAGGCGATGAACGCGGTTATACCGGTGCCGCCGGCCAGAAGCGCCACATTGTTTGCATCCCGAATCACAAAATCGCCATAGGGCAGCTTCACCCAGACCATCTGGCCTTCCTGAAGTTCATTTTCCATGCGGGCGGTGTAACGCCCTCTGACGGAATAGGAGATTCTCAGATCATTCCGTTGGGCAGGAGAGCTGGCGATGGAGAAGACACGGGATTCGGGCCAGAAACCGCTGGGATCATAGTCATCGAGCGTCAGGTGGAGGAACTGGCCGGGCTTGAAGCGGGGCGCGGGCCGCTCGGGGGCAAGATCAACGGTATAGACGTGATCGCCGTGATCGGTGATTTTATTTACCAGGCAACGGAGCTTCTGCGGGGTGGCCATTTACGATACCCGCTCCCCGGCCATGAAGCGATCGAACACGGCCTTGATATGATTCAATCGCTTGTCATCGATTCCGGGATAAACACCGATGAAGAAGGTGTTGTTCATGATGATATCTGTGTTCGTCAGGTCCCCCGAAATGCGATGGTGGATGTTCTGATATGCGGGATGACACAGAAGATTGCCGCTGAAGAGGTTTCTGGTCTCGATGCGGTTGGTCTCCAGGAATGTGGCCAGTTCGTTGCGGGTAAAACCGGCCCGATCTTTCACCGTGATAACATAACCGAACCAGGAGGGATCGGAGTTTTCCGTGGCCCTGGGCAGGATGAGGCGGTCTTCGCAGGGTTTCAGAATCTGGGTGAGTTTCCGGAAATTCTCTTTGCGCCTGGTGATGAATTGATCAAGTTTCTGCAATTGGGCGCAGCCGACGGCGGCCTGCATGTCCGTCACCTTGAGATTGTAACCGATATGGCTGTAAACGTATTTATGGTCATAGCCGTAGGGCAAAGTGCCGAACTGTTGGCTGAAGCGTTTCCCGCAGGTGTTGCTTTTCCCCCCGGCACAGTAACAATCCCGGCCCCAGTCCCGGATGGAGCGAGCGATGCGGGCCAGATCGTCGTCATCCGTGGCCACGCAGCCCCCTTCACCCAAGGTTATGTGATGGGCCGGGTAGAAGGAAAAGGTGGCGAGGTGGCCGAAGGTGCCGGTTAAGCGGGGGCTGGGTGCTAAGTGCTGAGTGCTGGAAATCTGGGCAACACTTTCCCCCTCTCCCGCCGAGGGAGAGGGAGTATAGGTGGAGCCGAGGGCGTCGCAATTGTCCTCGATAAGCCAGAGATTGTGCTTTTTCACGAGATCCATGACGGCGTCGAGATGGAAGGGCACCCCCATCGTGTGGGCCATCATGATGGCCTTCGTCTTCGGACTGATGGCTGCGGCAAGTCTTTCGGGGATGGCGGTATAGTCGCCGAGGTTCACATCGACGAATACGGGAACCAATTGATTTTGTAAAATCGGATTAAGCGTTGTGGGGAAGCCGCAGGCCGTGGTAATGACTTCATCACCAGGCTTGAGGCAGCGATCTTTGAGCTTTGGAGAGGTCAGGGTCGTCAAGGCCACAAGATTGGCGGAGGAACCGGAATTCACGAGCAATGCGTTGGACAATCCAAGATATTCGGCAAATTCCGCTTCGAAACGCTCTGCGTAGCGGTTGGCTGTAAGGTAAAAGTCAAGGCTTGCATCCACCAGATTCACGATCTCTTCCGCATCGAACACCCGTCCGGCATAGTGGACCAGATCCTTGTCGGGATCAAAGACTTTGGAAGAAAACTTCGCCGCGTGGTACTCTTTGACGAGGTCGAGGATCTGGGTGCGGATGAGTTCAGGGGAGGTCATGATGATTTAACCTTTTCTTGTTTTTCTTCATATCGACGAATTTGCGCAACGCAGAATTGATGCATGTCTTTTGTTTGGGGTTCCGAGTAAAATTCCTTATACCACTCCGCCGTCATTTGCAAACATTCATCAATCGAGAGGACGCTGTACCAGTTGAGACCGGCGTGGGCCTTGTCGCAATTCAATTTGAGAAGCTTCGCCTCGTGAAGGGCTTGCGGGTCGGAGAGATCGTCCCATTTGCCGCTGCCCCAGTACTTTATCAACCTTTCGGCCATTTCGGCGACCGTCAGGTGGCTGCCGTTTTCAGGGCCGAAGTTCCAGGCACCGGAATATCTTTGAGGATCTTGCCACAGGACAGCGCCGAGCAGCAGATAACCGCCGAGGGGCTCCAGGACGTGCTGCCAGGGCCTAACCGCTTGGGGGCTGCGGATGCCGATGGGCCGGTGTCCGCTCAGGGCACGGATGCAATCGGGAACCAGGCGGTCCGCGCCCCAGTCGCCGCCGCCGATGACGTTTCCCGCCCGGGCGGAAGCGGCACCGATCGGAGAATTCCGGAGACACGATCCCAATTTCTGGCGAAATTGGGTCATGTCCCCGGAATTCTTTTGAGAGAAAAACGATTTCAGATAAGCACCGAAAACAAGTTCCGCACAACCCTTGGAGGCGCTGTAGGGATCATGGCCGCCCATCGGATCGTTTTCCCGGTATCCCCAGATCCATTCCCTGTTTTCATAGCATTTGTCGCTGGTGATGTTGACCAGGACCTTGACGCTTGGGGTTTTGCGGACGGCCTCAAACACGTTGACCGTGCCGCCGATGTTCGTGTCGAAGGTCAATTTCGGCTCTTCGTAGGAGAGGCGGACGAGGGGCTGGGCAGCCAGATGAAAGACAAATTCAGGCTGATATTTCTTGAAAGTCTCCATCAGCCGGTCGAAATCGCGGATATCTCCATGAATATGCGTTATTTTCTCTTGAAGTTTCGTGGCTTGGAAATTGTTTGGTTTGCTGGGCGGATCAAGGGAATAGCCGACGACATCCGCGCCAAGTTCCTTCAGCCAGATCGCCAGCCACGACCCCTTGAAGCCGGTATGGCCGGTGATTAATACCTTTCTTTTTTTATAAATATCGTCAAACATAATGTTCTTTTTCGAGGGAGTGTTGGGTTTTATGGGAAAATACCGTTTTAGGTTTTAAGTGTTAGGTTTTACGTTCAATTCATCAGGTCTTACAATTTAGCGTTTTGCGGGGGGCGATCACGGGGGGCCAGTATGATCGCTTACTATTCACCTTCACTTTTCACATTTTTTAATTTCCTTGTACAACTTAGCCGCCGATTTTCCCGCAAAAAGTTCATCTTTTACTTTCAGGTAATCCATTTTCTGCGCCATGTTCTCCCTGATGAAAATGGCCGCTTTGGTAATGCCCATCCGCTTGATGAGCGTTTGAACCGCTTCGCTTCTGACCTCTTCGCTGGAAGGAACCATTAATTTACGTTAAAATAGTTTTAGGTTTTAAGTTTTACGTTTTAAGTTCAATTCGTTGGGGGCAGGTCTTGCTTAAAAACAAGTGCTCAGGACTAAGTTCAAAGTTCTGAGTGCTGAGTGCTGAGGACTACCTCATCAACGGCTGTGGACTGAGTGCTGACGAACAAATCGTGAAGCGTATTTCGTGAAGCGTGAGGCGTGAAGGACGAACAAATCGTGAAGCGTATTTCGTGAAGCGTGAAGGACATAAGTTTTAAGTAGTTAAGTAATTAAGATTTAAGTAGTTAAGGACAAAGCAAGAGC
>Ga0209540_10001682_pt1 | contig 16415 bp, 21 predicted proteins | sample BarGraIncu01121A_FD_184501 | JGI IMG/M metagenome (GOLD analysis project Ga0209540, IMG submission 184501) | Arctic peat soil microbial communities from Barrow, Alaska - Barrow Graham LP Incubations 011-21A (SPAdes) (version 2) | ecosystem: Environmental > Terrestrial > Soil > Wetlands > Peat... | reverse complement strand
GCAGCACTCTTCCTACCCTCAGAACTGTTTAACCACTATCCGCAGAGCGGCGAACTTGGGAACCACATTCGCCGGTGCCTATATATTCTTGCGTAACGTAGCCCTTTCGGGCTTGAGCTAGTCAACTAAGGCTCTTTCAAGCCTCTGGCTTTAGCCAGGGGTTATTGATCGTTTCTTCCATGGCTCTCCAATCCTTGCCGGATAACAGAACGGCATCACCCTCTTTTCCTGTTATAAGAATCGGTACGTGTGACAAGTTCGTTTTCTTCACTAACTGATACAAGTTTTTTCGTGCTGATGTAATGTTGATTGTATCCACAGGCGTCACTCCTTTCTTTTCTAAATTGTAACGTACTTTATGCGTACGTCAGCAATGTTGAAATGTCTTTCCTGTCTTTGCCAGAAGCGGGGCTTTCTTGTTTTATACTTTTCCTCTGTTGAGAAAGGCAGCTCATAATACCTGAGCCGCCTTCCCATTATTCCACTTTTTACTTATTGTCGACGAGCTGCTGGACCGGAATATACTTGCATGTGCTTCCATAGATCAGGACGGCCAGCTCTGTGTTTTTCATCACTTCTAATTCCTCCATGTTACCAGATTCACAAACATACTCGGCCACAAACACTCGATTACCTAATCCGTAATTTTCGCATATACGGTTTGCATCCTTCAAGCCGGTGCATAAGCAGATGATTCGTACTTGTCTATGTTGCCGTTGATGGCCAAGTCTCTCCATTTTATCAAGTATGATTGATGTCGGGAAGAATTGTATGCCAAGTACCTTTTTCCTGCGCATTTCTTTGATTCTCCTTTCGCATAAGAAAAGAGAGCCGGTCCGGTGTTACCCTGGCCGACTCTCCTCCAAAACCGATTCAATATCGGTAAACTCGGGCGTTATCGTAAAATTCAACGCCGCGTTCTTTGAGTTCCTTTATGACAAAATCTCTTTCTGGTATATCGTCACGGAACCTGTAACCCGTCAAAAGCGTGTCCGTGTCCTGATAGGCTCCGGTACCGCACAGAATATTTGCTTCTATAAATACCATAAACCTGTCTGCCATACTCTTGATCTTGGCCTCATATTCGAGATATTGCTGCAAATTCATTCCCGATTTTTTACAGAGTGTAGGCATTCCTGTCATGCGTTTGCCTCCTCTCTCTTCTTTTGCTTCTTTCCCAGCGGTGGGTCCGATAGGCCGAAAAGGATTGTCAGCATCTCGTTGTCGTTTTCCGACAAATAATCGATCATAAAGGCCGATTTCTTGCCGATTGCATTGAGATAGTACGAGTAGGTCCCGTCCCCCCAGCCGCTTGATGTAACGACTCCCGCATCGTCAATGATTCCAACCTGTGCTTCAGCGAGAGTCGCTTTGCAGCATTTTCCGTAGAAACTATCAGGTTCATCCATTTCCCCACCCGTCTTTTCAGAAAGGGGGAATACTGAATCATCAAAAAATCCGCACTGGCCGGAATCAACTCCGACTTGAGTGCCCTGAGCCCACTTGAATATGAACTGCCACGGCTTATGTTTTGCCACGTGCAGGATCAGTACCTGATGAACTCGGTGCTCTTTATCGTTATGTATGGTGTACACACGGTACACACCAGGCAGGACATCCTTGATCTCTGCTTTACACCATGTTGTACGGTCATAACAGGGATCACTCACATGTATATGTTCTCCCAGGGTAATATCCCCTAGGTAGATGCATGTGTATTCGACCTTTCCTTCGTCTGTTGAAAATATCTTAGTTTTTGTTTTCATTATTTCTTCCATTTTTGCTCCTTTTCTAGCTGCAATCATGAGATTTTCAGCTGTTGCCCTATCGGCCATTGTTCTGGTTCCTTTGTGGATCGCTTTTTGAGGGCAAGATATTGAACGACCAGTGAGCAGTTTGCTTTCTCCCTGCGACTAAACTTCCGAAGTGCCACAAGTATGTCGGCATACTGCAGTTCCTGCTGGCTCGTTCGGTGTGCGACCTGGAGTGTTTGCGCGGTTGTCACACAGCTAAATATACTTTGTACACGCATACCAAACATCGTTAGCCCCGGATCCGACGATTTTTCGATCTCTTTTAGCAGATATCTCAATCGATCGCCTTCACGATCCAGTATGGCCGCTGCCTCGCAGAGAATGTCATCACCAAAAACCATGTAATATCCAAGATGAAATGGTGGCATGTCTCTTTGGACGAATTTTACTGCGTCGTTTCCGGCAGACGGTTCACACTGAAGCTGGATTTGGATTGCCTGAATCGACGATGCTATCTGTAACAGATGTTCTCCGTCCGGAATATCAAGCCAAGTTCCGTGCTGCTCAATCTGCGCATACTCGCAATAGAGGGCTTCACCCTTTCGGATAAATCCCTCTACGTCAATAATAGTCTTTTTCTTTTTCATCCTTTTTTCCTCACAAGCCTAACATTCTGCCGGCGGAGAAAGTGCCATTTGTAATGCAAAGTTGTCTGTGATAGCATACTCAATTTGGTCTTTTACGCCATCAAATACATTTCGCATAAGCCTTGCTGCACAGTCCTGCTTTTGCTCTTCTGACAATAAAAACCATGCGTCCGTATCCGGACCATGCGTTTTCCAGACAATTTCATCAATGTCATCCATGCTCATGATCAGGACACCTATGGCATCACCGTATTTGAGGAGTTTCATATTGATACGCTCATCTTCGCTATTTTGACTGCGAATATAATCAATTACAGCATTTTCTCGTTCCAATTCTGCAATCAACTTCATTTGCTGCCTCCATATGCCGTATTCTCATTAAACGAGAACTCAGGCATTGTCCTCAGCGGCATATATGCTTTTCGAATTGCTTCTGCGCGTTCGCTGTCCACTTCGGAAAATCTCTTTTCGTTTGCAACCGCATACATACATGGATACGCGGGCATTTTTCCCTGAAGTAAACTATTGGTTGCGTCCAGATCCATCAAGAATGTCTCTTCCTGTGGAGTTAAGGCCTTTCGGCGTTCGATTTTCTCCTGAATACGAATCACGGCACTTTCCATCTCGGATAGTTTCACTCTGTTTTCTGTCGTAAGATTTGTGTTTACCATTTCACAGTCAATCATGAAACCAAAGGATCGTGAACATATTTTGTGCAGGATGGGCGTAGGTAGGGTTCTTTTATTAGCCATTTTGTCTCCTTTTCTGGCTCTGTTGCCTTCCGCAACCACTAAGCCGACCTTTCGGTGTCTTTTTGTTCTCTATGTACACTTCCCTTTGCAGCGAAGATGCAGGTCCAAAGACCTGTAAATTAAAAAACGCCACTTCTCGCCAGGTATCCTGGACAAAAAATGACGTTTGTTCTTCAAAATAAAAAAATTCGCGCTTTCACGTGAATCCAATAAACATTTTTAGTTTAGCATAAGGTTCTTTGATTAACAATAGAATACTCGTGTTGTATTTTCATAAAGTTTTGCAGTTTTTGAATTTTATCCTAATCTTATTGAAAGCTATAGAATTTGTGACATAGCTACATAGCTACCAAGAGATTTAGCGACTAATCGCCATCGCTACTTAGAGATTTAGCGACTAAGTACTATAGCTATATAGCCCCTTAGCGTTATAGCGCCATGTCACTAAAGCTATATGGCTATTTAGAGAATTAGCGACTAAGTACTATAGCTATATAGCCCCTTAGCGCTATAGCGCCATGTCGCTATAGTTATATGGCTATTTAGAGATTTAGCGCCTTGTTGCTATAGCTTTATAGCTCCTTAGCGCTATAGCGCCATGTTGCTTTAGCTTTTTGGAGATTTAGCGACAGGGAGACTTATCGTTTTAGCGTCTTAGTGCTATAGCTACATAGCTATTTGTAGTTTTAGAGTATTAGCACTTTAGCTCCATGGCGACTTAGAGCCAAACTGTTATTTGTTTGTAACCAAAATACAAAAGCAAAGAGCTAATATAATAGGCAGAACAATTTCAATGTAACATTTCAAATACTTCAGCATTTTCTATTATAGCTTTAATCATCGCAAACAATATTTTCCGGGATTGAACGGAAGAGAAGAGAAGAGGAGAGAACGTTATGAAAGTAATCGCAATAGCTAATCAGAAAGGCGGCGTTTCAAAAACATCGTCGGCTTGTGCTTTCGCCGCAGGGTTAAAGAGGAAGGGATACAGAGTTCTAGCAGTCGATATGGATCCTCAGGGCAATCTCAGTGATCATGTTGCTGCTGATTCGGATAATGATACCACAATATATGAATTACTGAAGCTGATTGCGACACCAGAAGCAGTAATTCAACATCTTGATGTATTTGACATCATTCCGGCTAATATCGAACTGGCCGCTGCTGAGTTAGAAATTACACAAACAGGAAAAGAGCACCGCCTAAGAGAGGTCTTATCTCCCGTTGCTGGTCTTTATGACTATGTTGTAATAGATACACCGCCGTCGCTCGGAACCCTCACAATTATGGCTTTTACGTTTGCTGATGAAATTATAATACCCTCGAATGCACAGATTTTCTCTACTAAAGGCATTACAAAGCTTAAAGATACAATTGACAATGTAAGAAAGTATACAAATCCTAACATTAAAATTGCCGGTATTTTGCTAACCGCATATAATCCTCGAACCAAGCTATCCCAGGCAATGCGTCTCACAACAGAAATGCTTTGCGAAACATTCAAGGCACCATTATTTCAAACAACTATTCGCGTAGCAACCGCGATGGGTGAGGCCCAAGCATTTCAACAGGATATTTTTTCTTATGATGCCAAATCTACTGTTGCACAGGATTACATAGCCGTTGTTGATGAATTCATAAAAATGGAGGGATTAACTAAATGAGCAAGAAAATGCCTAGTGGAGCTAATTTCTTCAAAGCACTCATAAAGGACGATATCGGAGATAGTAGTCCTTCGAGTAGGGAAGAGATGCCAAAGCAAGAAGACAGTAAAACTGCTGAAATAAATACAACGCTTAATAATAGCATAATTGAAAATGTCGTTAAGGTGATGGAGCAAGCCGCTCATGACGTAATCGATGATTCAGAGAGCATAGGCGGATCCCTACCAGAAGTTGATCCAAATCATCCTGAATCCAATTTGACGACCTTAAAGAATACTAATGAGGAACAAGTTAAGAAAAAAAGGACCACCAGATCCACGGAAGATAGAATAGAGGCTTCAAGTACGACAATCGAACCGACAAAAGTAAATAATTCCAAAATGTCGCCATTAACGAAAAGAAGCATATATTTTACAACTGATCAATATCTTCAAATTCGAATTCGTGCCGCGCAAGAGGACTGTGATGGTTCGTTAATTGTACGAAAAGCGGTAGATGCCTATTTCAAAAATAATGGTAAGTAGAGCAGGGAAGAGGCTACATATCAGTATCCGATACCGTCATTTGAAAGCCAGAAAATCTTGTCTACATAATTTGCGAGGAGATATATTTTGAAAAAGAGCTCATCCATAAGTGACTCGCCGGAAGGAATGACTGAAAATTTCACGAAGGCAACCGTTGATCTAGCAACGCTTCAGCTTCTCTCTGAGGGTCCTATGTATGTATACCAAATGATTAGATCTTTCGAGAACCGCAGCAATGGGTTGTACATAGTCGCGAACTTGTACCCTGCTATCTATCATTTAAAAAAGCTCGGATACCTAGAAGAGTTTGAGACGAAGATCACTGAAGGCAATCGAATCAGAACGTACTATTGCATAACAGAATGTGGAAAATCATATTTGGCAGCAATACACGAAGATTTCAAAACAATCAATACGGGCATCCAACTGATTATCAACGAGTAACTGTCGCCAGGAAATAAACACATATTTCAAACATGATACTCAGTAGGGCAGGGAAGAGGAACACTACATGAAGTATGAATATTTACTAGCTGTTTCCCAATTGCTTATAATTAGCAATAGAATTTGTATTAATAAGGAGGAAACAACATGCCATTTGTACCTGTAAAGTGCCCCAGCTGTGGTGGCGATATCCAACTTGATAATTCCAATGAAGGCGGGTTCTGTGTCTACTGCGGCTCAAAGGTTTTGTATAAAGATGCTGTACAGAAGATGGAGCTGAGCGGTTCGGTCAAGGTCCAATCAAATATTGAACCGATGCTGAAGAGTGCTCATGGATTTTTGGCACTTGGAAGATGGCCGCAAGCAGAGAAATTGTTCGAGAATATTATTCAGCAGGACTCTACTGACTTCAGAGGATGGTGGGGGCTGTTTCTTGCTAAAACTTATAGTGTACAGTCACAATACTACTTTGACCGCCATGACAAGTCGGATACAGATGCATATTTTGCTATAAATATTGCTCCTGAAAACAAAAAATCCGAACTACAAGGAATATTGGATAGCTATTTAAAACAAGTTGAAGCAGCAAAGAATGCCGACCTAACAGAACGGGAAAAAGCAGAGGTCGCCCGCAAAGCGGAGGAGTTGGCCTGCCAGGCGGAAAATGAAGCGGAAAATGAAAGAGCTCGCACCGCCTTAAAGGCGGCGCGAGAGAGAGAAGAGGCTGACCGCCAAGCAAGATATACACGGCATGATCGTGCTCGAGGAGGCGGATGCCTTCTCACTTTGTCATGTATACCGATATTTGTCATTACGGGTTTTATCAATCCTCTTATTATTTCTACTAGCGGGCTATTCTGGTTTGTGCTATTGGGCATCGGTATTTCGGGTATTATTGTTATGATTAAGAATCCGCTCAAATGAAAAAGTAAATGCAACCTTCTCTTTTGCAAACTTGATTGCAATGGTACTCTATCTTACTCATTGCGTTTACATTTTCAATTGAGGTGAATAAGAATCAGTAGCCAACATATGATAAAAAGGCACAGCCAAAAGGGGGCGTACTTGTGAAGTGGCAATATTTTCGTTTTGTTTCAAACATAGTAATTCCCATTACTGATTACGATATTTCAGAAATAAATAAATGGGGCACAAATAATTCATATATTATTATTGATGGTAAAAACGAGTCTGATTATACTAAGGAGTTAGGGGAAAAAGGATGGGAACTAGTTTCAATTACACCAATTGAATTTAGAGCTCTATCAACTAACCTCTTGTTATTTTATTTCAAAAAGCAAATGGACTGATTTTGAAGGAGGATATTATATATGATATTTCAGGTAGTATTAATTAAAGACTTGGAAGTAAAGCATAGAATCCACTGGATGGAAAACTAAAGACGAGATAATTCTCCTACCATGTGGTACGGTACTGGATGTTTATGGTATCTACGGGGATACTCAAGGGGGATATTCTGGTAGCGGTTATACAGTATCTCGTTTTATTGTTTTTCATAAATCACTACCCTGTTTTTACGACTGTGATGTCACAATCTGTCGTCCTGCTATTTGAATTACCTAACTCTTCTCAATTGAACAAAAGTATTCTTTTGATTAATGCATTATATTGTTTATTACTTTACATCCATAGTACCATACATTGTTTCTGGTTTACATACCTCTTCACTCAATTTTATAACTGTGCGGATATTTTCGTTATTGTTTTTCTTGAGATTCCATTTTAAAAGACCAAAAGGAATGCTTCTCTCGCTTTTGTCAAATATAACACTGTTACAAATGCTTCAACACAGCCATTTCAGCTGAATATATGGTTATATTGCCTCTTGTAGCCCTGGGTAATACATCTCCGTGTCGCCGAGCAGCCAACCATGATCACCGTCCCATATATTGCTGCGTTCAGTGGTTGTCATTGCCTCATAAGCCTTTTTACAGCGTCTATAATCCTTTTGGGATAATCTCATTATGGATTGCTGATCAACCTCACATAGGCATTCTGCGACAAACGAGGCATAGTCTGCCGGAAGAACATACCAGATCCATTCCAGTTCACTGATAAATATTCCGTCTCTTGCATCCGGGGATAATGCCACATATGCAGCTGATCGCTCACGGTATTCTTCGGCATTCAGTAGCAATATATTAGACAAATGTTTTTTCATTGTTGGGATCCGGATAAAATCCTCGTACCGTGCCGGGAGAGCCTCTTTCATGCTATTTGATGTGTCATTAGTCTCAGCCGCATCTTTTTTGTATGGAATTTCACTCCACGGTGTGTCATACTCCCGAAAAAAGTTGACAACGCTGTGTCGTATATAGGCGGCGTGGTTCTTTATATCCTGGCGGCCTGTCATGTTGGCATATAGGTGATCGAGTAACCTGAGCATGATGTTGACTGCTTTCGTTCTGCGTCCAAAAACTATATCACAAATTTTCGGCAAGAATTCCCCGGTTTTACTCTCGTTCAAAAGCCTTGTAAGTGCGTCCTCTATGTCTCCTGTAAGCTCGCGCTTGGCCGGAACGGACTGGATATCATTGTTGCATCGATATCTGGTTAAAACCCTCACAACACGTCGTGTTATCTGTGGATCCTGCACTAATTCCACCGGGATGGTGCGTTCCCGGCTCAGTATCATCCATATGTCGTAGTCTATGCATCGAGTCAGAGTTGCCTTATCAGATATTTGAATCCCCATTTGCTCACTAATAACGCGACACGCCGTCTCCCAATCGCGCATCGATTGGACTTGAGCAGCTATTTTTTTCGGCTGTTCATTTTGCCAATCCACAATTTGTTGTGCTGACTCCATATCCGGGCAATCCCAATAGCATTTTCTGTTAATTGTGTTTACAGTCCGTCGAAAGGGATCATTTATTGACAGACTCCTACTAAGAGAAAGATCAACACTAGGGAGGGGCTTATCTTCAACTGGGGAGATTGTCTTATTGTCGGACTGTTTTTTTGCGGCGGTTTTTTTGCCTGTGGTTATTTTGTGTGCTGGCTGATCGGCAAAAAAAGAGATACTATTGGTGTCAACAGCAGATATTTCTTTGTGTGCAGGTGATTTTTTTATGGCAGGCACAAAAATAAAACGTATCTTATGAAACTTGCCAGCCTTACGTATCTTCTCTGTTCTGATAAGGCCGCAGCAGATTAGCTCCTGTAAATATGTATGTACGGTTCGATCACTCTTAATATTAAGCTGATCCTTAATGAGAGAGTAATTAAGCCGAGTCTCTCCGGTATGTCCCATACGTGATAAAAGATAGAAAAGTACACCTTTAGCGCCCCCGGACAGATAAGCTGCCGTTGCAAGAGTCTTGTAGACATATCCAAAGCCATGTTTATCCAAACCTGCGTACTTTGGATGATCCGAATCTTTTTCAGCTATTTTAGTTTGGAGCCTTTTGGCCGCTTCCGGTTCAAGCAGTGTAAACAAATAGACGCGAGTGCCCTGCCTAATGGCCCATGCTGTACGGACGTACTCAGCCGCTTTGAGGTTGCGCAGCGCGTTGTCATACTTGACTCGCCCCCATCCTAATTCGCGTAGGATGGTCTTGTCGCGGCGAGGCCAACACTCGCCCTTATTTCCTGCAAAGCTATTTAGATAACCTAATAGTGTGGTCTCGTCCAGCCCCATGGCGGGATCGCTATGGGTGTAACGACTTAGATGTCCATATCCACCATTTTTAAGTTCATCAAGGCTCCATGATTGAGTCCCAATAGGTACGATATTTCGACGCATTTTACCCCCTATTAACAATCGATCTTCTTTTTGGGGGATTTTCTGCAGTATAGGGCAAAAAAACACCCAAAACGCTTATCGGTGCAGTGAAGCGCACTTGCATAAACGTCCTGAGTTGTGATATTCTTTTCTTGTTAGAAAGAGAACACTCTCGGAACGCTTTTGCTGGACCGATCAACGCGCCAACGTTGACCGGTTCTTTTTAATTGAGTTCATTATACACATTATTGAAATGAAAAAAAGTGAACCGAAAACGACGCAAACGGCAGCCATTTGTAGCTATTTCAGATAGAGAGTAGAAACCTTGAAAGGCCTGAAAACAGGAGATTTACAAAAAATGGTACCCGATTATTCCATGCCATAACAAAAAAGACAGTACCCGGTTATTCCATGGCCTAAGAAAAACAGTGCCCAGTTTTTCTATGCTCCAAATTGAAGGTGCTCAAATATTCCATGTGAATATGCAACGGTACCCAGTTTTTCCACGTGTGCACACAAAATGGTACCCAGTTTTTCCATGCGGACACAAAACGGTACCCAGTTTTTCCATGCCCCGTGTTGGACAAGCTGCATTTTTATTAAATATTAACCCAAACGGTACCCGATTATTCCATGCCAAAAAAGCAAATTGCTTTTTTTATCTGGCGAAGCAGAAGGAATTGCAATTTTTCGCGCTTTTGAAAGCGGATTATTACTTTTCATATTGAAAAAAAGACAACATGCGTGTATTTACAATATAAAAGATACTGCCGGATGAAATTTTTTATTTATATGATGAACGGTACCCAGTTTTTCCATGCCCTTTTGCAAACGGTACTCGGTTTTTCCTAGATCGTTTGGCAGAAGGTGCCCAGTTTTTCTATGCTCCCGGGAAAACAGAACCCTCATTTCTCGAAATACCATAGGATGGTACCCAGTTTTTCCATGCTCTGTAGCAAACGGTACCCATATTTTCTTCGGAGAACCACTTAATGGTACCCGGTTATTCTACACAAAAAAGAAAGTCTGAATGTATGCCATTGAAATAATAGCACGCTAAACAATTATTCTCAGACCGGCACAGAAGTGACCTTCCTTAAACTCAGAATAATTCAGTATATGATTTTTTTCTTTCCAATATTTCAGGATCGTCTTTGCGTTGTTGCGAATTTTCAATGTTCTTTTTTTATCATCAACTTCATTTTCGGAGAGTACGTAAGAATAAGCATCTTTGTAAAAAATTATATTTGATGCATTAGAGTCTCTCTTCATAATATCTATACGTGAAGATAGGAACCCTTGAAGAACAAGGTTATTATCTGTCTTGTTTATTGGTGTATTGAGTATTTCTGCATTTATCCGACTCACACGGTCTACACTGGAAGCATACTGAAAAAGAATGGGTGTTTCGCTTATTTTCAGAACAAAATCGACTGTTTTCCCGTTTATTGTTTTACTTACAATTCTTCCTTCAAGCAGTTTTGCTTTTAGTGTTAGCCCTTCTTCACCTTTTGTCGTTTTAACATTTGGCGCCTGTACTGTGAGCTGAAGACTACGTGCTCGATCTATTGTTTCCGTGATCCGCTCTACGGAAGATTGCGTTATTTTAGCGTTTGCATTTGCTGTCATGGTTCGATAAATCATCTGCAGTGTTATGTACTGATTTTTGCCCTCGGCATACAACGAACAAACTGCCTTGTATACCTCTTTGTCATAATTGGAGAGTTTACCATTGTTGCTGATGCTAATGCCTTCCAACGCCTCGAAATTGATACTTGCAATGGCGGTGTCTGACTCGTGAGCATGAATTGAAAGCAGTGAATCAATGGTTACCTGCTGAGGTTCAGAAGAAAGGCTATTTGAAAAAAGCATGCTGCTAATTCGATCTTCCGGACTTACCATATAGGCGGGATAATGGGATTGAATACTATCCGTATCATTCATCATTTGGAGTTGTGTCTGGCGACTATTTGGGCTTGTCATTTTCGCTTCGGTATTTGCGACAAACTCACATGCTGACAGCAACTCCATTCGTATATAGTCTTTGGTATAAAGCTCGTAGGACGGCCACAGCGCCTGTTTTGCCGCTTCCGTAGACGCAGGCGACAGAAACGTATCAATTAATATCAGCTGCTCTTTAAGTACACTGACAGCAGCGTTTGACGGAGACGATAAAAAGTTTGTGTTCTTTTGCATTTCGCGCATGTGTTGCTGAATAAGAAGCCGATCGCGCTGGTTTAGTTCTTGTGTTACTTCATATCGAGACATATGTGCATGTCTTTGCTCTCTGAGAAGCTGTTTTTGAGGGTCAAGCATTTCTGGCGCTGAAGAACGAAGTCGCGCTAGTTCGGCCGCTTGAGCCTCGCCCCAAGGATATTTATTTACTATCCGTTCTAACTCTGAATAAACGTCCATGTAAACCTCATTTCGCACAAAATGATATCTGTTCCAATTTTAGCATAAACAGGAGCAGTCTGCAGTATTGCATACTGCTCACATATGTAGTTACATTGTTACTTCTTAATTGTCTCTCAACAGAAAAGTCTGCATTTCATGTATTTCGTGTCCACATTTCAATTTTTAAGCGATTATTTTCTGGCTGCCATGGGAGGAAAAGCGGTAATCCTCGTATTGAGCACACCGGTGTGGCGAAGCCACGATGGCTCAAAGTGGCACAGATTACTCAGTTATACTCGTACACTATTTACAAGCTTATAAGTAAATCAATGTATATAGTATAATATTTATTAGGATAATTGTTTTGTGCCTATATTAATAATACGTGAGGTAAAGAATATGACAAAGAATATGATAAAGAATGTGATAAAGAAAGCATCCAAAAGTGGCACACCGGAAGGAATGGCTGAAAATTTCAAAAAGGCAACAGTCGAGTTGGCAACCCTTCATCTTCTCTCTGAGTGTCCTATGTATGCATACGAAATGATCAAGTCTTTCCAGAGCCGAAGTGAAGGCTTGTATAAAGTTGCGACCTTGTACCCTGCCATCTATAGATTGGAGAAATTCGGCTACATTGAAGAGTTTGAGTCGAAAATCTCTGAAGACAATCGTCTCCGAATGTACTATAGCATCACAGAAACTGGGAAAGCATATTTGGCAGCAATAGACGAAGATTTCAAAAAGATCAACAAGGGTATCCAACTAATCATCAAGGGGTAAGGAAAAACTGTTGCTGACCTTGCCGTGATCAAATTATTGAACGAACCCCCACATTGTTAATTCAGTGCGGGGGTTTCTATTATAATTGCTTATCTCTGAATTAACGCTCGTGCAAGCATTGTTTCTGACGGGAATCAAGCGATCATAGTTTAGCATAAAAAAAAGAGCCATCCGCAGTATTGCAGACAGCTCTTCTCAGTGAAAACCACGATAATTCCATAAATGAATATATCATATCATTAAATTAAATGCTAGGAGTCGAATTCATCAGCATCGGGATTCTGGCAAGGGATAAGCAAAGTGTCTCCGGAACGGTGAACTTCACCAAACTCAGCCTCAAGAAAACGAATGACCTCAGCGCACAAAGCGTCATCGGTTGTGATCTCCCCTGTCGTTATCCCAAAATACGGATTTGCAGATGTAACCGCGTCTTTCATCCGCGTATAGATCATCTGTGAATTCATTTCGACCCAGGTTTTTGCCGCAGCCTGAAAAACAGCGGGTGTTCTTGTGTCGATTTTTTCCTGCGCGGGACTTACTGACTTGTCGTCAGCAGGGTTCGGTAGCGGCTTACATGGGATGACGGGCGCCGGTACCACGTTTCGGTTGGCTTCCCCTTCCACCTCACATCTTTCTAGGGAACCCAAATCCGGATCAATATATGCGCTGGCTTTCATGCTTCGCTTTGGTGACTCACGTAAAATCACAAAAGGTATTTGCATGGGTTTGCCAACAAGGATGGATTCCATAGTTCGCTTCTCCTTTGTATACCAACAGCTTTCCGGGTAATGCAGGCGTACAAATCCATCTATTCCTGCCCGGATCATACCGGCCTGTGTTTTTGGCGTAAGGTACGGTATCACACGTGCAATGGCATTCTCTTCAATTTCCAACTTGTCCGCCTGGAGTTTCTCGGCACTTTCACGGGATATGGACAGTGCCTTGATGCTCACATAAAAGCACCCAACTAGAGCGGCAAGAACAATTATCGGTACAAGGAAAAGCCACATGACCGGCAATGAGATGCAGACAATGAAAATAATTGCAAAAGCTATTGAGATCTTGGCAGCGTGTTTTTCTAAAATAGTAAAGGCGTTCATTTTTTTCTCCTTCCGAAAAAAAAGGAAGACGTTTCCGCCCTCCTCTTCTCTCTTTGTATTTTGCTATTTGTGTTCTTACAGGTCAAACGGTAAGGTCGTATCATCATCCATGGCCGGATAGAATCCGTTGTCCATAGAAGGCGCTGGCGGCGGAGTAGAACTAGCCGTCACAGGGTGGGATCCTTCCGATCCAGAAGCCGGAGCTCCGTCTCGCTTGGAATCTACAAATTCAATTTCATCTACGACAACTTCCGTAATATAGACTTTCTTTCCGTTTGCATCGTCATACGTTCTTGACTGGAGATTTCCGACGACCGCAACTCTTGAACCCTTCTGGAAATACTTCCCGAGGAATTCGGCCTGCTGACGCCACGCCACACAGGAAATAAAATCAGCCTGACGCTCACCGCTTGCCGTCTTGAATTTACGGTCGACGGTAACGGTAAAACCACAAAAGGCAATCTGGCTCTGTGTTGTTTTAACTTCAGGATCTTTAACCAATCTTCCGATCATAATAACCTTGTTCATATTCGACTCCTTTTTTGCTCCGACGCCATGTTGCGTCCGGCGAGCGTGCCTTGCGGCGTATCTCTTGCTATATCTTCGGCTCCTCGCGGATCCGCAGCAGGTCGGGTGACCTGATGAATAAAAAAACGCCACTTCTTACCCAGGTATCCTGGACAAAAAATGACGTTTGTGTTTCAAAATAATAAAAAATTCGCCCTTTCGAACGAATTCCAATAAACAACTGTAGTTTATCATAACCGAACAAGCGGTGCAAGCATTAAGCAGCTTCTGCGTGCTGAAATTTACGGACTTCCGCGAATACCTTGAATGATAACATCCTAGTAAGTATATATAGCACTGGAGGAAACACCCGGTCATCGCATGTTAAAAGGCAATTACATGAATTTCTTTATCTCCATCTCAATTTGTGTCTGCAATTGAGCACATTCTGAACTAACAGCATCATAAGCGTTCATGATAAGTGATATTTCTTCATCGAAATTTTTGTTGTCTGAGATGTTAGTTTTCCTACATGATATATGTTCTATTTTCCACAATTTTATTATTGCACTTTCGAGAGAATCACATTTCAATTTCAGTTTTGGGAAATATAAAGATATGAGCATTGACAATCTGTCGAATATTTCTTCCGTTGTCCTCTCCTCGTGTTTTTCATGTTTTCCCAATACGATAAGAGCTTCAACTATCTCTTCTGGTACATCTTTCGCGTTAAACATAATCGAACTCACGGCATTATGGTTAACAACAATTAGCGAATTGCATAACGTATACATTTCTTCGAAACAACTTCTGTACAATGCCCTGTTTTCTGATTTTCTGCTATTCCGTTGAAGCAAAAAGGAACCAACTAATCCTCCAGAGGTTGTAAGCATTCCACCAACTAGTGCAGCTATCACAGGAACAAAATTATTAATCGTCATTTGCATATCCTACCTTCATAATGTTTATGGTCATTTACGATTTATTACTCGCGTTTTCTCCCGATAAGTCCAATAAGAATCATCAGCAATACACCCAATATCGCGTATACAACTCCTTGTGTTGCAAAAATGTAAATAAGAATGCCAAAAGATATGATAAAAAAAATTACAGCTACAACTTTTCCCATATTTATGCCTTTCCTAGCAATTAAAGTATCCGTTTATACTACTTTTGCGTATGCATTTGATTTTAATAAGGCGACATTTCATATTTCTTTTGTGCTTCCTCGGGCGAAACCAGATCCAGGATGGCCTTGAGTTCGCTCATCACGCTACGAATTTGCTCAGGACTCATGCCGGCGCTGACTAATGACATCAAGCAGTACCCTTTAATTTGGTTTTCTGTCAGATCCATACTGTACTCCTTTCCTTTTTTGGACGGAATTAGGTTTATTATGCCTGCTTCTTTTTGGGGATTTTTTTAACACTCGTTACACAAAGAAAATTTGGTATTACGGTAACCAGTTCATCGGTGAGTACCTGTGTTTTTCTTGAGATGATGATCTGGACTCTACTTCCTTCCGACGGGAGCTGTTTGACGTTATTGCACATGATACGGAAGGATTCACCCTCGTCTGTCTCCAGTAAGAAGCGCGGCATCCTTCCCCACATTGAGGATTTCGCCTTTTTTACGGGATTCAGACTTTTTTCTGTTTCCACACAAATACCCTCATAAACTAAGTAATATCCGGCGCGACCAATCAGATATGTATAATAAGCAAGCCATGCAAATAGTAACGCAATGCAAAAGGGTACGGCCAGGAGCATTAATATGGAGGATAGCTGCCCTTTTTGGAATGTTACCGCAAATACAATGGTAATGAATAGGCAGGCAACCGACCAAACTCCGTAATTTGTGATGACTTTCTTGATTCCCGACGGCAGCTCGTAAAAACTGTAGACCTTATTTCTCTTGCTCATGAGTTTTCTTAAATTCACTTACTTGCCCCCCTATATCCTTCTAGCTGATCTTTTTTGTATAGGGCAATCAGCCCATCGGGTGCCTTTGAGTATGTCACGTAAGCCCACACATCGGCATAGTACGGAATGTCGAGTCCCAGGTCTTTGGCTTGCTTGAATGTTACAAAATATTCCGGAAT
>Ga0209540_10001680_pt1 | contig 16419 bp, 11 predicted proteins | sample BarGraIncu01121A_FD_184501 | JGI IMG/M metagenome (GOLD analysis project Ga0209540, IMG submission 184501) | Arctic peat soil microbial communities from Barrow, Alaska - Barrow Graham LP Incubations 011-21A (SPAdes) (version 2) | ecosystem: Environmental > Terrestrial > Soil > Wetlands > Peat... | reverse complement strand
GCTCGCCCCGGCCATCAAGGCCGGCGCGCTGACCTTTCTGCCCGAGTTCGGCATGGACCCGGGCATCGACCTGGTGCTCCTGGGCCGCGCCGTCAGCCTTTTCGACAGCGTGGATACCATCGACAGTTACGGGGCCGGGTTTCCCGAAGCCGCGGCCGCGGACAACGCCATCAAGTACAAGGTGACCTGGACCTTCGAGGGCGTCCTGCGCGCCTACATGCGGGGCGGCCGGCTGATCCGCGGCGGCCGCATCGTGGAGATCGGAGGCAGGGAAATGTTCAGCCCGGAAAACATCCACGAAATCGCCATCCCGGGCCTGGGCCGGTTTGAAGCGTATGCCAACGGCGACGCTGTCCGCTATGCCAAAATGTTGGGCATTGCCCCGGACAAATTGCAGCAGCTGGGGCGCTATTCCTGCCGCTGGCCCGGCCATTGCGCCTTCTGGAAAAAGCTGGTCGACCTGCACCTGCTCGACGACGAGCCGCTGACCGTCGACGGCGCCACGGTCAACCGCCGCCGCTTCCTGGCCGCGGCCATGGAGCCCTACCTCCGCCTGGGCGACAAAGAACGGGACGTGGCCGTGATCCGCGTGGACGTCACCGGGGAAAAAGGCGGCAGGAAAAAGCGCGTCGTGCTGCAGATCATCGACCACCGCGACCTGGCCACCGGATTGACGGCCATGAGCCGCACCGTCGGCTTCACGGCCAGCATCGGCGCCCAATTGATCGGCAGCGGCCGCTTAAACAAACGCGGCCTGCTCTCGCCGCTGCGCGACATCCCCTATGACCTTTTCAAAGAAGAACTCGCCCAACGCGGCATCCGCGTCAGCGAAGAAACGAGCCCCCTTCCGTGAAGGGACGACGTCCCGGCCTTAGCGGGATAAAGTTCCTGGAATAAATTCCCCGCTTCCTCTCAGCAGGAGCAAGGCGCCAACCTCCTCAGCGGTCACGATTTGAACAAAACCGGCTGTGCGGCCGGTTCGTTTTTTTTCTGCTCCTGGAAATTGGCCAGCGAGATGCCGGCCAGGCGGACCGGCCGGCGGCCGGCCTCGGTGAGCTCCAGCAGGTCCCGGGCCGCCAGAAAAATCTGATCGGACTGGGTCAGGAAACGCTCGAACGTCTGGCGCCGGGTGACGGTCTGGAAATCTGAATATTTGATCTTTAAGGTCACGGTGCGCGCCTGCTTGCCCTCCTGGCTGAGATCTTCAAAAACCCGGTGCGCGCATTCGCGCAGGAATTCCAGCAACGGCTCCTTCTCCAGGATATCCCGGGGGAAAGTTTCCTCGGCCCCGTACGACTGCCGCTCGCGCCAGGGCGTCACCAGGCTCTCGTCGATGCCGCGGGCGATGTCGAACAGGTAGCGCCCGAATTTGCCGAATTGCCGCTCCAGGAACTCCAGCGGCCGGGCTTCCAGGTCGGCTACGGTGCGGATGCCCAGCTGCAGCAGGCGGGCGTCGGTGACCCGGCCGATGCCCGGAATCCTGATCACCGGCAAGGGACGGATGAAATCCATGACCTGCTCGGGCCTGACCACGCACAGCCCGTCCGGCTTGCGGGCGTCCGAGGCGATCTTGGCCACGAACAGGTTGGCCGCCACTCCGGCCGACGCCGTCAGGCCGGTGGCGGCGAAGATGCGAGCCTTGATCTCCCTGGCCAGGCGGGTGGCGCTGGGCTCGTTCCTGGTGTTGCGCGTCACGTCCAGGTAGGCCTCGTCCAGGGAGACCGATTCGACCAGGTCGGTGTATTCATGAAAGATGGCATGGATCTGCTCCGATACCTGGTGGTATTTTTTAAAATCCGGGGGGATGAACAGGCATGAGGGGCAAAGGCGCCGGGCCTGGGCGCAGGACATGCCCGAATGGATGCCGAACTTGCGCGCTTCGTAGTTGGCGGTAGTGGCCACCGAGCGGCTGTCCGGCCGGCCGCCGACCACCAGCGGTTTGCCGCGCAATTCCGGGCGGTCGCGCATTTCCACGGCGGCGTAAAACATGTCCATGTCGACGTGGATGATCTTGCGCAAGGAGGGAGCGGAAACCATGCAGCGAAATTAACACAGGGCCGTTGGCATGTCAATGCCCCGACTCTGTCGATTCAGCCTAATTTTTCCGGTTAAAAGCCTTGTCAAACCAGGCTTTTTCAGTTACAATACACTTTCACGACGCCTGCGGATTTGCGAGTAACAAAACAACTAATCGTCTGCCGCAAACAAGGAGAAAACATGTCGCTCGACCTGATGGGAAAAATCATGGCCCTGCTTTGCGCCGTGGTCTGGGCCGGGGCAGTGATCCTGTTCAAACTGGCCGGCGACAAGATCAGGCCTTTGGCTTTGAACCTGTATAAAACCATGCTCACCGTGGTCATCCTGCTGCCGCTGCTGCTGCTCGCAAAAATACCGCTCATCCCGGCCGCCGTCCCGGGCCGGCACTGGCTGGCGATCATGGCCAGCGGCATCCTGGGCATCGCGGTTTCCGACACGTTGTTCTTCGCCTGCCTGAACCGCCTTGGTGCCAGCATGACCGCCATCGTCGACTGTCTGTACGCCCCGTTCGTCATGACCGCGACCTGGCTGGTCTTGTTTCAGAAGCCGCGCCTGGAGCAGATCGGCGGCGCCCTGCTGGTCATCGCCGCGGTTCTGACCATCGCCTACAGGAAAAGCGGCAGCCCCCTGCCGACCCGGCGGGTCGTGAGCGGCATGATTTTCGGGACCGCGGCCATGGCCATCATGGCGGTCAGCATCGTGCTCATGCAGCCGGTCTTGAGCGGGGCTTCGGTTTTCTGGGTGACCGAGCTGCGCATGCTGTCGGCCCTGGTGGTTCTGCTGGCCATGTTCGCCTGGCAAAAGGACCGCCGACAAATGCTGGCGCCGCTTTGGCAGAAAGGCAGCAGGCATTATGCCTTCTGGGGGGCGCTGCTGGGCAACCTGGTCTCCATGACGCTCTGGGTGGGGGCATTCAAGTTCACATCGATCAATTCGGCCGCGGTGCTGAACCAGACCAACACCGTGTTCGTGGTGGTCCTGGCCTCCGTGTTTTTAAAGGAAATTTTCACCCGCCGCCGCCTGCTGGCCATGATCCTGGCCGTGGCCGGCTCGCTATTGGTCCTGCTGGGCTAAATTCCAAATCACAAATTCCAAATTTCAAACAATTTCCAAGCTTCAAATTCCAATGACCCAAACGAAAACCCTTATAACTACCCGATCTTGCCTTCATTTTGGTCATTTGGTCATTGGTGCTTATTTGTGATTTGGTGCTTGGGATTTGGAATTTAAGAAGGGCGGTTCCCGAACCGCCCCTGCGGATCTCAATCATTCTTCAACATCGAACCTTATTTACACCTGCCCCCATCTCTGATAAAATCAGGGTATGCGACTCTCCCGGACTATCCTCCTGCCGCTCCTGCTGTTGCCGCTTTTGCTACCGGGCACCAGCGAAAGCGAGTTCACCGCCAAGCGAGAAAAAATGGTCCGGGAACAGGTCCTGGAGCGGGGTATCACCGATCCGCGCCTGCTCCATGCCCTGCTCAAGGTCAAGCGCCACCTGTTCGTCGGTCCCGCTTTCCAGGCCGCTGCCTACGGCGACTTCTCCCTGCCCATCGAAGAAGGGCAGACCATCTCCCAGCCCTATATCGTGGCCATCATGACCACGGTCATCGCTCCGGACTACAAGAAAAAAGTTCTGGAGATCGGCACGGGTTCCGGCTACCAGGCGGCCATCCTGGCCGAACTGGTGCGCGAGGTCTATACCATCGAGATCAACCCCAAGTTGGCCCGGAAATCCAAAGAACTGCTGAATAGCCTAGGCTATCGCAACATCCGCTGCCGCACCGGAGACGGCTACCTGGGCTGGCCCGAAGCCGCCCCCTTTGACGGCATCATCGTCACCTGCGCCCCGGACCATATCCCGCCGCCGCTGATCGAGCAGCTGGCCGTGGGCGGCAGGATGGTCATCCCCATCATCTATTCCACCACGGTCCAGGAACTGCTGCTGGTGGAAAAACTGGCCAACGGGAAACTGAAAAAAACCAACCTGATTCCCGTCCTGTTCGTTCCCCTGATCCGTGGCGGCAATGCCCGCTGACATCCTTTCCGGCCTCAATCCCCAGCAGCGGGAAGCCGTTCTGCACTTCGACACGCCGCTGCTCATCGTGGCCGGCGCCGGTTCGGGCAAGACCCGCGTCATCACCCACAAGATCGCCTACCTGGTGCTGGAAAAAGGGCTCGCTCCCGGTCAGATCCTGGCCGTGACCTTCACCAACAAAGCCGCCAGCGAGATGAAGACCCGCATCGAAGCCCTGACCGGCATGCCACCGGGCCTGTTCCATATCTCCACTTTCCACGCCCTGGGCCTGCGCATCCTGCGCGAAGCGGGCGGCGCCCTGGGTTTCGATTCCCAGTGGCAGGTGTTCGACGCCGATGAACAGCGCCGGCTGCTCGAGCGCCTGGTCCGCGAGAATTTTCCCCACCTGAGCCGGGACAACGACAGCATCATCCGCAAGATCAGCCTGGCCAAGATGAGCCTCAACTATCCCAACAACAGCGAATTCCTCCGCCAGAAGGGCTTTTCCGACGAGGAGATCAGCATTTTTGCCCATTACCACGCCGCCCAGCAGAAAAACAAGTTCTGGGATTACGAGGACCTGATCTCGTTCGCCGTCATCCTGCTGCGCGACCACGATGCGGTGCGCGAAAAATACCAGCGCAAATTCCGCTACCTGCTTGTCGATGAGTTCCAGGATACCAATCCCAACCAGTACGAACTGATCAAGCTGCTGAGCGGCGACCGCCGCAGCATCACCGTGGTCGGAGACGACGACCAGGCCATTTATTCCTGGCGCGGCGCCAGCGTGCGCTTCCTCTTCGAATATGAGCGCGATTTCCCGGGAGGCCGCATCATCAAGCTGGAGCAGAACTACCGCTCCACCCCCGAGATCCTGAATTTCGCCAACTTGCTGATCAGCCAGAACACCATGCGCAAAAGCAAGCAGATGTGGGCGGACAGCGAAAGCAGCCACCCGGTGTTCGTTTTGCGCAGCCGTTCCAAAGAGGAGGAGGCCGAGGAGATCGCCAGGCTGGTCAACCGCCTCAAGCAGAGCAACCCCGACCTGTTTCCCCTGGCCGTCCTGTACCGCATCAATTCCCAATCCCTGGCCCTGGAAACCGAATTTTTAAAGCAGCGCATCAATTTCCGCATCCTCAAGGGCCTGCGTTTTTTTGATCGCAAGGAGATCCGGGACGGCTTGGCCCTGCTGCGCCTGGCGCTGAACCCGGCCGACGACCTGGCTTTTTTGCGCCTGGTGGAATTCCTGCCCCTGGGCATCGGCAGCAAAACTCTGGAAAGCCTGGCCGCCCTGGCCCGGGAAAAATCGCTGCCCCTGTTCGCTGCCCTGGAGCAATGCCTGGCCGACAAATTCAACTCCCGGCCTTTGTTTTCGCGCCTGCGCGAGCTGAACCGGCAGAAAGAAACCATCCCGGTCGCGGAGCTCTATTCCCGGCTGCTGAAAGAATCGGGCTACCTGGAAATGCTCAGGGAAAAAGAGGAAGAGGAGCGGCTGCTCAATATCGGGGAATTGCAGGACTTCATCGCCAAGTGGGAAGAGGAAAATCCCGAGGCGCCTTTCAGCGACCTGCTGGACCGCATGAGCCTGGAAACCAGGGAAAAACGCGGCGGGGAAAAAACGCAGGTATTTTTCCTGACCATGCACAACGCCAAGGGGCTGGAATTCCCCACCGTGATCGTCAGCGGCATCAATTCGGCCTACATGCCGTTTTTCCTGCGCAAGGAGCGCGACGAGATCGAGGAGGAGCGTCGCCTGTTCTACGTGGCCAGTACCAGGGCCAGCCAGCTGCTGGTCATCTCCACCGCTTCCGACCGGCCATCATTTTTTCTGCAGCAGGTGGCCGCGGCTTCTTATCTGCCCGTGTATTCGTTCCGGGAGATCATCGACGGCATTTTCCCCGCAGCCCCGCCCGCGCCGGGCAAAAGCGACGGAAAATTCATCAACCACCCGGTTTTCGGCCGCGGCCGCATCGTGGAAAAAATTTCGGACAGCAAATACCTGATCCATTTCAGCGATACGGGGAACAAACTGATCGATACTTCGGTGGTCAAGGTCGAGTTTGTTTAGATAGTGAGTAGTGATTGGTAATTGGTGATTGGTTAAGACAATGCAGAGAGCTATTCTTTTTCCTCACCAATCTCGAATCACCAATCACTTTTATTGCCCGAGTTCAAACCCACGTTCCTTCGAGGCACAACTGCCAGGAGAAACAATCGTTCTCCCGGCGGCAAAAAAGATCAAAGCCTGAGTTGCCCGGCCTGGATGCGCAGGAAACCTTCCCGCGTCAACGGCAGGTAGGTTTTTTTTTCGGAATCGAAGAAATAAAGCGGGTCAGGGATCAAACCGGGGTCGAACCCCTGCTTTTGCAAAACGTATTTGCATTGCTTGAAGCTCGAGGTCATGTCCATCTCACTGCGGATGCGGATGAAAGAGGGGCGGGCATAGGGGGGAAGACTGTCTGTTACATAGGCGGCAAAACGGTCCCAGTCCATGTTTGTCCCTTCCCGCAAGGTCAGCGCCACCATGCCAACCCGACCTTCACAGCCGTTCACTTTTACTCCGTAGACGTTGCTGTCCTCAAATCCCCCGAAATGATTCAGAATGTCGGCCACCTCGTTGGTGGAAACGAGCTCACCTTTCCAGCGAAAACTGTCACCCAGCCGATCGACGAAGGAGATGTAGTCCTTATCATGCAGTTGCATCAGGTCGTTGCTGACGAAATAGCAGTCCCCGGTCCGGAACACGTCGCGGATGATTCTGTCCGCCGTAGCCTCCGGGCTGTTCCGGTAGCCCGAGAAGGGACTGATGTCATTGATCCGGGCCAGAAACATGCCGGTTTCCCCAGGCCGGCATTTTTTGACGAAACCGTTGCTGTGGCGGACGAGGATCTCTTTTTCATTGTCAAAAACGGCTATTTCGCCGATGCGCATTCCGGCTGAACTCAAGCGCCCGATCATGCCCGGCACCCCGCGAGTATTGGTCAGTGCCCCCACCCCCTCGGTCGTGCCGTAGACCTCTATAATGTGTTTGATTCCGAAACGGCGTTGGAATCTCTCCCAATAATCCCCGCGCATCCCTGTTCCCAAGATACAGCGCAGCGGATGCTTACAGTCATCGGGCCGTTCCGGCTGATTGTACAGGTAGCGACAGAGCTCGCCGACATAGATGAACAGGGTGGCGCCGTAACGGCGGATGTCGCCCCAGAAGCCGGTCGCCGAAAACTTCCGCCGCAATGCGAGGGTGGCGCCGTTCATGATCGTGATCGACCAAGCCATATTGATGCCGCTATTGTGGTAGAGGGGAATGCAGCAGTAGAGCACGTCCCGGGACGTGGCGCGCATGCAGAACCCGCCGGCCCCCAGCCCGATCTGGATCCACTTGTGGTGCAGCACTTCTGTCGCTTTCGGCCATCCTGTCGTCCCCGACGTGTAGCAGTACTCCAATGTATCCTTGCTGGTCAGTGGCGTCAGCAGGACGGGATTGGAATCGGGCTGCCGTGCCAGGAGCGGCGTCAGGCCGACCAGGTTTTCGGGCAGAGGTTGCGCCTGGGCCTCGCTTTCGACGAAAACCGTACCGGGCTGTTGCAACACCACAGCGGAGGCAATCCGTTGGTACTCAGAGAGGCACTCATGCCCGAGGACCACGGCCCGGGCAGCGGCAGCGTTGCAGGCATGAACCAAGGCCCGGCCGCGGATGTGCAGATTGACCAGAGCGGGCACGACTCCGATTTTGGCCAAGCCGGCATGAATGATCAGGTACTCCGGGCGATTGTCCATCATCAGGATCACGGTATCTCCACGACCCAGACCTTGTGAGCGGAAAAAATGGGCATAACGATTGGCCGCCGAATTGAATTGGCGATAGGTCAACTGCCGGTCCTCGAAAAGGATCAGAACCTTGTCTCCTCGTTTGCGGGTTTGTTTTTCCAGGATACTGCCCAGAGAAATCGGCCGGGCCTTGTTGAGCTTCAGCCGCCGAACTCCGGCAAAACCCCGCAAACCACTGACGAGACGCTCGATCCCTCTGGTCATCGACAACCACCTTTGCCGTTTTCGATGTCCCGTATCCGGCCGTCTTCCAAATGAACAATGCGATCGGCAAAATCTGCCAGTCGCTGGTCATGACTGACAACCACCACGCACCGATTTTCCATTCGGGCATGGTCACGGAGCAAGCGGATAATGAGGAAGCCCTGCTGCGATTCCAGGCTCCCGGTGGGCTCATCGGCCAAAATCAGTTCGGTTTCTTTGGCCATGGCCCGCGCCACAGCAACCCGCTGTTTCTCGCCCTGGCTGAGCGCCGGCGGGAAATGGCGGGCACGTGACTCCATTCCCAGGTGAGCCAAAAGTCCCATGCCCAGTCGGTTGGCTTCCCAGCGGCCGTGCCCGGCAAATCGCAGTACCAGGCTCACGTTCTCAAGTACGGTGAGCGCGTCTATGAGCAGGAAAGTTTGAAAGATGAAACCCAGCCGCCGTGCCCGCAGTTGTTGCAGTTCGCGGGGGGAAAAGGAGAGAACGTCACGCCCGAACAGGCTTACAATTCCCTCTGTCGGCTTCGCCAGCCCCGCCATTATGCTCAACAGCGTCGTCTTGCCACTGCCGCTGGGCCCCATGACCAGTAGCAGTTCCCCGGCCCGGGCCGTCAGGGAGATATTGTCGAGCGCATTCACCCGCTGTGCCCCGGCGCCGAAGATCTTGGTGACTCTCGACAGAATGACCACGGCTCCGTCGGTTTCTTGTTCGTTCATAAGCAAGCCTCCAGGATATAGATCCGGCGCAGGCGCCGGGTGGCCATCAGCGCAGCGACCAGGCTCATGACTCCGGCCACCAACGTGACTATGCCAATCTGGGCGGCAGAAGAGCGCGTGCTCACTTCGGGAGCGAAACGTTCCACCATCCACACCATGGGGAAATAGGCCGCCAGAGCGACAGCGCAGGCTGCCAGGGCAATAAACATCGCCTGGGCTATAACCAGCCGTTTCTGAAATGCGGCGGGTGCGCCCAGGATTTTAAGCACGGCGAAGTCCCGGCGCCTTTCCAGGATGTTCACACCGAGCAACAAGCTGAGGATGATGGTCAGCACCACCACGCCAATAACGGCAACCGTATACAGCAAAGGCAGAAATCCCGATTCCATCTCAGCAATATTATTGGCCAGGAATGTCTCCCGGTCATAAACTTCCACCCCTGGAACTTCCAAGCGGATACGGCGCGCCATCACCGGCGCCAAAACCCCCTCGCGAAGCCTGATAAGGAAGCAGGTGGCCAGCTCGGGAATTCCAACCAAGCGCTGGGCGAAATTCAGGGTGACAAAGGCATACTGGATAACAAATGCGTTGGTCCCGCTGCTTAACCCGACCACCTTCAGTTCCCAGTCCTGGATTCGTATCCGTTCACCCACATGAAAACCATATTTGGCAGCATAGCAGCTATCCAGAATAATCTCGTCGTCCCGTTGAACCGAGACGCCGGCGACGAGCCGGGGTGGGCCACCCAGGCCGGTTTCCGGCTCAAAACCGGTGAGAAAGAGCGTACCGTCTGTGCCACCGCTGCCGCTGGCAGAGAGCACGAACAGCACCGAACCAACCTGGGCAATCCCGGCAAACCCCCGAAGCGCCGTCGCTTGTGGAGTGGAGACCATCGAGGACCCGCGCAGGATGTTGGTCGTGTTGCGCTGAAGCACCCAAAGATCAGCCGGGCAGCTCCGAACGTACTCCACCGAGCCGTCGGCCACGCCTCGGTAAACGGCCAACAGGAAAAACATCAGCATCAGGCAGAGGGCAACCCCGCCCACTGTCAGTGCCAACCGCAACGGCTGGCCCCACAATATGCGCCAGGTATATCTTTCCATTTATTTCCCCTTTCAGGCAAACATCGGCACTTCGATCAATAACTTACCCTGGAGGCGTTCGAAAATGTCGCCCAGGTCCGGGCCGGTGATGGTCAGGCCATGGTTCTTGAGCCCCACTGCGGCCCGGGACGGGTTTTCCGTCCGCTCCAACAGCGCGCACACATCTTCAGCCAGATCTCTCGTGCCGCAGGGGAAATTTTGCCGCGTGCACATCACGCCGTCCATCCAGGCATGGACATGAACGATGGCTGCCACCTGGGGAAAGCGCCGGTAAATCATTTCGTGCTCGACCGCATCCACCGATACCCGGGCCTGCGGATCATATTCGGGGGGAACACTGACCCATGCCTGGCCGTGCTCATGGTCGAAGCCGGTGATCAGCAGCACATCCCGGCCCACCGTCCCGATCCGCGCCTTGTCCACGCCGCGGGCTGTCATCCAGAAGGTGGTCTCTCCGAGTTCGGGGATGCTCTCGCGGGCGCTCAGGTTGCCAGAGCTCAATCCCTTCATCTCGAAAAGCGAATACAGGTGCTGGATCTGCTCGGGCGACAGGACCTCGCTCAACGGGAAGGGAGCCGGCAAAACACCCAGGCGGCCCAATTCGCCGCTGTACTCGATCATTTTTTTCAGCACCGGGCTGACGTGCCAGTATGCAGGCGGCAGGTCGCTGGAAAAAACATTGCCGATTGCGTAGTGGGCGCCGGCAATCGGGATAAAGGAATCATACACTCGCTCAGCCAGAAACGGGTAGTGATAAAATCCCCCTTCGGGCGTGGTCAAATAGATCTCCTGGTTGCCTTCGACAGCAAAAGGAAGGGCTGCATCCCGGGGGATCACGCAGAGCAGCATGTTGGACAGGGTAAGAACCAGGGTAGTGTAACAGAGTTTGCGCAATGCTGCCGCATCGACTGGCGGTTTTTCCACGGTGACCAGAGAAAAAACAAAAATCGACTGGGCCCGCCGGCGGAAAAACTGCGGCTTTTCCGTGCTGGTAAGATTGATGACAAACTGAACACTCTCCTCGGGCCGGGCCAGCCGATGCCCGTGCCGCTGGCAGCATTCTGAAATCTCCGCCGCCAACCGGTCACGCATGGGCTGTCGGTCATCCTGAACCACGGCAAATCTTAAATTCTTCTGACTCATGGGTACCTCCTCCTTTTCGAAGGTTTATTTTTTCGGTTCAATGCTGTTCCAGGCGTCACGGGCCACCATGTCATCCAGAGATTCAACCCGGCGCACGCGGGTGACCGACTCGCCATCGACAGCCACGACTGCCGGCCGGGGAAACCCGAACGAGGACTCCCAGGCAAGGAAATAAGCCCCGCTGTCCATCAATGCCAGTATCTCCCCCGACCTGACGACCGGCATGAGCTTGTTGCGATAGACAGTATCGCCGGCAAAGCAGACCGGGCCGGTGATGGTCACCTTTTCCCAGGGAGGGCGGGTGGCATCGTTGGCCAGGAGCACCTCGTGGTGTTCGTAGAAGGTCGGCAGGGTCACGGTTCCCAGCCCGCCATCGGTGATCAGCCACTTGCGGATCCCCGGTCGCTCCTTGACGCGAATTACTTTCAGGAGCAGCAACTGGCTGGAGCTGACCAGGCAGCGGCCGGGTTCAAGGAGCAGTTCCGGCAGTGATGGTCCGGGGAAAAATCGGGAGATCGTGCCACTGATCGCCGCCGCAAAATCGGCGAATCCATCTGCTGTCCGTCGCCGGCAGGATGCAGGCAGAACTCCCAGAATCTGGTAGGAAAAGAACTCGCGACTGGTCATTTCGCGGCTGGAGGGCACGGCAAAACCGCCGCCCAGGTCGAGAATGTCTATGCGGCAGCCGGCGCTAGCGGCCAGATCTATCAGCCGCCGCAAACAGTCGAGAGCATCACGATAGTCGCGGGCGTCGCGGATGCCTGTACCGATATGCAGATGAAATCCCCGGCAGTGCAACAACGGCATTCCCCGCAGCATATCCAGCCCCCGGCCCACTTCACCGCCCTTGAGGTCGAGTCCAAAGGCGCAACCCCGGCGGCTGGCGGTAGCCGACCCGCTGTTCATTCCGCGTGGAATATAGTCGGGATTGATCCGCAGTAGTACGTCGGTCGGACTTCCCATCCGGCGGCATATGCCGTTCAGTGAAGTGAGTTCCTCCAGAGAATCGACAACAATCAACCGCACCTGTTCATGCACGCAGCGTTGCAGGAAGGAGTCGCTTTTGGCCGGGCCATTGACAACAATCTCATATCCGCGGTAGCCGAGCCTCAGGGCCAGTTCGAGTTCCAGCTCGCTCATTATCTCGGCTTCCAGACCGCAGTGGCGCAACAAACCGGCGACATAAGGCAGGGAATTACACTTGAACGCATAGTGAATGGAAACCTTTCCCGGGTAGGCGGCCCGGAAAGCCATCTGGAACCCGACGGCGGTTGCCCGAAGCCGTTGGCAATGGATCACATGCAGCGGCGTTCCGAACGTGTCGGCCAGAGCCGGGAGGTCGTGGCCACAGAGGCGCAGCTCTCCGCCTGGCCCCGTTTCCAGCCCCCACGCCTGAACCTGCGGCGAACTTCTCATATGCCCGCTCCGTTGGCGGACGATCGCAGGTTTTTTTCATAGATCTCGAACCGCCGATCCGGTTCAAGCCCCAGGTGCCGCGATATGCTCACGGCCAAATCGTTCTCATCCGACATCCAGGTCGTCTCCAGCACTTTGAAACGCCTGGCCTGCCGGCACAAGGCATTAAGCAATAGAGTGCACGCCCTGGTATGTTGGAAGTCCTTGCGTATGGCGACGGAGAAAACGATAAGCGTTTCGATCCTCTTTTTCCTAAGCAGGAAACGGATCAGCTTCAGTGGGCCGGCGCCGCCGTCCAGGTCGCGCAGCAGTGGATTGATGTCCAGCACACAATGCAGGACCCCGACTGCCTGCCCGCGGTACTCCACTATTTGGATCAGTTCAGGCTCGGTCACCAGGCGGAGGTGCTTGGCGGAAAAGCGGGTTTCTTCCTGGCTCAGAGGCAGGAAATGCCAGTTGTTCACAAAAGCGTCGTTGTTGACCTGGCGGATTCTCTCCATGTCGCCGGCCATGTCGCGGATCGAGAAGGAGCGCACCCGGAAACCATCCCCCTCCCAGCGCAGCAGCCGGTTCCCGTACCGCCGGTCGAGGTAGTCACGGATATTGCCGTTTTTACGGGTGTGCAATACCTTGGCGACCCGGAAGCCGGAGGCAGCCAACAGACGGCTGTAATAGGCAGGGTTGTACGGCTGGAAAAAAGTGGCTGGCGAGCCAAAATGGCTGGCCTGGATTCCCAATTCGGAATAGTGGTGGGGGTTGAACGGACCCTCGATCGTATCGGCTCCCCGGCTGCGGCAGAAGTGCTCCAGGTGACGGAAAAGTTCTTGAACAGCCTGCGGGTCATCCAGGGCTTCAAAAAAACCGAAAAATGCAGCCTTGGTTCCGAAAGTCTGCCAGTGGCGAAAGTTGACAACGGCGACAGCCCGGGCCACGGGCCGGTTATCCCGGTAGCAAAGGAATCTCCGGATGACGGCATGATGGAAGTAAGGATTGCGCCGGGAATCAAGGGAACGTTCTATTTCCGAACGCAGCGGTGCCACCCAGGCGGGGTCACCGCAGTAAACGGCGCGGGGCAGTTGGTGAAAATCGCGCACCGATCGGGGTGCGGCTACTTCGTAAACCAACAGGGTCATGCTCGCCCTCCCCGGTGAATTTCCTCAACCACGTAGTTGTCATAAATGAACGATAGGTCTCGACTCTGGAGACTGGCGGCCAGTTCCGGGCAAGAGCGGATGCTTCCGTCCAAAATCGGGGGATGCTCGCGGTGCACCAGCAGGTTGCGGTAGACCATGACCGCCCCGTCCCGGGCCACACGTAACGTCCGGCGCAGGAGCTGTTCGAATTCGCTGGGGGACAGCCATTCAAAAATATTACTGAAGTTGAACTTGGAAAAGCTGGCTTCCGGAAGGGCGGCGAAATACTCCTGGCAGCTGCCGGTAACGATTTGGATGCGATCCAGCCGACTGCGGATCGGCACGAAATTTTCCCGCCTGAGATAAACAGGAAGCTCGAAGGTTTCGGGGAAGCGGGAAAAAAGAATGTAGGCGAGAAAATAATTTTCTCTCAGAGGCAGCCTGGTGAACGCCAGTTCCGCCTTGCGGGCGAAATGGCGTCCGAAAGAGAAGGAACCGCCCAACTGGGCGAAAAAATCGCGGTCGAAAAGCAGGACATTCAAAAAGCGGCTGAGCATGACTCGGGTCATCAGCTGCCAGCACAGGCCATTGACCTTGTTCTGAAAAAGTTCGTGGCGCTGCCCGGCGTCATGGCACTCGAAAAAAAGGCGGATCTTCGAGGCGGGAAGCAGCGGTCGCACGACAAGCGTCCGCAGCAACCGCATGTAGCGCTCATAACGGCCGCAGTGCACGATGCCGTGGCGAACCAGCCTCGACCGGGCATCCCAGAAATCGCGGCCGCCGGGGGTGAGCAACGGCCGGATCTTCCGGTAAAGAACAAGGCGGTCAGCCGAGGGCCGGACGCCGAGCATTTGCAGCAACTCCGGCCAATCCAGTGTCCTGAACGCGGCGATTTTCAGCTCCAGCAGGAAATTCTGGTGCGGGTTCATGTCAAGGGACACCACCCGTTTCGGATCATCCAGCAGGAACGCCAGCACATTACAGCCGCCTGAGGTGATGGCAAACACCTCGTCATCCGGGCCGATCCGCAGCGCTTCCCGGTCCACTTGCGGATCCTCCCAGCACTGGGCATAGAGGATATCCCGAAAAACTCTCTTCTCCCTTCGCTTCGACCGGCCGGCGTCTCGACCGCAGGTGTTTTCTTTTTCGAGCCCGATGCGGGTGTGCACCACTACCCAGTCGACCACAGCGACGCTGCCGATGGCAGCAGCCCAGAACAGGTTGTCCCGCAGTGCGGATACGATGAAACCGGGGATGAAAAGCAGGTAGAGAGAGTTGTGCCGCAAACCATCGCGGCTGATATCCAGCCGCTTCAACGCTCGTGGAAAATTACTGAAACTGCGGCTGTCGGGCAGTAACCGCGGCATGCGCCGCAGGTAGCGGCCGAATTCCAGGCTGAACCGGTCATGCAGCGATCGTTCTTCATAGCGGATGATCTGGGAATAATGCAAATAGAGAAGCACGGGCAGCAGCAAACCGTTGAGCGGCAAGCAAAGAGCGAAACCGCTGAACGCGATCAGGTCGGCCAGGTAGATGGGGTTGCGGACCAGCCAATAGGGCCCGACGATCACCAGGTCATCGGTCTGGACGCGGAAGCGCATCATGCGTCGCGAGGTCAGGAGACTTCCGGCCCAGATGCGCAGAAAGGAAGCCAAACCCATGGCGGCGGCTGCTGCCAGGTAGCCGGCAACCATGGATTTCCCGGCCGGCATCCCAGGAATTCTGAGAATGAGAACGGCCAGCGCTGGCCGGGCGGGAAAAAACAGGACTGCCGCCAGAACCGTTGCGGCGACAATGATGAAGGAAATTAATATCCGCCACTCAAATTCCAGCTTCCTTATGGAATCCACCATCGTCATGGTCATTCCTCCCTGTGGCCTGGCAAAGCCCTGACACGCAGACCTGCGAGAATCACCTCGACCTGGCAAGGCAGGTGTCCAAGCCACTCACCGTCCGCTTCCACGCCGACACTCTCTGCGGATTCGATCTCGATGCGTCGTCCTTTTAAAAAGCGAAAATCTTTTTGCCCCTGGTGGCGACCGGAATAAATTCTGCTGAAGTTCCGCAGCCGGCAGGGCAGCGACTGCTGCTGAATCAGCATGATGTCCAGCAAGCCGTCGTCCAGCCGCGCCTGCGGTGTCAGCCGCATCCCGCCCGCCGCGTGATCGCCGTTTCCCACCATCACCGCGATCAGTCTGCGGGACTCGAGTCGTTGATCATCGACTCTCACGGTCATGAGATGATCCGGATAAGTGAACACGGCAGCCAGGGTACTCAAGCCGAAGGCCGCCCGTCCTCCCAGCATTTTTTGCCGGGAATGCATCCGCCGCACCACCTCACTGCCGATGCCGACCTGGCATTCGTTGGCAAAATAGCGGGAAAGCTTTCCCCCGGTCTCGCCGGAAAAAATGATGTGACCGATATCTATAGTCCTTTCCCCACCACGGCAGGCGACCTCCGCCTGAGCGGCCAGAGTCGTCGGCAGCCCCAGGCTCTGACAAAAGCCGCGGCCAGTACCGCTGCCGATGATACCCAACCGGCATTTAGGATTGATCGGGCGCCCGGCCATGAAAAACCCGTTGACCGTTTCCTGGACCGTCCCGTCACCACCGACAGCGATGACCAGATCGCAACCGTCGCGGATGGCATTCCTTGCCGACCACGTGGCTTCCAGCGGCCGGGCGGTGACATGCAGCGAATACCCGCAACCCAGATGGCGGTCGAGCAGATGGCGGATCAGGCTCTGACGCGATCCGGTTCTGCCTGCAGCCGATGCCGGGTTGATGATGACGTGAACTGTGTTTCGAATCATTTTTTTCTCT
>Ga0209540_10001678_pt1 | contig 16431 bp, 20 predicted proteins | sample BarGraIncu01121A_FD_184501 | JGI IMG/M metagenome (GOLD analysis project Ga0209540, IMG submission 184501) | Arctic peat soil microbial communities from Barrow, Alaska - Barrow Graham LP Incubations 011-21A (SPAdes) (version 2) | ecosystem: Environmental > Terrestrial > Soil > Wetlands > Peat... | reverse complement strand
GATCTCGCCGCTGGGGAGGTTCGTGAGCGATGTCATAGGTGACCTCGTGTGCCTTTCGGTGCCGCAAGGGCCACGGGCGGCCCGTTCAGGGTTGGCAGAGCAAGGGCATTGCCACTCTCCGGTCCGACCCTAGCGAGCGCGCAGCAGCTCTGCCGCGCGAGCCCGCGCACGTGCATCGGCCTCCTCGAGCTGGTCGAACGACTCGACCCTCTCGGTGGAATGTTCCTCAACGACTTGGGAAACGATCGCGTCGATGTCGAGGAACGTTGCCGAGCCGTCGAGGAACGCTGCCACAGCGACCTCGTTGGCGGCGTTCATCGCAGCCGGCAGGGTGCCTCCCACTCGGCCGGCCTCCAGGGCGATCCGCAGGCAGCGGAACGTGTCCATGTCGACCGGCTCGAAATCGAGAGAACCGATCGCCGTGAAGTCGAGCGGCGGTGCGGGCGCGTCCCAGCGGTCCGGGTGTGACAGCGCGTACTGGATGGGGACTCGCATGTCCGCGGCCCCGAGATGGGCCTTCACGGAGCCGTCCGAGAACTCCACCATCGAGTGCACCGTCGACTGACGATGGACGACGATCCGGATGCGGTCGTATGGCGCCGCGAAGAGATGGTGCGCCTCGATCGCCTCGAGACCTTTGTTCATGAGCGTGGCCGAGTCGATGGTGATCTTGGGGCCCATGGTCCACCTGGGATGCGCGAGGGCCTGCTCGACCGTGACGGTGGTAAGGCGCGCGCGGTCCCAACCGCGGAACGGCCCGCCCGATGCGGTGAGCCAGATCTGCTGCATGCGCGCGGCCGGCTCGCCCCACAGGCACTGGAAGATCGCGGAGTGCTCGGAGTCGACCGGCAGCATCTGCCCAGGTGAGGCGAGCGGCATGAGCAGCTCGCCGCCGACCACGAGCGATTCCTTGTTCGCCAGTGCGAGGCGCGAGCCTGAGCGCAGCGCCGCCTCGGAAGCGCGGAGGCCGGCCGCGCCGACCATGGCGTTCACGACCACGTCAGCGCCGGCCGAGGCGAGGTCCGTCACCGCTGCGGAACCGGTGCGGCAACGCACGCCGGCGGGCAGGTCGGCGGCCGCGGGCGCGAAGCGCTCGTCGGCGATCGCGCACTCCCTGACTCCGAGGGCCTTGGCCTGCTCCATGAGTGCGGAGATGTTCCGGTTGGCGGCCAGCGAGACGATCTTGACCTTGTCCGGGTGGCGGAGCGCCACGTCGATGGTCTGCCGTCCGATCGACCCGGTGGAGCCGAGCAGTGCGACGGTGAGCGGCCCGCCGGTCACTTGGCGCCCCCGAGGACCATCGTCCCGAACAGGAGCATGTAGTAGGTGACGACCGAGACCAGGATGAGTGAGTCGAACCGGTCCAGGAACCCACCGTGACCGGGCAGGAGCGTGCCCGAGTCCTTCGCGCCGACCTCGCGCTTGAGCCGGGACTCGGCCAGGTCGCCGAGAAGGGCCGCGATGGCGGCTACGGCGCCGGTGACCACGAACCACCACAGCGGCAGGTTCGCGGGCCGGATGAAATACCAGCCGGCGATCCACGCGCCGATCGTTCCGACCGATCCCGCTATGAAGCCTTCCCACGACTTGTTCGGGGAGATGTGCGGAGCCAGACGGTGCTTCCCGATCGCCGAACCCACGAGATACGCGAAAACATCCATCGCCCAGACCCCGACCAGGATGACCAGCACGAGATCGGCGCCGGAGTCCAGCACATGGATGAGCACGAGGTGCGCGAGCGTGAACCCGACGTACACCGCGCCGAAGACCGTAGTGGAGGTGTCAGCCCCCCGGAACTGCTTGAACGCTATGTTCCACAGGACCGCCGCCACCACGAGGCCGCCCATCACGGCCGTCAGGCCGACCGCGCCCAATTCGCTCGAAGGAGGAGTTGCGGTGCCCGCATACAGCGCTGCGGCGATCGGCATGGCGGCCGCTGCGACGACGCCGAACAGCTCGTTGGCGCGCCGGTGCTCGGACCGGGTCATGCGGTAGAACTCGCTGCCGCAGACCGCTGCGAGGACCGCCACGACCACCGCCCATCCCAGCGTGCCGCCCCACAGGTCTGCGGAGACGAGGACCACGCCCAGCGCCAGGGCTGTGAGAGTCCGGTAGGCGAAGCCCCTCAACTCGCGACGGTTGCGCATGTGCTGCCGTATCGGGGCGTCTCTCATCGGCCGCCGAACCTCCGGTCGCGCTGCTGGAAGTCGACGATCGCTTCGAGCATGTCGTCCCGGCCGAAGTCCGGCCAGAGCGTCTCGGTGACCACCATCTCGGTGTAGGCGACCTGCCACAGCAGGAAGTTCGAGAGGCGCATCTCGCCACTGGTGCGGACCAGGATGTCCGGGTCGGGGATGCCCGCGGTGTACAGGCGCGAGGCGACAGCGGCCTCATCGACGTCGCCGGGCGCCAGCGTGCCGGCGGCCACGTCGCGCGCGATGGCTGCCGCGGCGTCGGCGATCTCGGTCCGGCCACCGTAGTTGAGTGCGATGACCAGATCGAGCCGGTCGTTGCCCGCGGTCCGCGCCATGCCGTCCGCGAACGACGTCTGGACCCGCTTCGACATCTCTTCGAGATGTCCGATGACGCGGACGCGCACTCCCCACTCCATCAGGTCGTCCATCTTGGCGAGCAGCACCTCTGCGAACAGGCCCATCAGGGTCCGGACCTCGGTGCGGGGACGCATCCAGTTCTCGGTGGAGAACGAATAGAGCGTCAGGTAGCGCACCCCGCACTCGATGGCGCACGCGATCGCTTCCTCCACCGCCTGCGCGCCCGCACGGTGCCCCGCGGCGCGCGGCAATCCCTTCGCGGTAGCCCAGCGCCCGTTCCCGTCCATGATGATGGCGACGTGCGCGGGTACACGGGCGCTATCCAGACGTGCGAACAGAGCCCGTCCCCGGTCCGAGGTGAAGTACTCCGTGGGCTGTGGCGTCGGCATGAGCGGAGGCTAGACCTCCATGATCTCCTGCTCTTTGCGCTTGAGGAGGTCCTCGACACTCGCGATGAACGCGTCGGTCTTCTTCTGGACCTGCTCTTCGCCGCGGCGGGCGTCGTCCTCGCTCATCTCGCCGGCCTTGTCGGCCTTCTTGAAGGCGTCGTTGGCGTCACGACGGGCGTTGCGGATGGCGACACGCGCCTGTTCGGCATAGCCGTGGCACAGCTTGACGAGTTCCCGGCGGCGCTCCTCGTTCAAGGCGGGGAACGGTACCCGGATGACGGTGCCGTCGTTGCTCGGGTTCAGACCGAGGTCGGAGGCGAGGATCGCCTTCTCCGCGAGCTTGAGGATCGACTTGTCGTACGGCGAGATCACGACGAGCTGCGGCTCCGGCGAGCTGACCGCCGCGAGCTGCAGCAGTGGGGTCTGGGTGCCGTAGTACTCCACGGTGAGCTTCTCGAAGATCGCTCCCGAGGCGCGTCCCGTGCGCACCGTCGTGAACTCATGCGAGAGCGCCGAGACGGCCTTGGTCATGCGCTCGTCGGCCTGCTTGATGATCGCTTCGGGCATCAGTTGCCTCCTCTGACGATGGTGCCCACGTGCTTGCCCTGGAGCGCGTGCACGATGTTGCCGTCGGTCGAGATGTTGAAGACGATGATCGGGAGGTCGTTGTCCATGGCCAGCGTGACGGCGGTGCTGTCCATCACCTTCAGCTCGCGGCGCAAGACCTCCATGTAGGTGAGTTCGTCGAACTTGACCGCGTCCGGGTTCAGGCGCGGGTCGGAATCGTAGACCCCGTCCACCTTCGTCGCCTTCATGATGCAATCGGCGCCGATCTCCAGCGCGCGGAGAGCGGCGGTCGTGTCGGTGGTGAAGTACGGGTTGCCGGTGCCGGCCGCGAAGATCACGACGCGGCCCTTCTCCATATGCCGGATCGCGCGGCGCCGCACGTAGGGCTCCGCGACGGTGCTCATGGGGATCGCGGACATGACTCGGGTGAACACCCCGGCCTTCTCGAGGTGGTCCTGAATGGCTAGGGCGTTCATGACCGTCGCAAGCATCCCGATGTAGTCCGCCTGGGCGCGGTCCATGCCCTTGGCGGACGCCGCGACGCCGCGGAAGATGTTGCCGCCGCCGACAACGATGGCTATCTCGACTCCCGCCTCACGCGCGGTGCGCACCTGTACCGCGAGGTCGTCGATGATCGCCGGGTCGATGCCGTAGCCGACGTCACCCATGAGGGCCTCGCCGGAAAGCTTCAGAAGTACGCGCTTGAATCGTGGCGCCATGCCGGGCTTCTCCCCCATCGGTTCCGTCACATATCCGAACGATTCGCTCCCGCGTCGAGCGGTGCGGACCGCCCCGTTTGCTGTGCCGTTGATTATGCGGTCACTCGGCAGCCGTGACGCCTTCGCCGAGAACGAACCTGTCGAAAGCGACGATCTCGAGCTTGGAGCCGACGGCCTTCGAGGCCTCGGCGACGAGCTGCTCGACGCTCTTGTCGGGGTCCTTGACGAAGCCCTGCTCGAGCAGGCAGACCTGCTTGTAGAAAAGCTTCTCCAGCTTGCCGTTGGCGATCTTCTCGAGCATCGCCTCGGGCTTGCCGGACTCGGCGGCCTGGGCCTTGTAGATGTTCATCTCGTGCTCGACGGTCGCCGGCGGAAGGGTCTCGCGCGATACGCACAGCGGGCTTGCGGCCGCGATATGCATCGACACGTCCTTCGCCAGAGCGAGGACCTCGGGGCGGCTCGAGTCGGCGCCGGCGATCTCGACCATGACACCGATGCGGCCCAGCCCGTGGATGTACGAGCCGATGACGCCGTTGCTGACCGCCTCGTAGCGTACGAAACGGGACACGCCCATGTTCTCGCCGAGCTTGCCCACGAGCTCGCCGAGCGCCTGCTCGACGGTCAGGCTCGGGTTGCGCTTCCACTGCTGAGACATGAGCGCGGCGCCACCCTCACGGATGCCGTCGGGGGCGTCGACCGCCACCTGCTCAGCGACGGCTGCGGCGAACGTCTGGAACTCTGCGTTGCGTGCCACGAAGTCGGTCTCGCAGTTCACCTCTACGAGAGCGCCGACGCGGCCGTTCTCAGAAGTCCACGATGACACGAGGCCCTCGTTGGTTGCCCGACCTGCCTTCTTGGCCAGGTCCGCAAGGCCCTTGGTGCGCAGGATGTCGACGGCGGTCTCCAGATTGCCGTTGCACTCCTCGAGTGCCTTCTTGCAGTCCATCATGCCGGCGCCCGTGATCTCACGGAGCTCCTTGACCTGTGCGGCGGTGATCGCCATGTTCATCCACTCCTTCACATCCGCGCGTCCCCTCCGGGGACCTCCGGAGCGCCGCGCAGGCGGTGTACGTGTTCGTGTAGTGCTTTCCCTCTACGCCTCGGGAGTCTCGACGCTCTCGACGGTCTCGTCCGCGACCTCGGCGACGGTCTCTTCGACCGTCACAGGCGCGACCTCGATGGCCTCGTCGGCCACAGGCGCTTCGACGACCGACTCAACGGCCGGCTCGGCGACGACCGGCGCCACGTCGGCGGCCGCGGCGGGTGCCGCGGCCGGGGCCTCCTTCGCTTCCGTGGGAGCGAAGACCTCGCGGCCCTCGATGGCAGCGTTGGCGATGACGTGCGTGATCAGGTTGACCGAGCGGATCGCGTCGTCGTTGCCCGGGATCACGTAGTCGACCTCGTCAGGGTCGCAGTTGGTGTCGATGAGCCCGATGATCGGGATGCGCAGACGGCGCGCCTCGGCCACGGCGATCGCCTCGCGCTTGGTGTCGATGATGAAGACGGCGCGGGGCAGTTCCTGCATCTCGCGGATGCCGGTGAGGTTGATCTGCAGCTTCGAGAGCTCGCCGCGCAGCTTCAGGGCTTCCTTCTTCGGGAGCGACGCCATGCGGCCGTCGGCTTCCATCGCCTCGAGCTGGGTCATGCGGGCGATCCGCTTGCGCATGGTGACCCAGTTCGTCAGCATGCCGCCAAGCCAGCGCTGGCTCACGAAGGGCATCCCGGCGCGGGCGGCCTCGGTCTCGACGGCTTCCTGTGCCTGCTTCTTGGTGCCGATGAGCATGATCGTGCCGCCCTGCGCAGTGAGGTTGCGCACGAACCTGTAGGTGGCGTCGATCTCACGAAGAGAGCGCTGGAGGTCGAGGATGTAGATGCCGTTACGCTCGGTGAAGATGTACGGCTTCATCTTCGGGTTCCAGCGGCGTGTCTGGTGTCCGAAGTGGACGCCAGCTTCGAGCAGGTCCTTCATTGCGACGACGGGCATGGCAAAGCCTCCTTCATTCCTGGTTCATCCTCCGCCCGGAGGCCTGTCGCCAAATCGACCCCGCTTCGCGACCCGACCTCCGAACCTGGGAGGAAGGGCACCGCGCGCCGCGGACCTGCGGGCGTGTGTATTGAGAGCTGGCGTAGTGTAGCAGACGCGCGCCGTTCCCGGCTAGGCCAGGACTCCCTGCGCCGCATGGAGGCGTGCGCGCAAGCGCAGCACCGCCTTCGTGTGCATCTGGCTGACCCTGGACTCGGTCACGCCGAGGACGCGGCCGATCTCCTTGAGCGAGAGTCCCTCGTAGTAGTAGAGCGCGATGACGGTGCGTTCGCGGTCGGTCAGGTGCTCTATCGCCTGCGCGAGGATCACCTTCATCTCCTCCGCCTCGAATGTCTCGACCGGGTTCTCGGCGTTGTCGTCGGCGATCGAGGTGGCATCGGGACGATCGTCCGACTCGGTGCCGGTCCCCCACAGGTCCTCGAAGCTCACGACAAAGGTGTAGGAGAGCTTCGTGTACGTCTCCTGAAGGTCGCTGAAAGAGATCCCGAGCTCGTCAGCGACCTCCTGATCCTCGGGAGTGCGCATCAGCTTGGTCTCGAGCGTCACGATCGCCCGCTCGATGTCGCGTGCGCGCGAGCGGACGCTGCGCGGGACCCAGTCGAGCGCGCGCAGCTCGTCGATGATCGCTCCGCGGATGCGCGAGATCGCGTACGTCTCGAACTTGAAGCCGCGGTCGGGCTCGAACTTCTCCAGCGCGTCGATGAGGCCGAAGATGCCGTACGAGATGAGATCGGCGTTCTCGACCGAGTTCGGAAGGCCCGTGGCTATGCGGCCGGCGACGAACTTGACCAGCGGCGAGTAGTTCAGGATGAGCTGTTCGAGTGCGAACTCGTCCCGAGTCGACTCGAAGCGGTCCCAGAGCGTCTCCAGGTCGACCTGCTGCTCAGGATGCTTCATCGCTCAGGACAACTTCCGTCGAGGGCCGGGGACTTCAGGCACGAGGGTGCGCATCGTGATGGACGCGTTGCAGGCGCTGGACCCCGAGGTGAGTGTAAATCTGGGTGGTGGACAGGGCAACATGGCCCAGCAGGTCCTGGACCGACCGTAGGTCCGCTCCCGCTTCGAGCAGGTGCGTGGCGAACGTGTGGCGCAAGGTGTGAGGGGTGACCCCCGAGACGACTCCGAGCGTCCGCAGATGGCCGGCGAGCATCCTGCGGACTCCCCCGTCCGTCAGGCGCGTGCCGCTGCGGTTGAGGAAGAGGGCGGGCTCCGTAGGGGCCGGATTCAGCGCCGGCCGGCCCGACCGCAGGTACGCGGCCACGCGGGCCAGCGCCTCGCGGTGCAGCGGCAGGATCCGTTGCTTGTCGCCCTTGCCGGTGACCTTCACCTGGCCGGCGGAACCGTCGACGTCCGCGATATCGATGCCGACCAGCTCGCTGACGCGTGCGCCTGTCGCGTACAGCATCTCGAGGATCGCGCGGTCGCGCAGGCCGCGCGGCGTGTCCGCGTCCGGCGTGTCGAGCAGCGCGTTGAGGATGTCGGTGGGCACAAGCCTCGGAAGCCGCGCGTCGAGCTTCGGCGTGGCGATCACGGAGGCCGCGTCGGTGGTGATGACGCCTTCCCGGTTGAGGTAGGCGAACAGAGAGCGAACGGACGAGAGGCGCCGCGCGATCGTGCGTCGGGAGTACTTGGCTTGGTCGAGTTCGGAGAGGTAGCGGCGCAAGGCGCGCGGATCGTCGCCGAGGGGGTCGCTCCCGCTTCGCTCCGCCCACTCCAGGTAGCGGGCAAGGTCCGAGGAGTAAGCGCGCACAGTGTTCGGCGAGACGTTGCGCTCGGTGCGCAGGTACTGAAGGAAGCGGTCGACCGCCACCGACGCGTCGATGCTGCTCATCGCCCCTCGCTCCAGTCAAGGACGGTCGAGGCCTTCACGCGCACCTTGGCGATCTCGAGGGACTCGTGCTCGGCGAGCCAGGACTCCAGCGAGTCGGAGCCCCGCGCCGCATATGCAGCGTAGCGCTCGCGCTTCCCATTGATGGGTGGGACCGGCGCGGGAAGCAGACCGAAGTTGACGTGCATCGGCTGATAGGACTCGGTCGCGGGATCGGTCGCGTAGCCGAGCAACGAGCCCAGGACTGTCTCTGGCGGCAGGACGACAGGGCCGGCGCCGCTGCGCGCAGCGACGAGCCCGAGGGCCGCGACGAGCCCGGACGCGGCCGCCTCGAGGTACCCCTCGGTCCCCGACAGTTGGCCCGCAAGGCGCACGCGCGGCTGGTCGCGGAGCGCGAGGTCCGAGGTCAGCAGGCGCGGCGCGTCGATGAAGGTGTTGCGGTGCATCACGCCGTAGCGCAGGAACGTCGCTCCCTCCAGTCCGGGGATCATCCCGAAGACGCGGCGCTGCTCTGGAAACGTGAGGTTCGTCTGGAAGCCCACGAGGTTGTAGGCGGTCTGCGCGCGGTTCTCGCAACGGAGCTGGACGACCGCGTGCGGGCGACGGCCGGTGGCGGGGTCGGTCAGGCCGACCGGCTTCATCGGTCCGAACCTCAGCGCGTCGCGACCCCGGCGGGCGATCTCCTCGACCGGCAGGCACGCATGGAAGAGGTCGCCGCTCTCGAAGTTCTTGGCGTGGACGCGCTCGGCCGCGAGCAACGCGTCCACGAATGCCTCGTAGGCATCGCGGTCGAGCGGGCAGTTCAGGTAGTCGGCGCCCTCGCCCTTGCCGTAGCGCGACTCGGCGAAGCAGACCCCGCGGTCGATGTCGGCGGCTTCCACGATCGGCGCGGCGGCGTCGTAGAACGCAAGACGATCGCCGCCCACGAGCGCGGACAGGGCGTTCTCCAAGGCGGGCTCGGTGAGCGGGCCGGTGGCCACGATGACGTCACCGGCCGGGACGGAAGCGGCGACCTCGTGGACGACCTCGATGAGCGGGAGCGACTCGATCGCGCGGGTGAGCAGAGTGGCGAAGGCGGCACGATCGACCGCCAGCGCGCCTCCTGCGGCGACAGCGGTGGCGCGGGCGCAGGCGAGCACGATGCTGCCGAACCCGGCCAGCTCGCGCTTGAGCATGCCCGCTGCGGTCGTCGGATCGTCGGACTTGAGCGAGTTCGAGCAGACGAGCTCGCCGAGCAGGCCGGTATGGTGCGCGGGCGACTGGTGGCCGGGCCGCATCTCGATAAGGCGCACCGGGACGCCACGCGCTGCGAGCTGGAACGCCGCCTCGCTGCCGGCGAGCCCTCCGCCTATGACCGTCACGCGATCGTTCACCGTGCTCAAGTGGCGCCTTCCGGTCTCGGAGGTCGCGGAGGATGGTGGGCCGCGGACCCGGTGCGATTGTAGCGTCAGCGCAGCAGGCACGGTCCGTACCTCCCATCGGTGTGGCGTGCGATCACCCCTGAAGTCTCTAGCCGCGCAAGGGCGCCCATGGTGGAGGCCGCATCCAGGCCGAGTGCCTCGCCGATCTCGTCCGGCGTCATGGGATGGGCACGAAGCGCCTCCAGGAGCGGCTCGCCCGACGCGCTCCTGGACTGCCCCGCCAGCTGCCGGCCTGCGGCGAACGGTTCGATGAGCCCCGCGCTGCACAGCGCATCCCGGAGATCGTCGACGCAGGTGATCGGTGTTGCGCCCTGACGGATGAGGCGGTTGGTCCCTGCGCTGCCGGCGTACAGGATGCTCCCCGGGACAGCGAGGACGTCCCGTCCGGAGTCCAGCGCGCTGTCCGCCGTGGAGAAGGTCCCGCTCGGCAACGCAGCCTCGACCACGAGCACTGCGGCCGACAGGCCCGCGATGATGCGATTCCGGGCCGGGAACTGCCACGGCAAGGGCGTTGCACCCCAATCCAACTCGGAGACGACCGCGCCCTCCCCTGCTCGCAGGCGTGCGAGCGTGTCCGCGGAGCGGCGCGGGTAGTCGACGTCGGCGCCGCACCCGAGCACCGCGACCGATCGCCCGCCCGCCTCGAGAGCGGCGGACTGTGCTGCCAGGTCACAGCCGATGGCCGCGCCGGAGATGACGGTGACCCCGGACTCCGCGGCACAGCGCGCGAACATCCGGGCGCAGGTCGTGCCGTAGGGCGTGGCGCGCCGTGAGCCGATGATGGCGAGACCGGGAACGAGGGCCGCAGGGTCCCCCATCCCGAACAGTCGCGCCGGGGGCCTGACGGCCGTCTCCAACTGCGGTGGATATCCGGGGGCGCCGAGGTCCAGCGTGAAGCGTGAGGCGTTCACGAATTGCCCCGGCATCCGGAGGCCTCGAAAACATGCTCCCGAGTCACACGGTCCGCCGCAGCGAGATCGGCGATCGCGAGCGCCACGCGCAGCAGGCGCGTGATGCCGCGTCCGGAGAGGTGATGGAGTCTGGCGGCCTGCTCGACCGCCGCTCGCGCCGCCGGGTCGAGGCCGCAGCCACGCAGCAGGGCAGCGCCACTGAGGTCGCGGGGCAGGCCACGCTTGCGCGTACGCCCCCGAGCGTCGATCACGCGCGCCCGGACCGCAGCCGACCGCTCTTCGACCGAACCCGTCAGAAGCCGCGACGTGTCGGTGCGTCCGACGCGGAGCGTCATGTCGATCCGGTCCATGAGCGGACCGCCGACGCGCCCCACGTAGCGCTCCACGAGCGTCGGCGGGCAGGTGCACGTGCGTTCCGTGTCCCCGAGGTAGCCGCACGGGCAGGGGTTCATGGCGGCGACCAGCGCGAAACTCGCGGGGTAGCGCACCCGGCCCTCCGCGCGGACCAGCGTGAGGAGCCGTCCTCGAGCGGCTGTCGCAAGGCTTGCAGCGCCGCGGGCGAGAACTCGGGCAGTTCGTCGAGGAACAGGACTCCATTGTGGGCCAGGGAGGCCTCCCCCGGCCTTGGCGGCGTCCCGCCGCCGACGAGCCCCGCCGTGGTGGCCGTATGGTGCGGCGCGCGGAAGGGCCTGATGCCCGCCAGCACGCCGTTGAGGTCCAGCCCCGCGACGGAGTGCACGACCGCGGTCGTCAGGACCTCGGCGTCGTCCAGCGGAGGGAGTATCGACGGCAGGCGCCGTGCCAGCATCGTCTTCGCCGATCCCGGCGGTCCCACCAGCAACAGTCCGAGCCCACCGGCCGCCGCGATCTCAAGGGCCCTCTTGGCCAAGGACTGTCCGTCACCTCCAAGAAGTCGGGGACAGGGATGTCCGCCGGCGGCGCGGCCGCCATGCGAGCGGACGCCGGTGGGAGGCCCTGGCGCAGGACACCGAGCGATCCGAGCGGGTGCACCACGCATTCCTTGACCGTCTGGGCGGCCATGAGCGCGTCGACCGAAGCCAGCAGCGGCAACCCTCGCAGCGGCGCCGCGATCGCGTGCGCCAACATCCCGGGGACCGAACGGACGCTGCCGTCGAGCCCGAGCTCACCCACGCTCACCGCCGCAAGGACGTCGCGAGGGACCTGCCCGGTGGCGGCAAGGACGCCCACGGCGATGGGCAGGTCGAACCCGGTCCCGTGTTTGCGCACAGGCGATGGCGCGAGGTTGACCGTCACCCGCGCGTTCGGGAAGTCGAAGCCGCTCGAGCGGAGAGCGGCGCGCACGCGGTCCCGTGCTTCGAGGACCGCGGTGTCGCCGAGGCCGACGATCGTGAAGGCCGGAAGCCCTGCCGACACGTCCACCTGGACCTCGACGTCGATGGCGTCCACGCCGACGAGCGTGGACGACGGGACGGTCGCCTGCGTCATGACGGCGAAGCGAACGCGGCCCGGTAGTGCCGCAACAATGCGCGATCCGGCGCGAGCACCTTGATCGCGACGACGTCGAATCTGACAGTGGTCTCCGCAGGTTCGCCGGTCTCACGAAGGTAGGCCTGCGCGAGTCGCGACACCCGTCGCTGCTTCGCAGCGGAGACCGCCTCCTCGGCCGTCCCGGCGCGCTCCGAGCGGCGGGTCTTCACCTCGACGAAGACGATCTCGGCACCGTCACGCGCGACGATATCGATCTCCCCCGACTGGCAGCGCCAGTTCCGTGCCTCGACGACGAACCCGATGCGCTCGAGGTACGCGGCAGCGGCGTCCTCTCCCCTGCGTGCGGTCTCCGCCCTGTCCATACGGCAACACCTCCGCGGACCAGCGTGCGGGACGGTGCTTGCCGTTTCAGTGACGCGGAACCGACCGATGTCTTACGGGAAGAGCCGGTCCTGCGTCGCGCAGGGCGCGAATGACAGCCGGTGTAACGGCGACGGGCCCAGCTCTGCGATCGCCGCCATATGCTCGGGGGTTCCGTAGCCGAAGTTGATGTCGAAGCCGTACCCGGGGCAGTCGGCCGCCAAGGCGACCATGAGCGCGTTGCGCTCCACCTTCGCGATGACGGAAGCGGCCGCGATGCTCGCCTCGGACGAGTCACCCCTCACGACCGACGTGGTGGGGATACGCAGCGCACCCTTGTCGTTGCCGTCCACCAGGACGTGGTCGACGGACATGCCGAGACCCTCGAGTGCCAGCTCCCAGGCGCGCCGCGTGGCCTGCCTGATCCCCACGCGGTCGATGACGTCAGGGCCCACGTGCGCGACCGAGAAGGCCAGGCATCGGGTGCGAACCTGGTCGGCTATGCGGACGCGAAGCTCCGGCAGCAGGCGCTTCGAGTCGTTGAGTCCCTCGATGCGGCACGCGGGATCGAGGACGACGGCGCAGGCCGTGACGGGCCCGGCCAGGCACCCGCAGCCGACCTCGTCGATCCCGGCCACCACCGGGAAGCCGAGACCGTGGAGCTCGACCTGCCGCGACATCAGCGCATCGAGCCGCGCATCCTCGGCGCATGTACGGTCGAGGCGCGCGGCCGCCGCAACGGCCAGCGCACGAACGCCTGCGCGGGGGTCCTTGGAGAACCTGCGTATGAGCCCGGCCAGGCCCTCGGGAGGGCACGCAGCGAGCATCGCTCGGGCTTCCGTGACTGTCGTGGGAGGGCTGGGCATCGTCGCGAGAGTCACCGCCTCAGGGTGGGCCGGTCACACGTACAGTCCGCATACTACGTCGCGCTCCCCACCTGGAGTGGCAGGGAGCGCGACGAGCGACATGCGAGGGGACGAGCGGCGTGCCTAGAAGCGCTTCTCCTTGAGACGGGCCTGCTTGCCCACCTTGTCGCGGAGGAAGTACAGCTTGGCGCGACGGACCTTGCCGCGGCTCACGATCTCGACCTTCTCGATCTTGGGCGAGTGCACCGGGAACATGCGCTCGACGCCGATGGCGAAGGAGATCTTGCGGACAGTGAACGTCTCGCGCGCTCCGGCGCCGTGACGGCGGATGACGACACCCTGGAAGACTTGGATGCGCTCGCGCGTACCTTCGATGATGCGGTAGTGCACCTTGACGGTGTCACCGACCTGGAAAGCGGACATGTCCTCGCGCAGCTGCTGCGCCTCGAGTGCCTTGATCTGGTCCATTTGTTCCTGGTCCCTGTCTGCTCATCTGATACGGCGCCGCGTGGGCACCGGCGGTTTCGACACGAGTCGATAGTATAGCGGCGCACTCCAGCAGGGGCAACGCCCGTTCTTGGCGTCCCCGCCCGCCGCAGCCTCAGGCCCTACTTCAGGACCCCGAACCTGCTCAGCGGCCAATACGTGAAGAACGCTTGGCCGTGGACCGCGGAATCGGCCACCGGGCCGAAGTACCGGCTGTCCTGACTCGAGGTGCGGTTATCGCCCATCAGCCAGATGTAGCCTGGCGGCACGTCCACCGGGAACTGGATCCGGCTGTTCGCCAGCTTCTCGCTCGGCTGGCCGTAGGTGTAGTACTCGTCGAGTGCGACGCCGTCGACAAGGACCTTGCCGCCCTTGAGGTCGACGGTCTGGCCGCCGACTGCGATGACGCGCTTGATGAGCGTCTCCTCGCCCGGCTCGGGCATCGGGTTGTCGAAGACCACGATGTCTCCCGCCTGAGGCGTACGGAAACGGTAGATGAACTTGTTGGCGAGCACCTGGTCGCTCAGCTGGATCGTGGGAAGCATCGATCCGGTCGGGATCACGTACGGCTGGATCACCCAGGTGCGCACCGCCTGCGCGACGAGGAACGCGACCGCGATCGTGAGCATGAACTCGATGATCTGACGGGTGAGCGAGCTCTTCTTGGGCTGGGGCTTCGCCGGAGCGTTGACGACCTCGGGCGTTGCTGGGGTGTCTGTCACTCGTCCTCCGTGTCGGTTCCAAGCGCCGCACGTGCCGCGGCGCGCATCTCTGCGGTCATGTCGTCCCACGCAGCGGCCAGAAGGTCAGGCCTGCGGACGGCTGTGCGCTCGGCCGCCTGGGCCTGACGCCACCGCTCGATGCGCGCGTGGTCGCCCGAGCGCAGCACCTCGGGGACATCCATCCCGCGATACTCGGCCGGGCGTGTGTAGTGAGGATACTCGAGAAGGCCGGTGGTGAACGAATCCTCGCAGGCGGACTGGTCGTCTCCGAGCACTCCGGGGAGCAGGCGCGTGACCGCGTCGGTGATTACCATGGCGGGCAACTCCCCGCCCGTGAGGACGTAGTCGCCGATCGAGACCTCGAGGTCCGCAGCGGAGCGGATCCGCTCATCGAACCCCTCGTACCGGCCACAGACGATGATCAGGCGATCGAGTTCCGCAAGGCGCTCCGCGCGCGACTGCGTGAAGCGCTCGCCTTGCGGAGTCACGAGGATGACGAGAGCCTGTCGCGCATCGAGCGCATGGACCGCGTCGATCGCCGCGAAGACCGGCTCGGGGCGCAACACCATGCCCGCGCCGCCGCCGTAGGGCGAGTCGTCGACCTGACGGTGCACGCCAAGAAGCGCCCAGTCGCGCAGGTCGTGCGTGTGGAACTCCAGCACGCCGCGTTCCTGTGCGATGCCGAGCATCGAGGCGCCGACGATCCCGGCGAAGGAATCGGGGAAGAGCGTGATGACGTCGATGCGCATCTAGCGTCCTTCCTCGATCAGGCCGGGCAGCAGTGTGACCCTGGCCGTCATGGCGTCTTCATCGATCTCGTGCACAACGTCCTCGATGACCGGGATGAGCACCTCGCCGAACGCGCCGTCCACAATCCAGACGTCGTTCGCGCCGGTGATGATCACGTCGTTCACCGTCCCGATCAGGCCGCGCTCGTCGTCGAATACCGACAGTCCGACCGGGTCGAACTCCTCCTCGTACTCGGGGACGTCCTGCGCTCGCACCAGGACGTTGCATCCGCGCAGCGTGTCCGCCGTGGAGATGTCGGTCACGCCGTCGAAGGAGAAGAGCGGCCCCTTGGGCCCTGGCCGCACGCTCACGATGCGCGAGGTGCGCAGCGTGTGGGGCGGGGGCGTGAACCACACGCCTATGCCCTCAAGGCGGTCGAAAGGGAGATCGCCGGCCAGCTTGACCGAGACCTCCCCGTTCAGTCCGTGTGTCTTTGCGACACGCCCGAGCTCGACGAACGCTTCCGCGTCCATAACTGGCCGGCTACCCCAGTATCTCGAGGTCGACGTGCCTGTCGTCCGCCGAGCCTGCCGCGCGCAGCAGGGTACGGAGCGCCTTGATGATGCGCCCGGAACGGCCGATGACCTTGCCCACGTCATCCGGCGCGACGGTGACCTCGAACAGCTCGCCACCGGTGGTCTCGGTGCGGGTGATCGAGACCGCGTCGGGATCGTCCACGAGAGCGCGGATCAGGTAGCCGAGCAGCGTCGCGGTGTCCGCAGCCATCGTCACTCGGCGTCAGACTCGGCGGCGACGGGCTCCTCGGCGGCGACTTCTTCGGCGGGAGCCTCCTCGGCGACGGGCGCCTCTTCGGCGACAGCCTCAGCAGCGGGCTCCTCGACGACAGCCTCAGCGGCAGCGGCCTTGGCGGCGGCAGCCTCCTCGGCGGCCTTGGCCTTGGCATCAGCGGAGGCCTTCTTCGCTTCTTCGGCGGCCTTGACCTCGGCGGCAGCCTTGGCGACGACCTTCTTGGACGGGCGTGCCTCGACGGCCACCACGGTCTTCTCGCCACGAACGATGGCGATCAACTTGCCGGCGGCTTCCGTGGGCTGGGCGCCCTTCGCGATCCAGGCGTCGACCTTTGCAAGGTCCAGCTCGACGAACGAGGGCTGAGTGCGAGGGTTGTACCGGCCGAGGATCTCGAGGAAACGGCCGTCGCGCGGTGCACGGCCGTCGGCTGCGATAACGCGGTAGAACGGCGCCTTCTTGGCGCCAGCGCGCGCCAGACGGATCTTGACTGCCAAGAACCTTCACCTCCGAGTGAGAGCGAGCCCGTCTTGTCCGGGCGTCGCGGATACATACCGACT
>Ga0209540_10001677_pt1 | contig 16432 bp, 13 predicted proteins | sample BarGraIncu01121A_FD_184501 | JGI IMG/M metagenome (GOLD analysis project Ga0209540, IMG submission 184501) | Arctic peat soil microbial communities from Barrow, Alaska - Barrow Graham LP Incubations 011-21A (SPAdes) (version 2) | ecosystem: Environmental > Terrestrial > Soil > Wetlands > Peat... | reverse complement strand
CGATGGGCATTTCGACCAGGGTGGGCGAGCGGCGCTGCCGGCCTTCCATAAGGGCCTCGGGCACCTGCAACGCGCGTTCCACGCGAAAGCTCGCCATGCAAGGCCCGCTGAGCACCAAGCGAGTGGTGGCCTCTCCGCCAGCGGTACTCACCACGCGCGTGTTGGGGCATGGGCAGTACGAGTATTCATCGCCCGCGTCCTCGACATCGTAAAAATGATGGAGGCCGCTATAAGTGTGCCCGGTCTGCTTATCGGTGATATTCAAGCCACCATCGGCCGTGATGCTGAAAGCCAGGAAGCGGTTCTCGGCACCATCTTCGCGCACGCGCCAATCGCCATCCGAGGAAGTATCTGCGGAGGTGCGGCCTGAGGGATTGAGAGCCTGGGCGTAACAGGTCGTGTAACCGCACGCTGGCGCCTGGACGGGGAATGCAACCCGCACGCGGCGCTTGCGGTTGGGCTTCAGAGTCTCCATCCAGAAGACCTCTTCGTCGCTCAGCACCTGATGCGGCATGACGTTGCCCATGCGATCCACCAACTGGAAGCCGCCGGCGGTCGGGTCATCGAAATCAAAATCAATATCTCCGACGGCTACCTCGTGCCGGTCCCGGCCCAGCGGGTTGTAGATCAGCACCGGCACCCCTGCCTGGGCCGCAAAGTCGGCCTGCCGCGCAATCTGGCGCAGGCTGTCTCGCACCAGGTACTGGCCGATTTGTTCGGCCTGGTCGAAGCGATAGAGCATTTCCTCGTGTACCTTGTCGATCCCGCTGCCGTAGATGTCGTCATGGGGGTGGTTCTTCAGCAGCCAGCGCCACGCCGTCGCGATCAAATCGCCGGTACCGGCCGGCGCCTGCGCGCCTGCCAGCCAGGCCAGCGCGGCCAAGGGTTCGACGTAACGCTCGAGCAGGGTCTCGACGCGGTGGTTGATTTGCTTCAGGTGAATGCGAGTCGAGTACACGCCCTGCAGGATTTCCGAATACCGTCCCCAGCGGAACTCACCCTCAAACTCCGGCAAGTCTGCGCCTGCCGACCGCACCGAGGCGAGGTGCTCGGCAAGCGTCCCATGCCGGATTTCCGTGTCCTCAATGGTCCGGTTCGCTTGCGCGATGATCTCAGGGATGCGCGGCTCAGGCTCGGCGTGATCGATGCCGTTCATCAAGAGCAGGGCTGGCGTGTGGGCCATAGGTTTGAGCGCGTCGAGTGCCTGCCGGATCTGCTCGATTGCCAGGGACATGTCGAACTCCATTTGGGATGTATCGCCCCAATGGATCGCGTAGCCGATGTTCGAGATGTTATGGTAGCCCCAAGGCATCAGGATCGTGGTAACACGAGATCCATCCGGCGCACACCAGTCGAATTCCGTGCCCAGCCGGTCGCTTTCCGCGCCCATCCCGCGCCAGAAGAAGGCGTTGTCGATGCCGAAACCCCGCAAAACCTGCGGCAGTTGGCCGATGTGGCCAAAACCATCCGGCACATACCCGATCTTGACCACGCCTCCATAATCCCGCCCCACACGATGTCCCAACATCAGGTTGCGGATCAGCGCTTCGGGACTTACCAGGAATTCGTCGGGCAGCACGTACCAGGGTCCGACCTGGATGCGCCCGCTGCGGCAGAGCGCCTGCAGCTCGCCGCCCCGCTGCGGCCGGACCTCCAAGTAGTCTTCCAGAACGGCCATCTGACCGTCGAGCATGTAAACCCTGAAGTTCGGCTGCGCGGCGAGCAAATCCAGCAACCGGTCGACCAGCCGGACCAACCGCATGCGAAACTCCTGAAATGTAACGTACCACGCACGGTCCCAATGCGTGTGACTCACCAGCGTCGCGCAGTATTGTTCGCCCATGTGACACCCCAATCGTCAGAGCTATCTAGGATAAAGGTAACCTCTATCCACCTATGCCCTCTCTATCCCAGCGTTGTGCCATGCTCCTCGGCCATGCGCGTCTGCATCTTCACCGGCGTGTTGCGCATCAGCCACTGCTCCGTGCGACGGGCGATCTCTTCGGGCGTTTCCTGGTAACCGTAGGTTTCCAGCATCACCGGGGTCCACTTCTTGCCCCAGCGGATGTGGTAGTTTTCGTCGCTCCAGTCGTAGGTGATGGCCTGGGCCGAGATGTCATCGTTGATCTTCTCGAAGTGCTCGATGTTGCGGCGTTTCTCTGGCATACCGTTAGGCTCGATCACGGTGGTCAGCAGCGCATACTGATCGACGGCGGGCAGGGTCATCATGACGTTATAGATCTGCACCACCCGCCAGATGTCCTTGATCCGGTAACCCAGGCGCTGCACCATCGTCTGGCCCAACTGGCTGTGGCGCACCTCGTCCCACAGGTGGCGGGCGGCATTATACTGAAACTCCCACGGCATCTCTGGCGTAAGCCACAGGATTGAACCCAACGTTTCGGCTGCGGTCATTTCATTCAGGTAGTGTTTGAAGCGCCAGGCGCGGTGCGCCTCCGGCTGGGTCTCTGCATCCGGCTCGATGTCCGAGTCTGGATCGAAGATGGGGAAGTCCGGTTCGCGCTGGCACTCACGCCAGGGCAAGAGCAGTTCATGTCCTGCCGGGCGTGCTACCTGCTGCGACGGGGCCGGCTGATCCCCGTCGACGCCGCCCGCGGCGGCCAGCAGTCCGGCGATGTAGTCTTGCCACGGCTGCCAGTGCAGGTCCGGGTGGGCTGCGCTCACTTCGGCCATCATTTGCTCCGCCCAGGCAACTTGCCGCTCGCAGATGCCTGTCAACTCGCCAAGCACCCTGACGGTCGGTGCGTCAAACACCTGGTAGGTGAGATGCGGATGGCGGCGGTATTCCTCGAGCAGCGCCCGCTTGACGACGAGGTAGGCAGTAGCCAGCAGCTCGAGCGTTCGTTGCGCATGATCCAGCTCGCGCGCCAGGTGAACCAGGCCGGCGGGAACGTCGCGCTCGGGACGATGAACGCGTAACTCGCGCAATCTGCTGCGCAGCCGTTCGCATGAATCGGCGTCTTCCCAGATGTGCAAACCGATCTGGTTCTTGGCGTCCCATTCCGGCACGCCGGGCAGCCAGCCGGCCAGCGTGCGCATGACGGCTTGCTCCAGAAAGGCGTAGCGCACCAGGCGCTGCACGTTCTGATCCAACGAAATGTTATCCTGTGTCATACTCCGATACTCCTCACGTAGCCACTGGCAGGACTATCGTTCAGATTAAATCCGGCGCCATGCGCGGAGGATCCGTTACCCACAGTACTCTTCCGCCGCGGCCATCATGGCGTTGATGTTCTCTGGCGACGAACCGGGCGCGATGTTGTTGCCGTCCTGAATGATCAGGCCGCCGTACGGCGCCAGTTTCTCCAGAACGCGGCGTGCAGCCGTTTTTACTTCCTCCGGCGTGCCGTTGGCGATCGTCAGCGGGCTGACATTGCCCAGAAGGACGACGCGCCCGCCCATAACTTCTGCGATCCGGTCCAGGTCCACCTCCCAACCGAAGCCCTGGAACTCGTCGATCCGCAGGTCGTCGGCAAAGATGCTCAGCAGGTGGTTGGTGTGCCCGCACATGTGCATGCTGACCCGGCCATCAAAGTGGAAACGCAGCTTCTTCTCGAAGGGGAGTACGATGTCACGGTAAACCCGGGCTGAAAGATAGGCCGCCAGATCGTCGGTCCAGGCAAAATCGCGATGGGGGATCTGCATTTCGGCCCAGCAAAAATCTAACCAGGCGATGATCTTGTCGGTGACGATGCTCAACAGCTCGCGCACGAATTCCGGCTTTTCCAGCACGGCAGCAAAGATCTCGGTCTGGCCCATCAAATCGCCCGCCACCGTGAACGGTCCGTGTGAAGTGTGGGTCAGCGCAGGCGTAGCGCCCGGATAGAAAACCGGGCCGTCCAGAAAGCGTACCGGGTACCGGTCTGCCACCACCATCATCCTGCGCCGGAAGTCGATCTGCCGCCCATTGAGCCCGCCGTTCACGACATCGATCTGCTCCAGGCGTCGCAGGTCGGCGTCGGTCTTAACCCAGCCCGCTTTGACCCACGGAATATCATCCGGCGGGAAAGCGACCTCGCAGCCCAATGCCGAAGCTTCCGTAGTGTTCTGAAAGTCGGTCCAGGCGCCTACCCAGGCCCCGGTGATCGAGTATTGATCCGTCCGGATATGCTCCATCAGCCACTTCTGGCCCAGAATCTGCAAACGCAGCATGACCTCGGGATCGGCGTAATAGTCGCTAAACCGCCCGCCAATGGCCGGCAACAGATAACGGTAATTGATGGCGGGCCAGACCGGCACACGGTCCGGCCGTTCGAAGCGGCGGGCCGTGGCCACACGCGCCTCACGCGCCGCGATCTCCTGCATAGGAACGTTAATCTCGATCACGCGAGCCATGTCTTCCCCCTGGCGTTTACCCGCCCTCCCCTAATTGACGATCCATGTGTCCTAGCCCTGGCGTACCCGATGCGCCGACGCCCACACACTCCGGCGTTCGCCATCTGTTCCCGGGGCTGTCATGGGCTACTTGACCGCGCCCCGGGTCAACCCGGCAATGATCAGGCGCTGGAAGAAGAGGACCAGCAGCAACACCGGGATGATCATGGTCACGCTCAGCGCGCTCATAAGATCCCAGGGCCGCCCGGCGCCCATACTGGGATCGACCGCCATCTCTACCAGTCCCACGCTGAGGGTTTTGGTGAGGCGGCTGGTAGCGAAAACCAGAGGATACAGTAGCTCGTTCCAGGCAATGATGAAGTTGATAATGACCATCGTTGCCAGGGCCGGCCTGACGATGGGGATCACGACATGCCAAAGCACCTGGTGCAGCCGCGCGCCGTCAATCACGGCTGCTTCCTCGATCTCGGCCGGGACCTGTTGGATAAAAGGCACCATGATCCAGACGGTAAACGGTGTGATCAGGCTGGCCATCAGGCCAATCAAGGCGAAACGGCTATTGACGAGGCCGGCGTTTTTGAGCATTTCAAACAGCGGCACGAGGGTGCCGATTTGGGGCACGGCAATGGATAGAACGAAAAACATGAACACCACGTTGCTGCCCCTGAAGTGGATGCGTGCGAGCGCGTAAGACGCCAGAAATGACAGGATCACCGACACGACGCTGGAACCAATCGCAAAGATAAGCGAGTTGCTAAGATAGCCGACATAGGGGATGGCCCGGGCCATATTCAGGTAGTTTTCGAACGTCACCTCACGGGGGAAATAGCGCGGCGGGATACTGAACATCTGGAATTTGGGCGTGATCGAGGAAATGAAGATCCAGTAGAAGGGCAAAAGCACCACAAACAGGAAGATGGCCACCAGCAGATAAGTCAGGGCCCGATCCAGTACAAACTGCCAACGGATGCCCGAAGGTCGATAGGTGCGCTGTGCTTCAGAAGTCGTTTGCATCGCTCGGCTCATTTCTGTCTTAATAGTTCACTTCTACACGGCGATAGAGGAGCAGGGCAAGGCCACCGGCGACAAGGACCACGGCAAACAGGATCAAGCCCATGGCCGACGCGTAGCCGAAATTAAGGCCGCCGAACGCGGCCCGATAGATGCTGTAAGCCAGCACCGAAGTAGCGAAGCCCGGTCCACCGCCGGTCATCGTGTAGATCAGATCGAAGGAGGCCAGCTGCCATATCAGCATGAACAGGCCCATGGTTGTGGCCTGCGGCAATATCAGCGGCAGTGTGATCGATCCGAAGGTCTGGAAGCGGTTGGCCCCATCGACCCGTGCAGCCTCGTAAAGCTCGGCGGGCACGCCTTGCAGTGCGGCCAGGAAGACCAGGGCGAGAAAGGGCGTGCTTTTCCAGACATTGGTGGCGATGACGGCGATGCGTGCGGTAGCGAAGCCGCTCAACCAGGCGATGCGTACCCCGGTCACGCGCGCGACCAGGTCGCTGATCATGCCATAGTCCCGGTCATAAAGCCAGCTGAATCCGATGGCGGCCACCACCATGGGGATTGCCCACGGGATCAGGGTGATGGCCCGCACCACCGAGCGGCCCCTGAACTGGCTGTTGAGCAGCGAGGCCACAGCAATGCCAAAAGCCAGTTGCAGCAGCGTTGAACTAACCACGTAGATGATGGTGAAAGTAATACTGCTGCTGACCCCAATGTCGTGAACCAAGCGTGTCATATTGGCCAGCCCGATATATTTCTCGGGCGGAAAGGCCGGATTATAGTTGGTCAGGCTGAGGCGAAACGTTTCAATAAAGGGATACAGCGTCGTCAGCAGACGCAGCCCGGCTGCGGGCAGCAACAAAAGGAACGCGGCCAGGTAGCGCTGCCAGACCATGCCCGTAATGCCATGCCTCAAGACGGCCCCTCGGACGCTTTTCTTAGCAGTGCTGTCCGGGCTCACTGCGGCTGGTTGCACGTTTGTCCCTTTCCGGCATTGTCAGAAAGTGTTTGAAAGGCGGGCATTCGCCCGGCACTTGCTGCCCGGGGGCCTGCGGCTCCGTGCGGCGCAAGTGTCGAAACGCTCAATGCCCGCCTTTCGAACAGCTTCTTAGACGCCACCCTCTAGCCGAGAGCAGCGATGCGGTCTTTGCCGGCTTTCATGGCATCTGCCAGCGATGACTGCTTGGTCAGGAACAGTTGGCCCACGTCGTCGACGGCCGTCTCGGCGTCCGACTGGCGAGGGTGATAGGGCCGCGGCACCAGCACGTTGCCGTCGATGTAGGTCTGCATGCTCTTCACGAATGGATCGTCGCCCATGGCGGCCAGGATCGACTTGCGCGGCATGACGAACCAGCTCTGGCCCTTGGCCAGGATCGGCGCATTCTGGTTGTTGGTTACCCAGGCGATCAGGTCCTTGGCAGCATCCAGGTTGGCGGAGAACTTAGGCACTGCCAAACCCCAGCCGCCGTACCAGGTCTTCGAGCCGCCAGGCCCGGCCGGAGGCAGGGCAATGGCCGCGCGACCGTCCTTATACCAATCCTTGTTGCCTGTAACCACGCCCCAGAAGTAAGGCCATTGCCGCATGATAGCCACACGATCCTTCATGTAGAGATCGTTCTGCTGCGTGTAGTCCTCGTTGAGCACTGTTTCGGACATGATCTTGTGGGTGTAGATCATGTCGTAGCAGAACTGGAAGGCCTTGGCCGTGCCGTCGTCAAACTTGAAGATGTCGCCACCGGCTTGCCCGGCCAGGTAGGCCAGGTACACAAAGGTCAGGCCTGGCTTCTTCAAGCCCTCGGTAGTGCCCCAGACCGGGTCCTTGGTGAATTGTTTGCCGATCGCCACATAGTCATCCCACGTCTTCGGCACATTCACTTTCTGATCGTCAAACCAATCCTTGCGATACCAGGTGTAGCCGACTGCAAACTCATGCGGGACGCGGTAGCGCTTGCCCTGGTAGCTGTGGAAGAAGTCCGTGTCGACAGGAGGGAGCATGCTGGCCGGAAAGTCGCTCCAGGTGTCTTGAGGGATGACGTCATCCAGCGGAATGAGCCAGCCGGCACGGGCGAATGCCGGCCCCGAAACATCGTCCACGCTGATAACATCGACTGAGCTGGTGTTGGATTGAAACGCAGGCGCGTACTTGGTCATCATCTCCTGGCCAGTGGCAGGTCCGCTATCGAGCGTAACCTTGTTTCCCGACTTTTGTTCCCACTGGGCGATCACGGGCTTGAGGGCATCGTGCGCAAAGGCCTGAATTGCGAGGGTGAGCGTCTTGCCGCCGGCTGCAACAGCAGGCACGGCGGTAGAGACGGCAGGTGCGGAAGTGGGCGCGGCGGCTGCTGGCGGTGCGGCTGGCGGGGCAGATGTGGCAGGTACACACGCCTGCAGAAGGGCGCCAGCCGAAAGGGCGGCGGCTCCGGTTCCCGCTAGTTTGAGAAAATTACGCCTCGAAATCCTCTTCGTGTCGGACATACCAGCCATCCTTTCGAAATGCAGGAAGAACCATGAACGCTTCTTGCCCTACGCAGAGCGAAGCACGAAACGAAGATCCTTGGGCGCTGGTCACCTCCTTCCCGAACCGGGCGCGTGTGGCTAGCGCCAGGCGGACTGAGCGTCCGCAGTCATCCGCATGAGATGACAGGGCAATGCCACGAGCATCAATGCCAGGAGCAGCTCCAAACAATCGTTTCAGCAAACTTGATAATATTCATATACACCCTTCAATAGCTATTGTCAAGAGCATGCAAAAAACGGTAGTGTGGTAGGATGGGACTCATGATTCCTGTGTTCCTTGGCGGCAGTGTTTCCTTTCGGTTTTCCGCTGAGCGCACAGGCGTAGCGCGCGGAGATGCGCGCGCTCTACTTGACAGGAAGTGGGGAAGCGGCGTTGCGGCGCGCAGTCGTGCAGTGACGCCCCGCACTGCTGGTCGGAAAGCCCGCATGCTCTCGTTCAGACCCCTGCTTCCCGCCGACTTCCCTCTCCTGCTCAACTGGCTCTCGCGCCCCCACGTCAAGAAGTGGTGGGATGACGGCGAAGACACCCTGGAGAATGTGGCCTTGCACTACGGGCAGCCGCCTGCACCGGCCGAGGATGAGCAGGTGGAGCGGTTTATCCTTATGCGGACCCCGGATAGCGGCGGGGAGGCGCAGCCCATCGGTTACTTCCAGTGGTACCTGCTGCCCGATGGCACGGCGGGGATCGACCAGTTCATCGGGGAGGGGCATCTGCTGAACCGAGGGATCGGTACTCAGGCGATCGCCCAATTCCTGGAGCTGCTCATCGAACGCCACAACCCGCCGCGCATCCTTATCGATCCCGACCCGCGCAACAAGCGGGCCATTCGTTGTTATGAGAAGGTTGGTTTCCGCCACTACGAGACGATAACGCGTGAGGACGGCTCGCAGGCCTACATGATGGCTATCGACAGGTAAGGCGACCTTACGGTAAGAAGCCTTTACTGGTAGGAAGCCCTATTCAGTCTAACACCCCGCCCACCTCCAGCCAGCGGACTGCCGCGCGCACCAGCGCGGGGCAGACGGCCCTGGTCGCTCCCGCCTCATGCGCCGCCCGGCGCTGCTCGGCATCGCTCAGATCGTAGCCGAGCAAGACCCGGCAGGTGGTTGAGCCTTGCTCGGCTGCAAACGCGGCCATGAGCTGCTGGCTGACCCGGTAAGTCTCGTCCTTCGCCGTCTCGTCTTCGGCTTTCACCTTGCCGTGTTTCAGCCCGATCACCATCAACGCGCCAGAGAGAGCGCCGCATGTCTGCCCGCTGCGCGCCAGCCCGCCGCCGAACGCTCCCGCCACCCGAAGCGCCGTCTCCTCGTCCAGCCCGAAGTGGTCCGCGCAGGCCGCCAGCACCGACTGCGAGCAGCTAAAACCCTGCCGGAAATACTCCTCCGCCCGTTCCTGCCTGTCCATGGCCGTGTGCTCCTCCCCAGATGTCTGAAGATCGCGCAAAGTCTCCTGTTGACCGTCATCCCACCGTCGTCTGCAGGATAACATAGGTCGCAGGCCGCAAGAAATGCGGGTCGCCGGCCTTTTCGGGAGGTTGAGCGTCCAGTTGCTTTGCAGGAACTTCCGAAGCGCGCTAAACTGAAAGCGCCGGAGAGCGGCCGCGACCCTTCACCCAAGGAGATCTGACGTGCCCGAGATGACCATTGACGAGCTTCAGCAAATGATGGCGCACAACGAGCTGACTGCGCAGGCGCTGACCGAAGGCTATCTGCAGCGCATTGCCGAGCTCGACCAGGCCGGCCCGAACCTACGCTCGGTCATCGAGGTCAATCCCGACGCGCCGGAAATTGCCGCCGCGCTGGACGCGGAACGCCGCGCGCGTGGCCCGCGCGGCCCGCTGCACGGCATCCCCATCCTCATCAAGGACAACATCGATACGGGCGACCGCATGCTGACCACTGCCGGCTCGCTGGCCCTGGCCAGCGCCCCCGCGCCGCAGGACGCGACGCTGGTGGCCGGCTTGCGCGCCGCGGGCGCGGTCATCCTGGGCAAGACGAACCTGAGCGAGTGGGCCAATTTCCGTTCCAGCCACTCGGTGAGCGGCTGGAGCAGCCGGGGCGGCCAGACGCGCAACCCCTATGCCCTCGACCGCAGCCCGTGCGGCTCCAGTTCCGGCTCGGGCGTCGCCGTCGCCGCGGACCTGTGCGCGGCGGCGGTGGGCACCGAAACGGACGGCTCGATCATCTGCCCGGCGACCACCAACGGCATCGTTGGCCTCAAGCCCACCCTCGGCCTGGTCAGCCGGGCCGGCATTGTGCCGATCGCGCATAGCCAGGACACTGCCGGCCCGCTGGCGCGCACCGTCGCCGACCTTGCCATTCTCCTGGGGGCGCTGGTGGCGCGCCAACCCGACCCGCGTGACCCGCTCACAGCCGAGGGCGCCGCCCAGGCGCAGCCCGATTACACGCGCTTTCTGAACCGCGACGGCCTGCGCGGCGCGCGCATCGGCATCGCCCGCAACCTGAGCGGCTTCAACCCGCGTGTCGACCGCATCCTGGAGGATTGTATTGCCGTCCTGCGTGAGCTGGGGGCGGAGATCGTCGATCCGGCCGAGGTGGCCGTGCCCAAGGCGTTGGGTGAGAGCGAGTTCCAGGTCTTGCTGTATGAGTTCAAGGCCGACCTGGATGGCTATCTGGCCGGGCGCGGCCCCGGCGTGGCGGTGCATTCCATGGCGGACGTGATCTGTTTCAACGAGGAGCACGCCGCGGCGGTGATGCCTTACTTCGGCCAGGAACACATGCTGGCTGCGGCAGCCAAAGGCCCCCTCACGGAGGAAGCGTACTTGCAGGCCCTCGCGACCGGCCGGCGCCTGGCGCGGACCGAGGGCATCGACAAGACCCTGGCCGAACACCGCCTCGACGCGATCGTCGCGCCCTCCGGTGGTCCGGCCTGGCTGATGGACTACGTCACCGGCGATCACCTGGTCGGCGGCAACACCACCCCACCTGCCGTCGCCGGTTACCCCAGCATTACCGTGCCCGCCGGCTTTGTCTGGGGTCTGCCCGTGGGCATCTCCTTCTTCGCCGGCGCCTACAGCGAGCCTTCCCTGCTCAAGTTCGCCTTTGCCTTCGAGCAGGCCACCCGCCACCGCCGCCCGCCCGAGTTCCGTCCCAGCGCCGACCTGACTCCGCGCTAGGGGCCGGAGCAAGGCGACCAAGGTCACTGCAACCATCGCAAAGTCTCCCTGCGGAGACTGGGACTAGCCTGCGCACATGCGCAAGCCTCCGGAGTCGACGAAGGTCGACTTGGCGAGGGTTGCTGCGGTTTCCAACCGAGGCCCGGCGACCAAGGTCACTGCAACCATCGCAAAGTCTCCCTGCGGAGACTGGGACTAGCCTGCGCACATGCGCAAGCCTCCGGAGTCGACGAAGGTCGACTTGGCGAGGGTTGCTGCGGTTTCCAACCGCCGGGCGAGACAGAACCACAGGAGGTTCCTATGTCAGTCACAGGCAGTGAGCGGCGTTCGATTGTGTTCCCCTCTTTGTTCTTGCTGGGCGGCGTCGCCGGCGCGGTCCTGGTCTCGGTGCTGCGCGCGCATGCAACGTTGGGGCGCCACAGATGAGGAAGTAGGCGAGGCGCTGCCGGGCGATGATCTGGTGTCGGATGTCGACTTCGTGACCACGCGCGCTGTGACTATCGCGGCGGAGCCGGCGGCGGTCTGGCCGTGGATCGTGCAGATGGGCCAGGGGCGCGGCGGGATGTACACCTATGACTGGCTGGAGAACATGAGCGGGCTCGATATGCACAGTGCGGATGCCATTCTGCCCGAGTGGCAAGGGCTGAAGGTGGGCGACATGGTCCCCCTTGAACCGAGTGGGAGCGGCTACCAGGTCGTGGCACTTGAGCCTGAGCGTTTGCTGCTGTTGCACGTCGACGAATCCAGCCCGGGCATGATGGGCCGGGAGATGGCTCGGGCGGGCGGAGCGTCGACGTGGGCGTGGACGCTGCGGCGAGCGCCGGGTGGCGGCACGCGGCTGGTCGTGCGCTGGCGGCAGCGCTACGGCTGGCGCTGGCGCGACCCGTTTGCGCTGGCGCTGCGCTTGATGCTGAATCCGGTCGAGTTCGTGATGGAACGGCGAATGTTGCTGGGGATCAGGGAGCGGGCGGAGCACTGACCGGTCGTATAATGGGTTCTGATGCCGCGTTCCCTATACCGTGATCTGTCCGTCCAGCCAGGCCCGCACATCGGGCGCGTGGTCCCGATAATGCTCGTAAGTGTTCCCGGCGAACACCTGCCAGGGCAGCCAATCGGCGGGCATGTCGCGGAAACGGGCCGGGTTGCCGTAGTGTTCTTCGGGCAGTTCTTCAAACGCGTCCACCAGGTCCTGGTGCACCCTCTCGGCCTCGTCCAGCACCGCCTGCCAGCGCGCCCAGTCGGCGCGCACCGAGCTCAGAAACTGTGTCTTGTCCATCAGCCCCCCATGGCCTGATCCCGGCCCGGCTGGTCTTTGGCCGCCCATTCCCAAATACCGTCGCCTGACTGCCGGCCGGTCCAGCGGCTGCTGGAGAGGGGTGGCGGCGAGCGCTGGCCGCTGCCCAACTCGCTGAACGGCGCTTCTTCGCTGAAACCCAGCTTTTCGGCCAGCGCCGCCGACGCCAGGTTAGACCCATCGGTATCCCAGCAGACGGTGAGCCCCTTGTCAAGGCATTCGCCGATGAAGCGCGCGCAGACCGCGTAGGCCAGGCCCTGCCGCCGGAAGGCGGGCGCCGTTTCGACATCCAGGTCGGCATAGCGCCGGCTGACCGCGGCCGGCAGGGCGATGGCGGCGATCTCCTGCCCCACCGTGACGCAGAAGCCGAATGCGCCCTGCAGGAAAGCCGCCGGGTCGCCCCAGTTGCGGCTGATGGCGCGCCTGAAGCGCCGGTCGATCTGCCGGGCCAGGCCCGCGTCGATCGGCTGCACCTCGGCCTGGCGCAGCGCGGCCTGGCGCGCCGATTGGCCGGGCGCCGGGGCGCCTCGTGCCAGTACTTGAAGTTCCGACGCGGGATCACCACCAGTCGCTCGCCCGAATCGGTCAGCAGCGCACGTTCCCAGTCCGCGCCGATAGGGCAATAGCCGTACAGCTGCGCAAACACGCCGGCTTCGGCCGGCGCATCCGCGATGAACTGGCGTAAGGCCGGGCTGACGCCGCCGGCCAGGTAGTAGTCATAAGGATGGCAGAGCATGGCCGCGCTGGGCCGGTCCGGGTCGTCCACGAAGACCCGCACCGGCTGCCGCCCCTCCAGGCCCGCGCCGATCACCGCCTGGTCAAACCAGGCGGCCGCAAACAGGCCCTCGACTCTGGCGAACTGGCCGGGCGGCAGCTCGTAGATCTGCATGCTCGTCACACTTAAGACGCAGTCCGTAGTCCCCGGCCGCTTACTCCGGCTTGTTGCCCAATATCTGGTCGATGTGCGCCATGACCTCGTCGGTCAGCTTAGGCACCACGTCCAGCGCCTTCATGTTTTCAGTCACCTGCTCCGGGCGGCTGGCGCCGGTCATCACCGTGCTGACGTTCGGGTTCTTGAGGCACCACGCCAGGCCCAACTGGGCCATCGAGCAGCCGAGCTCGTTCGCCAGACCCTGCAGTTGCTTCAGCTTCTCAAATGGGGCCTTGGACAGCAGGCTGTTCTTTAACCATTGGTAGTCGGGAAGCGAAAGCCGGCTGCCTTCGGGGACGCCCTGGTTGTATTTGCCGGTCAGCAGGCCGGACGCCAGCGGGCTAAAGATGGTTGAGCCGTAGCCCAGGTCGCGGAAGACCAGCGCGAGATTCTTCTCGAAGTTGTCGCGCACCAGCATGTTGTACTGAGGCTGTTCCATCGCCGGCGGGGTCAGCCCATACTGCCGGGCGATGCCGTCCGCCGCAAAGATCTCCCCCGCAGTCCACTCTGAGGTGCCCCAGTAAAACGCCTTGCCCTGCTTGATGACGATATCCATCGCCCGTACCGTCTCCTCGATTGGCGTGTTCCGGTCCGGACGGTGGCAGAACACCAGGTCCACGTAGTCCAGCTGCAGCCGGCGCAGCGAGTTGTTCAGGCCCTCGATGACATGCTTGTGTGAGAGGCCGCTGTCGTTGGGCCCGTCGCCGCCCCAGAAAATCTTGGTGGAGACCACCAGGCTCTCGCGCCGCCAGCCGAGTTTCTTGATGACGTTTCCCATCACGGTCTCGGCGTTGCCGTTGGCGTAGCCTTCCGCATTATCAAAGAAGTTGACGCCGGCCTCATAAGCCGCGACCATGCACTTCTCCGCCCCGTCCTGGCCCACCTGGCCGCCATAGGTCACCCATGCGCCGAGCGATAACTCGCTCAGCTTGAGCCCGTGCTTTCCCATCCGACGGTAGTTCATTTTCTGCCTCCTCGAGATAGACTCTAATGGGAGTCGTTTGCATCGTATGCGAGTAGTCGACCAAGTCAATCATTCTTACGATGAGTGAATGGTTCTTTTCGTTACAATTCCAGGAGCGCGCCCGCCTCTTCGCCGGCCGCCAGCTTCACCAGCCGCTGGGTCCTCAGCGACGGATCCTCCGCCGCCGCGAGCTGCGCGAGATTCAGCGGCGCCAGGCGGCGCGAGGTTGCAACCCACACGCCGCCGGTTGCGGGCGTTGGCTGAGGCGCAGCCAGCGGGGCGGGCGGGAAGCCGGCCCTGCCGGCCGCCGCCGTCCCCGGCAGCGTGCACGCGTCCGCCACTACGCGACGCGCCAGCCAGCCCTTGCCGCGGCTATTGGGCTTTTCGGCGGCGGGGATCAGGCCGCTCGGGATACGCTTGCCGTAGCCATCCCCGGTCAGGAGCAGAATGTCCCGCCCGTCGCCGGCTGCCAGTCCCAGCCTCACCCGCTCGCGGCCCGTCACATTGATCACCCGGCTGCCTTGCACCGATATCGCACTGACGGGCGTGCGCAGCGCGTGGCCCGCCTCGTCGATCGCTATAACCTCATCCCCGTCGCCGGCGCCCAGGATGTCCACCGGCACGCCCGGCACCGGGTGGTCTAACTGGAACGGATTGGGGCCCTCGATGGCCGCGCGCAGCGGTTCCAGCCGGTACCAGCGGGCGAAGCCCTTGCTCGAAATGAGCAGCAGGCGGCTGAACTCTCTCAGTCTCTCCCAGCGTGCCAGGGCCGCAAACTTCTCCTCGGGGGGCAGGTGCTCGACCGCAGCCAGGCTCACCCCCTGTTCGCCGTAGCTGCGCAACTGGCGCCAACTAACGAGCAGAAAGCGGAAACGGCTGGTCACTACCAGCACATGGTCGCCTGGGTCCACTGCCAGCACCCGGCGTGGCGTGTCGTCCGGCGCTGCCGCTACAGCGCCCGCTGCCTCCGCGGCCCCATCGGCTCCCTCCGCCGCCTTGCCGGCGCCGGGCGTCGGCCCACCGCCGGCCGGCAGGGCGATCTCGTGTCCGGCAGCCAGCGCGCTTCTCGCCATATCGGCCACGATCACCCGGCCGTCGCGCGTGTGGATCGCCAGGCTCACCGTCGGGGAGGGCGCCGCGTCCCCCCGTGCGCCCGGCCGGCCGGGCGCGTTCGCCGGCGCGCCCGCGCTCCCTGTTGTGGGCCTTGCTGCGCCGGCGCTCCCTGGTGTGGGTCTTCCTGCCCCAACGCCACCCGCCGCCGGGTTCCCTGGGCCGCCGCTCGCGGTGGCCTGCTCGGGCGCCTCTTCCTCAGCAGCCAGCCGCTTGAGCACCAGGTTAAGGTCAACTTGTGGCACCCTGGCGCCCAGGCCGGTCGCCGGCAGGCCTTCCCCGGCCTGCACCTGCTCCCGGCTGAAGCTGCGCGCCTCTACCTCGCCCGTCTCGATGCCGTGCGCGATGATGCCCAGCCCGGAGGCCACGCTGCTGAAGATGTCGATGCTGCGCACCTTATCCGCCCCGAACTTCCGGTCCAGCAGGCGTTGAAAAACCGGGATCTGCGATGAGCCTCCCGTGCGGATGACGGCGTCGATCTGCTCCGGCGCCAGCCCTGACGTTCGCAGCACCTCATCCAGCGCCCGGTCGACGTTCTGTACGTCGTCATGCAGGATGTTCTCGAACTCGCCGCGTGTCACCGGCTGCGAGACGTCAAAGCGCGGCCCGGCCAGGCGGATCAACGCTTCGTCGCGCCGCGAGAGCATGCGCTTGGCCAGCTCAACCGTGTCGAACATCTTCAGCCCGTAGTGGCTGGATACCATGCTGATCAGCGCCTCCAGCTTGCGCGGCTCGCGCGCCGTGCGCGCGATCTCGCGCAGCATGGCCATGTGCTCGGGCGTCTGCAGGGTGATAATGGTCTGCCAGTTGGCGAAGGATTCGTAGATCCACTCGGGCACCGGCTGCTCGCGGCCGCGCGGTCCGTACACGCCCCCTTCCCCGAAATGGCGGGGCAGCTTGGCGCGCACCAGCTTCTGGTCGAAGGTGTCGCCTGCCACCGGGATGCCGCCCACTGCCAGCACCTGGCGCCCGTGCGGGCTGCCCAGGCGCATGACCGTGAAGTCCAGCGTGCCGCCGCCGAAGTCGAACACCAGCACATTCTGCGCGCGTTCGAGCGTGCGCTCGTAGTGAAAGGCTGCTGCGACCGGCTCGAACTCCAGGTAGACCCGCTC
>Ga0209540_10001675_pt1 | contig 16437 bp, 14 predicted proteins | sample BarGraIncu01121A_FD_184501 | JGI IMG/M metagenome (GOLD analysis project Ga0209540, IMG submission 184501) | Arctic peat soil microbial communities from Barrow, Alaska - Barrow Graham LP Incubations 011-21A (SPAdes) (version 2) | ecosystem: Environmental > Terrestrial > Soil > Wetlands > Peat... | reverse complement strand
GAACAAGGAGGGCACCTCGGGCATCGGCTGGATCTTCGGCCACCTCATCGATGGAACGCAGGCTGAGTATGTACGCGTCCCCTTCGCCGAGACCTCCCTGCACCTGCTCCCTGAGGGCGTGAGCGACGAGGCTGCGGTCATGCTTTCCGACATCCTGCCGACCGGCTTCGAGATCGGCGTGCGCAACGGCCGCGTCAAGCCCGGCGATGTCGTCGCGGTCGTTGGCGCCGGACCGGTGGGTCTTGCGGCCATGATGACAGCCGGGCTCTACGGGGCGGGCCGGATCATCGCGATCGATCTCGACGACAACCGACTTGCACAGGCCACGAGCTTCGGCGCCACCGATTCGGTCAACAGCGGCAGCGCCGGCTGGAAGGACAAGCTGATGGCCATGACGGATGGCCTAGGGGTTGACGTCGCGATCGAGGCCGTGGGCATTCCGCAGACCTTCGATATGGCCACTGAGATCATCCGCCCAGGCGGAACCGTGGCCAATGTCGGTGTGCACGGGAAGTCGGTGGAGCTGAAGCTTCAGGATCTGTGGATCAAGGATGTCGCGATCACGACCGGCTTGGTGAGCACTACCACGACACCGATGCTGCTCAAGCTTGTTGCCCAGGGGAAGCTCACACCCGAGAAGTTCGTGAGTCACCGGTTCACGTTCGACACCATCATGGATGCCTACGACACCTTCAGCCGCGCGGCGGAGACGAAGGCCCTCAAGGTGGTCATCAGCCGCTGACGCCAACGGGTTCAGCCAGGGCGCTGGGGGAGAGAACCTCATGTTCTTCCCCCAGCGCCTGTTCACTCCCGGCACCGTCAGGGATGGCTCACCGGTCGCGGGTGCGCTTCTGTGGGTACAGCGTCTCGTCGCGGGCGAGCATGGCGACAAGCTGCTCGATGCGACGGGCTCGGGTGTCGGGTCGCTTGGCACTCTCAACCCGGGACACCACGGCGAAGCGGTTTCCGCGATTGAGGATCTCGAACATCGCCTGCGCCGCAGGTGTTGCGGCCAAGGCAGCGTCCAGGTCGGCCGGCACTTCGATCGTCGCCTGGCCGCCGTATGCCGCGTCCCAGCGGCCGTCGGCCTTCGCCAGCGCAACCTGGGTCATCCCCGCCGGCTGCATCCGGCCCTCGGTGATCAGACGGGACACGATGCCGACGTTGCGCGCCGACCAAAGGCTGCGTGTCCTGCGGGGGGTGAAGTGAAGGCGGTAGGTGCGCTCGTCGCGGCTGCCCCCCTGGCCATCGATCCAGCCGTGGCACAACGCTTCCTCGAGCGCCATGTCGTAGGTCAGGCTGGTCGGGTCGGTGATGCCCTTCTTGGCGAGCACCAGCCACACGCCCGTCGACGTCTCATGGTGCGAGCCGAGCCACGCTCGCCACGCGTCACAGCGACGATCAGCTCCTGCAGCTCAATGGAAGGCATCCGTGGAAGGTACCCCAGCTCACCTTCGACGAGGCAATCTCCTGCTGATCAACTCGACCGACCAGGACCAGGTCGACTAGCTCGACGTGGCCGCACTCCGGCGGCCTCCGACCAGGCCACCTGAGGCTTCCCTGAAAAGGGCTCGTTGACCCGTTGCCACGACCAGAGTCTGGGAGGAAGGTTAAGGGTGCCCTTAGGCGCCCGCGGGCGCCGACCCTTTCTCGGTGAGTGCGCAGAGCCAGGGAGGCTGACCATGCGCGAGTTCTGTCCGGGTTATGTGCGGGCGCCATACCGCGCCCTCGTTGCCGACTATCCCGATGAGTCGGTCCTCAAGGTCGACGACCACGGAGAAGCGCGCCACCATCGTCATCCGAATCCCGAAGTCCGAGAGACCGTTCTAGACGGGGGCTGCCATGCTCGCTATCAAAGGCCGGATCGTCCCGCTGTCGGCAGACCGCGCCGTTAGCTCGGGCGAGCTCGACGTGTTCGCGGGCGCGGTTTGGGTGGGTGACGACGGGATGGTTGCGGCCGTCACCCGCGGCAGGGTTGCGGCTCCGCCGGGCTTCGTGAACGCACCGGTGGTCGACGTCGGCAGCTCGCTGGTGTTCCCGGGACTCATCGACCTGCACAACCACCTGGCCTACAACACGTTGCCCCTCTGGACGGAGCCGACCCGGGCCAGCGACACGCCGTTCCTGCACCACAACACCTGGCCAGGGGCCAGGTCCTATGCGTCGTCGGTGACGTGGCCGGCGTACACCTTCATCACCGCTGCTCCGGAGGAGCTGCTGGCCTACGCCGAGACGCGGGCGATCGTGGGTGGCACCACCACGATCCAGGGCTCGCCTCCCAAGAACCGTCCCCGCGACGGGTGGGTCGTACGCAATGCGGAGGACGAGACCTGGGGCACACACGACGCCAATCTCGTCTACGCCTCGACACTCACGCTCAAGCCCGCGGGACTGGCAGACAAGGCCGTCCGGATGCGACACGGCAGCAGCTTCATCTACCACTGCTCGGAGGGTCAGGTCGGCACCGTCGTGGCGCAGGAGTTCCACGATGCACAGGCTGCCGGGTGCCTGCAGGAACGGTTCATCGCGGTGCACTGCAACGCGGTCGAGCCGAAGGCCTTCGCGACCTGGCGCAGGCATGGTGCCGTCGTGTGGTCGCCGTTCTCGAACATGTGGTTGTACGGATCCACCACCGATGTGCCGGCTGCGATCGACGCGGGACAGACCCTCTGCCTGGGATCGGACTGGGGACCTTCCGGCACCCGCAGCGTCCTGGGTGAGCTGAAGGTGGCACGGCTCGTCTCCGACGCCCGCCGCTGGGGTCTGTCCGACAGTGACCTCGTGCGCATGGTGACTACCAACCCCGGCGATGTGCTCGCACGGTCCTGGAAGGGCCAGGTCGGGAGGCTCCGGCCCGGAGCGGTCGGTGACGTCCTCGTCATCCGGTCCAGTGCACGCGCCGACCCGTTCCGGGCACTGGTGAGCGCACGCGAGCGTGACGTGGACCTTGTCGTGATCGGTGGCCGGGCGGAATACGGGAAACCGGAGCTGATGGCTGACGCCGGGTCGACTGCCACCACCTCGCTGACAGTTGACGGGCAGGTGCGGGCGATGGTGCTGACGCGCCCCGACGACCCCGCCGCCCTGTGGCAGTGGCACGACGTGATGGCGCGCCTGGAGGAGGTCCGCGCAGATCCCAAGCGGGCGATCGAGAGGGGTCGCTCGAAGCAGGACGCAGCAATGGCGGCCGCGTATCTGGCCCGGTCGCGCAACGACGGCGGGCTGCAGCCGCCCACGCCGCTGCGCCTGGCACTGGACATGCCGACCGGCCTGGCGCCCTTGGGTGGTCTGCCCAAGGCGCTCACCGAGATCGTGGTCCCGCCGCTGGCGGGGCTCAGCCACGACACCGACTTTCTCGACTCGATCGTCGACCGGGGCTACCACGGTGGCCTCCTCGACGACCTGGCCGGGTTCTATCGATAGGCGACCAGTCATGGCAGATCTGAGCTCGCGCGCAGACACGGCCCAGCGCGGCATGCTGTTGAGCGACGCTCTGCGGCGCCGCAAGCTGATGCCCGAACTGGGTCCGGGGGAGCGGCTGAAGGTGATCGACACGCTGGTCCCGTTGCTCGAGGGCGTCTACTGTCACCTGCCACAGAAGCGCGCGGGTTATGCGGTGGACCCGGTGCAGGCGCTGCGGCTGTTGCGGCAGCGATGTGTGGAGCTGACCGACGGCGAGTTCCACCTCGCGGTCACCGGGATCATCACAGGGTTGCGCGACGCGCACACGCGGTACGTCGGGCCGTCCGGTCTGCGCGGCAGGGTCGCCGTCCTGCCCTTCCTGGTGGAGTCTTACGGTCCTTATGCAGCACCGAGATTCATCGTCTCCAAGCTCGCGCAGACGGCTGGCGTGCAGGATCCCGCTTTCGCCGAGGGGGTGGAGCTGCTCTGGTGGAACTTCGTCCCGATGAGCCGTGCGGTGGATGTGTACGCCACTCAGGAGACGGGCGGGCGCCCCGACGCCCGGCGGGCGCGAGCGTTGGAGACACTGACCTTCCGCTCACTCGACTACGGACCGCCCCCGGACGAGCACTCGGTCATCATCGGGTTCAAGGCGGGGCGCACGGTGCACGAGGTGCGCATCCCATGGCGGGTGGTCGGCATACCGGCGGCAACGCTGGCCAAGGACCCGCAGGTTGCTCTCAAGGCCGCCTGGAACCCCGCCGCCGAGTCGGTCCGCAAGGCCAAGACGCTGATGTTCGCACCTCACGCCTGGGACGCCCAACGACGCAAAGCGAGGCGACGCAAGGGTCCTCGACCCAAGGCTCCGGCACCGGCCGTGGCTGTCGGCGAGGCGATTACGACGTCCCTGCCCGACGTCCTGCTGGCCCGTACGGTGCCGACGAAGCTCGGTGAGATCGGCTATCTGCGGATCTGGAGCTTCGATGTCGACGACCACGAGGCGTTCGTCACCGAGGTGAACCGACTCCTGCAGGCACTGCCTGCGGATCGGCTCATCCTCGATCTGCGGGCGAACCCTGGCGGGCTGATCTGGGCGGCCGAGCGGTCGCTGCAGCTGTTCACCGACGAGACCATCATGCCGACCCGCTTCTCCCTGCTCGCCACCCCGGTCACCCGGGCGATGGCCGAGAGCGCGTTCAACCGGCTCGAGCTGGATGCGTGGGTCGAGAGCCTGACCGACGCGGTCTCGACGGGCGAGGTGTACTCCCAGCCCATCGCGCTGACCGACCCGCAATGGTGCAGGGACATCGGCCGGACCTACCCGGGTACCGCGGTCCTCGTGGTCGACCCGAACACCTACTCCTCGGGTGATCTGTTCGCCGCCGGATGGGCTGACCATGGGATCGGACCGCTGGTCTGCGTCGGTCAGGCGACCGGCGCCGGCGGCGCGAACGTCTGGGGCGACCTGCAGCTGAGCCAGGCACTGACGGGCACGCCGTACGAGTTCGATCCGCTTCCTGACGGGATCCACTTCACGATCGCGATCCGCCGGGCGATCCGGTCCGGTCGCTCGGACGGCGTCCCCATCGAGGACCTGGGGATCCGCGGCATCCCGTATGCGCTGACCCGACGGGACCTGTTGGAGGGGAATCGCGACCTGCACAACTTCTGCGCGCAGACCCTGCGCGACTGGTCCTGACCGGCTCGAGCTAGCTGTTCACGACCGAGCTGTTCGCGACCGACAAGGCACGGCCTGAGGCATCCACCCACAGTTCCAGGGCAGCTTCAGCCTCAACGGTGACGACACCGAGCCGGCCACCAACCAGGCGATGTATCACCAGGTCGACGTCCGGCCAGGGCCGCCGGGCGGACCGTTCTTCGGATGATGGTCGGGCGAGTCGTGGCCGCGGGTCGTGGCGGACCAGAGTTGGCAGAACTCCTCGACCAAAGGTGCGAGCGGCGGGTCGAACATGGTCGATGTGATCAGCGCTTCTTGACCCCGATGGAGTACATGCCAGTACCAGAGCGGTCGTAGTGCCGGATCTGGACGTAGTACTCACCGGCCAGCAACTGTGCGGAGATCCGGGGGTTCAGGCCGTACCCGCTGTCGTCGTCCTCGTCGATGAGGGCGGTCTGGCTGTTCGGCCCGAACAACTTCATGTAGACGTCCGTCTTGCCGCGGGTGTCGATCTGGTAGACGCCGTCCTGGTCAGTGGTGAACCGGAACAGGTCCTCCTCGCCGGACTTGCCGATGTCGGTCTTCGTCCGCTCGGCACCCATGGTCAGCACGGTGGCCCCGGATGGGCCGGTGCCGGACTTCGGGTACATCTTCGCACCGGCGATGAACTCCTTGTCGAGGGCGGACAGGATGTCGTTGGCATGAGTGGCGACCCCGTTCGTGGTCCACTCTGCGGGGAACGCGTAGAGCATGATCGAGTCCGGGTCGAACTCGGTGCCGTGGATCTGGTCGAGCGAGTACTTGAAGAACACGTTGTGCCGCGTTGTCGCCTCGTCCCAGTAGTTCGGTGGCCCGGCGAGCGCGGCCAGCACCACGGGCTCGTTCCACTGGATGCCGCCGGCCGGGCTGGAGTGTTCGTGGGCCAGATCGATGGCATGGCCGAACTCGTGCGCGGCCGTGCCTCCGTCCAGGAACCCGAGGTTCATCGTTGCCTGGTTGTTCGGCATCTGGCGCGAGTCCGTGCCGACGTACGACCAGGCGCCGTCGTTGGGGTCGAACGAAATCCGGATCTCGGCGTCAGGGGCGTTGCCGAAGTCGAAGGTGAGGTTCGCGTAGTCAGCCCACCAGAGAGCCTGCTCACGGGTGGTGGCTTGCTCGGCTGCTGATCCGCCGAGGAACCGCACCCGCAGGTTTGAGCCGTTGAGCCACGACTTGCCTCGGGGCGATATCGCGCGGGTCTGACCGTTCGGGGCGGTCGTGGTGAGCTGCGGGCGCATCACGTCCCGCGGAAGAACTCGGTCGAAACACATCTTGGGTGCGGCGGTCATGGTGGTCTCCTTCGAGAGTTGTCTTGAGAACTGCCTGAAGGTCATCAGATGAGCCAGTTGCTCAGCGCATCACAGACCCTTGGCTGGATGAAGTAGTTGAGGTGGTAGACGACGCTGTTCGTGCCGAGGCCCAACGTGTCCTTGATGAACCCGCCGCCGGACGGTAGGTCAACGGCCCCCATCGAGCCGGTATCGACCACGAGGTCGTTCTTGGTGCCCATCAGCCGGTCAACAAGACCGTCGGCCAGCTTGGACACGAGCTCTCGCGGCAGCTCGGGCGGCTCATGCCGGTCATCGAAGTCCTTCGGCTCGAAATCCGAGGAGATGACGTACCACGGCGTACCGGCCACGGGCTGGTTCGGCTGTCCAGCGCGATCTGTACCTTTCCTGGATGGCTGGGCCGCAGCCCGCGGCGGACGGACGGACCTGCCGGGGTCGTGGGCACCAGCTCGAACGGCTCCACCAGCTCCATGCTCTGCGCGGCGAACGCATCGAGCAGGGCGGCCGATACTTGGTCGGTGGGCCTGGTGGGCTCTGCCCAAGCGGAGACGCCTGTGGCGCGGCCTCCTCGGCGAGCCGCTCCAGGACGCCCTGGGGCTATCCCGTAGGAGTCGGGGTACGTCACCCGAAGGCTGCTGGCAGCCAGTTCCAGAGACGCCACGTGGATCTCCCCTCGACACCCATCCGAACCTGCTCAGCGACACGCTATTTGTCGGGCCAAGCCCTGGCTCTGGTCAGTCGACCTTCTGCTCTTGTCGGTCGATCTCCAGTCAGTCGACTCTGACTCGCTCGCCAAGTTCGGGTACGACCACGCACCAGCCGGTCTCGGCTCGAACCTTGGCGGCCAGCGAACGGGCTGACTCCGGCTCACCGTGGACGATGTAGACGGTTTCAGGGGCCGTGGGCAGCGCCTGTAACCACGTGAGCAGCTCGGTGGCGTCGGCGTGGACGGAGAATCCATGATCGACGACCACTTCAGCGCGAACCGGGACGTAGCCGCCGTACATCTTCAGTTCCGTTGCGCCTTCAGCCAGTTGGCGCCCTCGGGTGCCAACTGCTTGATAGCCGGTCAGGATCACGGTGTGTCGTCGGTCGGGGAGCAGATGCTGCAGATGATGAACCACCCGACCACCGGTCGCCATGCCCGACGCGGAGATGATGATCGAAGGGCTCCGCGGCTCGTTCAGCTGCATCGACTCCTGGGCGCTGTGCGCCGTGTGCAGGTTGGGCAGGTCGACCAAGCGCGCGGGGAGGTCCTGGCGGAGGTCCTGGCGCACAGACTGGCCGCGATAGACTTCCAGTGCGGCCAGCGCCATCGGGCTGTCCACGTACACCGGCACTGAGGGTATCTCGCCGGCGGCGGCGAGGTTGCTGAGTGCGTGGAGCACCAGCTCGGTGCGGTCCACGGCGAAAGCGGGGATGAGGACCGAGCCGCCTCGTTTCACGGTCCGACGGATGGCCTCAGCCAGGACCTCGTGAGTGGGGGTGCCATCGGCCGGATGGGTACGGTCGCCGTAGGTCGACTCGATGACCACCGTGCGGGCGGAGGGCGGCGCCTCCCGGGCCAGCAGCAGCGGGTGACGGGTCCGACCGAGGTCACCGGAGAACAGGACAGTGCTCCCCCCGATCGTGACCAGGGCGCTGGCCGCTCCCAAGATGTGACCTGCGCGGCTGAAGGACAGATGTGCACCTGATTGCAGGTCACATCCTCGGTGGTAGTCGGTCGGTCTGAAGGAGGTGATCGCCTTCTCGGCGTCGGCGGCGTTGTACAGCGGGAGTGGCGGGTCGTGCCGGGAGAACCCCCAGAGACGGGCGTTCTCGGCGTCCTCTTCCTGTAGGTAGGCGCTGTCGCGCAGGACGATGGCTGCCAGGGCTGCAGTCCCCGGAGTGCACCACGTTGGCCCGGTGAACCCGTCCCGCACCAAGGCGGGCAGGTGGCCGCAGTGGTCCAGGTGCGCATGGGTGAGGACGACATCGGAGATCGAGCTCGCCCTCACCGGCAGCGCCTGCCAGTTCATCCGACGCCAGGTCCGTTCCCCCTGGTAGAGGCCACAGTCCACCATTGTTCTGCGCCCGTTGTGCTCCAGCAGGAACTTGCTGCCGGTGACAGTGCCTGCGGCACCAAGGAACGTCAGTGTGGCAACCATGGCGTCTTTCGCATTCTCGTGATCGGTGGCTGTGGTCAATGCCCACGCTGGAGTCAATGCTCACTGTGGGCAATGCCGACTCTGGCGATGCCAACTCTGGCGATGCAGAGCGTGGATGCGCAAGGGAACTTGGTCCTGTCCTCTCGAGCCGAAGATCAACGAAGTAGAGGGACTTTCGACTCTGCCTCTCGCCGACGATGTGCGCGACGATCAGTGTCATGCAGACATCCACCAGCCCCGGCCCTTCAGGGACACGGTCGCCTCATTTCGCGCACGACGTGGTGGCCGGTCTGGTCAACGATGGCATGGCGACCCTCGTCGCGGGTGCGGCTGTGCGCGAAGCCGTCCATCGTGGATCTCGTGTGCGCTTCGTCCAGGTCTTGCCCGCAGGCCTGAGCGTAGAGGAGCGCACGGAAATGGACGTCGCCATGTTCGGGGTCGCCCTGCGTGCGCTGCATCGGCAGCGGCGCGTGCCTTGCACCTTCGAGACCGTGGAGGGCGACGCGGCGCTGACGCTGGTTGAACGCAGTCGCGGCGCCGCAATCCTCGTGGTGGGTCGCGATGCACCCGATGCCGTCTACTCCGTGGGCAAATACTGTCAGGAGCACGCTTTTTGCGACGTTCTGACCGTTGCCGGCCCTGACTTCTCCTTGCTGCCAGTGGGCAGCACCGATATGACAACCCCGGACAAGGCCTAGTTCACCCGACACGCCCTAGAATCGGCTGGGTGGAGTCCGACCCCGGCACTGAAGCTCTGGCATCTCCTTGGCCGGTCGCTGCCACGCTCGACCCGGTCACACTGGTCAATGAGCTGCGCAGTCGTGAGCAGGCGTCCAACCGGGCCCAACAGCGTCTGACTGCACTTCTTGACGCCGTGATGGCGGTCACCGCCGACCTTGAGCTGGCCGACGTCCTCACCCGGATCGTGCATTCCGCCTGTGAGCTCGTCGACGCGAAGTACGGCGCGTTGGGAGTGCTCGGCCCAGACTGCGAGCACCTGGTCGAGTTCGTGACGCAAGGGATCACTCAGGGGGAGTGCGAGGCGATCGGGGACCCGCCTCGTGGGCATGGCATGCTCGGTCTGTTGATCCACGAAGCGCCGCCTCGGCGGCTGCCTGACATTGCGGGGCACCCGGACTCGTATGGCTTTCCGCCCCACCACCCAACGATGCACAGCTTCCTTGGTACCCCCATCCGCATCCGGGACGAGGTCTTCGGCAACCTCTACCTGACCGAGAAGCAGGGCGCCGCCGAGTTCACTGTGGACGACGAAGCGATCTTGGTGGCCCTCGCGGCGGCTGCCGGCATCGCTATCGACAACGCACGCCAGTTCGAGGTGAGCAGGCAGCAGCGGAGGTGGTTGGCGACCACCGGGGAGGTGACCCAGCTGTTCCTGGAGGGTCGGGACGAGAGGTCGGCAATGCGCTTCCTGGCCCAACGCACCCGGGAGCTGTCCCAGGCCCAGCTGACGATGGTTGCGCTGTATGACGACGACGGAGACCTCGTGGTGAGGGCTGTCCAGGCGGGGGAGCCCCACGAAGACGCCAGAGGTTTCAATGCAGCGCTGGGAACAGTTCTGCACAAGCGTCACTGGCGCGAGCTCGTGGGGGCGCGCGAGCCCGTTCTCCTACTCACCAGGCCAGGTGACCCGGCGGTCGACGGCCTGACCAATGACGTGAGAGTGCTGGGCGCCTCAGACCCCGACGGTCCGACTGCACTACTGCCCATCACCGTGGGTGATGACGAGATCGGCGTGCTCGCTGTCGCCTGGGCTACGGCCGCCGAGACGTTGGTTGGCGACGTTGTGCCGCTTCTGGCGACGTTGGCTCAGCAGATGGGACTGGCCCTGGTGGCGGCTCGCGGCCAAAAGGATCGCTCGCGTGTTGCCATGTTGGAGGACCGCGACAGGATCGCTCGGGACATGCACGACCACGTGATCCAGCGACTCTTCGCGACGGGTCTGTCGCTGCAGTCGACCTCGCGGTTGGCGGAGCATCCGACTATACGCACGAGGCTCGATGAGGCCGTGGACAACCTGGATGAGGCCATCAAGGACATTCGGCGCACCATCTTTGAGCTTCATCGGGCCAAGCCCACGCGGGGGCTTCGCGAGGAGATCGAGGACGTGGTGCGGGACTCCAGGCAGACCCTTGGCTTCGTCCCAGATCTCACGATCGACGGGGGTCTCGACGTGCTGGGCGTCGAGCTCGAAGCCGATCTGGTTGCCGTGGTTCGAGAGGGTTTGGCCAATATCGTCAGACACGCCGAGGCGTCCAGTGCCAGCGTGCGCATCACCATCGACGGCACGATTCGGGTTGAGGTCGCCGACGATGGCGTCGGGGTCCCGCCGGCCGCAGTGCAGAGCGGGCTGGCCAACCTTCGCGAACGCGCGCAGGCCCACGGCGGTTCGTTCGGCTTGCGGGCGAGGACACCGCGGGGGACGGTGTTGGAGTGGGAGGCACTGCTGGACCGCGACCAACCGTGAGACGTTTGTCACTGTTCCTGTCCTGTGCATGGCGAGGCATGCTTGCCGTAGTCATTTGTTGCGTTCAAAGGGGTGGCCGACATGCTTGTTCGCGAGATCATGACCAGTCCGGCATACAGCGTGCATGAGGACGCGTTACTGGAAGAAGCGCTGAAGCTGATGGCGACGGCGAGGGTGACCGGCCTTCCTGTCGTTGATGGTGGCGGGCACGTGGTCGGCATCATCAGCGAGGCTGACCTGCTCAAGGCAGATCTGGAGCCAGACCCTAGGGCGCACGCGCGTCCGGCCCGGCAGTCGGCCGAGTCAGCACTGACCGCGGTGGGTCAGGTGATGACGGTGCACCCGCATACGGTGCGGGAGGACACTGATGTGGCCGAGCTGGCTCATACCTTTGCGAACACGCCCTGGAAGAGCGTGCCCGTGGTCCGCGGCGACGTGCTCCTGGGAGTCGTCAGCCGAAGTGACGTGATCAGGGCACTGTCTCGATCGGACGAGGAGATCGCTGCCGAGATATCCCGGACTCTGGCGGAGACCGGTCTACAGGCCTGGCACGTGGACGTCGTCGACGGAGTCGTGCACATCACGGGGACTGCCTCGGACCGCGAGCGAGGAGCAGCCATCTCGATTGCCCAGTCCGTCAAGGGCGTTCGCCATGTGACGTCGCAGGCGCCGGGCGCCTGACCCGGTCAGAAGCTCCGCGGGAGCAGGATGCGCGCGCACCCCCCAGGCCACCCTCAGCTGTCGGGCCCCCAAGGCTGCGATGACGGTGCCCAGGTCGTCGTCGCCGATGATGGACCATGATGGTGGGATCCGGCACGGGAAGGCGACCACATGACGATTCGCATATTTCTCCTCGATGATCATGAGATCGTGCGGCGCGGACTGCGGGAGCTCCTCGAGACCGTTGAGGACTTCGAAGTGGTGGGTGAGTCCGGCTCCGCCGTTGAGGCCAGCCGCCGGATTCCCGCGCTACGCCCGGACGTGGCGATCTTCGACGCCCGGCTGCCGGACGGCTCGGGTATTGACGTTTGTCGCGAGGTGCGGTCGGTGGACCCTGAGATCGCGGGGCTGGTCCTGACCTCGTTTGACGATGAACAGGCGCTCGCAACGGCTGTCCTGGCCGGGGCCGCCGGATATCTGCTGAAGGACATCAAGGGGAATGGGCTGATCGAGGCCATCCGCAAGGCGGCCGCCGGGGAGCAGCTGATCGACCCGGTGACAGTCGACCGAATACGGCGCGGGTGGACCAGTAATGTGGGGGCGGACCCGCGGTTGCGGCTGCTGTCTCCGCAGGAGCGACGAATCCTTGATCATGTTGCGGAGGGACTCACGAACCGCCAGATCGGTGAGGCCATGTCCCTGGCCGAGAAGACGGTCAAGAACTACATCACCGCGGTGCTGGGCAAGCTGGGCATGGAGCGGCGGACCCAAGCCGCCGTCTTCGCGGTCACCCAGCAAGCACGTCCCGTGCCTCGACCGCCGGACTGATCCTCCTGCTGTCTCCCGCGTGCTTCCCGCGGACGGCCATCGGGCACAATGGGAATCGTGCAAACGATAACTCTCGATCAGCTTCAAACACGTCTGGCCGCCATTGCTGGCATTCCGCGAGTGGTGGTCGGCGGTAACGGGACGACGCCGTGGTTGGTCCTTCAGGCCATCGACCGTTCCATCGAGCGATATCGCCTCTTTCAGCTGAACTCTCCGGTGGGCATTCCCGTTCGCTCGGGTGTCGTTGCTGAGACCAGTTTCGTCGGTCCAGGCATGCGTCATCACCCAGCGCTGCAGTATGTCCCCAGCAGGCTGTCCATGGTGCCGGTTCTCTTCCAGCGGACCTTGCCTCCGGATGTGGTGGTGCTGCACTGCGCGCCACCGCGGGACGGCCTGTTGAGCATGGGGATCGAAGTCAACATTCTTCCGGCGGCAGCCGAAGCCTGCCGTGCTCGCGGTGGTCTGGTGATCGCGGTGATCAACTCCCGCATGCCGTATACGTTCGGGGACTCGCAGATCCCACTTGATGCGGTCGACCTCGCGGTGGAGATGGACTTCGAGCTCGATGACATCCACGAGAGCATTCCTGACGACGCCGGTCTCGTGATCGCAGAACGTCTTGCCGCCATGATCGATGACGGGTCGACGCTCCAGATGGGCATCGGGGCGGTGCCTGACTCCACCTTGAAGTCTTTGGCGTCCCGGCACGGGCTGCGGGTCTGGAGCGAGATGTTCTCTGACGGGCTCCTGGACCTCGACGCCGCACACGCGCTCGATCCGGACCACATCCTCACGGCGTCCTTCTGCTTCGGCTCGCGCAGGTTGTACGACTGGGTGGACGGCAACCCCCGCCTGCAGATGCTGCGGACGGAGAAGACCAACAGCCCCGCGTTGATCTCCGCCAACCCGCAGATGACGAGCGTGAACTCCGCCCTTGAGGTGGACCTTTTCGGGCAGGCCAATGCCTCGCGGATCAACGCCAGGATCTATTCAGGGTATGGCGGACAGACCGACTTCATCATCGGGGCCCTGCATTCCCCCGGCGGTCAGGCGTTCATCGCCTTGCGTAGCTGGCACCCGCGCGCCGACTGCTCAGCAGTGGTTCCACTGCTTGACGAGCCGGTGACCTCATTCCAGCAGACCGCTGTCGTGACCGAGCAGGGCGTGGCCAAGCTGTTGGGCTACGACGAGAAGACTCAGGCACGTCACCTGATCGAGTATGCAGCTCATCCCAGCGTGAGGTCGGAGCTCTGGGAAGAGGCGAAGGAACTGGGCCTGGCCTGATTCTGGTCCTGGATGGTTGCTGGTTCGAGTACAGTGAGATCACAACGAAGGGCCTACCTCTCGCCAGGTAGGACCTTCGTTGTACTTGTTGAGTGACCTGAATGCTGAGTGGGGCAGGACTCGCCTGGTAGCTCAGTGGGTGAGGATCTTGCTCAGGAAGTCCTTGGCTCGGCTGGACTTCGGGTTGCTGAAGAACTCGTTGGGGGTGTTCTCCTCGACAATCTGGCCCGCTGACATGAACACCACACGGTTGGCGGCCCGGCGGGCGAAGCCCATCTCGTGGGTCACGACGACCATCGTCATACCGTCCCTTGCCAGACCGGTCATGACGTCGAGGACCTCGTTGATCATCTCGGGGTCCAGTGCGGAGGTCGGCTCGTCGAAGAGCATGACTTTTGGGTCCATTGCCAATGCTCGCGCGATGGCGACGCGCTGCTGTTGGCCACCGGACAGCTGCGCGGGGTATTTGTCGGCCTGCTCCGTGATGCCGACCCGTTCGAGCAGCACTATGGCGCGCTCATCTGCCTTGTCCTTGCTGAGGCCGCGGACCTTGATCGGACCCAGGGTTAGGTTCTCGCGAATCGTCTTGTGCGCGAACAGGTTGAAGGACTGGAAGACCATGCCGACGTCAGCGCGGAGCCTGGCCAGCTCCTTCCCTTCGTCGGGCAGTGCGACGCCGTCGATCTCGATCGTCCCGGACTCGAACGTCTCGAGTCGGTTGATCGTGCGACAGAGGGTGGACTTGCCCGAGCCCGAAGGGCCGATGACGACGACGACCTCGCCCTCCCCAATCGTCAGGTCGATGTCCTTGAGGACGTGCAGCTCCCCGAAATGCTTGTTGACCTTGTTCAATACCACCAAGGGCCGACGCATCGTCGCCGGTGAATCCGCCGGGTTGTCCTCCCTCGGTGTGTCCGTCATGCCGACCCACACTAACCGGGTGGCGCGACGGCCTGAACTGTGGCTGTTGTGGCCACGGTCCAGCCGGTCCACCTGAATGACCGCGATCGCCGTCGTCGCAGACGTCCCGCAGCAGCCGTCCGGAGACCTCGGGGCTTGTTCAGACCGCTTGTGGCCCGGCTTGTCCAGCTGAGGGCGAGAGGCGTCTCGCCTGCGGTGGGCTGCTCGGGGGGCATCACGTTCGCCCATGCACCCGACGGGTCAGGTCTGTCGCGGTCCGGATGACCTGCTCGACGATGGCCTGACGCTGGTCCGCTGACACCTCTCCGGCGGGGTATGTCACGGCGACTCCGGCCACCGGATGCCCACTGGGGTCGAGCACCGGCGCGGCGACCGAGGCGAAGTCCGGCGTCACCGTCCCGTCCTCCAACGCGAAGCCATCCCGACGAACCCGGGAGAGCACCGCCCGCAGGCCGGGCAGGGTCGTCGGGCCCACGCCGTGACGTTGGACGAAGGCATCGCGTGAAGGAAAGAGAGCCCGAACTTGTTGCGGCGGAAGGGATGCCAGCATGGCCAAGCCGCTCGCGGTCAGCTGCGCGGGTAGGCGCACGCCCACGTCGGTGACCAGTGGCGGTCGGCCGGGTGCCCGCTCCTCGATGACGTAGAGGACGTCGCGGCCATGCAATACGGCAAGGTGGGCGTTGTGTCTGGTGGCGTCCACCAGGCGAACCAACAGCTGACGGGCGAGGCGCTGCAACGGCGCCTGCCTGGTGTAGGCCGAACCCAGCTCGAACGCCGCGACGCCGAGGCCGTAGCGCCGCTCGTCAGCCAGGTGCACCACGAACCCCTGATCGCAGAGCACGGCGAGCAGGTGGTAGACGCTGGACCGGGGCAGGTCGAGGTCGCGGGCGATGGCAGAGGCAGGGACAGGTTCGGTATGGTGTGCCAGCAGCTGCAGGACAGTCAGGGCCTGACTGGCGGCGGGGGCGTTGGCCATGGAGCCAGTGTCTCAGGCGCGAGACGTATCGGCTCTGTCGGATATGGCCTCGAATACGTGGAGGGCCAGTACCTGATCGGAGATGCGAACGTTTGACCCACTACTCCTGTCATGTTGTCGCTTGTGTGAGCTTCCCCGGACCGGCCATCGTGGATTTGGCCGGATAGGCCTGGCGGCCACCGGACTTCGTGCCATACTTGCGACGTAAAGACTTGTCAAAGTTTTGATTTTCTGACGGTTTGGGCCATTTCTGACGGTTTGGGTCATCTGCCACGGTTCGAAGGAGAAGTGGATGTCTCCGAAGGCGACGAGGTTCGAGAGCTTGCTGGAGGCTGTGCCTGACGCTTTGGTGGGGATGGACCAGAAGGGCGTGATTCGGTTTGTCAATCGTCAGACTGAGTCGCTGTTCGGCTATGACCGCGACGACCTGATCGGCCAGCGGATCGAGATGCTGGTGCCTGAATCTCTTTGGCAGATCTACGCCGAGCACCGGCAGGACTACTTCGCAGACCCCAGGACTCGGTCCAGTGGACTCGAGCTGGTGTTGAGCGGACGGCAACGAGATGGCACCGAGTTCCCGATCAACATCAGTTTGTCCCACATCGACACGGGGGACGTCTTGTTGGTGGTCACGGCGGTGCGCGACGTGACCCAACAGAAGCAGGCGGTCAAGGACGCCCAGCTCACAACGGCGATCGTGCAGTATTCGGACGATGCCATCATCAGCG
>Ga0209540_10001672_pt1 | contig 16446 bp, 17 predicted proteins | sample BarGraIncu01121A_FD_184501 | JGI IMG/M metagenome (GOLD analysis project Ga0209540, IMG submission 184501) | Arctic peat soil microbial communities from Barrow, Alaska - Barrow Graham LP Incubations 011-21A (SPAdes) (version 2) | ecosystem: Environmental > Terrestrial > Soil > Wetlands > Peat... | reverse complement strand
CCGCGCTCCATCGCCACGGGCTCGTTGGCCTCCACGGCGAGCCGCGCGGTCTGCGTCAGATCGACGCGACCGATGGGGAGCTCTCCGGTGGCGCCCTCGATGCGCTGGAGTTCCAGCAGGTCGTTGGCGAGCCCGGTGAGGCGGTCCGACTCCCGGATGATGGTGCCGAGGAAGCGGTCGTGGTCCTCGGGACCGACGCCGCCGTCGAGCAGCGTCTCGGCAGCCAGACGGATCCCGGTGAGCGGTGAGCGCAGCTCGTGGCTCACATCGGAGACGAAGCGGGACTTGCGGCGTTCCTCCTCATGCAGCTCGATCGACGACGCCTCGATCTCCTCGGCCAGCTCGTTGAAGGCTTCGGCCAGCGCGCGCGTCTCGCGCGGGCCTGCGGGCGTTACGCGGACCGAGGGGTCGGTCGCGAGTGCGGCCGCGCCGGCCTGCAGGTCGCGCAGGGGGCTCGTGAGCCAGCGGCTGAGCAGCTCGGTGAGCAGCAGGGCCGCCGCCAGGAACGCCAGGACCCCGAGGACCAGTTGGTCGCGGTAGTCGGCCAGCAGCGTGACGATCGAGAACGTCGAAGCGGTCGCGAACGTGACACCCACGACGTGTCCGCCGGCGCGCACCGGCGCGGTGACGGTGAGCGCGAGCCGCCCGTTGGGCGCCGCGCCGCTCGTCGTACCGGTCTCGCCCTTGAGCGCGCGGGCCACGACGGGGCGGGCCCGGTAGTTGTCACCGGTCGCCGTCCGGTCGCTGTCCGCGACCACGGTCCCCCCGGCGTCGATCACCAGGATGCGGCTGGTCGAGTGCGCCGTCGCGTCGGCGAGAGCGGCGGACACGTGTCCGCCGATGCTGCCGGACAGCGTCGTCGCGGAATTCGCCTCGAGGGCCGAACCGAGTGCCGCGGCCGCGACGCCCGCCTCCGAGGTCAGGCGCTCCTCCAGCCGGCGCATGCCGAAAGCCTCGATCTGGCCGAGGAAGTAGACGGAAAGGCCGGCCGCCGCGGCGATGGCGACCAACAGGAACGACGCAAGCAGCCGCGTCCGGATGGATCCTCGCACGCGCGCCTCGCCTCGGTTATCCGTTGATGCGGTAGCCGTACCCGCGGACCGTCTCGACGATCTCGGGGTCGAGCCCCGCGGCCTCGAGCTTGTCGCGCAACCGCTTGATGTGTGTGTCGACGGTCTTGGTCTCGACCATGATCTCCCAGCCCCACGCCTGGCGCAGCAGCTGGTCGCGCGAGAGCACCTTGCCGTTGTGACGCATCAGGCACGCGAGCAACTCGAACTCGCGCGGGGTCAGGTCGATCGGCGTGTCGCCGGCGGTGACGTCGTGAGAGTCCTCGTCGAGATGGATGCCCGCGACCTCGAATACCTCGCCCATCTCGCCGTCCGGGCCGGACGGGCGACGGGCGGAGGAGCGGCGCAGGAGCGCCTTCACGCGCGCCTGCAGTTCGCGGATCCCGAAGGGCTTGGCGAGATAGTCGTCGCCGCCGATCTCGAGGCCGACGACCTTGTCGAGCTCGGTGTCCCGTGCCGAGAGGAACAGCACCGGGACGTCGCCCTTGGCGCGGAGACGCCGGCAGACCTCGAACCCGTCCGTGCCGGGCAGCATGATGTCGAGGATCACCAGGTCGAAGGTGTTGACCGCGGCGAGCGCGAGGGCTTCGTCGCCGTCGCGCGCCGTCGTGACGTCGTAGCCTTCCTTGCGCAGGTTGAACGAGACGAACTCGAGGATCGTGTCCTCGTCATCGACCACGAGCAGCCGTGGCGTGTGCAACATCGACGCCTCCTTGTTGGCCCTGCTCCATCCCCGGCGATGATAGCATCGGTGCGAGAGCATCTTCGTGCCGCCGGCCCCACGGTCGTGCGACGAAGTGGTGACGGGAAGGGGAGAGCGATGATCCTCGCAGTCGACGTGGGCAACACCCAGACCGTCATCGGTCTGTTCGATGACGAGCGGCTGGTCGGGCACTGGCGCGTGTCTTCGAACGCCTCCCTGACGGCGGACGAGCTGATGATCAAGGTCGACGCGCTGCTCGGTGTGCCGGGTCACGCCTGGAGCGTCGTGGAGCGCGCGGTCATAGCATCCGTGGTCCCGAGACTCACCGACGCGTGGAGCGAGGCGGCGCGCAAGGCCACCGGCCGCGACCCGATGGTGATCGGGCCCGGGCTGAAGACGGGGCTCGCCATTCGCACGGACAACCCCCACGAGGTCGGCGCTGACCGCATCGTCAACGGCGTGGCCGCGCTTGCGATGCATGCCGGACCGGTGCTCATCGTCGACTTCGGCACGGCGACGACCATCGACGTCATCGATGCGAGCGGCGCGTACGTGGGCGGTGCGATCGCCCCCGGTGTGGAGACGAGCGCGGAGGCGCTATTCACCAAGGCCGCGCGGCTAAGCAAGGTGGACCTGGAGGATCCGGGCACCGTCATCGGCCGCAACACACGGCAGAGCGTACAGGCGGGGCTGCTGCTCGGCCAGGCCGCGATGGTGGACGGCCTCGTGCGGCGCACGTGGGACGAGCTCGGCTGCGAGACGCCGGTGATCGCCACGGGTGGCCTGGCCGAGCGCATGGGCGCGCTGTGCGACACGATCACGGAGGTCGACACCGACCTCACGCTCAAGGGTCTACGGATGGTGTGGGAGCTCAACCGATGACAGCGGTCGTGATCCGCCGCTGGCTGCGCTTCGCGGCGATCGCCGGCGATGTCCTTTTCGTGCTTTGGATCCTGCGCAACGGGATCGACGAGGGCTTCAGCGCCACTCCCGTGCAGGTGGCGTCGTACGTCGGGCTCGTCGTGCTCCTCGCGCTGAACGCGGTGCTGCTCGCGACCCGGTGAGCCCGCGCCGTAGCTAGCGCTTCAGCCGCGCAACACCGCTTCCCGCACGGCCTCGCGCAGCGCGGTCGACCAGCGCAGGCCGAGTCCGATGCGGTCGGCGATCTCGGCGCTCAATGCAGTCGACCCGTCGTGCGGGATCCCGTCGGCGCCCAGGAACGGTGTGGCGACGTCGCGGAGCAGCGCGGCCCAGCGCGCGGCCGGTTGTGCCGGCGACGACTCGATCCGGGCCAGCACGGCCTCCCAGCCGGCGCTCACCGAGAGGGGCTGCAGTTCGGGCAGCAGGTAGCGCAGCAGATGGGTCTCGGCGAGTAGCCGCAGCCCGGCTGCGACGCCCGTGGCCGTGAGGAGCTTCCCCAGCTCGGCCGCGCGTCGCTCCCGCGCCACGCTCAGGATGCGCGACGCGTTGCGCCGCATCGCCTCGTGCGTCGCAGGCTCCACCTCGAACCCGAGTTGTGACGCGAAGCGCGCGGCTCGCAGCAGGCGCAAGGGGTCCTCGGCGAAGCGCTCACCGGGGTCGCCCACGCAGCGGATCAGCCGCGCCTCGATGTCCGCACGCCCGCCGTGCGGGTCGATGAGCGCCTCGCCGTGAAGGGCGATCGCGTTGATCGTGAAGTCGCGGCGCGCCAGGTCGTCGCCGAGGTCATCCAGGTAGGTGACCTCCGGTCTGCGCGAGCCCTCGGTGTACGACTCCGCGCGGAACGTGGTGACCTCGACCAGATGGCCCTCGATCTTGAACGCCACGGTCCCGAAGCGCTTCCCCACCAGGTGGGGCCGACGTCCCGCGACCCGCACCGCCGCCTCGACCTCGTCGGGGGTACGCGACGTGGCGAAGTCGTAGTCCTCGCACGACCGGCCCATGAGCAGATCCCGCACCGAGCCGCCGACGAGGTAGACCGGCTCGACGATCGCCTCCACGGCCGCCTGCAGCGAGCGCACCGCTGTGACCCCCTGCAGTTCCACGTTCGGCATCCTCCCCGGTCAGGTCTCCGTCTCAAGACGATACCCCTCGCGGGCGCGGCGCGCGCGGGCGCTATACTGCCCGGTGTGTACAGACCTGTGCACACGACGCGGACAGCGAGGGTGACCGTGCGCTTCTATCGCATCGGCGACAAGGTCGTCAGCCGGGACAAGATCATCGAGCAGGTCGAGGCGATCCTTATCGACCGCGAGGCCGGCTCCACGCAGCAGGAGGTCGCGCTGGCCCACGGGGTCGACCGCCCCTTCGTTTCGTGGCTCGAGGGGCTCGGGGAGATACGGCGCGGGAAGCGGGTCGCGCTCATCGCCTTCCCGGTGGCCAACGTGGACGACGTCAAACGCGTGTGCGACGAGCACGGCGTGGAGCTGGCGATGGTGGTCTCACAGGCCGAGCGCGAGGGCTTCGAGGCCGGGCGCGCCGACCGGATGTTCAACCTGGTGCTCGACACGCTCGCCGACCTGAAGGACTTCGACGTCGTCATCATCCTGGCGTCCACCAAGCGGACCGGCGCGATCGAGAAGATCCTTGGCCGCGAGGTGATCGCCCGCACGCTGGGCCCGTCGCCCCTGCGTCATGACGTGACCGTCGACCTCGACGAGTTGACCGACCTGCTCGACGCGCTCACCGCGCCGACACCCGCAAAGGAGCGTTCACCGCGATGAAGAAGGTCGTCTCGATCTCGATCGGCTCGTCCAAGCGCGACCACATCGTCGACGTCGAGCTGCTCGGCGAGCAGTTCCACATCTGGCGCGAGGGCACCGACGGCGACATGCCCGACGCCGCTCGCCGTCTGCGCGAGTACGACGGCAAGGTCGACGCGTTCGGCATGGGCGGGATCGACCTGTTCCTGAACGCCGCGGACCGGACCTACTGGTTCCGCGACGCCAAGCAGTTCCGCGACGCGGTCACGACGACGCCGCTGCTCGACGGCAGCGGGCTCAAGGGCGCCGTCGAAGGTGACGTCGTGCGCTTCATGCAGGAGGACCTCGGTCTGACGGTCGCGGGCAAGCGCGTTCTGGTCACCAGCGCCGTGGACCGGTGGGGGATGGCGATGGCCTTCGCCGACGCCGGGTGCGAGATGACCTACGGCGACCTGCTCTACGCGCTCGACGTCCCGATCATGATCCACACCAAGCCGGGCCTGATCCGCGCGGTGCGGGTCATGGCTCCGATCGCCTCGCAGCTGCCGTTCAAGTTCCTCTATCCCGCCGAGGCCGATCACACCTCGAAGGTGGAGTCCGAGTCGAAGCACGCGCAGCTCTACCGCGACGCCGACATCATCAGCGGTGACTACAAGTTCGTGCGCAAGTACATGCCGCGCGACATGAGCGGCAAGTGGATCGTCACGAACACGACCACCATCGAGGATGTCGGGTTCCTGCGCTCCACGGGCGCCGAGCTCCTCATCACGTCGACGCCGCGCCTCGAGGGCCGCACCTTCGGCACGAACGTGATCGAGGCGACGCTGGTGGCGCTCGACGGCGCCACGGCGGCGCTCGCTCCCGAGCGCTACCTGGAGCTCCTGCGCGCGACCGGCTTCGCCCCTGACGTCATCTGGCTGCAGAAGGACTGACCCGGCGTCGCGATCGCGTATCGCCGTCCGTCGGACCGCCCCGCGCCGACGCGTCGCGAGTGGCGGTTCGGGCACGCCTGATGCTACACTCACCTGCGTTCAGGCAAGCACGATCGATGCGGTGCGTCGTGCTGAAGGTATCCCCGCGGTGGTCTCCCTCGCTCGAGGCGAATGCGGCGCGATGCCCGTGCGCGCTCACCCGGTTCGAAAGGACGTCCCGCACGTGAACAAGCGCGCTCGCAACCGCCTCATCGGCGTGACAGTGATCATCCTTCTCGTCGCGATCCCCGTGCTCTACACCCTGATGATGAGCGGCGGTTCGTACGACCAGACCGTCAACGACGTCGCCGCCAACACGACGCTCATCGGCAGCCGCGTGAAGGTGACCGGCACGGTCGTCGCCGGGTCGTGGGACAAGAAGACCAACCCCATGGTCTTCCGGATCCGTGGCGAAGGGGCCACCGGTGGTCCGGAGATCCAGGTCATCTACAACGGCAGCGCCCCGAACACCTTCGGTAACGACACCGTGACCATCCTGACCGGCACGGTCACCAAGGCCGCGACCATCGAGGCCAACGAGATGCTCACCAAGTGCCCCTCGAAGTACTCGACGAAGTCGGACGCCGCGACGATCACCTCGCTGCTCGCCTCGCCGCCCGACGCACCGATCCGAGTGACCGGCTTCCTGAAGCCGGGCACCCTCAAGGACGCCGCCGCCGCTGAGCGCTTCACCCTCGCTTCGAAGGCGGACGGCACGGGCGACGCAGTCCCGGTCACGTTCCAGGGCTCCATGCCCGCGGGCGCCGCTGACGGCTCGGATCTGGTCGTGTTCGGGAAGATGGAGAGCGGTGTGTTCGTCGCGACCGAGGTCGCACTCGCCACCAAGTAGCCGCACGTAGGCCGGGGCGAGAGCGCTCCGTCCGACCACACGGAAAGGTCACGAGAAGCCTATGTCCAACCTCGGCCAGATCCTGCTGGCGATCTCGACGTTCGCCGCGCTCATCTCGATCGTTCTGCTCGTGCTCGGGCACATCTCGGGGCCCAAGCAGGGCGAGGGGATGACCAACGCGGGATACTTCGCGACCTTCGCGGTGTTCGGGAGCACGACGGCGTCGATCCTCATGCTGCTCGTCGCGATGTTCCAGAAGAACTTCTCGCTCCTCTACGTCGTGGAGAACCACTCCACCGATGTGTCGGGCCTGTCGTGGCTGTTCAACATCTCGGCGCTGTGGGCCGGGCGGGAGGGCTCGCTGCTGTTCTGGGCGTGGCTGCTCTCGGGCTTCGTGGCCTACATGGCGTGGAAGCGCATCTCGTTCACCGACGCGCTGTCCAACATCGCCCTGGCGATCCTGAACTTCGTGCAGATCTTCTTCCTGGTGGCGCTGTTCTTCGAGACCAACAACCCGTTCAAGGCGGCCCTCGTGCTCGCCGACGGTTCGGTCCAGGTCGCCGGCCAGGTCATCGGCAACATCTCGACCATGGCGATGAACCCGTTGCTGCAGCACTGGGCGATGATCCTGCATCCGCCGACCCTGTTCATCGGCTACGCGGGCCTCACCGTCCCGTTCGCATTCGCGCTGGCCGCCGTGCTCCTCAACGACGGATCGAGCAAGTGGGTCGAGATGGTCGACCGCGTGACGGTATTCTCGTGGCTGTCGCTGGGCATCGGTATCGGCCTGGGCGCCATCTGGGCGTACGTCGTGCTCGGGTGGGGCGGTTATTGGGCTTGGGACCCGGTGGAGAACGCCTCACTGCTGCCGTGGCTGACCGGCGTCGGGCTTCTCCACTCGTTCACCGTCTTCCGACGCCGCGACGGGCTCAAGAAGTGGGCCGTCATGATGTCGGCGTTCACCTTCATGCTCGTGCTGCTGGGCACCTTCATCACGCGCAGCGGCGTCATCCAGTCGGTTCACGCATTCGGCCAGGATCCGCTGTCGCTGTGGTGGTTCCTCGGCATGATGATCCTGGCTATCGCCGTTCCCGGCATCGCCCTCATCGTCCGCTCGCAGACCTTCAAGGACGCCGGCCAGTTCGTGTCGCTGTTGTCCAAGGAGGGCTCGTACTACCTCAACAACGTGCTCATGCTCTTCTCGGCGATGCTCGTCGCGCTGCTCACGCTGTCACCCGCGCTGCAGGGTCCGACCTTCTCCGCCCCCACGTTCGACCTGCTCGCGCGCCCCGTCGGCATCTTCTACGTGCTGTTGATGGCGGTCTGCCCGATCCTGTCGTGGGGGGTCACCGAGCCCGAGACGTTCTGGAAGCGCGCCAAGTGGCCGCTCGGCATCGCCGCGTTCCTGGGCGCCGGGCTGCTCGCGATCTGGGTGCTGTTCCTTCTCCCGAACTACACCGTGAACGCCAACGGCCTTCCCGGGCTCGCGGGCATCCAGGCCCCGCTCGACCACATCGAATCGTTCATCGGCCTGCTGGTTGCGGCGCTCGCGATGGCCCTGCCGGTCTACCTGTTCGTCGACGGCAGCCGCAAGCGCGCGGCGGCCCGTGGCGAGAACGCCTTCGCGTCGTTCTTCCACATCCTGTTCAAGGCCCGCACCCAGTCCGGCGGCTACATGACGCACCTCGGCGTCGGCATGGTCCTGGTGGGCCTCATCGGGTCGACCATGTACGTCAAGAGTGAGGTCGTCACGCTCCAGGAGACGCCGGGCTCGGAGGCGACGGTTGGCGGCTACACGGTCGTATTCCAGGGCTTCGACGAGAAGACGCTCACCAACAAGGACGTCGTCCAGACGGTCAAGATCGACCTGATGCAGAACGGGAAGACAATCGCCAAGCTCGAGCCTTCGGTCGTGCAGATGGCCAACCGCAGCGAGCAGCAGAGCACCCGCTTCAACGCCGCCGTGGACGTGGGCCTGTTGCGCGACGTGTTCGTGGCGTTCCAGGGCGCCGACACCGCCGGCCTCTCGTTCGAGGTCAAGATCAACCCTCTCATCTCGTGGGCCTGGGTCGGCTTCGTCATCATGATCATGGGCACGGGTATCGCGATGTGGCCGAAGAAGGAGCGCGTGCTCGCCGCGGTCCCGGCGCCGACCGCGTCGTCCAAGAAGAAGAAGTAGGGACGGGGTCAGCCACGTGACGCTTGTCGGCACACCGGCGCTCGAGGTCGAGGGCCTGACGCGCATCTTCGGACCGCGCAAGGCCCTCGACGGCGTGTCGTTCGAGCTGCCGACCGGTGCGTTCCTGTCGATCTTCGGCCCGAACGGCGCCGGCAAGACGACGCTGCTCCGCACGCTGACGACGCTTCAGAACCCGTCTTCGGGCACGGCCAGGGTGTTCGGTCTCGACGTGGTCAAGGACGCGGTCGAGCTCCGCAGCCGCATCGGGCTGATCAGCCACAACGCCCTGCTCTACCCCGACCTGTCCGCCGAGGAGAACCTGCTGTTCTTCGCGGAGATGTACGGCATCGCGGATCCGGCCGACCGCGTGAAGGAACTGCTCGACTCGGTCGAGCTCCTGCACCGGCGATTCGACCTGGTGCGCACCTTCTCGCGCGGGATGCTGCAGCGCCTTTCGATCGCGCGCGCGCTGCTCCACCGCCCCGACGTGCTGTTCCTCGACGAGCCGTACTCGGGTCTCGATCCGCATGCCATGGACATCCTCGACAACCTCATCGCGCAGGTGCGCACCCAGCACACCTTCGTCATGGTCAGCCACGATCTCGTCAAGGGCCTCGAGCTGTGCAGCCACGCGCTCATCCTCGCCAAGGGGAAGGTCGTGCGCTTCGACGAGAAGGAGTTCATCGACGGCGAGACCTTCGCCGCCGAATACCGCGGGATCGTCGGACTGGGGGTGGCCTAGGGTGGCCGCGCCTGCGCGCACGGGCAGCAATTCGTGGCGGCAGTTCGCCGCGATCCTGCGCAAGGACATCGTGATGGAGCTGCGAACCTTCGAGATGCTCACCTCGATGGGGCTCTACACCATGCTGACTCTTGTCATCTACCAGATCGCGCTCTCGCAGTCGGGCTCCGGCTTCGACGTGCGACTCATCGCGGCCGGACTGCTGTGGCTCGCCTTCGTCTTCACCTCGATGCTCGGACTCAACCGTTCGCTCGTCCACGAGAAGGACCAGGGGTGCCTCGAGGCGCTGCTGCTCTCACCGGTCGACCGGCCCGTCATCTTTCTGGCGAAGGCCGTGGGCAACCTGGTCTTCCTGCTCATCGTCGAGACGATCACGATGCCGCTGTTCTTCGTCATGTTCCTGTCGGGCCGCACGCTCGGCGGCGCCTGGTGGATGATCCCGCTGGCGCTGCTGGTCGGCTCGATCGGCATCGCGGGAGTCGGCACGTTGCTCGCGACCATCTCCGTCAACACCCGCGGCCGCGACTTCATCCTGTCGGTGCTGTTCATCCCGGTCATGTACCCGCTGCTGCTCGCGGCGGTGGGGGCCACTTCGGCGGCCATCCTCGGCAATCCCGGCTTCGTCGAGGAGTTCTGGCGCGACATGGCGCTGGCCGGGGGCTACGATGCGATAATGCTGTTGGCGGCTTACGGGCTCTATGAGTTCGTGATCGGCGCGTAGGGCCGATCGCCGTCGCTGCACTCCTCAGGGAAGGACCGTTGTGGATCGCAAGAAGCTCACCTACATCGTACTGGCGGTCGCATGCGTGGCCACAACCGTGGGGTTCCTGCTCGCGTTCTTCGTCGCCGCGCCGGCGCAGATGCTGCGTACGCTGGATTCGGGCAAGGGCGCGATCATGGGGAGCGGATTCGTCTCGCACCCGATCGACTTCGGGCAGAAGATCTTCTACTTCCACGTGCCGGTCGCGATCGCGAGCTTCACGATCTTCTTCTTCACCGCGTTCTACGGCGTGCGCTTCCTGATGACACGCGACCGGAAGTACGACACCAAGTCCCGTATCGCCACCGAGGTCACGCTGATATTCGTCGTCCTGACGATGATCACCGGCGACCTGTGGACCCGCTGGTCCTGGGGCGTCTGGTGGACCTGGGAGCCTCGGCTCACCACCTACTTCATCATGATGCTGCTGGTCATCGGCTACTTCGTGCTGCGCGCCAGCGTCGAGGATGAAGAGAAGCGCGCGGTCTACGCCGCCGCCTTCGGGATCATCGCCTTCCTCGACGCGCCGCTGTCGTTCGCGATCACGCGCATCGTGCCCGCGGGCAGCGAGGTCCATCCCGTCGTGATCGGCGTGCCGGGCGGTCTCGAGGGCTCCCAGCTTGCGGCCTTCCTCATCTCGATGTTCGGGATGATCGCCTTCGGCTACGTGATCTACCAGCTCCGCTACCGCGAGGAGCGCGCCAAGGAGCGCCTCGAGGTACTCAAGGCAGCGCTCGAGGACTAGGGAAGGAAGCCACCATGGATCCCGTCGTCAAAGAGATATTCGCGCAGGTCTCTCCCGCGCTCCCGTACGTGATCGGCGTCTACGCCGCCCTGTGGATCGGCCTCATGGGGTACGTCGGCCTGACGATGTCGCGTCTCGGCAAGCTCGAGAAGCATCTTGCGTTGGTCGAGGAAGCGCTCGCGAAGCGCGGATGATAATCGGCCGCGAAGGGGAGTTGTGCCGCTGATGTTGCGGTTCGAGGTTCTGTCGATGTGGGTCTCTCTGGCAGCGCTCGCGGGCGCCACGGTCCTCTACGCCTTCTTCTTCATGTCGAAGCGTCCCCAGTTGTCGTGGTACGCGACGTTCATGACCGGCCTCGGGTTCCTGTCGCTGACGGCCTCGATCGGCCTGCACTCGAGCGCCGCCGAGGGCTCGCGCCTCTACGGGCCGTACTCGATCGTGCTCGCGGCCTGGGCGCTCGTGCTCGTGTACTTCATCGTCGAGCACCTCGCGAAGCTCAAGGTCTACGGGACGGTGCTCGTCCCGCTGGCGCTGCTTGGGCTCATCGCCGCCCAGCTCATGGGCGCCGGCGCTCCCGTCAAGCCGCCCGGAGCGGCTGAGCTCGCACTCCTGGAGGGGTGGCGCGTCACCGTTCACGTCGTCCTGATCGTGTTCGGCAACGCGCTGTTCTTCATCGGCGCGGTCGCCTCGGGCGCCTATCTGGGCCTCGAGAGGCAGCTCAAGAGCCACCGCACTTCGACGCTGTTCAAGCGCCTGCCCTCACTGGCGCAGACCGACCTCGTCGCCCGGCGCGCCATCGCCATCGGGTTCCCGGTCTATACCGGCGGGCTGCTGCTCGGAGTGCTGCGCGCGGTCGAGACCGACGTTGCCGGCTGGTGGGCCGACCCGCGGGTCCTGCTCGCCGGCGTGGTCTGGGCGCTGTTCGGCGGCTACCTCCATCTCCAGTACCGTTACAGCGCAGCCAGGACCGCCGCCCGGCTCGCGCTCGTGGGCGTGGTCCTCGTCATCGCGCTCGCGATCCTTGCACGCGTGGTGCCCGCGGGCTTCCACGTCTTCGCCGTTCCCGGCGCATGAGCCCGGCGCACCACCCCGAACGCTTCCCGGTCCTGCTCGACGTGAGCGGCCGACTTGTGGTCGTGGTCGGGTTCTCGCGTGCGGCCGAACGCACCGCAACCTCCATGGCGGCTCACGGCGCCGACGTCGTCGTGATCGCGGCGGAGGCCACCGACTCGCTCATCGAACTCGAGGGCTCGGGGGCGATCACCGTCGAGCAGCGCGGCTACGTGCGCGGCGATCTGAAGGGCGCCTTCATCGCCATCTGCGCGGCGGACTCGCTCGAGGTCGACGCGGCGGTCCGTGCCGAGGCCAAGTCGCTCGGCATCCTGGTGAGCGTCCTGGCCGATGCCGACGCTAGCGACTTCACCGTGCCGTCGGTGGTCCGGCGCGGACCACTTCAGATCGCGGTGTCGACCGGTGGGATCGCGCCCTCGGTGGCGCGCAGCGTACGGCGCGAGATCGCGACGACCTACGGACCGGAGTGGGGCGTGTACGTGGCGCTCCTGGCCGCGGTCCGCACGCGGGCGATCGAACGCTTCGGCGTCGGCGACGCCGGCCTGAAGCCGCTCTTCGACTCCATCGCTGAGTCCGACCTTCTCGATCGCATCCGCTCGGGCGACGATCCGTCGGCCGAAGAGGTGCTGGAGGCGCACGCGGCCGCGATGGAAGATGCAGCGGATATCGACGAGGAGGACTCGTGAGCGACTGGACCGGCAAGCATGTGGTCGTGACCGGCGGTTCGAGCGGCATCGGGCTCGCGACCGCCGAGTTGTTCGCGGCGAAGGGCGCCAACGTCACGCTCATCGCGCGCGATGTCGAGCGGCTCCTGGCGGCCCAGCAGGCGGTAGCGGCGCGACGGATGAGCACGCGGGCGAGCATCTCCGCGGTCTCCGGCGACGTCTCGACCCTCGCTTCGTGCGAGGCCATCGTCGGCAAAGCCACCGTTGCGGGCGCGCGCCCCATCGACGTGCTCGTGAACTGCGCCGGGATCATCATCCCCGGCTACTTCGAGAAGATGACGCCAGCGGACTTCGAGGCGTGCATGGACTCGTGGCGCGGCTGCGTCTACATGGCGCGCGCCGCGGCGCCGGCCATGATGAAGCGCGGCAGCGGCCACATCGTCAACGTCTCGAGCGTCGCGGGCTTCATGGGCATCTTCGGCTACACGGCCTACTCGTCAGCCAAGTACGCGGTGATGGGCTTCTCGGAGGCGCTCCGCAGCGAGATGTATCCGCACGGGGTGAAAGTGAGCGTCGTGTGCCCGCCGGACACCGACACGCCGGGCCTGGCGTTCGAGAAGTCCCTGCGCCCCGCCGAGACCGACAAGGTCGCCGGCAACATCGCCGCAGTCCCGCCCACCGCGATAGCGACGGCGATCGTGCGCGGGGTGGAGACGGGGAAGTACCTGATCGTCCCCGGAGCGCTCTCCCAGTTCTACCGGGTGCTGAAGGCGAACGCCCAGTGGCTGTTCTTCATGATCACCGACGGCGACGTCGCGGCGGCGCGCAAGGCACGCGGGCTGTAGCGGATCGGTCCCGCGCGCCCGTCCGGAGTGCGTTGCCGCCCCCGGAGCACGGGTGGTACCATTCACTCGTTCAGGCAGGCTCAATGTGAGATGCGTAATCACCGTGGACGACACCGCCCCCGCCGGGCATCGCTTGCCTGAACAACACGCATCGCTTCGGCGGGGGCGACCCTTTGTCCAAGCCCGGTCAAGCCGGGGACCGGCGTCACGAAGGAAGTCTCCAACCGCATGCATCTGACCCTTGTCGGTCTGTCGCACAAGACCGCGCCGATCGAGATCCGCGAGAAGCTCACCTTCCCGGCGCACGTTCAGCCGCAGGCGCTTTCGGCGCTCACGTTCGGCGCGGAGATCGCCGAGGCGGTCATCCTGTCGACCTGCAACCGCACCGAGGTCTATGCGGTCTCCGCCTCCGAGGCCGGCACCGACGCGGTCATCGACTTCCTGTGTGAGTTCCACGACCTCGATCGGCACGAGCTGGCGCGCTACCTCTACGTCGTCGAGGACCACGCGGTCGTCAAGCACCTGTTCCGCGTCGTCGCGTCGCTGGACTCGATGGTCGTCGGCGAGGCCCAGATCCTTCACCAGGTGAAGGAGGCCTACGACCTCTCCTGCGAAGCCGGCGCCGCGCAGCGCCTGTTCCACCGTCTGTTCCGTCAGTCGTTCGAGATGGGCAAGCGCGTACGCACCGAGACCGCCATCGGCGAGAACGCCGTGTCGATCAGCTACGCGGCGGTCGAGCTCGCCAAAAAGGTCTTCGACACGCTCGAGGGTCGCACGATCCTGGTCGTCGGTGCCGGCAAGATGAGCGAACTGACGGCCAAGCACCTCGTGAGCCAGGGCGTGCGTTCGGTGCTGGTGGCCAACCGCACCTACGAGCGTGCGGAGGAGCTCGCCCGCAAGTTCGAGGGCACCGCGATCCCCTACGAGCAGCTGTTCGAGCGCATGCGCGAGGTGGACATCGTGATCTCATCGACCTCCGCGCCGGGGTACGTCATCGACAAGGCGAAGGTGGCCGGTGTCATGAAGGGCCGTCGAGCGCCGCTGTTCTTCATCGACATCGCGCTTCCCCGCGACGTGGACCCGGCCGTCAACGACCTGCCCAACGCGTTCGTCTACGACATCGACGACCTCAACGGCGTCGTGCAGTCCAATCTCGAGGACCGGCTGCGTGAGGCGCGTCGCGCCGAGCTGATCATCGAGGAGGAGATCGCGTCGTTCGAGGCGTGGATCGAGTCGCTCGAGGTCATCCCGACGATCGCCGCGATCCGGGAGAGTGCCGAGCAGATCCGCCGCGAGGAGTACGAGCGTGCTCTCAAGCGCCTCGGCTCGCTCTCCGACAAGGACCTCGCCACCGTCGAGGCGCTCTCGCAGGCGATCGTGTCGAAGATGCTCCACGGCCCGACCGCGCGCCTGCGCGACGCCGCCGCGGAGAAGGACGGCTACGCCGCCGTCGAGTCCGCTCGCATGCTCTACGGCCTCGAGGCCGCGCACGAGAAGAGTGCACGCTCCCGCGGGCTGCGCGCGCTGCTCCGCAGGGGCGACACGACCGGCAAAGACGAACAAGGAGACACCGTTGGCTGCTGAGCGCACGCACCTCACGATCGGCACGCGGGGCAGCAAGCTCGCCCTGTGGCAGTCGAACCACATCGCCGCGCGCGTCGCGGAGCTGACGGACCTTCCCGTCGAGATCAAGATCATCAAGACCACCGGCGACAAGATCCTCGACGTCCCGCTGTCCAAGGTGGGCGGGAAGGGGCTGTTCACCAAGGAGATCGAGGTCGAGCTCGAGGCAGGCACGGTCGACCTGGCCGTCCACTCGATGAAGGACGTCCCCACCGAGTTGCCGGAGGGTCTGGTCATCGCGGCGATGCCGAAACGCGTCGACCCGCGCGACGCCATCGTCTCGGGTGCCGGCTACACGCTCGCGACCCTTCCCGTCGGCGGCCGCGTGGGCACCAGCTCGCTGCGCCGCGTGTCGCAGGTACGCGCGCTGCGCCCTGACGTCGAGATCGTGGACGTCCGCGGCAATCTGGACACCCGCATGCGCAAGGCCGAGAACCGCGAGGTCGACGCGGTGATCCTGGCCGCCGCCGGCATCACGCGCATGGGCTGGGCGGACCGCATCACGCACTACATCCCGACCGCGCAGATGGTGTCCGCTGTCGGGCAGGGCGCGATCGGCATCGAGATCCGCGAGGACGACGAGTTCATGCAGGACGTGTGCCTGCGCCTGTCCGATCCCGACACGATGACCTGCGTTCGCGCGGAGCGCGTCGTCATGAGCACGCTCGAGGGCGGCTGTCAGGTCCCGATCGGCGCGTACGCCCGGCTCGAGGATGGCATGATCGTGATGGACGCGGTCGTCGGATCGGTCGACGGGACGAGGATCCTTCGTGACCACATGGAGGGCGTCGCCGCGGACCCCGAGAGCCTCGGGCGCAAGATGGTCGATCGGCTGCTGGATCTGGGCGCGGCCGAGATCCTCGCCGAGATCCGCGACACCTCGGTCGTGGCCACGCCGGCCATCGACACCCGCCTCGAGACCTGAGCCCGGGCACGTGCGCGACACTCCCGGGCGAGAAGATGACCTCCAGCTGAGTGGCCGGTCCGTCGTGCTCACACGCTCGGCCGAGCAGTCCTCTTCGCTCGCCGCGCCGCTCGAGGCGCTCGGCGCCGAGGTGCTGTCGCTTCCCGTGATAGGCATCGCCGATCCCGTTGATTGGGCGGCGGCCGACGCCGCAATCGACCGGATCGCCGAGTACGACTGGATCGTGCTTACCTCGGTCAACGGGGTCGACCGGCTGGACGCGCGCATGCAGCTGCGCGGCCTGCGTCTCGCCGATCTCGGCGACTCGCGGATCGCCGTGGTAGGCAGCGCGACCGCCGAGCGCTTGCGCGAGTTCGGGCTGGAGCCCACCGTCGTCCCCGAGCGCTTCCACGCCGAGGGGCTCGTGGCGTCCCTGCAGGCGGCGGGCCTGTGCGCGGGTGCGCGCGTACTCGTGGCGCGCGCGGCTGAGGCGCGCGAGGTGCTGCCGGAGGAGCTGCGAGCGCTCGGGGCCTTCGTCGACGTCGTGCCGGTGTACCGGCTCGTCACCGTGGCGCCCGACGCGGAAGTGCTGGCCCGCGTGGCCGGCGGGGGAGTCGACGCGATCGTCTTCGCCAGC
>Ga0209540_10001671_pt1 | contig 16449 bp, 9 predicted proteins | sample BarGraIncu01121A_FD_184501 | JGI IMG/M metagenome (GOLD analysis project Ga0209540, IMG submission 184501) | Arctic peat soil microbial communities from Barrow, Alaska - Barrow Graham LP Incubations 011-21A (SPAdes) (version 2) | ecosystem: Environmental > Terrestrial > Soil > Wetlands > Peat... | reverse complement strand
CGTATCGACGACACCCGCCATCTCGAGCGGGATATTATTATTACCATTAATGACTTTGACGTTGGTGACTAAAACATCATCAATCGTTCCAAGACCGGTCACCGCGTGTTGATCGGACCAATTGGAATTCCACGCGATATTGAATTGGATCAGTTGTTTGTTCTCTCCGGCATCGCCGCCGCCCATGCTGGCGTCTTCCACCGTAATGTCTTTATAAAGGATATCTCGCACATTCGCGTCATTCGCGTTATGGATGCTCATCACCGGTTTATGGTAGTTATGGAGGACAGTAATATTCTCGAAGGTCACGCCTTCAAGCACTTCCCCGACGGTCTCATAACCGATTTCCATCGATTGGGCAAGATCGGTCCACAAAGTGCAATTATAGAAATGGATGTTTCGGGTGGTACCATGCTGCGTACGGTCACTCCACTTCGGGTAGTTCTTGACCACCAGAGAATCGTCCCAACTACGGACGAAAACATTGCTTACTTCAAAGTTTTGGCAGGACTGCAGCGTCACGCCGTCGCCGTTACTTCTCGAGGTGATGATATTGATGTTATCGATGACGCCGCCAGTATCAAAATAACAGTTCACGGTCCATCCGGCAGGATCTAGAATCGTGAAATCTCTGAAGGTCACGTTGGTGCAATAATCAAAATCAATGGGCACGAACGCGGTGTTTCCGGTGGCTTGTCCGGCGATACGGTCAAACGTCGAGCCGTCAATGATGCCACCGCCGATGATCTGGACGTTATTCGCGTTATAAGAGGTGAACCGGCCACGGACCACCGCTCCATAATCAAGGTAGACAATCTGGTTGCTACTCACGTTGACGATACTGAGATTGGCAAGTCGGGCGTCATTATTGGACGTATGGAGTCCAGGACCAAAGTAGATGACGTTGCTCGCGGTTTTGCTGACTTCATAGTCTTCCATCGAATTGACGAATAAGTGAATCGCTTTGATCCGTTCGCCGTTTGGCTCAATCACATATTTGCCGGTGCTGTTAATCTCAAACGAGAAGGAGTTATTCGGTAAATCAAAGATTGGGGTAATCCCGTAGGCTAACGGGCGGACTTTCGTGAAGGTGCTCGATAAGGTGTAATGGCACTTAACGGTTAAAGTCGCTTTGCCTTCGAGACGGATGACCGCGGCCGCGGTATCGACGCGGTTGATCGCATAACCATCCCACGATTGGGCGTTATTGGTTTTCACGTTATAAAGGTCAATTTTCTGCTCCCCGACGAAAAGTTCGGCGTCGGTATACTGGGTAACGCCTTCAGGGACGGAGTAGACATGGAGTCGGCTTTCTTTCATAACTACCTCGCTACTAGAAATTGATGAACTATCAGAAGACGAACTGCTCTCGCTTAACGACACGAGCGATTCGCTGGAAGAACTGGTGAGCGGCGTACAGCCGGAAACGAGAAGAAATAGCGATACAAGACCGAGTAGTTTTTGTTTCATGCTGTCCGCTCCTTTGGTAATTTGCATCATAACACTTTTTATTATTTCTTTCTACGCGGGCATCAAGTCAAATAATGTTTGCATAGCAAAGGAAAAGAACAGTACGAAAAAAAGCATTTTTATCCCCCATTTTTCAAATTGTCTTTGGAAAATAGCCCTCAGTTAACTACAATGAAAGTAGGAGCGTGATATTATGGAAATAAATGAAAAACGATACGACAAGATGAAATACCGCCGCTGCGGTACCTCAGGTTTAAAACTCCCGTTGATGTCGCTAGGGCTATGGTATAACTTTGGCGAAGTCAACGATTATGAGAACTGCAAAGCAATCATCATCGAAGCTTTCAATAACGGCATCACCCACTTCGACCTCGCCAACAACTACGGACCGCCTCCGGGCAGCGCCGAGAAAACCTTTGGCCGAGTGCTCAAAGAAGGATTAATGAAATACCGGAATGAACTGATTATTTCAACGAAAGCTGGTTTCTGGTGCTGGAATGGACCCTATGGCGACGGTGGCTCGCGCAAATACTTGATGGCGAGCATTGACCGTAGCTTGGAAAATCTTGGCTTACCTTATGTCGATATCTTCTACCATCACCGTTTCGACCCTGACACTGACCTACGTGAAACGATGTTGGCGTTACGGGATATCGTCTTATCCGGCAAAGCCCTCTATGTAGGTCTATCAAACTATGGTTCCGAAGACTTAAAACGAGCCCACGCCATCCTTGAAGAACTCCATGTTCCTTTCGTGATTACCCAACCCAGTTATTCGATGCTCAACCGCTGGACCGAATATGACCACTTATTGGATGTCGAATTTGATCAACTCCATCGCGGGACGATCACGTTCAGCGCCCTTGAACAAGGACTACTTTCCAACAAGTACATCGACGGGATTCCGGAAGACTCCAGAGCCAAGAATAAGTTCCTTCACTTCTTAACCACTGAAGACGTGACTGACGATGTCGTTTCTTCACTTAAAAAATTAGACGTCGTCGCTAAAGCCCGTCATCAGACGATTTCGCAAATGGCCCTCGCTTGGGTGCTCCGTGATCCCCGTGTCACCTCGACCTTAATCGGGGTCCGCACAATGGCGCAACTACATGAAAACCTGAAGGCCCTCGAACACCTTGAATTCTCGAAAGAAGAGCTCGACGAAATCGAATACGCGCTGAAATAAAGTAAACGAAAAAAGACGGCCGCTCAATCACGAGTAACCGTCTTTTATTTTGGAGTGTTTATTCGCCTTTCATGACAACGACTTCGGTACGTTTATTGATGACGTCGAGGGAGAGTTCCACGGAGGCCGCAATCGCGGCTTCAATATCGTCTCCAGTGACACCTAAAGGAATGCACGCTTGCTCCGGCTTGATGAAGAGTTCGCTGGTCATCACTTTAGTGAATTCCACCATCTTCAGGCCACCGTCGATATGACGTTTCTTCTGGTCTTTAACTACCGACTTCATTCCGATTTTGAAAAAAGCGGTCGGAATCGTCCAGATTTTCTTTTTCGGTGTCCCCATCGATTTATGGAAGAGGGTCAGCATCTGCTTCCATGTCATGTTGTACCAACCGATCGGATAACCATGGGCGCCTTTATTACGTTCAAGCGCACCGGCAATCGCTTGCCCCACTTGACGGACCGTCACCATCGTCGTGCCGCCTTTAGGCCACATCGTGAAGGGTTTCATTTTCTTCACCATCTCAACAAGGAAGACCCAGACTGGTTTTCTGCCTGGCTGCGTCCCAAAGATATACGGGAGTTCTAAGACGGCGACATCCATCTGGCCATCCTCCGCAAAGGAGAAAGCGAGTTTTTCTTGGGCGACGCGGCTTTTGACATAAGGGTGTTCTTCCGCCATATGGAGGTCCGGTCGAACTTGATCAAAATAAGCAAAGTAAGAACCTAGAACGACGACGTGTTTCACGCCGGATTCTTTGGCGATTTTAAGCATCCGTTCTAGCGGTTTTATATTGTATTTATCATAGAAATCATAGATTGGGGCGGGACCTTCGACACGTTCATCGACGCCCGCGGCAAAGATGAATCCTTCGCATCCCTGAAACTTTGCTCTCAGTTCATCGTCGGACATCGTTAAGTAGTTGCCTAAGGTCAGTTCCATTTCCGGTGGGAGGTTGGCACCCATCGGGATGGGAGGCAAAGCAATCGAAGTGACTTGGTGACCGCGTTTGATTAATTCTTTGGCGGCTTCCGAACCTAGTAATCCGGTGCCACCGACAATAAATACTTTCATGATAGTTGTTCCTCGATTTTCATAGACTCATTCTATTTTATCACGATAAATAGCGAACTATGGTTCCGCCGGACTCGTTTCTTTCATATTTTCGATGAAATAAAGAAAAAATTAGGTATAATAAAAGAAAGTTGTAAAAGTAAAACATTGATTGGAGACCTTATGGCCACACCTCGCGAATTTAAAAAGAAACTCTGGTTCCCTTATGTCTTTGCCGGCTTTGCCTTTTTGTATGCGATTACCCACGCACTCAATTGGATTTTCATTGGATACAGGTTCTCACCCTATATGTTCTTTAACTATCTACTTCCGGATATTGCCGCTTTAGTAGCGGGCGTCTGTTTGATTCTATTTGGGAGGAAAAAACCGAAAGACACGATTCTTCCTCTCAGTTTAATTTTTGGATTGCAAATCATCGATTATATTTATTTGATATTTAAATATGTCGGCCAAAATTTGACCGATTATGCTATTAATTCCGCTATTTCCGCTTCAATCTTCTCATTGATTTTGCTTTTCTATATTTTGATTGTCTTAGGAATTCTTCGTCGACGAACGTTACTCATCATCTTTGATATCCTGCTCCTGACCGTCGAACTGGTAAGCCTCATTATCGCGCTCATTCCGGTTTTTACCTATGTGGATTATTCTGGTATATTGATTGTGACGATCAATGTCCTCGCCGTCATCTTCTTTTTCTCGCAAACCATTCTTTTCTCGCTGCCCATCTGGTATGCCTTCTCGCTAAAAAAGATTGAGCCATTGGTCATCAAAATCGCCCTCTCGATGGAGGAGAAACTAGCAATGATCGATAGACTATATCTCATGTCTCTCAAAGGTGAAATCACCGAAGCGGAATATCTCGAAAAGAAGAAAGCGTTGCTCAAAGAAATCTAGCAAAAAGGCGCCGAAGCGCCTAGATGATTAATTTTGGATAAAACCGATGATTAGTTCGATGATGCAAAAATCGAAAATCGCGCCGAGTAACGTGGACCAGAGGCTATTTTTCCAGCGACTGTCACGTCCAAACGCATAGTTAATCGTCAAATAGAGACCAAAAGGCGGAATGAAGAAACAGAGCTTATCCCATTTATGATGGAGTTTTCGCTCGGCAAAATCCGGCCCAAACGAAGAACTCCGCATCCGCTCGGCATCATCCGAAAGATCCGGGGAGACTTCGACTGTCGATACCGGCGTGGTCGGAAAGACATAACCGCAATGGATGCAATTATCGGAGTGGTCAGGCAAAAGCTTACCGCATACTGGACATTTAATCAGCGCCATAAGGAAATCTCCGTTTCTAAGTAAATCTATTCTAGCAAGAATAATTGATAAATCAATTAGAGACCCACTCTGAATAAAAGTTTTTTCTGCTTTAAAATCCGTTTCGTTTAGACTAAAATGTAACAGAATACCGAGGCACCCCATGAACTTTCTAAAACGTTATATCGGAAATAAATCCTTCTACCGCGAAATGCTGGTGGTGGCTTTGCCGATTGCATTTCAGCAATTAATCTCTGCCGGGGTCAATCTACTCGACTCCGCGGAAATCGGGCGTTGGGGCAACATCACCTTAGGATCTGGGGGCAGCGAGATCACCTCCGCTTCCATCATGATTGCCAATCGTTACTTTTCCACTTTTGACAACATCATGATCATGCTTGCCATTTCCTGCACGATCTTCATCGCTCAATATTTTGGGGCCAAACGTCCCGATAAGATGAAACAGGTTTTCGGCCTGGCCTTAAAGCTCACCGTTTTCTTCGGATTCTTTGCCGCGATCTTTGGCTTTATCTTCCGTAAGGAAATCATCTATTTCTTCGCCACCGGTCTAGGGGCCGGATCCCAGATGCTCTACTATGGCGAACAGTACCTATCCATCATCTCTTTGACGTTCATCCCCTACTCCATCAGCGTCGCCCTTTCGTTCTGTTTGCGGGCCACGCGAAAAACGAAAATACCTTTAATAGCCAGCGGAACTGCCGCTGTCACGAATCTCATTTTGAACTATATCTTTATCTATACGCTAAACCAGGGTGTTTTTGGGGCCGCTATCGCCACGATGATTGCCCGCCTCGTCGAACTCGGCATCCTTGCTTATTATTTCTTCTGGCATAAACCCATCTTTTATGGCACCTTCAAAGAAACCATGAAATCGAGCCTTAAATTTCAATGGGGGGTCCTAGCCAAAGGCCTTCCGATGGTGCTTGCTCAAGTCTTGACTGAGATTATGGCTATCTTCATGTTCTTCGCTTATGCCCGAATCGACAGCGGAAACGCCTCAAATATCGCCGCGGTCAACCTCTCCTCGCGGGTCGTTGATCTGGTGGTCGCTTTCGTTGGTGGCATGGGAACGGCAGCCGCCATCATGGTTGGAACGCGGCTTGGCGCCGGAAAAATCGAGGAAGCGAAGCAAAACGCACGTTGGCAAATCGGCTACATCCTTTTCATCAGTGTCATTACCGTCGGCATCATGATTTCGCTGATTCCCGCGGTCGAATTCGTCTACGACTTCCAAAGCGAAGCGGCCGCTTTACTGGCCATCGTCATGGTGATTCACGCCGTCTCTTTACCGTTTATGTTCTATTCGAGCAATGTCATCTTTATCACGCGGGCGGGCGGCTACACCAAAGCCCCAATGATCATTACGAATATCCCCTACTTGTTCATTAAAATCCCGCTGGTGGCGTTATTTGTCTTTATTTCCCCAAGTTTATTCTCCACGTCCACGTTCTTTCATCAGTCACTATCGATTTTCGGTTTGCCCGCGAACCTCGTCATCTTTATCTTTGTGATAGACCGCTTGATTGAAATCGTTCGGGCCATCCTGGCCTTTATCGTGCTTCATAAAGCGCCTTGGCAAACCGACCTCACCACCAGCATCAAAGAAACCGAAATCATTCCGGTTGAATAAAAAAGGCTCACAAAAAATGAGTATGAAAAAAGGCACAGCCATTGGATGGACTGTGCCTTTCTTGGTTCATTGACTATTGTTGCCGATCGGCTTTTTTCTTGTTAAAGAAGAAGTACGCGCCCATGGCGGTTATGCCTAATAAACTAATCAAAATGATCGTCAATTGCTGATGATCATTCACTAAGGTTTCCGGCGTCGAGGGCACAGCACCCATTCCGGAATACCGGGTGACAAGGATTGACCAAAGAGACGAAGCGGAAATCGATCCGTGGTTAGTCATCGTGATGCTCGTTAAGCCAGTGTTCCCACCATTGCCAGCAAGATAGTTATAAACAGGAAGTAAGTTGGTGTAAGACAAGGCTGTGCAGGAATTGGCGTTATTCAGCATGTTGGCGAAGACTCCCGTTTGTTCCGCTAGAGTCAAATTTTGGCCGATGACCGAGAAGTTTCCAAGATCGAAATATCCAGGCTGTGGCGCGCCATTCGTGTAACTTACCTTAATTTTTCCAATGACCATGTACGGGAAATAGAACGTGTAATAAGTGTAACTGTTGGTAAGTGTCGTCGCGGTTGAACCTGAGGTTGGGGTTCCATAGTTAATGGAATAGGATGTCGGAGCGATTCCAGCCACGCTGACGGTCAAAGAACCAGCGACGCCAGTATCGGCATCAACCGTCATCCGAGAAATGCCATTAAGCGTATTTTCAGGGTTTGTGATGGCTGGAAAATTCTTGCCCTCGAAACTCACGGATTTTGGGCCATTCGTAGTTGCTGATGTCCCAAAACGCAAGAAGAGCAAATCGCCATTCTCATTCGTATTCGCGCCGAAAGCCCCGTTGGGCCCCGAGGCGTTATCCGCCATCGTGTTAAGAACCCAAGTGGTTGACGCCGTCCATCCGGCAGCGTAGTTCGTCAAAGTGCCATCACGGCTTGTGACCGCTCCATTGACAAAGGAAGTTGTTGCTCCCCATTCCGTTCCATCGGTAAACGAGTGGTTGAAGAACGTATAAGTCGTGAGTGAGAAGGTAATATCATAAGTCGCCGTGACATTCGCTCCATTAACGTAATAACTGACGGTAATCGTATGCGTTCCCGCGGTGAGAAAGACAGTCCCGGCCGCGAGGCTGACGGTATACTTTCCGTCGGTTTGGCTGCTGGCAAAACTCGGGTGGGTGGCATTACCAGCGCTCCAGTTGCCAGTCACGACAAGCGTGTCAAAAGAGAAAGCATCGCCAGTAAGAAAAGCTATTTTTTGCCCAGTTAGGACAATTCCAGTCGCCTCTCTGGCGTTAACGGTCACGGCTAGGCTAGAAGTGAGAGCATTCGTGTCAGTCGCGATATTGTTCGTGCTGGCGGTAAGCATTGTGCCCGAGGCGAGAGTGGTCGTGTATTCCGCCGCGCCAAATGGCTGTTGGTTTGCACGCGGAGTCGTTTCGGAATTATATAAAGGATAAACGCTTAAAGATGGTTGGTATATGTCATATTTATAAAGTGGGCTAGAAGTATAATTGACCGCATCAGTCATATAAATCCCAGTTTCTGTCAGCGTCTCTGGATCGACCACAATAGTCATTGAGTTCGCTTTGGGCAAAAGACCGCTGGGATCAATCGTCGGATCATAATACTTATAATAGAGCGTATACGTGCCCGCAGGAACCGGAATGACAGTTCCATTCACCAAGGGATTCGAAAAGTCTGAATTTAGCGAGAGCGTAACGGTAGCGGCATCAGCATAAACAGTGGCCGTTGAGCCTGCAGGACGATAAGAATAGTTTGCGGTAAAGTAAAGCTCGTGAAAGTTCATTGTCTCGCCTACGACTAAATTTCCTACGTGGTTATACAGCGGATTGTTGATTGAATCAAGCGTAGTACGGAGATTCGCGGTAATCGTAATATATATATTTTTCAAAACTTGCCTAGTGCTCGTGCTGCCTAAAATCAGAGCAAAACGTGCCTTCGATTGACCTTGAAGCACCGTATTCCCGGTATCAGTAAAACTCAAACTACCTGCCGAAGAAGCAACAACAGATTGCTTTCCGGGGGTCAATAAGCTCCAAGCTTCGCTGCTCCCTGCAAGTGATTTCGCGATAAAACCAGTAAATGTACTGCCACTTCCGCCCGTTAACCAACCAATAGTGACAGTCACGTCTTTATAATTGGTTAAGTCGATATCCGTGTTCATACGAAAACCATAAAGCTTACTATTGCTCGTTAAATTAGTGTTCGTTGCCAACGACTTAAGATTTGGCGATCCATAAACAAATTGTCCGGCGCTTGTACCAGTCAGGACTGCGCTGCTCGTATCGCCAAGCCAAACCGTATTCACAGAACCAGATCGGGAATTGCTTCCAATACTGTATGTGAATTTATTCGTCGGGGCGTTCGAATCAGTCAAAACCCAGTTGGATTTGACAGAAACACTTGCTGCCAAACTAGAATTAGTTTGTGAGTAGTAATCGTAGATATTCGTTCCAGTCGCTTTTGTATTGAGAACTCTCTGGCCAGTAATGGCAACACCAATCGCAACCGATATGGCAAGGCCAACGGCAAGCAGCGAAACTTTATTCACGATAGTGTTCATAGTCGTTTCTCCTTTTGGGTTCAAACAATAATGAGATGATTGTTTTGAACGCTTTATCGAGATGTCTTTATTAAACTAAAAAAAAGAATTTTTCCGCTTCTTCTTTGCGGCGTTCAAACATTACGCTTAATTGGATGATATAGCAAAGAAAACGATTATTACTATGGTATATACAGTTATTTTCATATAAGCGTGATGCTTTTTCGAAATCGACTTTGTGCTTCAGAAGGCAAAATTGGGGCTCATTCTCATCAGTGTCATAAAAAAGAGAACATACCATTTTTGTTCGATTATTACTGATAAAAACACAAATTTTGCATCGCTAAAAATGACGAACGCTATTTAGTTGCGTCTTCATTACATTTAAAAATTATCGATTTTCGGAATAATTATAGGATTAAAGCAAATTCTCGGCTTGCTTTTTTGGAGCGGTTTTATTCACTTTTGCCGCTTTACGGAACACTCCGATTCCTTTAAATAAACGACCACGAATAATCAGGATGATTCCTTGAAGGCTTTGGTGACTAATTTGACCATTGGAGAATGATATCAGTTGCCGAAGGGGTCCTACAACCGCTGCTTCTTGAACCAATTTAACCATATAAGAAGGGGCGGTTTTTGGTAAATAACCCGTCACTTTCTTTTTCATGAATGAATAAAAGATCGCGCCATTCAAACTCACTCTGCGGGCATCAAGCAAAGTAGCGTTTTCATCGAGGGTTTTCCTGGTGTAGCGTTTGTTTTCGCTCATCGGATGGCCAAGAAGATGAATGAATTGTTTTTGATGAAAGTCCTTTGTTTTGGAAAGTGAGTAGTAATTGGGAGTGGCTTTAGAATAATCGGGAGAGTTTTTCGTGTTGCCTTCGACATAAATCGTTTCTTTCAAGCGAATGTCGCGGGATGACGCGCCGATTAAGATATCATAATGCCCTGATTCAACACTCCAATCGTGGGCAACGGTGTTATAAAAGGACCATGAACGGGAATTCAGATCGAGGGATACGCTTACTATCTCGCCAGAGTGAATATATACTTTGAAAAACCTTTTTAAAGCTTTATCTTCTCGAAAAATAGTTGAATCGACATCACGAACATAAACTTGAGCAATCTCGAAACCATCGACTGCGCCGTCGTTTTTAATGTTAAATGTGATCGTCAATTTTCCGTCTTTGACATGACTGGTGCTGACTTTCAGGTTGGAGTATTCAAAATGTGTATAGGATAATCCATATCCAAAGGGAAACAAGACTTCCTTTTTTGCTTTGTCAAAGTAACGATAACCGACATAGATGCTTTCGCGATATTCAACCGTCTTTGGTCCACCACGGAAATATTTATAGGCGGGGTTATCTCCAAGTGAAAGCGGGAATGTCTCAGCTAATTTCCCGCTCGGGTTGACTTTTCCAAAAATGAGGTCGAATGCCGCTTCTCCCGACGCTTCGCCGCCTAAATAGAGGTTAAGAATCGAATCGACTTGGGGAAGCCAAGGCATGAGAACGGGTGACCCGATTGATAAAATGACGATGATGTTTTTGTTTACCGCCATAAGTTTTGTGATCAAATCATTGTGACTACGCGGTAAATCAAGATTGGAACGGTCGAAACCTTCGGATTCATATTCCTCGGTTAGACCGATAAAAACGAGGACGACGTCTTTGTTTTTCGCAACCCGGGCCGCTTCTTCGAATTCATGTTCGGCAAGTGAATTTCCATCGCTGTAACCTTCAGCGTAGTCATATTTTATGTTTTCCCGATCCAAAACTTCGGTGAAATTGACAAGATGGCGTGGATTAACCAAACTCGAGCCATTTCCTTCAAAACGCATTCTTTTTGCTAAACGCCCAACGACTGCAATCGTTTGCCCTTTTTGGATAGGAAGAAGATGGTGATCGTTTTTGAGCAAGACGCTTCCGGCCACAGCGGCTTCGCGAGCCAATGAATGATGAGTTTCATAATCGCAAACTGACGGCACGCGATTCGCCGTATTTTCCGATACCTTATCAATATAATTTAGGGTTCTTTCGATGACTTTATTGAGTTCGCTTTCGGCAAGTTGGCCATCTGTGACAGCCGAAAAAACCTCGCGGTCATAGATTCCTTCAGAACTGGGCATTTCGATCTCGAGGCCAGCTCTTACTCCCGCCACCCGATTGTTGACCGCTCCCCAATCGGAAATGACAATTCCTTTAAAGCCCCATTCATCCCGAAGAATATTGGTCAAAAGATATTTATTATCGCTGGAAAATTCGCCGTTAATGCGATTATAGCTGCACATGATGGTGTAGGGTTGGGCTTCTTTCACAGCCATTTCGAACGCTGAGAGATAAATCTCGCGTAATGCCCGTTCATCAATCTCGCTTGAAATCATCATGCGCCGATATTCTTGGTTGTTGACGGCGAAATGTTTCAAAGAGGTTCCTATTCCCAAAGATTGAACGCCACTAACAAATGAAGTCGCAAGGCAGCCGGCCAGAAATGGATCTTCGCTGTAATATTCAAAATTACGGCCGCAAAGCGGGCTTCTTTTAATATTTATGCCTGGGCCAAGAACTGTTTGTACCCCTTGGTCAATCGCCTCTTCGGCAATGGCCTTGCCAACACGCTTCAACAACTCTATATCCCAGGTGCTGCCAAGTGTGACAGAAAGAGGAAAACAGGTCGCCGGAACGCTCTCGCTGAGCACTTCCTTTTTGTCTGCTTTGATTTCTTTTCGTAACCCACATGGACCATCCGCACAATTCGTCGAAGGAATCCCAAGACGTTCAACAGGAGTCGTGTCCCAACTTGTAATTCCAGATAATAGCGAACATTTTTCTTCAAGCGTTAACTCTTCAATTATTTTTTTAATGTCCATATGATGTTCCTCTATCGATGCTTTGTCACCGATATTATAGCGTAAACTTTGGTCTTCGGAATTGTTTATCGACATAGTTCAATAACCGTTTGGTTTTCTGTTGTCAAAGAATCTGGAAACGCTTACAATTATTTTTGTATATTCTTCCACTCAAAAGGAAGAGAGAGGGCTAGATAATAATATGGAAGAGAAGAAACGTCATCTATTATTTAATTTTAACGACACTTTCTCAGGAGACAAAATCCCTAAATGGACAAAGTGGGTATATCCAGGTGTTGGGATTGGACGTGATGCCTCCTTTACATTGGTCAATATGTTCTTTATGGCTTACATTCAATATACTGCCGATTTAGGCAATAATTACGGACTAAAAATGGGGGTCATCGCCATCATCATGTTCTTCTGTCTCCTTTGGGATGGAATTGATGATCCGATGATAGGTAGTTTAATTGAAAACACACACTGGAAATGGGGTAAATATAAACCCTGGATTTTCATTGGCGCTCTCACCAATTCCATTGTTTTAGCTCTCATGTTTACGCTTCGCCCGAGCGGTTGGTGGTTTGTCGGTTTATTTGGAGTTTTCTATCTCATTTGGGAAATCACTTTTACCTTTAATGATATTGCTTACTGGGCAATGCTCCCTAGTCTCACTAGCGAAGAAAAAGAACGAACTCAACTAACCACATTAGTAAGTGTCTTTGCAAGCGTCGGTGCCTTTGCCGCCGGCGGTTTAGTTCCAATGTTGGTCACTGGAAACGCAGTTAAGAATTATAGTCAAGTTGCCATCTTTATTGCGGTCATTTTCTTCTTATCACAAATGATTCTTGTATTTACGTGCAAAGAACATGAGCGCAATACGGTTGCGGAGGCTAAGCAGGAGCACGCAGGAATTTTAGAAATGTTCCGCGTGATGATGAAAAATCACCAGGTTTTCTGGATGTCGATGATTATTTTGATATATTCTCTTGGCAGTGCCCTCTTAAATGCTTTTGGCTTAAACTATTTCTATTTCTCATTTGGCTATACCAATGGCGGCAGTTTGATGTTTACCTTTACCGTCGTTTACGCCATTGGAACGATTCTGTCACAGGCAATTTATCCATTATTTAATAAGTTTCTAAAAAGAAATCAACTCATCACATTAAGTTTTATATCGATTTGCATCGGTTACCTCTTATTTTTCTTAGTTGGAAAAGTCGGTTTATCGACGATCATTCCTGTGAATATCTGGATTCTTTGCGCAATCGGCGTATTTATCTTCGTTGGCCAGGGAGTTTTCTATCTTACCCTGCTCCTCATGATGACAAACACGATTGAGTATAACGAATGGAAAAACGGGCCACGTATGGAAAGCGTTATTTACGCTTTGCGCCCTTTGGTCGTTAAAGTAAGCAGTGCCGTTCAACAAGGTATCGTTTATCTCTTCTTGTTAGCAAGCGGAATTTATGCCGTAAGTTCACGTATTTCACAATTAGAAATCGCCAAAGGTCTAGACCCTACAATTGATGTTAAGATCCAAGCAGATGCTTGGATTCTCGAATTCCAAAATTCGGGTTCTTATGGGATGACAGTACTTAAAATCGGTATGTGCATCGTTCCGCTAGCGCTATTCGGACTCGCACTATTTTTCATCAAAAAATACTACAACATCGATGAGAAAAAATATGAGTTAATGCGTGAAGATATTAAAGCCGGTCGCACCGGTACCAACAACCCACATTTCGATTCCAAAGGAAAAGAAATCGTCGGTTAATCGCTTCGGCAAGTTAGCCTCTTTTCCAAAAGAAAAGGGGCTTTTTATTTGCCCCTTAGCCTTACATAATTTTGATTTCAATTTCTTCAGTTCCATAGTTTTCAGAAACCACTCTTAATCGCGAGATTCCTTTAAAACCATGGGCGTTTCGCATGTAAATTCCGGATGACCCACCAATTAAAGCAACTGAGGAAGGGCCGAGAATTTGTAGACCCGGGCTGACTTCAAGTTTGACAATCTCCGGTGTATACTGCGCGGCTTGATCGAACTCATCCGAAAGGCGGACGACCACCCGTGTTGCATCGTAAGTGTCTCTATCGGTGAGTACTGTTTTATCTGGAAGAACTTCAAGGTGGAATTTCAAAGATGGTCCGATATTTTTCTCGGCAATTATCTTTCCATCCTTAATTCCTTTGAAAGTATAAACAACCTGCCTTTGTCCCCAGTTTGAAACATAGACATTCCACAAACGGACAAGGTCATCGTACTTCAAATGATATTTGACCATCTGAAGACCCACTGAGGCGAGTGTCTTTAACGGAAGATGAGCGAATCCGACAATGCTGGCTTGTCTTAGTCCCTCTTTAATGACGGCGGCATCTTTTGGTTTAAATTTTCCGCTTTTTGCGACTGCGTCACCGATATAGTCGTCAACAATAATGGGTGAATGCGGCAAATGCGGAAATCGTTTTTTGTCAGGGTAGAATTTATTGATAAAACGGCCATTTTTAAAGAGTTCGACATAATCACAGTTTGTCAGTACGACCGTTCGGCCGAGCATCGCTTCCGGGAATTCGCCAATACTCATACGTGTTAAGACAGAGAAGAAAGGAAATGCATCCTGCTGCGAAGCATAAGCGCCCGCGGCGTATTTTGGTATTCGGAACATATCGGTGACGCCATGGTAACAGACATGGTCCCCGGATCCAAAATCTTTATGCGTATTGTAATCGGCAAGAACCCACCCAATACCTCCGCTAACTTCTGGATAAGTGAAAACCGATTCGAGAACATTGAGGTGTCTAAATGTTTGCTCAACACGCATTGCTTCATTATCAGTAGATTTCGTTGGATACATGTGCCCATTGAATTCCGTGATCAGATAGGCAGAGCCTTTTGGATGGACTTTGCTGGGCTTTTCGAGGCCTTCATTAGGTCCGTCATGGTGAAAGTCATTATAGGTATATACGTCCTCAAGTAGTTCACTATGTTTGAAATTACGAACTCCGCCGGTAGGCCTACTTGGATCATATTCATGGAACATTTTATTCGTTAAGGTATACAATTCGTGATCATCTGGACTTTCATTAACGCGTACGCCCTCACAGATTACGCTTGGGTGGTTCAAATCTCTTTTCATCATCTTTTCGACAAACATTAAATAATTAGTTCGCCATGTTTCGGTTTTTCCGATAAATTGCCAACCAGGAGCTTCATCAAAAACGAGAAGTCCAATTTCATCACAATGAGACAAAAAATATTCTGACGGTGGATAGTGAGAACTTCTAACAATATTGACACCCATCTCAAACTTCAATATTTCAGCATCTTTTTCTTGAAGACTTTGGGGTGCTGCATAACCAATATAGGGGAACGCTTGGTGGCGGTTTAAACCGACCAGTTTTATGAGCTGATCATTGAGGTAGAATCCATCGGATTTAAACCTAACAGTCCGAAACCCAAATCGAGTGGTTTTTTCGTCAGGGCCATAGCGGCTCATAAGTTCGGCTTTTAGAGTATATAAATTTGGATAAAAGTTGTCCCACAGTTTGGCTTGTTTTACATCAAATGAATTTGTTGAAAACTCCGCAATTACGCTTTCTTTTTCAAACAACTGGTATTTGATATCCGTGTGAATTCCTTCCGGATTATGTAACTTAGGCCGTATCTCCAAATGTCCTTTGTTATCCGCAATCACTTCTAATGTTCCAATGTATACTTTGTTACGAATTTCGAGGTACACTTCACGGTATATTCCCCCATAGGTAATATAGTCCATATTGTCACCAAAAGGAGGAATTTCTGGGTCTTCGTTTGAATCGACGATTACGACCAAACGGTTGCGTTTAAAAACGATCTTTTCTATGATATCAATTTCAAAAGGAAGATAAGTGGAAACGAACTGTCCGAGGTAGTGACCGTTAAGGTATATTTTTGCCTTGGCCATGATGCCTTCAAAATGAAGGACGACACTTTTGCCCTCAGGATCTTTTTCCAAATCAAAAATCAATTCGTAGGAACTGACAAATTGCGAGCTCGTTTCGTCGAAATAGTTAAACGGTAACTGGAGATTAGTATGAGGAATATCAATCTTAATTGCATCTTTTGGAAAAGATTCAAGATATTTTTCTTGAAACTTTGGGATATAACTCCAACCAAAATTCATTAATTGTTTCATGATGATATTCCTCGTTTATCTAAAATTTATTTTAGCATGCGTAACAATTAAGTTATAATTATTTCGATAAACCGAGGTACATATATGATTATTGTTAAAGACAAAGTCTTTCAACTCGATACAGAGCATACAACTTACCTTCTGCGTGTTGACGAAACGAATCATGTCCGGACTGAATATTTCGGAAAGAAAATCAAAGCCGCCGAAAATTATGA
>Ga0209540_10001670_pt1 | contig 16451 bp, 12 predicted proteins | sample BarGraIncu01121A_FD_184501 | JGI IMG/M metagenome (GOLD analysis project Ga0209540, IMG submission 184501) | Arctic peat soil microbial communities from Barrow, Alaska - Barrow Graham LP Incubations 011-21A (SPAdes) (version 2) | ecosystem: Environmental > Terrestrial > Soil > Wetlands > Peat... | reverse complement strand
ATTTGTCGGTTCCTACAAGCCCCTTCATTACTATATCTGCTTCACCTGATTTCACAAGCTTTACTGCTTCCTCCGATGCTGAAGTCTCGTTATCGGAATCAATAATGCGAAACAGTCCGGAACCAAAGCCTGAGTAAGTGCAAATCTCTTTTATCTTAGATTTATTTCCAATAAGGATGGCTTCAGCAAAACCATCATTAAATGCTTTAAAAACAGCGCCGATGGTATTAAAGTCCTGCGCCCAGGCAACAGCAATACGATTCCGCTTTCGGAGCGCGAGCACATTCTCAACCATCTGATCGAGGGTCCTGATCATAAAGTAATTATTTGCAGGCGGCTGCAGACAACAATATGCTGTCGTATTTAGCCTGCTCGGAATCGGATCTGGAGGTCAGAACAATTGGAACGCGGGCACCAAGGATCACTGAAGCTACTTTTGCCTTGGCAAAGAAAACCAGGGACTTATAGAGCACGTTACCAACTTCAATATCAGGCATGAGAAGAAGGTCCGTATCGCCTGCAACTTCGCTCCTGATTCCCTTAAGCTGTGCGCTTTCCAGGCTTACCGCATTATCGAATGCAAGTGGTCCGTCGATAATACAATTCCTTATCTGGTCGCGCTGATTCATTTTTGAAAGCAATGCTGCATGAAGAGTTGCTTCCATGTTTTCATTCACCATTTCCACAGCACCGAGAACTGCAACCTTGGGCATCTTATAGCCAAGCCTGATAAGACATGATACTGAATTGTTTATGATGGCAATCTTGTCTTGAAGATTAGGTGCTATGTTCATCGCCACATCAGTAACAGCGATTACTTTCGGATAGGTGTCTACCTCAAAAAGTGCGAAGTGGGAAAGCAGATTCCCGGTTCTCAGTCCCCATTCCTTATTCAAAACACATTTCAGTAGTGTCGATGTACCAACTTTTCCCTTCATCAGGATATCGGCCTCTTTTTTGCTGACCATTTTAACGGACATTTCAACTGCCTTATCCATATCGGGTTCATGAATTATCCTCACCCCTGAGATATCATAGTTATTCTCTTCACAGATATTCTGAATTCCCTCCTTATCGCCGATAAGAATTGGTTCAATGATATTGTCTTTCCATGCTTTTATAACAGCTCCCAGGGAATGCTGATCCTGAGCAGCAGCAAGTACCAGCTTCCTTGCAGGGCCCCCGGCGATAATATTTTTCAGGTCAGAAAGGCTCTTTAGTACCATTAGATAAGGTTTTAGTTGAAATTATACGGTTCTCTGTTCTACTATAGTACGCGTGTCTGATGCAATTACTAATTCTTCATCGGTAGTGACAGCCATAATTGTCACTTTTGATTCGGGTTTCGAAATAACAAGGTCTTTTCCCCTGGCCCCGTCGTTAACTTCAGAATCAAAGATAATTCCAAGGTTTTCCATGTCAGAGCAGATCATCTTTCTCATATTGAAATCATTTTCGCCTATCCCGCCTGTAAAAACGAGCAGGTCGGCACCGTTCAGAGCAGCCATATAATAACCGATGAACTTCTTTGCCTTGTAAGCATACATCTTCAGTGCAAGCTGTGCTTTTTTGTTCCCGGCATTAGCAGCAGTCTCAAGATCGCGCATATCGGAAGATATCTGGGATATCCCGAATACGCCGCTTTTCTTATTTATCATATTGTTGACACCGGTGACGTTAAGATGTTCCTTGTCTGCAATATAAACAAGTACTCCTGGGTCAATCTCCCCGGTCCTGGTTCCCATAATCAGTCCATCCACGGGCGTAAATCCCATCGAGGTATCGATTGACTTTCCATTCAGTATTGCAGTTACTGAAGCTCCATTTCCGAGGTGACAGGTAATTATTTTCAGGTTTTTCACATCCTTCCCAAGAAGCCCCGCAGCTTTTGAAGCAACAAACTTATGGCTTGTTCCATGGTATCCGTATTTTCTGATCTTGTACTTTTCGTAATACTCGTAGGGAATAGCGTACATATATGCATAATCAGGCATTGTCTGGTGGAATGATGTATCGAATACAGCCACCTGCGGAACACCTGGGATCAGTTTTTCGACTGAAAGTATCCCTTTGAGGTTTGCCGGGTTATGCAGAGGCGCAAGTTCTATGCATGTCTCGATATCTTTCTTGACATCATTATCAATAAGGACACTCTCCTTGTAATTCTCGCCTCCGTTCACTACCCGGTGACCGACTGCCTTGATTTCATTTACATTCTTTATTACACCATGCTTCGGATCGCACAGGACTTCCATTACCATATTTATGCCTGTTGTATGGTCAGGTATATCGGTTATTACCTTGTATGGTTCACCCCCGGTAGGTTTATGGGTAAGAATACTCTCATTCAATCCAATCCTTTCAAGCAGTCCCTTTGCAAGCATGTTGCATCCGTCCGACATGTCGAACAGCTGGTATTTGATAGAAGAGCTGCCGCAGTTTAATACTAAAATTATCATAGTAAAAATAGGTTATCAGGGAGGTTAATTATTTCACACCAGCGGCCTGGTTTGCAGCAATGGCAATCATGCTTACAATATCGTTTACCGAGCATCCTCTCGAAAGGTCGTTAATTGGAGCAGCCATGCCCTGCAATATCGGACCGATAGCTTCCGCGTGGGCCAGTCTCTGAACAAGCTTGTAGGCAATATTCCCGCAATTAAGATCAGGAAAGATCAGAACATTCGCCTTTCCTGCGATCTTACTTCCAGGGGCTTTTTTCTGGCCTATCGATTCAACAAGGGCAGCATCACCCTGAAGCTCACCTTCAATCATGATGTCAGGCGCCATCTGCTGTGCTATTTTTGTAGCGCTGATAACCTTATCGACCAGTTCATGCTTTGCGCTTCCCTTTGTGGAAAAGCTGAGAAGAGCCACGCGAGGTTCCATCCCTGCAATTACCTTTGCAGTATGGGCGGTAGCAATTGCGATCTCTGCCAGCTCCTTATCGGTAGGATTCGGAGTAACAGCACTGTCAGCAAAAATCAGAACACCATTGTCTCCAAAGCTTTTGTCCTGGAGTATCATGATAAATGCACCTGAAACTATAGAGATCCCAGGTGCTGTTTTAATATAATGGAAAGCTGGTCTCAATACATCGCCTGTGGCATGATCGGCTCCGGAGACCTCGCCATCGGCATCTCCGCTCTTGATCATCAGAACACCCAGATAGAGAGGGTCTTCAATAAGCCTTGCAGCCTCTTCATATGTCATTCCCTTGCTTTTGCGCAGTTCTACCATGAGATTGATGTACTGCTCCTTTTTTGCATGCGATTTTGGATTCACTATCGTGGCCTTGCTTAAGTTCTTAAGGCCCAGCTTATCGCCGTGGCTCTTTATCTCATCAGGGTCTCCTATAAGTATAATCCTGGCAAGCCCATCGGCTATTGCAGCATCGGCCGCCCTGATATTTCTTTCCTCAATATCCTTCGGGAAGCACAATCCTTTTATTATGTTTCCGTGCATTTTGCTTAATGGTATCCAATAATTCCATTGTATATCAGTGTTTTAATTAGTTCGAAATTTTTTTCTAAATGTACGAAAAAAAGTCCTATTTTACAATTATGCAAAGCATGATTATTGTCAGATTTTTTATTTTTTGCAAGATTTAATATTCTGCCTCTAATTAATGGATAAACATGAATTATAGTATTTTCATATTTGACCCCCTTTCCCGTTTCCCCCACGGGGGAAAAGCTCAATTTGTACTCCTTCCCCCTTGGGGGAAGGCTGGGATGGGGGTAATTTGACCTGCTTCCTTATGGACTTTGTTTTTTTTCTAAATTAGCAGCTCCAAACAGTTTTATGGAAAGCGATACCAGATACTCACTGCTCGATACTCTTAAGAATGGTCTTGAAGGCGATCTTAAATATGACCCTATAACACTGACAATTTATTCGACCGATGCATCAGTTTATAAGGAGAAACCGCTGGCAGTGGCCTGGCCCAGGAATCTGTCAGATCTTAGAAAAATAGTCTCCTTTGCAAACAGGGAAAAAACAAGCATTACACTTCGTGCGGCTGGTACTTCACTAGCAGGGCAAGTGGTCTCCCCCGGAATTATAGTTGATATCTCGAAATACATGAGGAGAATTATCGAGGTCAACAGTGAGGAGATGTGGGTCAGGGTTGAGCCGGGAGTTGTCCTCGATGAACTGAATATTGAACTTAAAAAACAGGGATTATTCTTCGGCCCTGAAACCTCAACCTCAAACAGGTGCAACATGGGTGGAATGGTCGGAAACAATTCGTGCGGCTCACATTCTCTGATTTACGGATCGACAAGAGATCATCTTTTAGGACTTAAAACCTTGCTGAGCGATGGCAGCGAAGCTGAATTCGGGCCATTGGATAAAGCAACCTTTGAGGAAAAATGCACCTTGCAAAACCTCGAAGGAGACGTATACCGCAATATCCGGGAATTACTGAATAACGATACCAACAGGGACAATATAATAAACGGCTTTCCTGATCCTTCAATACCCAGAAGGAATACCGGTTATGCACTCGACCTGCTGCTTAAAAATGAAGTTTTCGACGAAAAATCGGACCAGCAATTTAATTTCTGCAAGCTCCTCGCAGGATCGGAAGGTACCCTTGCTGTAATTACGGAAATAAAACTGAACCTTGTCAAATTGCCTCCTCCTGAGAAGGCTCTGGTATGCATACATTTAGAAAAGCGCAATGATGCATTTTCTGCAAACCTTATTGCACTGAAATACAATCCTGGTGCAGTAGAGATGATGGATAACAAAATCCTTGAGCTTACCGAAAGTAGCCTGAGCCAGCGTAAAAACAGGTTCTTTCTCGTAGGGAAACCAGCTGCCATTGTTATCGTAGAATTTGCCAGGGAAAAGAGCGTGGATATCGACTCACTTACCATAGAATTAATTGACGAGCTGAAATCTGCAGGTCTTGGCTATTCATTCCCTGTTGTTAAGGGAAAAGATATTCCAAAAGTCTGGGAACTCCGAAAGGCAGGGCTTGGAGTACTTGCCAATATGAAGGGCGATCCAAAACCCGTCTCTCTTGTTGAAGATACTGCTGTTAGTGTGACGAAGCTTCATTCATTCGTTGACGATTTTGAAAAGGTATTATCCGTTTACGGCAAAGAGGTAGTATACCATGCGCATATTGGAACCGGGGAACTGCATATCAGGCCTGTACTGAACCTCAAGGACCCTGCAGATGTGGAGCTGTTCAGAACCCTGGGCCTCGAGATGGCAAAAATAGTGAAGAGGTACCATGGGTCGATGAGCGGCGAACACGGCGATGGAAGGCTTAGAGGTGAATTCATACCAATTGTAATCGGGAATTTCAATTATGAACTTTTAAGAAAGGTAAAGAAGTGCTGGGATCCTTTAAATATACTTAACCCGGGAAAAATCACCGATACTCCTCCCATGAACAGTTCCCTGAGGTATATACCCGGAAAGGCAACCCCAGAGCTAAAAACAATTTTTGATTTTTCTGAAACTGATGGAATCGTAAGAGCTGCCGAAAAATGCAATGGATCAGGCGATTGCCGTAAAACATTGATAATCGGCGGTACCATGTGTCCGACATTTATGGCAACGGGCGAAGAAAAGAATTGCACCAGGGCCAGGGCAAACGTCTTGAGGGAATTTCTGAACGACAGCAATAATAACCCATGGGATCACAAGGAAATTTATGACATCCTCGATCTCTGTATTTCCTGTAAGGGATGCAAATCAGAGTGTCCCTCAGGTGTCGATGTGGCAAAGATGAAGGCTGAGTTTCTCCAGCACTGGTACGACAGGCATGGAATCTCTCTCAGAACTTGGTTAATAGCAAATATTACGGCAATTAACAGGTTGGCAGCATCTGTTCCGGGCATCTTTAACTTCTTTGTCAGGAACAGGTTCACTTCAGGACTTGTAAAAAGCGTAATCGGTTTCGCGCATGAAAGGTCAATACCTTTATTATATAAGGTCACCCTCAGAAAATGGATAAAGGGAAACCTCGATTCCATAAACCCGGAAAAGCAAACAGGAAAGGTGTGCCTGCTGGTTGACGAGTTCACCAATTACAATGATACTGAAACCGGAATTGCAGCAATCAGGCTTCTTACTTCGCTTGGTTATGAAGTAATCACAGTACCTCATTATGAAAGTGCCAGGACCTTCATATCAAAAGGTCTTTTAAGAAAGGCACGGAAGATAATCAGGAAGAATATAAAAATATTCAGCAGCATCATAAATGACGATTTTCCCCTTATCGGGATCGAGCCTTCAGCGATCCTTGGCTTCAGGGATGAATACCCTGATCTTGCCGGAGATGATTTAAAGGAAGCTGCCGAAAGGTTATCCCGAAACGCTCTTTTAATAGACGAGTTTATTGCAAACGAATACCATGCAGGAAGAATTAAAAGAGAATCCTTCTCAGAAACAGAAACCGACATTATTCTTCACGCACACTGTCAGCAGAAGGCTATTTCATCTTCGCTCCCGACAATAGAAATGCTTTCTATCCCGGCTAATTTCAAAGTAAGGGAGATACCTGCCGGCTGCTGCGGAATGGCAGGGTCGTTCGGTTATGAGAAGGAGCATTACGATTTGTCGAACATGATAGGCGAAATGGTGCTTTTTCCCGAGGTCAGGAATGCCGGTCCGGATACATTAGTCGCTGCTCCGGGTACAAGCTGCAGGCATCAGATAAAGGATGGTACCGGCAGAACGGCACTTCACCCGGTGGAGATATTATTCAGGGCTCTGAAAAAGTGAAATGGAGGCGATAGGCGTCGGGCGTCAGGCCTATTTCCTACATCCCAATTGAAAACAGATCAGCATCTCTGAGGACAGGAAATTTCTTGCGAAAATCAGTTAGTTCATCAAGTGAAATCTCGCCTGAGGCTGCGCACTCCTTATCGTTGACCGGCGTTGATATTATATTGCCCCGAGGGTCGATAAGCACTGAATCGCCAAAATAATTCAAGCCAGACCCATCTGTTCCAATGCGGTTTGCAGCAGCCACAAAGCACTGATTCTCGATGGCTCTGGCTTTCAGAAGTGTCATCCATACAGCATTGCGGGCAACCGGCCAGTTGGCTGAATTGATCAGAAGATCATAATCGTTCCTGTTCCTGCTCCATACGGGGAACCGCAGATCGTAACATACAGTGGGGCATATTCTTACGCCTTTATAGCTGAAGACTATGCGTTTCTTCCCGGGGGTAAATGCCTTATCTTCACCGCCTATTGAGAAAAGGTGACGTTTGTCGTACAGAAATGTCTCATGGCCAGGGGCAACAAATACCCATCTGTTGTAGAACTTGTTCCTCTCCTTTACAATATAGCTTCCACATATTGCTGCATTGGTCGAATCGGCCATCGTCTTCATCCAATTGAAAGTAACTGAATGTGGCGGCTCGGATATTTTACCGGGTTCAACTGAGAATCCGGTATTGAACATTTCAGGCAATACAATAATATCTGCCCCTGTGGTTCCCCCTGCTATCAGGTTTTCCAGCTTACTGAAATTGGCAGGTTTATTTTCCCAGGCAATATCGTACTGAATTATTGAGATCTTCATTTCACAATTGAATTGGGTCACTAAAAGGTATGAATAAAAAAAGTACAGACTGGATTCAGTCTGCACTTTTTAATATTCAGTAATTATCAAAATCTCTATTTTTTCCCCAGTGAGCTATAATAGTTATTGAAAATCTCACCTATAAGAGGCTTATAATATAGCCAGAAGAATCTCCTGGTATCATCCGGTTTGCTTGAATAGAGCACAAACTTCAGCTTTTCAACTCCGACGAACCTGGATGTCCATACAGGAATATCTGTACTTGTGAAATCACCTGAGAAGTAGTAAGTTCTCATCTGTTTCGGCTCCTGTGTAACAGCCGGGAATTGCTTCGTGAGTCCAAATTCTGAGAGTAATGAATCTCCGAGAGCAGTAGTTTCGAATTTGAATTTAGAGATGACATTGTTTTGCATCGGATCAATAATATCAAACCAGTGATCGAAAGCAACCGATGATGGAACTTTATACAAGGCACAATTGGCAGAATCTGTAATGATATGTGGCAAAGCAGACTTGAGCAGAGTACCCTCTTCAAGTACCATTATTGCCTTGTCTTTAAGAAGCACAATTCCCGGTTTTTTGAATGTCCATGGTTTTTTAAACTGCCGGCGGTACATTGCGGTCATCCATATCGGGAAATCCTTTCCGGTAGTATCAAGTGAACTGTAATATTTGCCGGTCCATCCTGACCATTTTATACCGAGTCTCTCCTGTATCCTGTACGATTCATAATCTGCAGTTGGATAATCAAAGCAATTATATTCACAGATAACCAGCTTGTTCCTATCTTTCATTTCCTTGATCAGCAGGTTATCGTTATTATTAAGTGCGCCGAATAACCTCCTCGATTTCCGGCTTACATTCAATCCCTGATACCAGTCATTAAAAAAGACTCCGTAAGTATCGGCAAAATAAACAGCATCGCTTTTACTCCAGAGATCAGGCAGATCGGCAAGACGATATTCATTCTTTTCATACAGGTGATTTCTCAGAGGACGGGTGGGCATAAACCCGTAATAATCTTTCCTGTATGAATAGGCAGTTTTTTTCTCTTTCTTTACAACTCTGTCATTAGTTAAAACCCAGTTCAGAGACTTGTGTTTTACACGATCCAGGGTGGGGACAGTTTTATCAACTATAATTATTCCCATTGGCTTTTTTGCCTGAAAAGTCCAGCGGAGCAGGTTGATTACCGGCAGGACCAGAATTACTGCCAGAATGATTGCTACAATTAGCAGAGGTTTTTTCATAACTGAATTTATATCAGAAAGTACTCAAATACAATAAGCTGTCTAACGATCAACGATAAATTATCTGTTAAAAGTATTAATTTATTTTTTTTAATGAAAATAAAAGTGAAGCAATTTAGTAAAAATTATTTAACTACAAAAATTGTCAGTAACCACATGCCGTGTTATAGCCTCTCCGGTCTGCTCCGGCCCTGATTTTTCCATCAGGAAGTATCTCAATTGCGTTTACACTGCCGATCACAGATCTTTCCTTTAAATCATAATTCATCCCCTTTAGCCCTTCGAGCACAAGCGAATCAATGCTTCCTTTCTCAAACAAAATGTAATCGGGCAGCCACTGATCGTGAAATCTTCCTGTATCGACAGCCTGACGGATGTCCATTTTATAATCAATCACATTTGTAATTACCTGAAACACAGTCGTTGGGATTGTCGATCCTCCGGGAGAACCGGCTACCAGAAAAAGTTTTCCATCTTTTTCAACAATCGAAGGTGTCATTGAACTTAGCATCCTTTTGCCAGGACTTATGGAATTCGCTTCCCCTCCAACCAGCCCGTACATATTAGGAGTTCCGGGCTTAACAGAGAAATCATCCATCTGGTCATTAAGAAGGAATCCGGCCCCTTCAACCACTATGCTGCTACCGAATAAATTGTTAAGCGTTGTGGTAGCTGAAACGGCATTCCCATCCTTGTCAACAACGGAATAATGAGTAGTTTCATCGCTCTCGTGACCCGAAAGCAGCCCGGCTTTGATCTTTTTTATATCGGTAGCCTGATCGGGATCGAAATCATTAAACCTTCTTTTCAGATACTTCTGGTCAAGAAGTATACTGGTATGGACATCGATAAAATCAGGATCGCCTGCATATTCAGCCCTGTCGGCAAAAGCTCTTTTCTCGGCTTCAGCTATCAGGTGAATTGCCTTAAGCGAGTGAAATCCTGATTCCTGGAGGGGCCATGGCTCGAGCATTTTAAGGAGTTGCAGCAGTATTATGCCACCGCTCGATGGCGGCGGAATGGTAATGATCCGATATCCCCTGTACACTCCTGATAGCGGTTTTCTGAACTTTGCTTCATATTTTGCAAGATCCATGGCTGAGATGATTCCTTTGCCCCGCTTCATTTCTCTGATTATCATCTCTGCTGTCTTGCCTGAATAGAAGCCGTCTCTTCCGTTGTCTCTTATCCTTTCAAGCGTTGCTGCAAGGTCAGGTTGCCTGAGAACGTCACCTGCTTTCCATTCCCCATCTTTAACAAAAGCAGGGGGTGAAGCATTCATCTTCAGAAAATATTCCCTGTTCCGGTTAAAAGATCCTGCCTGCTCTTCCGTAACAGCGAACCCTTTTACGGCCAGATCTATCGCAGGTTGAATCACTTCCCTGAAGCTAAGCCTTCCGTACTTTCCGTGGACCTTTAACATTCCGTCGACGGTGCCAGGAACACCAGCAGCCAGATGCGTCTCAGTACTGGATCCCTCTTTAAGATTACCTTTTTCGTTAAGGTACATATCCCGTGAAGCCCCAAGAGGAGCCTTTTCACGGTAATCGATCATATCAGAAGAGCCATCGCTCATCCTTATCAGCATGAATCCCCCGCCTCCTATATTGCCGGCTTCAGGGTAACAGACCGAGAGGGCAAACTCGGTAGCAACCGCTGCATCAATTGCATTTCCCCCTTTCTGCAATACAGATACTCCTGCCTTCGAAGCTTCAGGGTGTGCCGAAACCACCATTCCATGACCGGCTGTAATATTCCTGCCCGTAATTACGGGTGAAGGTTTTTCGCGGCAACCTGAAATCAGGATTATTGCAAGCAGATATATGGCCGTTCTCTTCATAATAATTTTTCTTTTTAACTGACTTCAAATTTATCAAATTAGGTGCACGATGGAGAAATAAAATTATCCATGCATGCAGTGCAGAGTTTCAAAAGGAACATTAAAAATTAATTTTGTTAATTTTACACAAACTTAAATCTATGCAGTCAAACCAGCCGCTTGCAGAGAGGATGAGGCCCAGAAATCTCGATGAATTCTGCGGACAGTCTCATCTTGTCGGCGAGAAGGGCGTCTTGAGGAAGGTTATCGAGTCGGGAAATATACCTTCGTTTATTCTTTGGGGACCTCCCGGAGTCGGAAAGACTACTCTTGCATCTATCATAGCCAACACGATGAAGCGGCCATTTTTTCATCTAAGTGCAGTACATTCAGGGGTAAAAGATGTCAGAGATATAATAGAAAAGGCAAAAAGGCAGCAGTTCTTCAACCAGCCGAACCCAATACTGTTTATTGACGAAATTCATCGCTTCAACAAGTCGCAGCAGGATTCTCTTCTGAGCGCTGTTGAGCAGGGAATAATAACTCTTATCGGTGCGACCACTGAGAACCCCTCTTTTGAAGTAATCTCTCCTCTCCTTTCCAGATGCCAGGTTTATGTACTGAATCCTCTGAGCGAAGAGAACCTTACCGGACTACTTGACAAAGCGATAAAAAAAGATGCTTTCCTTGCTGAATATAAAATAGAAATAAAAGAATATGAAGCCTTTATGCGTGTCTCCGGCGGCGATGCCAGAAAGCTGTACAATGCTCTTGAACTCGTTGTTGCAGGTGAAGCCGAAGATGTTGCCGATGGTATAATAGTGATCACTGATGATAAGGTCCTGGATCATGTTCAGAAAAACCTTGCGTTATATGACAAGAACGGGGAACAGCATTACGATATAATCTCAGCATTCATTAAATCTATGCGGGGAAGCGATCCCAATGCAGCTGTTTACTGGCTTGCAAGGATGGTCGAAGGAGGCGAAGATCCCAAGTTCATAGCACGCAGGATGCTGATCCTGGCTGCCGAGGATATAGGACTTGCAAACCCGAATGCCCTTCTTCTTGCCCAGGCTTGCTTTGAGGCAGTAAATGTCATCGGATGGCCGGAATCAAGAATAATACTCTCAGAGGCAGCTGTTTATCTTGCTACATCACCTAAAAGCAACGCCTCATACATGGCAATTGAGAATGCTCTCGGGGCAGTAAAGGAGAAGGGAGACCTTCCGGTTCCGCTTCACCTTAGAAATGCGCCGACAAAACTCATGAAGGATCTTGGATACCATAAGGACTATAAATATGCCCACAGTTTTGAAGGAAATTTTGTAATCGAGAATTATCTGCCGGAGGAAATAAAGGGATCTCAGTTTTATGAACCGGGAAATACTCCGAAGGAGGAAGAAATAAGAAAGAGGCTAAAGAACCTCTGGAAAGATATTTACGATTATGATAAATGATCTTCTCTGTGGTCCTCTGTGTCTCTCTGTGTAAGTTCTTAAAAACAAAATAGTTACACAGAGTTCCACGGAGAAGCATAGAGAGCCTCAGAGACGTTTTCAATATTGGTATGGTTTTTGAAAAAGAAGATTATTTCGTTAACTTTACATTTGAATGAACAAAAGCGGAATAGATATCCCAGGACTTAAATACGGGAAAAGCGACAATTTTCTACTGATCGCCGGTCCTTGTGTCGTAGAAGGTGAAGATGTGGTCTTTGAGATTGCAGATTACCTTGTAAAGTTATCCGACAAATACAAGCTCCCATATGTCTTCAAGGCATCATACAGAAAAGCAAACAGGTCAAAAATTGATTCTTTTGCAGGTATAGGCGATTTAAAAGCGCTTAGGATCCTTGCAGAAGTGAAAAAAAGATATTCTGTTCCTGTTATTACCGACATTCATAATCCTGAAGAGGCAGCCATGGCAGCAGAATACGTTGATATCCTTCAGATCCCTGCCTTTCTCTGCAGGCAGACAGATCTCCTTGCAGCAGCTGCAAAAACAGGCAAATGGATCAATATCAAGAAAGGCCAGTTCCTTTCCGGTCCTTCCATGAAATTCGCAATTGATAAGGTAAAGGAATCCGGCAATGACAATATAATGGTTACTGACCGCGGCAATATGTTCGGATACCAGGATATTATCGTTGATTTCAGGAATATTCCATTAATGCAGAAGACAGGAGTACCGGTCGTGATGGATATAACCCATTCGCTTCAGCAGCCTAACCAGGAGGCAGGAGTATCCGGAGGAAATCCCGAAATGATTGAAACTATCGGCAAAGCAGCAATAAGCGTCGGGGCCGATGGCATCTTCATTGAAACACATCCCAATCCAGCCGTAGCAAAGTCGGACGGAGCAAATATGCTTAAGCTCTCAGGGATGGATGATCTGTTAAATAAATTGGTAGCACTCAGAAAAACAATAAATTCATTTAATAACTAAATTAAATTATTCATGAAAAAATTATTTTTATTCACCACCTGCCTTCTCACTGCAGTAATGATCAATGCACAGACGCTCGATGAAATTGTTAAGAAGTATACCGAGGCAAATAAGCTTGACAAGATCTCTAACTTTAAAACAATTAAAATCACTGCAAATATGTCAATGATGGGAATGGAAATGCCCATGACGATGTGGATGAAGAATCCAAGCAAGATCAAAACCGTCACCAGCGTTAACGGCCAGGATATAGTCCAGGCATATGACGGAGTGAAGGGTTATATGGTAAATCCGATGGCAGGCTCGACCGATCCAATTGAAATGACTGCTGATCAGGCCAAGGATCTGGAAAAAAGCAACATTTTCCAGAACTATATGGCAAATTACCTGAAAGAAGGATTGCTGGCACTTGAAGGAGAAGAGAGTGTTAACGGCAAGCCGGCATTCAAGGTTAAGGCATCCATTAATAGCAGCGCCACAGCCCATATGTTTATTGACAAGAGCACCTATCAGCTTATAAAGACAACGGCAGACATCAACCAGGGAGGACAGTCAATGACAGTTGAATCGTATCCTTCGGATTACACTGAAACAAACGGTGTCATTCTGCCAATGAAAACAACAACCTCAATGAACGGTATGGAAATGGTAATAACCTATACAAAGGTTGAAGTCGATGTACCTATTGAGGACAGCGTATTCACTGTAAAATAAACTGTTGAGACGGGTCTGAGACCCGTCTCAACCAAAAAAAGACGGGTCTGAGACCCGCCTTTACTTTTTGCAGCCGGCCTGTAAGCCGGGTTCTGTGCGGTTTAGCCTTCTTCGAGAGAATATTAAACCGATTCCCATCATTTATCTTGTCACGCCATTGCTGACGTGATCATACGACCTACCCCCCGGCATTGGACGAGCAGCCCTAAAAGCCGGTATACATGGTCTTTCAACCCATCAGGCGTACGGCTCCCGACGTTGCCGCCAGGACCGGTGAGCTCTTACCTCGCCTTTTCACCCTTCCCCCCTGAGCGAAGCCGAAGGGGAGGTTATTTTCTGTTACACTGCTATACCCTCACGGATATCTTCCCGTTAGGAAGCATGGCGCTCTTTGTTGCCCGGACTTTCCTTCCCCCTCCTTGCGGCGGAGAACGATGGGACAGCCTGCTGCGATGCAAAGGTACTAAATTGGTGTCAAAAACAGATACAGGCTTAATTTTAGTTATTTTTGCAGGCAAATTACCCCCGACCCGTTCCGTAAAACGGAACGGGTCTGCCCCCTGAAGGGGGCCTAACACTGTTGACAGATTTACATCTGGTTACCGAGTTAGCCCCCCTTTAGGGGGGATGGGGGGGAATAACCGGCAACAGATTAATAATGAACGAAATATTTAACATTAATATCGACGATTACGATTATAGTCTTCCAGAGGAGAGGATAGCGAAGCATCCTGTCGCTCAGCGTGACGCTTCAAAACTATTGCTATATATTAATGGCCAAATCTCGGAAGACAGGTTTGGGAATATCGGAGAACATCTTCCGGAAGGGTCGCTCCTGGTCTTTAATAATACGAGGGTAATCAGGGCAAGGCTACTCTTTCAAAAACCAACCGGAGCCGCTATTGAAGTTTTCTGTCTCGAACCAGTTTCCCCTGCAGAGTATCAGCAATCTTTCAGTTCCACCAGAGAAGTTGAATGGAAATGCATCATAGGCAACCTGAAAAAATGGAAAACTTGGACGATAACTGCGCATTTTGATTTTAAAGGTAAACAGTATGAGCTTGCAGCTGAGAAAGTAAGCCCTGAGGGTGAAGCCTGGAAAATAAGATTTAAATGGAACCCTTCTGACATTACATTCGGAGAGGTTATTGAAGGAGCCGGTCATATTCCTCTTCCTCCTTACCTGAACAGGAAGGATGAGGCCGAAGATTACTACAGGTACCAGACTATCTATGCAACAGTAAAAGGATCGGTGGCTGCTCCTACTGCAGGACTTCATTTTACAGATGAAGTATTTTCAAGGCTCAAGGAGAAGGGCATCGACAGAGCCGAGATCACGCTCCATGTCGGCGCCGGGACTTTCAAACCTGTCAAATCAGTTGATATAGCTGAGCATGAGATGCATTACGAACATTACTTTGTCACCGCTGAAACCCTTGAAAAGCTGATCAGTCAACGGGAGAAGATAATTGCTGTAGGCACCACAAGTGTCAGAACACTGGAAAGCCTTTACTGGCTGGGGGTCAGGATGCTTGAAGGTACATCTGCTTCCAGTGATTTCTTCACAGATCAATGGGAATATGATGAGCATGACAATGATGTCTCGTTAGAGGATTCATTCAGCTCAATTCTTGGTTTCATGAAAAATCAGAATATCCCAATTCTTCATGCATCGACGAAAATAATGATCCTTCCCTCCTATAAGTTCAGGGTTATCAAAGGGATGATCACAAACTTTCACCAGCCTAAAAGCACACTTTTGCTGCTTATTGCAGCCTGGACAGGGAACAGATGGAGAGACTTATATAAATATGCCCTGGAGAATGATTTCAGATTCCTCAGCTATGGCGACAGCTGTTTATTGCTTTGACTATGAATTCGCCCCGCAATTTTATCCGCTGATCAATTAGTGATCGTTTATATTTGAATTTAGACCGATTTTTGTTTTATTAGCACAAAATTTAAAACTGATGAACAGCAACAGAATGCTCCAGCAATTTCATGCGATGTTCAGCGTCTTCATGGTGGTGTTTTACCTGGGTTTCGGCATTTTCTTTCTCTTTTTTGCAAAAATGTTCTATATCGATCAGGCTATAAAGGTCATAATGGGGGCAACTTTCGTTTTTTACGGAATATACAGGATAACTGTTACTTATAAACAAATTATCAAAGCTTTTTTTACAAGTGAGGACGAAGAGGAATAACGCTTCTGGGGAGAAATCAATATTTAAAATAATCTGACGGAAAATGTTTATTCTTGGCACATACTTTGCAGTACTGTCAATGGTAATTAATTTAACTTTGACAAAATTTTAAGGTTATGAGCATAGCAACGTTTATACAAAATTTTATTATTTTTGCTAACCGCAATTTTAAAACCATTGACGGTTTTTTTGTGACAGGAATCAAAAGCCATACTCTTTATTCCGGATTGCGTATCCTTGCGATCGGGATACCCCTTTCAATGGTTTCATGCGGAGGAGGGCCCAAGGCTCCTTTAGAAACTCCGACCCAGGGCAATATAAAGATCATTGCTGATGAGTCTTTCCAGCCTCTGATCGATACCGAAGTATTTACCTTTACCCATCTCTACGAAAATGCCCACGTCAGGGCAGAGTACAAACCCGAGTATGATGTTGTAAATGATTTCATGAACGATTCGGTAAAG
>Ga0209540_10001669_pt1 | contig 16457 bp, 18 predicted proteins | sample BarGraIncu01121A_FD_184501 | JGI IMG/M metagenome (GOLD analysis project Ga0209540, IMG submission 184501) | Arctic peat soil microbial communities from Barrow, Alaska - Barrow Graham LP Incubations 011-21A (SPAdes) (version 2) | ecosystem: Environmental > Terrestrial > Soil > Wetlands > Peat... | reverse complement strand
CAAGCGTTAAACAAAGCTCGGTAAGATCTTCAGGACCTTCACCTCTTAATGTACTTATAGCTTCTTTTACTTCTAAAGCATTACCAACGGCATATCCTAATGGTTGGTCCATATCAGTTATTACACCAATCGTATTTTTAAAAACATTAGTTCCTATATTAACCATTTCTCTCGCAAGCTCGAACGCATCATCTTCATTTTTCATAAATGCTCCACTGCCCGTTTTTATATCAAGAACTATAGCATCTGCCCCAGAAGCTATTTTTTTACTCATTATACTTGATGCAATTAAAGACATATTATCAACAGTCGCAGTAACATCGCGAAGTGCATATAACATTTTGTCAGCGGGTGCTAAATCAGCAGTTTGACCACCTATAGCAATTTTAACTTCATTTACGTTTTTAATAAACTTTTTAATTGACATAGAAGTGTCAAATCCTTCAAAAGATTCTAGTTTATCAATAGTACCGCCAGTATGTCCAAGCCCTCTCCCTGACATTTTAGCAACTGGTACCCCCGCTGCTGCAACAATAGGCCCAAGTATTAGTGTAGTTGTGTCTCCTACACCGCCAGTACTATGTTTATCAACCTTTACGCCGATAATTGCAGATAAATCAATGGTTTCACCGCTATTGACCATTGCCATTGTTAAATCTTTAGTTTCTCTCTCATTCATCTTTTGAAAATAAATAGCCATAAGTAGTGCTGAAACTTGATAATCTGGAATAGTTCCATCTATATATCCACCAATGAAAAAATTAATTTCTTCAGTACTAAGTTCGTTGCCATCTCTTTTTTTCATTATCAAATCATACATTCTCATGTTTTGTTCCCCCATAATTAATAATTTTTCTTATACTTAATCTTTTATTATACTTAAATCTTTTATCCCTTTAACTATTGCTATAGAACTACTAGCTCCTATTCTACTAGCACCAGCTTCAATCACAGCTTTTGCATCTTCAGCTGTTCTTACTGCACCAGATGCTTTGACTCCCATGTCAGGACCTACGGTTTTTCTCATAAGTATTACGTCATGAACTGTTGCTCCACCCGTTGAGAAGCCTGTTGAAGTTTTTACAAAGTTTGCGTTAGCTTCTTTAGCTATTTGACACACCCTTATTTTTTCCTCCTCAGTTAAGAGGCAAGTTTCTATTATTACCTTTACTATTGCTTTCCCTCTTGCCACATCAACTACTGCTTTAATCTCATCCTTTACTACATCATATTTATTTGATTTTACAGCTCCAACATTAATCACCATATCTATTTCATCTGCACCATTTTCAATAGCTTGTTTGGCCTCAAATGCTTTTACTTCCTTGGTAGTCGCTCCCAGTGGAAATCCAACAACAATGCAAGTTTTTACGTCAGTTCCTTCTAATTCTTTACTCACCAGTGAAGCGAAATATGCACTCGCGCATACTGAAGCAAAATTGTATTCTTTAGCCTCCGCACAAACTTTTATAATATCCTCGACGCACGCCTGTTGTTTTAATAATGTATGGTCTATATATTGCTCTATTTTCATATTAATCTTCTCCTTTATGTTCATAAATTTATTTTATAATTATTTGTTTCCCATATACTTTTCTGATCCTTTTAGCACAAGTTCTGGCAAAATTGTTTGTCTTTTAATTTCGGTAGGCTCCTTACTATTTAAGTTTTCTAGTAACATTTTCATTCCAATTCTACCAAGTTCGATGGATGGACCATTAATAAAACTTATATTCATACCTATTATATTTAACATATCAACTTTATCAAAACCAATAATCGCCATATCTCTTGGTATATCTATTTTTTCTTCATAGAAAGCTTTTATGCATCCTAAAATCATTGTATTACTAGTTACAAAAATTGCAGTAGGTCTGTTATCCATTCTTAATATTTGCTTTGTAATTACATATGCAGTCTCGTGTTTATAATCACCATAAAATATATAATCGTCATTTATAGGAATATTATTCGCTTGTAATGCTTTTTCATATCCATGCAATCTCTCTTTTGCAGGTCGAGAATTCATATCACCTGTTATTATAGCAATTTTAGTGTGCCCTACCTCTATTAAAGTAGTTGTTCCATCATAAGCACCCCTTGTATGATTAATAAAAACTCCGCTAAAATCAAGATACTCAACATGACCATCAATTAAAATTATTGGAATCCCCAAGTTTTTAAGTGCCTTTAGGTTTTCATTATTACCTAACTCCTTATAGCATGTTGGAGTTATAAGGAGTCCTTGAATCCTTTGCTCTCTAAGGACATTAATTGCTTTTATTTCTTTATCTTTATTCTCATCAGTGTCACAAAGAATTATATTTAAGTTGTGCTCATCAGCAATTTCAGTAATACCTTTAATAATCTCCCCGAAGAATAGATTGTTTATATCAGGAACAATGACGCCAATAGTATTAGTTTTACTTCTAGATAGGCTTCTAGCTATAGCACTAGGTGTATAATTCATATCTTTTATTACCTTAATAACCTTTTCCCTTGTTTCAGCTTTTACATAACCCGAATTGTTTAAGACTCTTGATATTGTTGCATGAGATACCCTAGCTTTTTTTGCAATATCATTTATTGTTACGCTCATTTCAGCCCTCCTCATAAACCAAAAAATGCTAACAGTATTTCAAATAAATAATTGTCAATTTCAGTTTATAACCCATGAATTTATATGTTGAAATTTAATTTTATATAATATGTTACCGCTTTCATATTTAGTATACTGCAATGGTATATATATTTCAACAGAAGTTATTTAGAGTTTTATTTTCATTTTATTGCCAACGTTGAAATAGGATATTACATTTCTTTAAAGGACATTATATTAATGGATTAAAATTATAATTGATGGAGGTATTTATATATGAGCATACTTGAAGGAATTTTTAAAAAAGGCGATAACACTAGAAAAGAATCTACTGATGATGCTACAAAGCTTCGTCTGCGAAAAGAAGAACTTGATATTGCAAAAACTAGAGTGCAAAAGGGCGATGTAGAAATCGGAAAGGAAATTTTAGAGGAACAAAAGAGGGTTGATGTTCCTGTAGAAAGTGAAGAGATAGTAATTGAAAGGAAAACTTTAAACAATCAAGCAAGTGATTCTCCCATTACAAGCGAAGAAACTATCAAAATCCCTGTAAGCGAAGAAAAAATTAATGTTGATAAACATACAGTAGTAACAGGGGAAATTCTAGCTCGCAAACGTGTTGTAGAAAATACAGAGCATATTGACGAAACACTTAAACGAGAAGAAGCTCGTATAAATAAAATCGGTGATGCCAATATTATTGACAACGGCACTGATCACTAATAATAAATAAGAAAACACCCCCGAATTTCATTTATAATTCTTGAGGTGTTTTCCTTAAAAAGTGGAGGGAATAGTTATGGAAAACGGTTCCGGAGAAAATAAGGATGTTGAATATAAACCAGAAAAAATCACATTAGAGCAAGTTATATATGATCCTAGTAAAAATGTAAACCTTAAAATTAAAGAAGAAGAGCTTGATATATCAAAAAAATGGATGCAAACATGTGATGTAAATGTTTATAGAGAGTCTTTCATGGTGGAAAAAAGTTTTACTATACCTGTTAAACGTGTAGAGCTCGTAATTAAAAAGAAATTTCTTGCATCGGATACACCTAATCCTAAAGATGAGCATACAGAGGTTATTCGTATACCCCTTAGCGAAGAAAGTGTTGAATTCACAAAACACAATATTGCTTTAGAGGATGTATCTATATATAAACATAAAATAAAAGATATAAAAAGCATTGAAGCTATATTAAAGAAAGAGGAAGCTAAAGTAATAATTTCTGAATCTTTACAGACCAAAAGCTAATAAACTTTAAACTTTCTTAATTCCTTTTTAGGTGCCCCCTATTTAACCAGTGAAAATATACTTTTTATTTACTGAAATTATATCTATCAGCACAATTATTTACTTTTAAAATTTAATAATAGTGCTGAATTTATAATAACCGCAACAGATCCTATATTATGTACTAATGCACCGGTGACTGGGTTTAATATTCCTGCCATTGCTAATATAATAGCTACAAAATTTAGAAGCATAGAAAGAGCTAAATTTAATTTAATAGTCTTCATAGTTTTTTGTGATAGACTTAATAAATGAGGAATACATTTAATGTCATCGCTGACAAGTGCAATGTCTGCCGCATCAACAGCGATATCGCTACCGATTCCACCCATTGCAACCCCTACATACGCTTTTTTTAGGGCAGGTGCATCATTAATACCATCGCCAATCATGCAAACCATCTTATTTTCATCCTGGTATTGCTCAATTGCAGACATCTTATCTTCTGGTAAGCACTGAGAGTGAATATTGGAAATACCAACACCTTTTGCTATATGAGAAGCTGCTAGTGCATTATCTCCAGTTAGCAATACGCTTTCTACATTGAGTAATTTAAGCTTTTTAATTGTATTCGCAGAATCTTTACGCAATGTATCAGATAAAGCCACAAATCCAGCCGCAAAACCGTTTATGGCAACGTATATTATTGTAGAGCCATTGTTTATATATGTAGATGCCTCTTTTATAATATCTTGAGATATCATCACAGAATTTTCAATTAACAGAGGGGTATTTCCTGCAAAAATCATATAACCAGCAACCGTTGCAATAACGCCACGGCCTGGAAGCATTGTGAATTCCTGTGGCTCTTGTAGCGTTATGTTAGATGTTTTTCTAAAATAAGAAACAATAGCTTTGCCTAATGGATGCTCAGAACGTAGTTCAGCTGAAGCAATCAGCGCCAACAAATCTTCTGAACTTATATCCGAATTGTAGCTTTGCACTGCTACAACATCAGGTTTACCATAAGTGAGAGTTCCAGTTTTATCAAATGCAATTATAGTTACCTTTGACAGTCTTTCTAAAGCATCTCCAGCGCGTACAAGGATACCAAACTTTGTAGCATTTCCGATACTAGCCATAATGGCAGTAGGAGTTGCAAGCACTAAGGCGCAGGGGCAGAACACAACAAGAATGGTAACGCTGCGAATAATTTCTCCAGTAATAATCCATGTACCAAATGCAGATGCAAGAGCAATTATGACAATCCAAGTAGCCCATCTATCTGCAATGCCGACGATTTTAGCTTTGCTTGCATCAGCAGATTCCACTAACTTAATCATTCTTTGCAATGAACTATTCTCACCTACTTTGGTGACTTTCATATCAAATGTTCCAAACTGGTTTACTGTTCCGCTGAAAACTTCATCACCAACACCTTTATCTATTGGTAGGGATTCTCCGGTCATAACTGATTGATTAATTGAGGTTTGTCCATAGATAATTACGCCATCAACAGCAATGGTTTCACCTGCAAGTACACGGAGCATATCACCTATCTTAACTTGCTGCGCAGGTATAATACTTTCTACTCCATCACTAACTACTCTTGCAATGCGCGGAGTAAGGTTTACCAATTTTTCAATGCCCGCACGCGCCTTTGCAACTGTACGTTCCTCGAGCAATGCACCGAGTGTCATAATAAATGCAACCTCACCTGCAGCAAAGGTTTCGCCAATAAAAATAGAGGCAACGAGTGCAATTGAAACCAAAATATCTGCCTTAATATCAAATTCTTTTATAAGACTGTAAATGGCACCCTTAACAATTGGAATCCCACATAAAATAATTGCTAACCATGCAAAATCAATCCGAAAAATGTTAATGTGGGATAAACTTAAAATTAATGAAGCTGTAGATATTATTAAAAAAAGTATAATTCGTTTTTCTTCATTTTGAAAGAACTCTATTATTTTTTTCATTTTATCACCTAACTCATTCTTGAAAAATGCTCTACAGCTTTAGCAAATTCGGCAATTGTTTTGTCAGCATCACCATGCTCTATACCATCACGAACGCAATGTTGCAAATGACCCTCAAGCACTACTTGCCCAACTTTATGTAATGCACTTTTTGCTGCATTAATTTGTATTAAAAGATCCTCACAAGGAACATCCTTGTTTACCATTTCTGAAATAGCTCTAAGCTGGCCCTCTATCTTTTTGATTCTTGCTTGAACCTTAGAAATATCCATACATTGACGCATGTTTTTGCCCTCCTCTAAATTTACTAATTTTATACATATAGGGGTATGGGTATATTTTATCTTATTAGAGATCTTTTGTCCATCTCTTAATTTCATAAAAAGGAGATCTACTAGAACTTCGTTTAATATTTAATGACATTTCAGAAGTAAAGTCTCCCACTTCTATAAGGGGAAGTTATATACTGTAACAAAAAGAAAACTTCAGTGGTAGTCTAAATTCCCTTCTGAAGTCGTTGATACTGCAGCTCCGCAGGAGATGATTTAATTTTATTAAACTCGAGAAAAATCAACAACAACAAAAACACATGTAAAATTATTATTTACATGTGTTTTTTGCTAAATTTAATATTTATAAAGAATTACTATACTCTCAGAACCAGTCCCAATTGTCCAAAACATTACATAATCTCCTCTTTTAACTTTGCCCTGGTTTATAGCTTCATATAATGCTATAAAAGGACTGCTAGTACTAGTATAACCATACTTATCACCTATATAAATACTCTTAGATTCATCTATATTCATAAGGTCTCTTATATGCTTTATATTTACAAGTGCAAATTGAGAAAAGCAAAACATACTAATATCATCTTTTGTTAGCCCATTCTTTTTTAACATCCTAGTCATAATCTCCACAGCAGGGTAGACACATTCTCCACCATCAAATGGCAACCATTTCAAATAAAGCTCATCTACATTTTTCGAATTAAAGAAGCTCGAAAATCCACTACTTGGGTACATAACATTTAGACTTTCTTCTGAATTTACGTAATACTCAGTATCAAGTATCCCACAATCCTCATTTACTTTTTCTAAAATTATTGCACACGCCGTATGCCCATAATTACCATAACAAAGTTCATTATTGCAATCCGCTAAAGAGTGTACATCATCACATCCAACAATTAGCGCTCTTTTTGCACGAGGTGATGATATCAAATAATTTGATATATATTCCAGAGCAACGGTCATACCAGCACAACTAGCATTCATATCAAAACACATTACATTTCTACTTGCATTTAATCCCTTATGTATTAAAATTGACGTTGCTGGTGCAATATATTCTGATAATATTGAGGAATATATTATCACATCTATCTCATCACCTGTCAGGTTTGTCTTAGCTAATACAGCTTTGGATACTTTTAAAGCTAAAGATAAAGTTGTCTCCTCACCGTCAAACATAAACCTCTTATCTCTTCCCATTACTTCTGTTAACAAATGATCGATATGCTTTCCTTGCTGCTCAAAATGTTTTAAATAAATATCATTTGAAACAACCATAGAACCATTGCAAATATCAATACAACTTAATTTTATACCCATTCATTCTTCTCCTTAAACAGCAAAAATACATACAATTATAAAATTTAATTTACACCATTTATTGTAAGTTGTTAAACTATTTCAATATCAAGTCCTGTAGTTTTACCTATTCTTTTTAATTGCATTTTTAAAGTTACATTATTTTCAATTTTTACTATAATTTTTTTAAAGCCTAATTCTTTATACATTTTGAAACAACCTTCAAGCATTGGCAACATTGCCTGAATAGAAACTTTTAATTCATTTGCGTCGAAACTTAAAATAAATTCGGAAGTTGGTATCGTAGATACCAACTTTGTAAAATCTTCCACAAAACTATTAGCATCTTCTGGTCCATACATACCCCATATTCTTATATTTACTTCTTTCTTAATCCTATCTAAAGACAACTCGTGTTTTTTCATAATTAATACACCTATCCTTTCATTTATTACATAATAGAATAATTAATAGCGAACTATTTTATAAGATATTAACTAAATAAATATTTAAGCATATATGTAAAATATTTGCAATGTTTTTTAATAAAAATGCATTTAATAAAAATGTATATTCAATATGGATTACTCATTATACTATCTCCTATTAATAATAGATTACTATATATTTATTATTAGTCAATAATAATTATATTACATATTTCGACACTTACGCACTAGAAAATTCCCTCCTATAATTATACACAAATCGCCTTTGCTTATATGCAAATAAACTTTACTTACTACTTTTAAATATCGCCTATGCCTACTTACATATTGTCACAACATTAGTGTTTATAGTGATTTTCATCATTCTTGAAATAACTCAGTTTTAATATTTTCATATCTAGTACATATTTATAAATTAATATGGTTTTATTGCATAAATTGTATTAAATTAAGTTATTTTAAGTTTTATACATATCTTTGTCATATTTTATGAATTATAAACAATGCAATAATTATAGATTTCATAATCATTAAAAAATCATATACTATTATTTACTTTTATATCTATTTATTAACATATAAACAATTAGAATAAAGTAAAATTTGAATATTCAAAGAATTTTACATGATTAAAAAATTAAATAATTGTAATTTAGGTTATCTGTGCTTGAAATTATGGCTGTAATAGGTATAGATAATCACACATTTTTTACATATTTTTTAGATATTTGCAATAAGATTTCAGTTTATAATTACATTATTAAGTAGCCTAGAATTAAAACAATACAATTACTGGAGGAAAATAATGAAAAGTAAAATGATTAAAGCAATAATAATAGGTATAGCTGTGATTGTAATTTTTACAGGAGTTTATGCAGGATATAATAAATTTTTAAAAAAAACTGCAACAGCTACAACCACTAAATTTTATTCATCTACTGTTAAAACTATGAATATATCAAAAACTATCCAAGGTACAGGCGCCGCTTATGCCGGTACAACTTCTGATGTGGCACCTAATAATAATGGTACTATATCAGATTTAAATGTTAAAGTCGGAGATACAGTAAACAAAACACAGGAACTTTTTGTTTGCTCAAGTTCTAACCTTACAAAAACTGTAACTGCCGCAACAAAAAAATTGACAAAAGCAAATGCACAACTTACAAGTGATAGAAGTGCCCTTGCTACGGCAAAGACACAACTTGTAACCGATCAAGATAATCTTACTGCGTCAAAAGCACAACTTGTAACTGATGAAAGCGCTGCTAAAGTTGATTCAAACAAAGTAACATCTGATAATAAGGCTATAAGTGATACTACTAATAAAATAACATCTGATGAAAAAACAATAACTGATAATACTAGTAAAATATCAGATGACAATGATTCAGTAACTGACGCTACATCTGAACTTTCAAGCGCAAAATCAGCCGTAGTAAGTCAGGTTGTAACCTCCCCTATAAGTGGTCTTGTAACAGCTGTAAGTAGCTCTAATGGAGATTCTGGGCAAAGTAGTAAGAGCGCACTTACGATAACAGATATGAGCACGATGAAAGTTAAGGTTGCTGTAGATGAGTTAGATATTTCCTCTGTGTCAGTTGGGCAGAAAGCCACTATAAAATTTGATGCCTTAACTTCCAAAACTTTTACAGGCACTGTTGAGTCAGCAGCACAGACAGGTACAACCACTAATAATACTACAACATATGATGTTATTGTAAGTATTAGTAATCCAACAGGAATAAGACTTGGAATGAATGCAAACGTCACAATTGCGGTACAAAGCAAAGACAAAGCAATTGTAATACCAGAAGAAGCTTTAGTTGAGAGTAATAGTAAAAAATACGTAAGAGTCCAGAATACTGCAAGTTCAAATAGCGGACAAGAAAATAGCACGTCATCAACCACAGACTCTAATAGTAAATTAGTTGAAATCGCAACTGGTATAGAAACTGAAGATTATATTGAAGTTACAAAAGGAGTTACAGCAGGACAAGCAGTATTAGTTCAATTAGCAACAAGTAGCAGCAGCACTACTCAAGGTGGTATGGGCGGCCAAGGTGGAGCAATGGGTGGCGAAAGACCAAGTGGCGGTGGACCACAAAGCAGTACTGGTGGCGGTTCTAGTTCTAAATCCACAACTAATAAATAATAGGGCTAACAATGCAGGAGGCACACATATGTCAGAAATATTAAATAAGAATTACTTAATTAAGATAACTAATGTAGAAAAAGTATATAAAATGGGCAATGGTAGTTTCAAGGCAATAGAAAATGTAAATTTGTCAATCGCTAAAGGGGAATACGTAGCTATTGTCGGACCCTCAGGTGCAGGTAAATCTACGCTAATGAACATTATCGGATGCCTTGACAATGTCTCATCAGGAGAATATTTCTTAGATGGCGAGGATACAAGATGTAGCGACAACAAACTTGCAGAAATACGTAATAAAAAAATAGGTTTTATATTTCAAAACTACAATTTACTTGCAAAGCTAAGCATTTTGGATAACGTAACATTACCATTGTTATATTTAGGATATACAAATAAAGCGGCAATAGAAAAAGCAAAAATACAACTTGAGAAGGTAGGTCTAGAATCTCATATAAAACACAAACCAACAGAATTATCTGGCGGACAAATGCAGAGAGTTGCAATTGCTAGAGCTCTAGTTACGAAGCCTCAGATTATTCTGGCGGATGAACCAACAGGCGCACTTGACAGTAAGTCCGGTGATGAAGTACTTAAAATGCTAGAGCAATTAAATAATGAAGGAAATACAATTGTAATAATTACTCATGATAGAGATATAGCAACGCACGCAAAACGGATGATTACAGTTCGCGATGGCCACATTACTTCCGATGAAATAAATAACAAAGAGGTGAGGTTATGAGAATATCACAATTATTTAAAATAGCACTTTATTCGGTGTGGAGTAACAAAATACGTTCATTTCTTACAATGCTTGGAATTATTATCGGTATATCTTCCGTAATTATTCTCGTGGGCATGGGTAAAGGTACTCAAAAAGAGATTAGTGATCAGATAAGCAGTTTAGGAACTAACCTTATAACCGTATCTCTTACAAAAACTGCTACTATTGATGCAGGCGACCTAAAAGAGCTTAAAGCTAAACCAGGTATTAAAGCAATCTCACCGCAAATTACATCTAGTAATGTAAATGTAAAGGCTGGAAGTAAATCTAGTACTACAACAATAGAAGCATCAAATGCAAACTACGCCGAAATTAAAAGTTATACAGTAAATTCTGGTAGGTTTATAACTGATAGAGATGTTGAGAATAGATATAATGTACTAGTCATCGGAACCGAAACTGCAAACAATATTTTTGGAACTGCGAATGTTGTTGGTGAGACAATGTATGTTAGTGGTATTCAGTTTAAAATAGTAGGGGTTCTTAAATCGTCAGGAACATCAACTACTGGAAGCAGTGATGATAAAATTATACTTCCTCTATCAACAGCACAAAGGCTACTTAAAACATCTACTATAAAGACCTATTATGTTGAGGCTGAAAGCCAAACGAAAATAGATACAGCTATGTCTTATTTGAAAATGTTCCTAAATAAAAAGTATGGTCTTAGGAATCTCTCCACTAGTACAACTACAGATACTTATTATAGGGTTTTAAGTCAGACAAGTTTACTTACTACCGCTACTTCAACTACTAAAAGTATGAGTAACATGTTAAGTGGAGTTGGAGCTATATCACTTTTAGTCGGTGGAATTGGAATTATGAACATAATGCTTGTTTCAGTAATTGAAAGAACTAAGGAAATAGGAACAAGAAAAGCAATTGGAGCTAAAAGAAAAACCATTCTTATGCAATTTTTAATTGAAGCCTCAATTATAAGTGGTGTTGGTGGTCTTCTAGGTGTATTTTTCGGATATGCCGGTGCCTATATTGGCAAGGCATTCTTTTCAACATCTATTGTAATTTCTAGCAATATAGTTATTAGTGCTTTTGCTTTCTCAGTCCTTGTAGGTTTGGTTTTTGGAATTTATCCTGCGAGCAAAGCATCAAAACTTAATCCAATAGAAGCATTAAGATTCCAATAATATATTTTGTATGTTAGTATAAATAATACAAAAATCACATAATTATTTGATAGTTGCTACATAATTGTTTGTTATAATAAATATATAGCAACTAAATAATTTTTTTTTAATTAGAGTCCCCCTTTAATTAAATAGAAACATATAATGCTAAAAAAGAATTAGTGTAATCTAACTAGTTCTTTTTATTTTTTCAACCATTTTAATTAGTTAAATCTAATGTGCATTTATAAAATTTTTAAGCTGACCATGCCAATCATCTGGTTCAAATGTCCCTGGAATTGTATCCTCTCCAAATAAAAGGTCCACTAAATATCTTGGTTTTTTACCACCTATATACATTGATTTAGAGCAAGAAACACAATAAACAACAACATCTTCAGCCGGCATCTCATTAGCACGTTTTCTCATTTGCGCCTTAACTTGCTCCACAGGAAGAACACCATAAACGCTATCTCCACAACACGTACCCTTTGTTCTCGTTTTTTCTGGCTCTACCACAATAATATTCATTCTTTTCAATAGTACTCTTACTGCATTATGTATTCTCTCCTGATCCCGAGTAGGACATGCATCAAGTATAGTCATTTTCTTTCCCTTATAATCTGGGAATGGAAATGCTTTTTTCTCAGCTAATACCTCCCAAAGTGAAATGGTTGTTACTTCATCGTAAAGTTCCCTATAACGTCTATCACAACCAGCACAGATATTTATTATTTGTGTCCCCTTATCCAAATTTGGTTTATGCCTACAGCAAATTAGATATTCGTCTAATTTATCTAAATCACTAATTAAAAAATCCAGCACTTTTTTTGCAAGCTCTGGTTTGTAAATCATTAAAGCACACCCCGGTGCAAATACTTTCTTCATAACTCCCACCTTCCAATCTTTTATTTTCTTTATAAACTATTTTGTAATCCTCTACCTCCTAAAACAGTTATATCATCTTAAAACAGTTATATCATCTAACTCCTTATTATAGAGTAAATTAAATCATCTCGCTACATAGTAATATGCTCCAAACAAATGGTAATACTTTCCTTAAAAAATTTAAATTCTACTATAGTTGAATAGCAAAATGAAAAAAGTAGCAGACTGTAAATATACACTACATATATTGTACCATTATACTTTGGTATAGTTTTACCTTGGTAGCGTTAATTGCGTCATATAACCCTAAAGGTAAATATAAGGAGGTTCAAAATGCCTATTGAAGATATTATAATGTGGATTTTTATTTTATTGGCGGTAGTATCAATAATTCCAATGATAATAGGATATATAATGGATAAAAAAGTCTTAAAGATTATTTCTTTTGTTGCAATTATAGTTTTTAATCTTACAGTATTTGGTGTATTGTGGATGAATAAATAAGTTATTGTATAAAATCAGCAATAAAAATCCTGCTAACAAAAGTAGTTAACAGGATTTTTATTTTAATATTTATGAATTTTCAGTTTTCAAGTTTCTCATATATATTCTAAAAACAAGCTCTTCTAAAAAGTTAAACACGCTTGTGGTTATTAAGTATAAGCCCACTGCAATTGGAGCTGCTTTAGCAACAAATAACCCAACTAAAGCCATTACTATAATATTACTTTTACTAATTGTAGCCTGCCCTTCAATTTTTAGTAATGTCACATACGAAAGCAAGCTAGGAGTTAATGATACAATAACATATATCAATGGAACTATAAAATAGCTGTCTGACACCTTAATACTTGCCACCCAAGGTATAAGATATGTTCCCACACTCACAGGAATTTTATTAAATACACTCCACATAGTCATTAATATAGGCAATTGAAGCAGAGTTACTAAGCACCCCATCATACCTTTTGCGCTTTGGGCAGATTGTTTTTTAACTTCTTCCTCAAGTTTTTCTTTATTATCTTTATATTTCTCCTTAATTTCCTGCATTTTTACAGCAAGCTTTTGGTGGTGTTGCATGGATTTTTTTTGTTTGAAAGACATAGGTGATAATACTAACCTCACGACTACTGTAAGTAAAACTATTGCTACTCCCCAATCCCCCGTGAAATTAAAAATTGAATTTAATAAACCGCTTAAAAAATTAAAAATGATGTTCATATTAATCCTCCTTGGAATAATTTTTGGCTAAAACATCATTTCAATTTTAAAACGCTCCAAATATATCCATATACCATATTTTTCATAAATCATACAATCTTCTGGACGTAGTTTCTTTATAAACTCAAGCCACTGAATTAAAATATTTCTTGTAACATTTTTCTCAACTTTATGCTTAAAATTTTTATAGGAGTACACAGTATAAGAGAGTATGCCAGCAAAACACATCACTAAAAACATTAACTGAATTAAATTTACTAAGTCATAATTCAACTTACACACCTCCTCATTTACTATTCCTAGTATTATAACATATATTGGTGTCTAGTTTTACACAAAATTCTTTAGCCCTAATAACAAGCTTAATTTTCTTTTTAATTTCTCTAATTATTTCAATACGTATTTATAGTACTACGGAGTTTTAAAGATATTATGATATAATGCTATTGGGTCATATGACCCCTGGATAAATCATAAAAATAAATCAGAGAGAAACGGTGGAATAAATGATGGAAAATTACAAAAACATATGGTTAAAATTATTGATTAAAATGCCTTCCTTATTTTTTGGTTTCTTTTTATTTGCTGTTGCAATACTCTTAGCACTTTATTCAAAACTTGGAATGAGTCCGTGGGATGTTTTCCATATGGGTATTGTTAATCATTCCATTCTTTCTTTTGGACAGACCACACAGGTTGTAGGTTTTGGTATCATATTGTTTTCAGTTTTTTTAGGAATAATTCCTGGAATTGGTAGCATATTTAATATGGTTTTTATTGGTGTTTTCATTGATTTAATTAATAATACAGGAATATTAAAAACACCAGGAAGCATGTTAGGCAAAATACTAATGCTTATATCCGCTATTTTAATTATGGGAATTGCTACATATTTTTATTTAAAAGTTGAACTTGGCGCTGGCCCAAGAGATGGATTAATGGAAGGACTTGTAATAAAGCTAAACAAACCAGTTTGGCTTATAAGAGGATCTATAGAAATTACTGTTTTAATAATAGGTTTCTTTTTAGGCGGCCCAATTGGAATTGGAACTCTTTTATTGGCAGTGGCAATTGGACCATCAGTTGAATTTGCATTTAAAATGGGTAAATATGATTCTAAAAAAGCTCAACATATGACTTTTATAGACTTATATAAAAACATTAAAGGAACAAGTAATTTAAAATAGATTACTTGTTCCTATTTCCCCTAAAAATTCTTTATTATACATGTCCTTTAAAGCCTCCGCCATTTGTTATCACTTCTTTCTTATATGATTTATGATAATCATCATAACTTAACAACTGTGCCTCATATTATTGTATATATAATAATTCTTTAAATTTCATTAACTAGTTTTACAATAACTAATAATCTTGTTACTTATTCTTCTCGGTATTCTAAAATATCTCCTGGCTGACACCGAAGCTCTCTGCATACAGCTTCAAGTGTAGAAAATCTTATTGCTTTTGCTTTATTAGTTTTTAATATAGACAAATTGGAATTTGTAATTCCTACTTTTATGGCTAGTTCAGTTAAAGAAATCTTTCTTACTGCCATCATTACATCTAGATTCACTATTATTGCCATGTATTTCACCTCAAATTATTTATATATTGCGAAAATCTATATAGTAAAATCATTTTCTTCTTTAACTTCGATTGCCTGTTTAAAGACCTTAGAAAGAATCAAAGTAAAACAGCCTGCAAAAAAGAAAATTATAAACTCAATATCTGTATGAATGCCTTTGGCATCAATTTCTATTAACTTAAAACTTAAATATTGATTATTAATAAAAAAATTAATTACATAGCAACAGGAAATTATAAAACATGAAATAGCAACAACTTTTAAACTTTCAACATTGCTCCATACAAAAGGGGTTACTTTAACTAATGAATTCATAATACATCTAAGATGATACATTATGCAAAGCAGTGCAAATCCGCCTAATACAAATAAAAAGCAGGTGGTAATATTTTTAAAGTTAAGCAAGCTTATTTGCTGAAGCACTAATGCTTTTCTCAGTATTAATAAATACACAATAAACCCTATAATGATTAACCCATCTAGCATTAACTTTAGTAAAGATGACAAAGAAGTGTTCCCATAATATTTCATAAAAAAAAATCCCTCCATAACTTATAATTTTTTGTTCTAAATCAAAACCTATTTTAACAAGTAAATATAAATCATTCTAATTATTATTCACAAGTACCTTTACAATGAAATTCACCTAATTAAAGTACATAACATTGCGACTTAACCTATTCAAACTGCCTATTCAAACTTTAAGATAATGCTGAATTGTAAAATGAAATTCCATAACAATTCTCTGTATTTGTATAAAATACGCGAATAAATAGAGTAGTGGATTTTCGTCTTACAATCTTAAAATTTAATATCTAAAGCTATTAGTCAGGATGAT
>Ga0209540_10001666_pt1 | contig 16478 bp, 17 predicted proteins | sample BarGraIncu01121A_FD_184501 | JGI IMG/M metagenome (GOLD analysis project Ga0209540, IMG submission 184501) | Arctic peat soil microbial communities from Barrow, Alaska - Barrow Graham LP Incubations 011-21A (SPAdes) (version 2) | ecosystem: Environmental > Terrestrial > Soil > Wetlands > Peat... | reverse complement strand
CGCGGCGGCGGCGACGGCGCGCGCGGTGGGACGGTGCGCGGTCCACAAATTGGGATGATACGGCACCGGCGTGTCCTTGGCGTTGAGCCGTTGCGGCGGCACGTCGAGCAAACCAAATCCTTCGCTTGCGACCCGGGCGATGACTTCCGCCGTCACTCCTCCCCACGGCCATGCTTCACCCACGCAAAGCAAACGTCCCGTGCGCGCGACGCTGGCCATCACGGTGTCCGTGTCGAGCGGTTTCACCGAACGCAAATCCACAACTTCAATTTCCCAGCCTTCAGGGACGAGTTCGGCGGCGGCTTCGAGCGCTTCATGCACCATGGCGCTGTAGGCAACGATGGTCATGTCGCGGCCTTCACGCGCGATGCGGGCTTTGCCGACGGGCAGTGCTTCGCTCGGTAATTTTTCGGCCTTGAGGTGGTAATAAAGGAATTTGTGCTCGCAAAAAATCACCGGATCGTCAATCGCCACCGCTTCGAGCAACATGCTGTAAGCATCTTCAACGGTCGCCGGCGTCATCACCACCAGGCCGGGATAGTGCGCGTAAATCGTCTCCAGACTCTGGCTGTGAAACGGTCCGCTGCCGGACGTGCCGCCAAAGGGCAGACGCACGGTGATCGGGCACGGCACTTTCGTGCGCCAAAAAAGCGTCGCGGCCTGATTGACAATCTGGTTGAAACCAACGGTGGAAAAATCCGCGAACTGCATTTCGATGATCGGCCTCATGCCTTCAATCGCCGCACCAACGGCCAGACCGATCATCGCATCCTCGCTGATGGGCGCATCAATCACGCGACCGGGAAATTCCTTCGCCAGATTTTTCGTGGCCTTGAACGCGCCACCGAACGCGCCGATGTCCTGACCGTAAATGAACACGCGCGGGTCGTCGCGCAGTGCGTGAGCCTGCGCTTCGCGGATGGCTTCGAGATACGTGAGGCTCATTGGCTAATCTTCTTGGACGACTGTGCGCGCTCGTCGCGAACGTGCAAGTTGTCGGGAATTTTTATTTTTTCTAAATCCACACCACCGCCGCTGATATAGACATCCAAGCGTGGCGCGGGAACGGGCTTGTGAAAGTTCGGATCTTTTGCAAAAAAACTCTGATTTGCTTCATTCGTGCTATTGTAGCGTTGATTCCAACTTTCTGGATTCCAAACGACGAGTTCCCAATCCACGTTCGTTTCAAGAAACTGGTCGTGCTTCACGCCGTCGTGGATCACCAAGTCCAGCGCGGGTGCGCGGATGGCGGCAAAATTTGTCAGCGCCTGTGTGAAAGCCGCCGTGTCGCCGCGAAATAAAATGTGCGACTCGCCACCGCCAAACGGCGGACCTTCCCACCAGCCGACGCAAGATTTCAGATTAGAGACCGCCGTCGCGCCTTCCGGCCAGCCATTCGTGTAGGTCGGATTGCCTGTTGCAGAGACAATCGAGGCGTTTGCGCGCACGACCATCAACAAGCCGACAGCAAAAGCCAAACAATTCGTTTTTAATCCGGTCCTCATTCCTCTTGTCCTTCGTTCAAATGTCCGGTTGAAAGCGCGCGCCAGTCCTCGGTAAACGGATCGGGCACGGGTTCGCGCTGGACTTGGGCGACGGCTTCCTCGATTTCGCGGACAATTTCGCCGCGCAGCGCGGCCAACGCCGCAGCGTCCACCCATTTTTGGCGGAGCAGATGTTCCTCGGCGACTTTCAAACAATCGCGCCCGACCGGCGACGCCTTTAATTTTGGATCAATGTAACTGGCGTCGTCGTGTTCGCCGTGACCGCAAAGCCGGAGCAGCGTGGCGACGACCATTTGCGGGCCGCGACCGGCGCGGGCGCGCGCCACGGCGTCACCCACCACCTTCAGGCACGCGGACAAATCCGTGCCGTCCACGGAATGGGAATCCACGCCGTAACCGGCGGCCCGGTCTGCCAGGTCGCGGCAGGCAAATTGGCGCGAAGTGGGCGTTGAGTACGCGTATTGGTTGTCCGCCACAATCAAAACGAGCGGCAGTTTTTCGACCGCAGCCTGGTTGATCGCTTCGTGAACCGCGCCGGTGGAAGTCGCGCCGTCACCAATGCAGGTCGCGCCAACCATGCCGGTGACGCCTTTCATGCGGCGGGCGAACAACGTGCCGTTCACGACGGAAATCATCGCGCCGAGATGGCTGACCATCGGCAAATAGCCTTCCTTTGGCCGGCCGCGATGAACGTTGCCGTCGCGGCCACGCATCGGGCCGAGCACGGAACCCAGATACGTCCGCAAGGCGTCAACCACCGGTTCGCCAAACGCCAGCCGTCCTGCCGTGTCGCGGATCAGCGGTGCGAACACGTCGCTCTTTTTCAGCGACAAACCGATGGAAACGCTCAATGCTTCCTGCCCGCGGCCAATAAAAACGCCGCCATGAATTTTGCCGGCGCGGTAGAGGCCGGCGCATTTGTCGTCCAACATGCGCGCCAGCAGCATGAAGCGATACGCGGTGAGGTGAGTGTCGCGAAAAGAGGTCGCGTCACTCACGGGGTCGGCGTTGAGCACCGTTTGGAGCATGGCGGAAGTTTATCGCCACCGGCGCGCGCCAGCAATGTTTCTTTCCAAACCAGGGGTTTTTCACATTAAAAATCGGATTGGCTAAATGAAGGGAATCTTGTCTACTAAGGAACGATTCATGCTGTCTTTCTTGAAAAATGTGACATTTGAAACATGAGTCAGCCGGCATTCCAGATCCTGTTGGTCAGTAACGACCCAAAACTATTGGCGACGTTGTCCAGTGTGTTGCAGGCGGACAACATCGCCTTCGCCTGGGAACGCCGTCCCGTTGAAGCGCTTCAATTTCTTCGCGCCAGGCCGGTCGATCTGGTGCTGGTTGATTTGGTGTCGTCAAATGAGGAAGGCTTTGAATTCCTGCGCAGCTCCAGGAAAGTCCGCCGGCAACCTTCACGCTCGTCACCGCGCTTACCGCTGAGGATAACACGGTGGACAAATTGCGCGCGTACGACCTTGGTGTGTGCGATTGCATGGGCAAGCCGTTTGAAGCCCTGGTATTTCGCGCGCGTTTGCGCGCCCATCTGGAAACGAAGCGCCGGCACGATGACTTGGGCCGGCACAACGACAATTTGACCGAGGCCCGTCTCGCCGCCGAGGCGGCCGTGCGCGCCAAATCCGATTTTCTTGCGGCCATGAGCCACGAGATTCGCACGCCGATGAACGGCGTCATCGCCATGGTCAGCCTGCTCCTCGAGGCGTCGCTGACCGCCGAGCAGCGCAGCCACCTCGAAACGATTCATACCAGCAGTGAATCGGTGCTGGCCATCGTCAACGACATTCTTGACTTTTCCAAAATCAAAGCGGGGAAACTGGAACTGGACTCGCGGCCATTCAACTTGCGCACCTGCGTGGAGGATGCGCTCGACCTGCAGGCCGCGCGCGCCTTTGGAAAAAATCTCGATCTTGCGTATCAGATGGACGATGGGATTCCGGTGACCGTCGAAGGCGATTCACTGCGGTTGCGGCAGGTGCTCGCCAATCTCTTGAGCAACGCCATCAAGTTCACTGAAAAAGGCGACGTGCTCGTTCAGGTCAAATTGCTCTCGATGAAACCGGATGAGGCGCAGAACAATTCGCTGCTGCAACTGAATTTTTCCGTGCGCGACACAGGCATTGGCATTCAACCTGAACGGCTGGAGCGGTTGTTCAAACCATTCTCGCAGGGGGATGCCTCGACCGCGCGGCACTATGGCGGCACGGGCCTGGGTCTGGCCATCAGCAAATAACTCGTCGAATTGATGGGCGGCAAAATGTGGGCCGAGAGTTCGCCCGGCGCGGGCTCGACGTTCCATTTCACCATCAATTTTCAGGCCGAAACGCAGTCGGCGCCGTTTGCCCTGGCGGGACCTCAACCCAAACTCGCTGATTTGCGGCTTTTGATTGTGGACGACAACGCCACTGTCCGCCGTGTGGTTGCCGAGCAGGTGGCCAAATGGGGAATGGTTCCGTACAGCGCCAAAAGTCCGCAGCAGGCCCTCGAATGGCTTAAAAAGGGTGAACAATACGATCTGGGCGTTCTGGATTTGCAAATGCCCGGCATGGACGGCCTCGCGCTGGCCATGGAAATTCACAAATTGCCCGGCGCGGCGATGATGCCGCTGGTGCTGCTCATGCCGTTGGGCCTGCACTCGGATGCGCCCGGCAGCACGCACATCGTGTTCGCCCACACGGTCAACAAACCCGTCAAACCAGCGCAGTTTTGCGAAGTGCTCGTTCGCGCCCTGCTCAGTCCGAAAGCCGCCGTGCGCCAGCAACCAACATCGAAACCAGGGCAACCCCTCACCGAGCGATTGCCCTTGAGCATCCTTTTGTGCGACGACAACGCCATAAACCAAAAGGTTGCCGCGCACATTTTGCAGCTACTCGGTTATCAGCCTGGTCTCGCCGCGAACGGACGCGAAGCGCTCGACGCGCTGGATCGAGAGCCATATAACTTAATTTTTATGGACGTAATGATGCCGGAAATGGACGGTTTGGAGGCCACGCGCGCCATTCGTGAACGACAGAAGGCCGGCGCGACCAACTACCATTCCAGCATCGTCATTGTCGCCATGACCGCGCAGGCGATGCAAGGCGACCGTGAAAAATGCCTCGCCGCCGGCATGGATGATTATCTCGCCAAACCGATCCGCCCAAAGGACGTTCGCGCCGTCATCGAACGCTGGGGTTCGCAATCGGCTCCGGCGGCACCGGCCGCGCCGGCGCCCAAAGCCGACGCGCCCGCGCCCGCGCCCGCCGTTGAAGAACCGCCGGTGGAGATGGACATCTTGAACGATTTGACCGACGGCAACGCGGACAGTCTGCGCGAATTGGTTGACTTGTTTTTCAAGCAGACCACCCAGCAATTGGAGCAGTTGGAAGCCGCCGTGCGCGCGAACAAAGCCGAAGACGTCCGCCGCGTGGCGCACAGTTGCGCGGGCGCGAGCGCCACGCTGGGCATGACGCGGTTCGTGCCGCTGCTCCGTAAATTGGAAAGACAAGGCGCCTCCGGCACGCTGATCACCGCCACGCAGGTTTACGAAGATACCGCGCGCGAATTCAAACTCATTCAAAATTTTCTGGCGGCGCAGTTAAATTCCGCCGCGCCGCCGCCGGCCACTGTTCATTTATGAACCCCCCCATCATTAAAGACGAAATGACTCCGGCGGCACCAACTGCGCCCTCACCCAAAGCCGACGCGCCCGCGCCCGCCGTTGAAGAACTGCCGGTGGAGATGGACCGCTTGAACGATTTAACCGAGGGCAACGCGGACAGCATACGCGAATTGGTTGACTTGTTTCTCAAGCAGACCACCCGGCAATTGGCGCAACTGGAAGCCGCCGTGCGCGCGAACAAAGCCGACGACGTCCGCCGCGTGGCGCACAGTTGCTCGGGCGCGAGCGCCACGCTGGGCATGACGCGGTTCGTGCCGCTGCTCCGTGAATTGGAAAAGCAAGGCGCTTCCGGCGCGTTGACCACCGCCGCACAGGTTTACGAAGATGCCGCGCGCGAATTCAAACTCATTCAAAATTTTCTGGCGGCGCAGTTGAATTCCGCCGCGCCGCCGCCGGACGCTGCTCATTCATGAAAAAAATCCTCATCATCGAAGATGACCAGATTGTTGCGAATGTTTATCGAAACAAACTCACCGTGGAAGGTTATCAGGCCGAGGTCGCGCTTGACGGCGAGACGGGCCTGAAGGTGATGCGCACGTTCCAGCCTGATGCCATCGTGCTTGACCTCGTGCTGCCCAAAATGTCAGGCGTCGAAGTCATCAAGGAAATTCGCAGCGAAGCGGACTTTTCCAAACTGCCGATCATTGTTTTTTCCAACACCTATTTGACCAACCTGATTCAGGATGCGTGGAAGGCCGGCGCGACGAAATGTGTCTCCAAAATCAACTGTCCGCCCAAGGAACTGTTCGAGCTGATACGCCGCACCATCGGCGTCGTCGTCGCGGTTTCGCCTGCCCGTCCGAAGACTGAAGGCGCGTTGGCAACCAAACCCGCCAAGTTTACCAGCGAGACTGATGCCGAATTTCAGGTCGAATTCCGGGAAACATTCATTGCCAGCCTGCCCGCCACGCTCACCGTCATGCGCGCCGGTTTGCAAAGCCTCATCAAGTCTGACACCGAAGTGGCGCGGCTCAAACACATCCACGAACTCTACCGCCGCGTCCACGCGGTCAACGGCAACGCCGGCATCGCCGGCCTCGTCCAAATCGCACACCTGGCCGCCGCGCTCGAGGCCTTGCTCAAGGAACTTCACGAAAAACCGAAAAACATCAACCCCTCAACCGCTGCACACCGTCGCCGCCGCGGTGGATTTTCTCGGCTTCCTGTTTGAACACGGCACACGGCCCGAAGAACAGGAAATCCCCCCTGCCAGCATTCTGGTCGTGGATGACGAGGTCATTTCCCGCCGCGCCATCATTTACGCGCTCGAAAAAGCGCAGCTCCAGTCCGTCAGCGTCGAAGACCCGAACGCCGCCTTCAAACTGCTTTCCGAAAATCAATTCGACCTCGTGCTTCTCGACGTGGACATGCCGGGCATGACCGGCTACGAACTCTGCAACAAGCTGCGCCGCCTGCCGATGCACAAGAAAACCCCCGTTGTCTTTGTCACCCGCCTCGACGACTTTAACAACCGCACCAAATCCATGATGGCTGGTGGCAACGACTTCATCGCCAAGCAGTTTCTCTTCATCGAACTCACCGTCAAGGCCCTCATCCACGTCCTGCGCGGCAAATTTCAGCCGGCAAATGACCGGGAATCATCCGGCTTCCGACTCCCAACTTCTTAGTTTTCCGGGAGCACTCATGTTAGTTCTTGCGTCAACAACCTGGCGTGGTTCATGCTTGCTCCATTAAGTCGCATTCGCACGATTATGAAAATAAAATCCATTAACAAGGAATTGTCCGACAAACGCAAAATCGCTTTTCGCACGGAACCGCAGATTGACGCTCCGGTGTTTGAACAGATCCGGCGATTGTTACAACAGTCGTTGGTGTTAAAAGGTGTGGGTGTGGAACTGACCGAAGGATGTCTGGTTGTGATTCATTCCGCATTCACGCCGGAGCTGGCCAGGAACGTCAACGACCTTTTGAATGCGGCTGAGAATGCGGTGCGGCTGGCCCAAGAGGACATCCGGAAACGGGCGGAACTGGAACAGACCGAAAAAAATAATGCCATCCAATCGGCATCCAGTGCGTTCGGAGTGCCCGTCGAGTAATTGGTTGAGCCGTGACGGCAAAGAAAAATGGGATGATACGCCCATGTCGCTCTGACGAGTTTGGGGCGATTGGGGAAATCATCAACGATGCCGCCCAAGCCTACCAAGGTGTCATTCCCGAAGACCGCTGGCACGAACCCTGCATGTCGCTTGCCGAACTGAAGGAGCAGATGGAAAGGGGTGTGGTTTTCTGGGGAATGGAGCTGGACGGAAAACTGGCCGGGGTGATGGGAATTCAACCCGTCCAGGATGTCACGCTAATCCGGCACGCTTATGTGCGCACGGTCTTCTGGAATCAGGGTATCGGCGGCAACTTGTTGAAGCATCTGCGCGCCTCGACGACCCGGCCGATTTTGATTGGAACCTGGGCGGCGGCAATTTGGGCCGTTGCCTTCTATGAGAAACACGGCTTTCGGAAGGTAACCCCGGCGGAAAAGGATCGGCTGCTCAAAAAGTACTGGTCAATTCCCGATCGTCAGGTTGAAACCTCGGTGGTGCTGGCGGACGATAAATGGTTTGGGACGGCCCAACTGGATGTCCGGTAGTTCAACCGGTCCCCGTTCCGGCGACGGCACGCCGTCAGGCAACGACGGAGGCGCTGAACATTTCCCGGGCAATGACTCCATCGGACACCTTCGTCACCGCGCCGGTCATGCGAATCGCAAAGCCGTCGCCGATCTCAATGGCAATGACGCCGCCGGGCATGTGGACGGAAATGTCGCGGTCGCACAGGCCGAGCCGGTGCGCCACCGCCGCCGCCGCGCTGCTGCTGCTGCCGCTCGCCAGCGTGTAACCCGCGCCGCGCTCCCAGATTTCAATCTGGATGTTCCGCCGGTCGAGCACCTTCATGAATTGCACGTTGGTGCGGTTGGGAAAACGCAGATGCGTTTCCAGCAGCGGGCCAATTTGTTTCGCCAGATCGGCGCTGATTTTCGGCAGCAGCAGCACGCAATGCGGATTGCCCACGGTGGCCGCGCAAAAGTTGAATCGCTGTCCGCGCAGGTGAATCGGCTCGTTGATAACTTCGCGGCGCGGACCGGTCACGGGGATGTCGTTGCTCCAGAAACTGACCTTGCCCATTTCGACGCGCACGGTTTTGCCGCGGTCCATCACCTCGGCTTGCACGAGGCCGCCGGGCGTTTCGAGGGCGAACTCGTCCTTGCCGACCAGTTTCTTGTCCCACAGGTAACGCGAGAAGATCCGCAGACCGTTGCCGCTTTTCTCGGCCTCGCTGCCGTCGGGATTGAAAATGCGGAGTGCGAACTTCGCTTTTTTGGAGCGCAGGGGACCGAGTAAAATGCCGTCCGAACCAATGCCAAAATTGCGATGGCAAATCATTTTGACCTGCGCGGTCGTCAGCGGCGACGGCAGGTTCTTCGGGTCAATGACAATGTAGTCATTGCCGAGCGCGTGATACTTGGTGAATGCCCAAAGCATGAACGAAGAATAGCGCGTCGCGCGGGAAGCGCAAAAGAAGAATGGCGCGGGCAATTCAGCTTTTCAGTATGGCCTCGATTTCCCGAAGTTCATCGGCGCCGAGAGTCAGATTATTCAATGCTCCGACGGCGTCTTCGATTTGCGCGACGCGGCTGGCGCCAATCAACGCGGACGTCATTCCCGGATGGCGCAGCACCCAGGCCAGCACCATTTGGGCGAGAGTCTGGCCGCGCGCCTTGGCCAGTTTGTCCAGCCGTTTTGCCTTGGCGATTTTGTCGGGGGTGACCTGTTCCGGCCGCAAAAAACCGTGCGGTTTGGAAGCGCGCGAGCCTTTGGGAATGCCACGAAGGTATTTGTCCGTCAGCAATCCTTGCGTCAGCGGCGAGAACGCAATGCAGCCGATGCCTTCCTGCGCAAGCGTCTCCAGCAGGCCGCCTTCAATCCAGCGGTTGAACATGCTGTAGGACGCCTGGTGAATGAGGCACGGTGTGCCGAGCGCGCGAAGAATTTGCGCGGCCCGACGGGTTGGCTCCGGCTGATAATTGGAAATGCCTGCGTATAACGCCCGCCCGCTGCGCACGATGAAATCAAGCGCGCCCATCGTTTCCTCCAAGGGCGTGTCGGGGTCGGGCCGATGGGAATAAAAAATGTCCACGTAATCCAGTTTCATGCGCTTCAAACTCTGGTCGAGGCTGGCGACCAGATATTTGCGCGAACCCCATTCGCCGTAAGGCCCCGGCCACATCAAATAACCCGCCTTGGTAGAGATGATCAGTTCGTCGCGGTAGGGTTTCAAATCGTTGCGGAGAATGCGCCCGAAATTTTCCTCCGCCGAACCGGGCGGCGGTCCATAGTTGTTTGCCAGGTCGAAATGCGTGATGCCCAAATCGAGCGCGCGGCGCACCATCATCCGGCCGTTTTCAAAGACGTCAACTCCGCCAAAGTTATGCCAAAGCCCGAGCGAAATGGCGGGAAGCTTCAGCCCGCTGCGACCGCTGCGATTGTAGCGCATGCTTTGGTAACGGGAACCAGATGGCAAATATTTCATGGCGTTTTATCGAACGGAGAATACCAGCGTGCGCGTGAAGCTCAACTCGAAACCTTGGTGTCTTTGTCCTTTCCTTGATCGCGCTTCGCTTTTTCCAGATGAAACTTATGGAGGAACCGGTGAAAGGCCGGTGCAAAAATGATGCCGAGACTCGTGAGGAACGCCAGGGCGCTGAACAACGCATAGCAACCGGCGAAATTTTTTCCGCCGTCGGTTTGCAGCGACGACACCGGCCCCATCCCGGACAAAATCATCGCCGCATTGACGAAGGCGTCCACCCACGACATGGGTTCGAAGGCCCGGTAACCGATCATCCCGATGCCGAGTGCAAGCGCGATGACCAACAGACCAATGCACGCGCTCCGCGCCAATCGTGCGTAAAATGCCCGGCGTGGCAACAATGGTTTTGAACGATGCTCGAACATAAAGATTCAAGGCATATTTTCAAAATGGGTTTGCCGTGTCCAGCGCATGTAGCGGCGCTCTGTGAGCGTCGCAAATTGAGGAAATGCGACGGTCACAGATCGCCGCTACATTGTTATTTCGTCGTTTGCACGCTGCCGGTGATTTCGCGCACATCTTGGATGCCGCGCTGTTGCATGAACTCGCGGATGCCGGCAATCACCTGCAACACCGTCTGGGGTTCGTAAAAATTTGCCGTGCCCACCGCCACCGCCGTCGCACCGGCCATCATGAACTCGATGGCGTCCGCCGCGTTCTGAATGCCGCCCATGCCGATGATCGGAATCTTCACCACCTTCGCCGCTTCCCAGACCAGTTTGATGGCAATCGGTTTGAGGCATGGGCCGGTCAGGCCGCCGGTAACGTTCGCCAGCTTCGGTTTGCGCGTCTCGATATCAATGGCCATCGCCGGATAACTGTTTGTCACCGCCAGCGCGTCGCTGCCCGCATCTTCTGTCGCCTTGGCGTAAAGCGCGATGCTCACCACGTTCGGACTCATCTTAGTGATGAGCGGCAGCTCCGTCACCTTCCGGCACGCGGCCACCACCCGGCTGAGCAATTTAATATCCGTTCCGAACTGCGCGCCGCCTTCCTTGATGTTTGGGCAGGAGACGTTGAGTTCCAGCGCGCCGACGCCACCCAAAGCATCGAATCGCCGCGCCACCTCGGCGTATTCGTCAACCGTCGTGCCCCAGATGTTGATGATGGTGGGCACCTTCAGTTTTTTGAGGAACGGCCAGTATTTTTTGATGAACCCGTCCACGCCCGGTCCTTGCAAACCGATGGCGTTGAGCATACCGCTGGTGACCTCAGCCGTGCGCGGCGTCGGATTGCCACGAACCGGATGCAGCCGGATGCCCTTCACGACCACGGCGCCGAGCTGGTTCAAGTCGAGGAGTTGCGCGTATTCGACGCCGTACCCGAACGTGCCGGAAGCGACCATGACCGGGTTTTGCAGGCGCAATTTTCCAATTTGTACGGACAAATTCACGAACGCACCTCCAGTCTGCCTGTAGCTGCGACGCCTCGTCGCAGACTGGGTGAAGGCGACGCCTCGTCGCCAGTTGAGCCGTCAAACGCTCCCAAGGTGCGGGGAAATGCGCCGGGGGCGGCGCATCCACACTTCGGTGACGCGGCGTCACCGCCACGCCCGCGCCAGATAACTCCGGGGTTGGAAATATTTCGCCAATTCATTTCGCGATCTCCCATAAAATTTTGCGCGAATCAAACACCGGCCCTTCGGTGCAGGTGCGCTGGTATTCCCAGCCGTCGCCGGCCTTGACCGGAATCACGCAGGTCAGACAAACGCCGACGCCACAACACATATGTTCGTCCATCGAAAGCTCCGCCGGCACCTTGAATTCTTCGGCGAGCTTGCCGACGGCCTTGAGCATTCCCGTCGGGCCGCAGGCAAACAGTTTGTGCCGGGTTGTGCTGCGTTTCAATTCGGCCAGCAACGGCTGCGTCACCAGACCTTTTTCGCCGCGGCTGCCGTCTTCGGTGGTCACGCGCACATCCCAGCCGAGTGCGTGAAATTCCTTTTCGCACAAAATATCCACGCGCCGCCGGCCGCCGCCGAACACGATGCCTTTTTGCGGCGAACGTTGGGCTAGCAGATACATCGCCGCCATGCCGTAGCCGCCCGCGACGAGCAGGGGAGTCTCGCCGCGTTTCGGCACGGTGAATCCGTGGCCGAGCGGCGCAATCACGCTGAGTTCCCCGCCGAAACGCATCTGCGATAGAACCTCGGTGCCCTTGCCGACACTTTTGTAAAGAATGGAAAAGGTATCACCCTCGACTTGAAAAATGCTGAACGGCCGCCGCAACAGCGCGTCCTTCATCGGCAACACGCGGACATGGGCGAACTGTCCCGGTTGGATCCGGGGGGCAATCTGCGGCGCGCGCACCACGAGGCGAAAATAAGAATCGTTGTCGCGCTCGTTGGAAACTATCTGGACGGTTTGCTCAAGCATTGTCGCGGTTGAGCATGGTCGGCTGCGGCAAACCTGTCAACTTTGCGTGCAAACGGACATGGATAAACGCGGAAATAAATGCAGAATTTGATTCGTAATATTGTCACTCATCACCGATAGACTCATCTCCGACAACGTAGTGATGTTAAAGGATGCGTCCGCTGATGACGACAACGGGTTGTCGGTCGTGTCGCCGATTTTTGATTACGTCCACTTCGAGCGGCTGGAGCATGAAGGGCGGCGGGAATTTGGCAGTCAAATCGAACAGTTGCAGGGAAAAATCCACAAAGAGATTTTCTAAACCAGCCGCACTGGTGACGAAAAGAAAGCAGCGGAGCTTGCCCACTTGCTCGAATTCTGGATGGTTCACGGCAAACCGCACAGAGAACCAAAGCAAAAGGAATTAGCCAACAAAGCCAGTGATTGACGCGCTCGCCGGTTTATCTGGCCGGGCTGCAAAAGCGGTTTGAGTTGCCGGTTTTTGCAGGCGCGGCGTATTCGGATGCCTACGTCACGTTCCTCCGGGCGGTCATCGCGCTTCGCACCTTCGGCTTCGCGGGGTTTGGATAGGCCCGCGGCGTAGGGGTCAATTATGGCCGGCGTCTTTCACGGCGGCGGGCGCACCCTTCATGCCTGGATACGGCTGGCCGTTGAGGTCGTCTTCGCGCCGGGCATGGGCGCGTTCGAGGATTTTGCGATACGTGGCGAAGGCCAGCAGCGGCCAGGCGTTGCGATAGATGTCGTATTTCAAGTAGAACACCTTCGGGAAACCGGTGCCGGTGATTTCGTTTTCCGTCCAGGAACCGTCCGCGTTTTGCGTGCGCATCAAATACTCGATGCCGCGTTTGAGCGCGGAATTGTCCGGGTCGTCGAACGCGCACAAACCCATGACGGCCCACGCGGTTTGCGACGCGGTGCTGGGACCGCGGCCCTTGAAGACGGGATCGTCGTAGGTGTTGCAACGTTCGCCCCAGCCGCCGTCCTCGTGCTGGACGCTTTCGAGCCACCCGCGCGCCTTGAGCAGCCACGGCTGGTTCATGACAATGTTCATCGCCCGCAAACCGCGCAACACCTGCCACGTGCCGTAAATGTAATTCACGCCCCAACGGCCATACCACGAGCCGTCCTCTTCCTGCTGCTCGCGGATGTAATCCAGCGCGTCGCGGATCTGGTGATGGTCCGGGTTCCAGCCTTCGTAGCCGAGCAATTCGAGAATGCGCGCGGTGATGTCCGCGCATTCGGGGTCGAGCATGGCGTTGTGGTCGGCAAAAGGGACCTTTTCCAGGATGTTCTTTGTGCAATCCTTGTCGAACGCCGCCCAGCCGCCGTCCTTGCACTGGAACGTCATCATCCACCTCAAGCCGCGCTGGAAACATTCGTCGCGCTTTTTCGGGTTGTCCGTCGGGATTTTTCGCAGCGCGAGCAGCACCATGGCGGTGTCGTCCACGTCGGGATTCCACTGGTTGTTGAACTCGAAAACCCAGCCGCTCGGTTCGATCCCGCCGGGCGGGACCGGGTTTTTGTGGATCCAGTCGCCGCGAAGACGAATTTCTTTTTCCATCAGCCATTCGGCGGCTTTCTTCATCATCGGATGATTTTCCGGAATGCCGGATTCGTGCAGGCAAATGGCGACGATGGCCGTGTCCCAAACCGGCGAGAAGCACGGCTCAATGCGCACGCTGTCGGCGGTTTCGTGCTCCAATTTTTTCAACTCGTGCGCGGCGCGGACGACTTGCGGATGGTCGTCCGGATAACCGAGCGCCTTGAGCGCAATGAGCGAATTGAGCATCGCGGGAAAAATTGCCGCGAGACCGTCCGAGCCTTCAAATCGCTCCAGCATCCATTGCTCGGCGTTCCGGAGCGCGCGTTTGCGGAAGGGATGGATTTTGTGTTCGGCGAACCATTCCGCGAATTTGTGCAGCCGGTCGAGCCACAGGAAAAAATTGCGCCACGAAAGGTTTTCCGGGTCGGGCGCGAGCGCGAGGTCGCGTTCATGAACGCCTTCGGGATAAAGCTCATCCAAATCCACCTCCATCGGACGGGTGGGTTTGAAATGGTTGATGATGGCCAGCGGCACGAGCATGGCGCGCGACCAGTTGCTCATCTCCCAGAAATTCACGTGAAACCATTTGCCGATGAGGATGACTTCGCACGGAATCGTCGGGACGTATTCCCACGAAAAAAGCCCGAGCAGCGCCAGATACAATTTGGAAAACGTGCTCATCCGCGGCACGCCGCCGAGGTTGAGCGCCATTTCGCGCGCCTTCAACAGGCGCGGGTCGGTGACGGGCACGCCGGCGAGTTTGAGCGCGAGATAGGCCTTGATGGTGGCATTCACTTCCGACGGGCCGCCGTAATAAATATTCCAGCCGCCGTCGGACAATTGCATTGAGAAGATGTGATTGACCGCCTTGCGCTGCCATTCGGGATCCACCTTTCCGTTCCAATGATGATAGGCCACCGTATCCGAGACGAGCGTGGAATCCACCATCAATTCGCCGATCCAGTAGCCTTCCGGTCGCTGCAAATGGAGCAGATTTTTCTGCGCCCGCAGAATGGTGGTTCCCAAATCTCCGGCAAAATCCGTTGGCGGGCGGGTTGTCGGGGACGACGGCGCCGATTGAACCTTGGAACTACTTTCAATCACACGCCTACTCTGCGAATTCACGCCCAAGCTGTAAAGTTTTAAGTGCCAGTCCGGGGGCGCAACCGGACACTGTTCTTAACTGGGGACTGGAAAGTCCCCAGAATCCCGCCATGCGGGACTGGAAAGCCTGCGCTACACGTAGCGCGGACATTCCTGTCCGCGGGTTCGGGCGACTTTCCAGTCGCCCGGCGCTCCCGGCCCAGACTTCCCGACCAAGAACAGTGCCCGGTTGCACCCCGGTTCAGCCGGAATCCGTTTTTGTTGTGGACAAGCCCGGTCAACTTCAATAATTGAATGGAAGCGTTTGATGTAAAAAGCGGCAATAAAACTTATGAGCTACAAGATTGCTCGTTACGGCTGGCTGCCCGATTTACCGGATCAGCGCGACTATTTTTACGCCGCACCGGTGGAATTGGCCGGTGTATTGCCGGCCAAAGTTGACCTCCGTCCGCAATGCCCGCCGGTCTATGATCAAGGCCAGCTCGGCAGTTGCACCGCCAACGCCATTGCCGGAGCCATTGAGTTTGACCGGATGAAGCAAAGGCTCGCGCAGATTTTCACGCCGTCGCGCCTGTTCATTTATTACAACGAACGCGCCATCGAACACACGATTGATTCCGACAGCGGCGCGCAAATTCGCGACGGCATCAAGAGCGTGGGCAAGCAGGGCGATTGCCCCGAAACCGAATGGCCGTATGTCATAGCCAGATTCAAGACCAGGCCGGCGCCCCGATGCTACGCTGACGCGCTGAAATACCGGGCGATTTTGTATCAACGCCTGACGCCGCTGCTCAGTCAGCTCAAAGGCTGCCTCGCTTCGGGCTATCCGTTCGTGTTCGGATTCACGGTTTACGAAAGTTTTGAAAGCGCGCAAGTGGCCCGGACCGGTCACGCGTCGTTGCCGAAATCCGGCGAGCCGGCCATTGGCGGCCATGCGGTTGCCAGCGTCGGTTACGACGATGCCCGGCAGTGGTTCGTCGTCCGCAATTCGTGGGGCGGCAAATGGGGCATGAAGGGTTATTTTACCTTGCCTTACGCGTATGTGACCGACGACAATCTGGCCAGCGACTTCTGGACAATCCGTGTGGTTCAATGATAATCAATTCAACCCGATAAAAACCCGATAAAAAATTATGACTCTCACAAAACGTGACTTGGTTGTTCGCATCAGCAATGAAACCGGCCTCGTCCAGCAGCAGGTGTTCGACGTGGTGCAAAAAACGCTCGACTACATTGCCGGGGCGCTCGCCAAGGGCGACAAGGTGGAATTGCGCAACTTCGGCGTCTTCGAAATCAAAATCCGCAAGGCCCGGGTCGGTCGCAATCCCAACGCGCCGGAAACCGACGTGCCGATTCCCGCGCGGGCGATGGTGAAATTCAAGGCCGGCAAGGAAATGCGGGCCGACGTGCTCAAGCTCACGCCCCAAAAAGCGCAGCCGCAAACTTAAAGTCAGGGACAGCGCGCCGCGCTGTCCGGGTTTTGAGTCGGACGCCGCGGCGCGGCGTCCCTGCCGAGCTTCCTGCTTTCCTAATTAAAAAATTTCTCTTACCTTCCCGGGCATGGAACGATTGCCCGGATTCCGCGACTTTTATCCTGAACCGCTTCCGCATTCCGATGTCTGGAGCGCCGACGCCCGCCAGTTCATCTTCGACAAATGGCGCGCGACCGC
>Ga0209540_10001664_pt1 | contig 16483 bp, 17 predicted proteins | sample BarGraIncu01121A_FD_184501 | JGI IMG/M metagenome (GOLD analysis project Ga0209540, IMG submission 184501) | Arctic peat soil microbial communities from Barrow, Alaska - Barrow Graham LP Incubations 011-21A (SPAdes) (version 2) | ecosystem: Environmental > Terrestrial > Soil > Wetlands > Peat... | reverse complement strand
GTCACGCAAGATCCGTCGGCGGGCTTCCGCTTGCAGGTCGCAGGCTTGGCCGACTACCTGGAGGTGCGCCATGTCCTTGACCGCATCGCGGGATAGCCTGCTCGACGCCATCGTCGATCTCCTCTGGGGACAGTGGACCGAGCTCGGTGTCGGCGGCACCAGGGGGACCTCCGCCTCCATCATCGATCCTGAGGCGCTGCTCGCGGCGACGAGCATCTTCGGTCGGTACGAGCCACGTCTGCTCGACGAGGTGCTTGACTGGCTTGCAGGCCACTCAGGCGTGCTCGACGTGACGAGACTGCGGCGCGTGAGCAGTGTGTGCCAACTAGGCGACAAACGGCTGCTGCGGGTGCTCGTCGACTTCATGCGGGATCGCTCCTCATCGGACAAGTGGTCGGGCGCCGCCGATCGCGCGCTCGCCGGCGAGGAGCTCGAGCCGTACGCGCCGCAGTCGCTGTTCCGCACGCCTGACGGAAGCGCGCTGCCGACGTTCGGCGGCCAGGATCGCTTCTTCGCGTCACATGGCTACGAGCGCCCCGAACTCACACTGCGGGGGCTGTCCGGCGCGCCGGACTTGCGGCGACCGGCCTCCGCGCGGCTGCGTCTGCGTGCGTTGATGGGGCAGGGTGTGCGACCGGAAGCGCTCCTCTATCTGTCCACGCACGACCACGCGCATGGCCGTCTGATCGCGGAGCGAGCGGCGTTCTCGCAGCGGCAGACCGCGGAGTACCTGACCGGGCTTGCGCAAGCCGGGATGGCCGAGAGCTGGGCTGAGGGTCGCCGGCTGGAATACCGGCTGGTCCCGCCTCTCGCTGCTCTGGGCGATGGGGTTGCGCCATACGTTGACTGGGTCGCGGCCTTTGCCGTGCTCGCGACCGTGTGGACGGCTCTCAGCGGTGCGGCCCTCGAACCGGACGCCTACCGCTCCTCCACGCTGCTTCGCTCCGGCCTGGAGCGTGCCCGCGAGGGTTTGCCGGTGGAGGGCTTCGGTCTCGCACTTCCTGAGCCTGAGCGGTATCCGGGGGATCAGCTCATCGATCATGCGATCGAGTTCGCCGCTGCCGCCGCGGAGAGGGTTCGCGCATTCGCCGGGTAGAGCGCCGCCGGGCGCGCCGCAGGCACCGCGAAGGGGGCCGGCCGTGATGGATTCGTTCGCGATCGTCCCCCCGCGCAGCGCCCGCCGTCCGCTGGTCGCTCACGTCCCGCACGCCTCGACGTTCATCCCACCGGCGGCGCGCGAGCTGATCCTGCTGGACGACGCGGCCCTCGAGCGCGAGCTCGCCCGGATGACCGACTGGCACACGGAAGATCTGTACTCCTGGGTGCTCGACCTCGGTGGCTCGATGTTCGTGAACCGGGTGTCGCGACTGGTGATGGACCCCGAGCGGTTCGCCGACGACGTCGACGAGCCCATGTCGCGCGTGGGTCAGGGCGTCGTCTACACGAAGACCGCGGACGGCGAGCCGCTGAGCCGGATCGACCCGGCGGAACGGCAACGCCGCGTGCGGGACCTGTACGACCCCTATCACGCAGCCCTGACCGATCTGGTCGCCTCGATGCTCGACGAGTTCGGTGAGTGCACGATCCTGGACTGCCACTCGTTCCCGTCGGTGCCGCTGCCCAGCGAGAAGGACAAGACACCCGACCGACCCGACATCTGCATCGGGACGGATGACTTCCACACTCCGCCGGCGCTTGCCGATGCGCTCGAGGAGTCGCTCGTGCGCGAGGGATTCCGCGTGGGGAGGAACTCGCCCTTCGACGGCTCGCTCGTCCCGTTGCGGTACTGGCGCGAAGATCCCCGCGTCACCTCGGTGATGATCGAGGTGCGCAGGGACCTGTACTGCGATGAAGCGACCGGGCAGCGCGCGGCCGGCTACGCCGACGTGCGGGCGTCGCTGTTACGTGCGGTGGCTGCGGTGATGGGGGCTTAGCTGCCGACAGAGCGAGCTGCTGCCGGCCTCAAACCAGTTCGGGGTGCTCGCGCCTGAGCCACGTCAGGGTCTCATCACGAAACGCCAGCGTGTCCGTGAGCAGCTCCGCGAGGTCCTGCTTCGAGACGACGTCGATACGATCGTAGTCGGCCTGGTTCCGTGCCCGCCGGCACGAGTCCAGGAACGATCGGCGGTCTGCCTGTTCCGGTCCCATCAACTCAGGCAGCAGCGCGAGCGTCACCCAGTGGTGTCCCGCAGCCGCCGAAGACGTGCGATAGCCGCTGGCCCGCAGTACGACCGTGGCGAGCTGCAGAGCCGCGTTGTACGCCGTTGCGAATCGACGATCGATTGACACGCCTCGCACGTTCGCGTCGGCCAGGTCCCTGTCGGCGACCGCCAACAGTCTCGCGATCTCGGCGTGGTTCGCGGGTTGTGGCTTCAGGCGGCCGTCACTCAGACACTCGTTCAAGAGCATCGCGATCACCCACCACCCAGATCATGGGCTTGGACATGAGGTCGAGTACGAAGTGGTTGCGGTCACGGACGGCCTTCGTCAATCGCGCTCGGTCGTACACGGTCGCATTCACCTCGCGTCCCAAGGTCGCCTGAGCATCGGTCAGTGCCACGGCAAGCTGTCGCCGGCCGACGTCGCCCACCACGAACAGGTCGATGTCACTCCCGGCATGCTCCTCGCCTGAGGCGACCGAACCATGAACGAAAGCCGACTCGATCCCTTCCAGCGGCGCCAGAGCCACGCGCAGAACGTCGGCGACGGCAAAGGTCCTCGCGAACAACGACCGCAGGTCCTTGAACGCCGGGTGGGACGCGTCAGCGCGGTAGTAGACCTGGCGGCCGTCGCGGCGCGTCATGACCAGACCGGTGGCCGCGAGCTTGTCGAGCGCAAGTTGCGTCGGGCGGAGGGACCCGCCGACAGCACGTGAGAGTTCCTGCTGGTAGTAGGACTTCTGCGGGTTCATGAGCAACACGGAAAGGAGCCGCACCAGCGACTTGGAGGCGAACAGCCCGATGAGAGGGTTATCACTCATTTGGTGAGTAATATCACTCACAAGGTAAGTATGTCAATCATGGTGCGGACCGGCACGCACCGTTCGGGCCCGCCCTCGAAAGTCATGCCTTCGCCGGTCGTCGCGTCACTGGCGCCCGGAAGTCCCTTCCGATAGCGACGGGTTCCTCCGCGTCCTCGTCCTCCTGCGAGAAGAAGGTGCCCGTGATGCCTCCGGCGGAGATGGTCGTGTTGCCGCAGAGGAGGTTCGCAAGGATCTCATCCATCCGCCGCTCCGCGATCAGCGACCGCAGCTCCGCGTCGAGCGGGTCGAGCGCTTCATCGGCCGGGCCGGTCACCTGGTCGTCGGACATGCCGGCTTCTCCATTCGTCGTCGGTATCGGGCCGTGCATGTCGCGCTAGTTCAAGATCCGGATCCCGCCCGCGTTCGCGAGCTCGGTCGCCGCTGGGAGCATGTCCATCAGGTCCTGCAGCACCCATCGCGGCGTGCCGCCCATCCCGGATCGTTGACAGGGCGGCGCGCGGGGTCGTATCCTCGCTTAGTCGAACGACTAACCAGATAGGTCATATGACTAAGACCGTGAACGTACGCATGGTCCCCATCGGGACCGCATTCGACATTTCCGCGCTTCTCGCCCAGGCGGAGGCCGGGACCACGGTGGTCTTCACCCGGGAAGGCGTTCCGGTCGCCACTCTGGGTCCGGCGCTCGGGGACGACGCGGTCCTTGCTCGCGAGACCGGGCCTGCGTACTCCGTTACCCCGACCGTCGCTGAGCCGCAGCCCGCCACGGCTCTCATGCGGTTGATCGGGGGTGCGGCCGCCCGCTCCGTCCTGGGCGTCTTTCTCAAGGAACCCGATCTCGCGGTCCACCAGAGAGAGATCGCCCGGCGGTCCGGGCTCGGTCTGCGTTCCGCGCAGCTCGCCCTCCAGCGCCTGGAGTCGCTCGGGCTCGTCGTGTCGACCCGGGACGGGAACCGCCGGTACTACCGGGCCAACCGTGCCCCGCGATTCGAGGAACTCCGCGCGCTGTTGGGTCGCGAGCTCGGGATCCCCGGCGTCATCGCGGGGGCTTTGGGCCCGGTCGCCGATCGGATCGACCGCGCCTTCATCTTCGGATCGCTCGCCGCCGGAAGTGACGCGATCGGCAGCGATATCGACCTCCTGGTGGTAGGCAACGTCACGCAGGACGAGCTCGTAGCTCCTCTTGCGGCGGCGCAAAGGGAGTTGGGCCGTGAGATCGACGTGGCGGTCTACCGGCCGGCGGACTTCGCCGAGAAGCGTGACGGCGACAACCACTTCATAGCCGCCGTGCTGGCCGGCCCGCGCATCGACGTGATCGGCGGCCCCGATGACGCCTGACGTGGTGGTCCCGGCGCCGACCGCGCCCGCCGAGATCGCGGCCCTTCTCGCGCGGTTCGAGGTCGCGAAGAGTGACGCCTCGGCTTCCGGGCAGAGTGCGGACGGCCGGTACCTGGACGCGTACACCGCCGGCTTCCTGCTGGCGAAGATCGTCGTCCGGGCATCCGGCTATCGGGTCAAGGGGAGCGAGAACCATCACGACACCTTCGCAGCGCTCGAGGTGCTGATGGGATCTGCGTCACGGGAGAGCGCCGACGCGCTGAACGCGGCGCGCAAGTATCGCAACCAGGACATGTACGACGCCGCGGGCATGGTCGACGCGGCGGATGTCGCGGCACTCCTGGCACGGGTCGCGACGTTCGAGGGTGAAGTGCGGGCATGGCTGGCAAAGCACCATCCGGAGCTGGTGTCCGCCTAGCCGGGTCATGCGGTTCGTGACCCTTGCCGCTGGTTGAATAGGCACCTAAGCGCCTCGGAGATTGCCGGCGAGCCATGAGAGGCAAGGTATTGCCTATTTACATCACTGCGAGAGGTAATATAATGACCACTACGATAGCCGCAACAGCGAAAGAAGTACCTCATGGCAACTCGAGAAGGAACCAGACAGGCGCGTGAAGCACTCGACAGTCGCCTGATTCCTCTTGGGCCACCTGCCCGCTACGCTCCGCCTCGCATCGGCTGGATCCGTGCCCTGAGGGACGCCCTCGGGATGTCTGCTGCGGCGCTGGCCACCCGAATGGGCTTGAAGGACGCATCCTCTGTCAGGTCTTTGGAGACCAAGGAGGTGGCCGGAGGGATTCGGTTGTCTTCGCTTCGACGTGCCGCGGAGGCGATGGATTGCGCACTGGTGTACGCGTTCATCCCCAATGAGAGTCTGCAGGGAAGCGTGCGGCGTCAGGCTATGAAGGTTCTTGAGGCCCAGCTGCGCCGCGCCAGTCAGACAATGGCACTCGAAGCGCAGGAGGCCCAGACGCTGGATGCCTCTCGCGAAGCACAGCTCCAGACAATCTCTGAGTCGGGATGGCTGTGGTCGCAGCGAGGTGACGAGGAGTGACGGGCAAGGGAGCATGCGGGGAATCCGATGGCGCCACTGCGCTCGGCCCCGACCGTCTCGACGGGCTGATCCCGACGTGGATCGCGACTCAGGAGGACCTGAATGTCGCGGAGCAGGCGAATGTCCTGAAGGCGATCGGATGGGCGTACAAGAAGTTCGGCCCCGGTTCACTATCTCGGCTCATGACCGACGCGTCGATCCGCAGCCTGCACAAACACATGTTCGGCGATGTGTGGAAGTGGGCTGGCACCTATCGGCGAAGCGACACCAACTTCGGAATCCACGGGCCCTACATTTCGACGCAGGTCCATGACCTGCTATCCGATGTGTTGGCTCAGACCTCCCTGCCCGACCGGTTGCCGTGGTCAGCGGACGAACTGGCATGTCGATTCCACCATCGGCTTGTGGTCATCCATCCGTTTCCCAACGGGAACGGACGACATTCCAGGCTGGCGGCGGATCTTCTGGTGGAGGCTCTTGGACGCCCCGCGTTCACGTGGGGGCATGAGGACTTGGTCGAGAAGGGCGCTGCGAGGACCGCGTACTTGGCCGCGCTTCGGTCGGCGGATGCGAGTGGCGAGTTCGAGCCCTTGGTGGCGTTTGCTCGCTCCTAGCGCTGACGACTCACTGCCCCTCGGGCGGACAGCTCGGGGGTCGCGGTCCCGGGGCGGCCACGGCGTCAGACATGCCGGCTCGGAGCCTGCTCCGGCAAGCAGCCGCGGCGGTGCCTCAGCCGTCCGACTTCGCTACGGCCACCAGATAGTCGTGTGGCGAACCTGACCCGCCGACCGAGCGGGAGGGTATGAACCGAGCGAGGTGTGCCGACCTACGCCGGGGAGTCGCTGTGAACCGTGAGTACATCGAGGCGATGCCGGGTGTCGCCGGTTTGGCGGGATCCACGTGGCTGGCCCCGGAGTCAGCGCGGTTCCCGACTCTGGAGGGCGACCGCTTGGCCGATGTCCTGGTCGTCGGTGGCGGTCTGACGGGAGCGCTCGTTGCGCGGAAGCTTTCGGCCGCCGGCAGGCACGTCATCCTCCTCGAACGCCGACGCATCGCGTCGGGTACGACCGGTCACTCGACCGCCAAGGTCACCGCTCTGCATGCTGACGCATGGCGCACGCTGCTGGGCAGTCACGGGCGGGACGATGTCCGAGCATGGGCCAAGGCGAATCTCGCTGCCGTCGACGAACTGTGTTCGATCGCGATCGATCTCGGTGTCGAGTGCGGACTGCGCCGGCTGTCGGCCCACCTGGTCGCCGGCGACGATGCGGCGAGCGCCGATTTCGACGACCACCTCGACGCACTGGTGTCGGCGGGGCTCCCTGTGACGCCCGCGGCATTCCCCTTTGGACGGCCGTCGGCGCTCCTCGCCGGGCAGGCCCTCATCGATCCCGCCGCTTTCGTCATGGCGGTGGTTTCCGCGCTCGGCGCCGGCGCCGAGGCATACGAAGGCACCGCGGTCCGCTCCCTTGCTCATGACGGCGCGGGCTGGCGTGCGGAGTGCGACCGCGGCTCGGTCAGCGCCCCTGTGGTGGTCATGGCCGACCACTTCCCCGTGCACGACACCGGCGCCTTCTTCACCCGCCTGTTCCCGTACGCGCATCACGCGATCGAGTTCGCGCCCCGCGAGGCCATTCCCGACGGCATGTGGATGCAGGTCGGGGGCGACGAGATCACACTTCGCCCCACACTGGACTCGAGCGGAACCTGGATAGCCGGTGGGCAGCGAGTACGGGTCGCCTCGGTCGACGACGAGCGCAAGGCGTACGCGGACCTCGCTGCGTCGGTCACCCGACTGCTCGGCGGCTGCGAAGTCGTTCGTCACTGGTCGGCGCACGATCACGAGACGCCGGACGGCCTGCCTTTCATAGGGGAGGCGCCCCTCGGACGGGGTCTGTTCATGGCCGCCGGGTTCGCGGGCTGGGGCATGACGAAGGGCGTCGTGGCATCCGGGATCATCGCCGATGCGATCGAAGGGCGGACGCATCCCGCCGCTGAGGTGGTCTCACCGTCGCGTGTCCCCGGGCTCGACGAGGCCGCGGTGCTCGCCAGGGAGAACGCCACCGTGGGCCGGGAGTTCGTCGAAGGCCATCTGACGCCGCGTCGGGGCAAGGCGCATGACGACTCCGTTGCCGGAGGCACGTGCACTCATCTGGGTTGTGAGACGAAGTGGAACTTGGCCGAGGGAACCGTCGACTGCCCGTGCCACGGATCCCGCTACGGCCGCCACGGCAACGTGATCTACGGCCCGGCGTCGAAGGACATCGAGAGCGCGCAGTAGCGCTCCGTGAAGCAGAGAGGTGAGAGCGATATGAGGATGGGAACGAACAGGAACCTGGGAATGCTCCTGCTGGGTATCTGGTTGATCGTGACCGGGCTTCTGCAGGTCGTCAGTCTCTCGATCCCGGGCATCGGCATCATCATGGCCGTGCTCGCGATCGTGGCCGGCGCACTGATCGTGATGGGGAGGTAGCCTGTCCTGCTTGCGTCCTGGCGTGCGGCGCCCTCGATGCAGAAGTAGCGGCCGTCGCTTCCTCTACTTCCCGAGCGCCGCAAACACGAAGAGCGCAACGGCGCTGCCGCCCATGACCACAGTCACGATCCACCCCCACACGTTCGCCCACGGCGGGTTCGTGAACTGCCCCATCACCTTCGTGTCCCGCCCGATTCTGAAGATGAAGAACATCAGGATCGGGGCGATAGTCCCGTTGACGATCGCGGCGTAGTAGAGCGCCTTGATCGGATTGATGCCGACGAGGTTGAGCAGCATGCCGGCGAGCATGGACGCGATGATGACCCAGTAGAAGCCCTTCGCCTCTTCGAAGCGCTTGTTCAGTCCCTCGTGCCACTTGAAGAGCTCCGCGACAGCGTATGCCGATGCGCCTGCCAGCACCGGCACGGCGAGCAGCCCGACGCCGAAGATCCCGAGCGTGAAGAGCACGGAGGCGAAGTTGCCGGCCAGGGGTTTCAATGCCGAAGCGGCCTTCTGCGCGGAGTCGACGTTCGTGATGCCGTGATCGTGCAGGACGAAAGCGGTGGTGACGATGATGAACAGGAACACGACGTTGGCGAGCGCCATGCCCGTGTAGGTGTCCGTGCGCATCTCGTGGATCTCATGCGTCAGTGCGACGGTGCGGAAGTCGCCCAGCTCGCCCTTGTCGCGCTCCTGTTCGACCTCCTCGGAGGCCTGCCAGAAGAAAAGGTAGGGAGTGATCGTCGTGCCCATGACCGCGACCATAGCCGCGAGGAAGCCGGTGTTGAGCTTGATGGTCGGGATCGCGAGGCTGTGGAGCACCGCTACCCAATCCGGCCTGATGATGAAGCCCGTGAGTATGTAGGCGACCAGTGAAACGGTCAGCCACTTGAGGATGCGGGAGTAGCGGTGATACGGCACGAGGATCTCGAGTGCCGTCATGAGGATCGTGAGAGCGGCGACTGCTGCGATGAAGTTCATGGGCACCAGCAGCTGCAGCGATGCGGCCATGGCCCCGATGTCGGCACCGATGTTCACCGTGTTCGCGACCAGGAGCAGACCCACGAGCGGGTACAGCAGCCGCTTGCCATAGCGGGCGCCGATGACGTGCGCCAGCCCGCTCTGAGTCACTATCCCGATGCGCGCCACCGTCTCTTGCACGGCGATCATCATCGGAAGCAGGTAGATCGCCAGCCACGACAACCCGAGGCCGTAGGTCGATCCAACCGCCGAGTAGGTCCCTATGCCTGAGGGGTCATCATCCGAGGCGCCCGTGATGAGTCCGGGTCCGAGCGTCTTCAGGTACGACGCGTGGTGCTTCTCCACCACCTGAGGGGGCTGGTCGGCGTACCGCCGGAGCTCCGACTCTGAGATGAGCAGGCCATTGTCCTCGAGCTCCGCCTCGATCGCTCCGGTCCGGATCAGGAAGGCCAGTTTGCGAACAGGGATGCGCAGCTGTCTGCTGGCGTCCCGCAACGTGAGCTTGAGGGGCACGAGCGGCTCTCTCCGTCGATGCGCAGCCGGGCTTGCTCCCTCGGTGTACCCGCCCGACCACGGCGGCAGACACGCGGCACGACGGTTCGAGTTCCCCTCGCTTGATGTGGCGCGGTGTGCCTGCGAGGGAATAATGGGCGTGCACGCAGAACGCCGCTCCGCATCCGGCCGCTTGCGAGGGAGCATCCGTGTCACACCTCACACTGAAGTCCGGCTACGCCGATCTCGTCGACCGGCTCAACCGCTTCCCCCAGGGAGCGCCCCCCTCGGAGTCGCTCTACAAGATCCTCTCGATGCTCTTCTCCGAGCGCGAGGCCGCCATCGTGGCGCTGCTGCCGATCAAGCCGTTCACGGCCAAGCAGGCCGCACGGATCCTGAAGATGGACCTCACCGAGACGCGCAAGGTCCTCGACGAGCTGGCGAGCCGCGCCATCCTGCTCGACTCCGAGCACGACGGCGAGACGAGCTACATCCTGCCGCCGCCGATGGCCGGATTCTTCGAGTTCTCCATGATGCGCACCCGTGGTGACGTGGACCAGCAGGTGCTCGGCGAGCTGTTCTACCAGTACCTGAATGTGGAGGAGGAGTTCATCCGCGCTCTGTTCGCCGATGGCGAGACGCAGCTTGGGCGCGCGTTCGTCCACGAGCCGGTGCTCTCGAGCGACAACGCGCTGCACGTGCTCGACTACGAGCGGGCGAGCGAGGTCATCCGCACGGCGACGCATCGCGGGATCGGCATGTGCTACTGCCGCCACAAGATGCAGCACATGGGCCGGGCCTGCGACGCACCTATGGACATCTGCATGACGTTCAACGGCTCGGCCGAATCTCTCACCCGCCACGGCTACGCCCGCGAGGTCGACGTGAGCGAAGGCTTGGCGCTGCTCGACCAGGCGTACGAGAACAACCTCGTGCAGTTCGGCGAGAACGTACGGGAGGGTGTCAACTTCATCTGCAACTGCTGCGGATGCTGCTGCGAGGCGATGATCGCCGCGCGCAAGTTCGGCATGATGAACCCGGTTCACACGACCAACTTCCTGCCGGTCGTGGACGAGGCGGAGTGCAACGGCTGCGGGAAGTGCGTGTCGATCTGCCCGGTCGAGGCGATGACGCTCGTGTCCGCCAACGACCCGAACCGCCCCAACGCCAAGAAGGCGAAGCTCGACGAGGACGTGTGCCTCGGCTGCGGCGTGTGTGTACGCACGTGCGCGACCAAGGCCATCGGCCTGCGCTCCCGCGAGCAGCGGGTCATCACGCCGTTGAACTCGGTCCACCGCACCGTCGTCATGGCGATAGAGCGCGGCGGGCTCGAGGACCTCATCTTCGACAACCGCGCCATGTGGAACCACCGCGCGATGGCGAGCGTGCTCGGCGTCATCCTGGGTCTTCCACCGATCAAGCAGGCCATGGCCAGCCAGCAGATGAAGTCCCGCTACCTGGAGAACCTGATCGCCCGCTTCGGGTAGGGCCGATCCCCGCGTTGAGGCGACGACCCTCCGACGGCCGGCGTCCTGCCCGCGCGCGCGCGCGCGCATGCGGACCGTCGAGACCATGTGGAGACCCGCTGGAGACCGGCCGGAGGGGATTGCAACTCTAGTTACAAAGTGGCATTGATTGTGCAGAAGTCGCAGGTGCGTCTGTTCATCCGGCAGTGGATACGTCGGTTCGGAAGGCGGGTGGCGCGATGAAGGAGATCTTCGTCGACATCGAGCGCTGCACGGCGTGCAAGGCGTGTGAGATCGCCTGCGCAGTGGAGCACTCGGATTCGAAATCGCTGTTCGGGGCGGTGTTCGAATCTCCGCCGCCGCAGAAGCGGGTCCACGTGGAACCCGCCCTCGCCTACGCCTACCCGGTCCGCTGCGTGCACTGCTCCGACGCTCCGTGCGTCGCCGCGTGCCCCAACGGGGCCATGACCCGGGACTCCGTCACCGGCACGGTCAGTGTCAACGAGGACCGCTGCCAGGGCTGCTTCATGTGCGCGATGGTGTGCTCGTTCGGCGCCATATCGGCGCACCCCACCCTGCGCGTCGCGGTCAAGTGCGACCGCTGCCCCGAGCGCCAGGCCGACGGCCGGCAGCCGGCCTGCGTGGAGTCTTGCCCCACGCGCGCGCTGCAGTTCGGTGACGAGGAAGACCTCGCCAAGGAGAAGCGCCTGTCCGCGGCTGCCCGTGTCGCCCACGCGGTGGGCGCGTCCGCCGGCCAGGCGCACGGATCCAGCCCGCTCGACACCCTGAGAAGTCTGAAAGGATAAGCAGACATGACTCCGAAGACGATGGACGTCGCCTCCCAGGCCCTCAAGGACCGCGCCGACAAGCTCGGCATCGAGACCGGCATGGACCGGCTCGAGTGCCAGGACCCGCAGTGCGGGTTCGGGCAACTCGGCACCTGCTGCCGCATCTGCTACATGGGACCGTGCCGCATCGACCCGTTCGCCGAAGGCGACGCCTCCCGCGGCGTCTGCGGCGCGACCGCCGACGTGATCGTCACCCGCAACTTCCTGCGCGAGGCCACCGGCGGCGCGGCGTCCCACCTCGGCCACGCGCGCCACGTTGCGCTGACCCTGCGTGAGGCACTGCAGGGCAACGCGCCGTACCGCATCGCCGACCCGGCGAAGCTCATGGCCATCGCCACCGGGCTCGGCATCGTCACCGAAGGAAAGTCGGACGTGGAGATCGCCCAGGAGGTCGTTGCCAAGGCGCTCGAGGACTTCGGTCGCCAGGACGGCCTGCCCGCCAACTGGGTCAAGCTGCGCACGCCGGAAAAGGAACTGGCGATGTGGGACGCGCTGGGACTCACCGTCTCTAACGCCCACAACGAGATCGAAGAGGCGATGCACCGCACGTCCGGCGGCAACGACGCCGACCCGGTGAACCTCCTGCTCGGCACTCTGCGCATGGGCATCGCCGACGGCATAGGGCTGTCCATGGCCACCGACCTGCAGGACATCATGTTCGGCACCCCGCACGTGCACGGCATCGAGGCGAACGTCGGCGTGCTCGACGCCGACCGCGTCAACCTGGCTCTGCACGGCCACAACCCGGTGCTGTCCGAGAAGATCCTCGAGTGGTCCGCGAAGCTCGAGGGCGAGGCGAAGGCCGCCGGCGCCGAGGGCATGAACGTCGTCGGCGTGTGCTGCACGGGCAACGAGCTCACGATGCGCCATGGCGTGCCGATGGCCGCCCACAACCTGCAGTCGGAACTCCTGCTCGTCACCGGTGCGGTGGACGCGATGGTCACCGACGTCCAGTGCATCTGGCCCGGCACCGTGAAGGTCGCGGAGTGCTTCGACACGAAGGTCATCACCACCGAGGCGAACGTGAAGATCCCGGGCGCGCTGCACGTGGAGTTCACGGCCGAGAACGCCGATGAGGCCGCCGAGAAGATCGTGCGCACCGCCATCCAGGCGTTCAAGGCACGAGCGGGCAAGGCCGTCGAGATCCCGCAGGTCAAGGCCAGCGGGCTTGCCGGCTTCTCGGTCGAGGCCATCGTCGAGGTGCTCTCGAAGGTCGACCCGGCCGACCCGCTGAAGCCGGTCATCGACAACATCGTCGCCGGCAACATCTTCGGCGCCGTGGCGTTCGCCGGTTGCCCCAACCCCAAGATCCGCACCAGCGAGATGACCGAGATCATGGCCCAGGACCTGCTGGCCAAGAACGTGCTCATCGTCACCACCGGCTGCACCGCGCACATCCTGGCGCAGGCCGGCATGATGAGCCCTGACGCCACCGAGAAGTACGCCGGCGAAGGGCTCAAGGCCGTCCTGACGGCCCTTGGCGGTGCCGCAGGGCTTCCCGGTCCGCTGCCGCCCGTGTGGCACATGGGCTCGTGCGTGGACAACTCGCGCATCGTGACCCTGCTCGGCGCGCTCGCGGCGCAACTCGATGTGAAGATCAGCGACCTGCCCGTGGCCGGTTCCGCTCCGGAACTCGTCCAGGAGAAGGCCATCTCGATCGGCGCGTGGCTGCTCGCGCTCGGCGTCACGGTGCACCTCGCGCCGGCGCCGCACGTGCTCGGCAGCCCCGTGGCCACCAAGGTGCTGACGGTGGACCTCCCCGGCATCACGGGCGGCCGCGCGTACGTCGAGTACGACCCGCACAAGGCCGCAGCAGGTTTGCTGGCGCACATCGCCGCCAAGCGGACCGCCCTGGGCATCTGATCGCCATGCGCATCGTCATAGTTGGCAACGGCCCGGCCGCGCTCGCAGCGATCGAGGCCATCCGGGAGACCGACTCCGGTAGCGAGATCACCGTGCTGGCCGGCGAGGTGGAGCGCGCCTACACACCCTGCTTCCTGGCCAGGTACGTCGCCGGAGCGGTCGAGAAGGCGGACCTGGCGCTCAGGAGCGACGACTTCTACGAGAAGCACGGTGTGAAGCTGCTTACCGGCAAGGCCGTCAGCTCGGTCGTACCGGGGGACAACGAGGTCGTGCTCGACGACGGCACGAGGATCGGCTACGACCGACTGCTTCTGGCCTGCGGCGCCGAGCCGGTGACGCCGGAGTCCCCGGACCTGACGGGCACGGGCGTCTACTACTTCAGGAGTCTGACCGACGCGACCGCCATCCGCGCGCGGGCGAAGGGCGCGCACGACGTGCTCGTGCTCGGCTCCGGCTTCGTGGCGATGGAGATCGCCGAGGCGCTGACCGAGATCGGCGCGAACGTGAGCATGGTGGCGCGGACCGATCACATCCTGCGCCGGATCTTCGACGCCGAGGTCGCGGACATGGTCGAAGCGCACATGACCGAAGGTGGCGTCCGGTTCGTGAAGTGCTGCAACCTCGTGGACGTGGAGCGGGACGCGAAGGGCGAGTTGCGGACCGCGGTGCTCAGCAGCGGTGAGCGGCTCCCGGTGCAGATGATCGTCGTCGGCGTGGGCATGCGGCCCAACGGCCGCATCGTCGCCGACACGGAGATCGCTGCGGGCAACGGGATCCTGACCGACGACACCATGCGCACGAGCGTGGAGAACATCTGGGCCGCCGGCGACGTAGCGGAGGTCGAGATCGATGGCGTGCGTAAGGCGAACCTGATCCATCCCAGCGCCGTGGCCGGCGGGCGCGTGGCCGGCTGCAACATGGCCGGAGGCGACAAGCGCCTTGAGTCGCATCTCGCCGACATGAACGTGCTGACTGTCTTCGGCCGGGCGTTCATGGCCGTCGGCGCGCTCGAGGGTGAGACCGTGCTACGGCGCGGCGTGGGTTCCGACGATCTCGTGAAGGTCTTCGCCGACCAGGATGGGCGGATCACGGGCGTCGAGCTGGTGGGCGACGTGACGCGTGGCGGGCTCTATGCCTCGCTGATCGTCCGAGGCGTGCGCGCGGCCGACGTGCCAGGATTGATGACGCCGTCCTTCAACTACGGTCAGACCGTGGGCCCCACCGCGCGCGCATCATGAAGATCGCGCTGGCGGGCAAGGGGGGCGTGGGCAAGACGACGATCAGCGCGTCGCTGGCGCGCTACCTGGCCGACCGGGGCGAGCGGGTGTTCGCCATCGACGCCGACCCCAACGCGAACCTCGCGCTGTCGTTGGGACTCTCGCGCGAGCGCGCGGCCGAGATCGTGCCCATCAGCGAGATGAAGCAGCTGATCGCCGAGCGGACCGGCGTCGAGCCGGGCGCCATGGGCGCGTACTTCAAGGTGAACCCCCGGGTGGACGACCTTCCCGACCGCTTCAAGATCGAGCACGAAGGCGTGATGTTCCTGCAGGTGGGCGACATCAAGGAGCCCTCGGCCGGCTGTTACTGTCCGGAGAACGCGCTGCTCAAGAGCCTGCTGATGAACCTCGTGCTGCAGCGCGACGAGACCGTGGTGCTGGACATGGAGGCCGGCTTCGAGCACCTCACGCGCGGCACGTCGCAGGCGTTCGACGCGATGCTCATCGTCGTGGAGCCCAGCCTGCAGAGCGTGGTCACCGCGACGCGCATCCGGACGCTGGCCGACAAGATCGGGATCCGCAACGTCTTCTACGTCGGCAACATGGTGCGCGATGCCGCCGACCGCGCGTTCATCGAGAGCGAGTTGGCGGGCCGCACGGTGGTCGGCTACGTGGCGTTCTCCAACGAGATCCGCACCGCGGTCCGCGACGGGTGCGCCCCCTACGACGTGTCGCCGCAGATCCGGGATGACGTTGCCAAGATCTGGGACGAGGTCGTCGGGCGGGTGGGGAGCTAGACGGCTCGGGGTCCGGAGCGACCGGGATCCGGCCCGGCAAGGGATGCGAGGTGAGGTCTCCGGGAGGGTCCGGCGAACCCGGAGTGACGACGAGGCAACTACCGTCGGATCCACCCCTTGGCGGTCACGGGTCGAGGGCCCGAAGGTCACCCTCGATTCCCGGGCTGCTTGAAGACGTGCGACCTCGCGCCTGGTCTCCCGCTCGAGGTCGAGGCGCACCCCGCCTCGACCTGCTCGCGCCGTCCTCACGTCGCGGCCGCGAACTGTCGATAGGCGGGTGAAGGCGCGTTCCCGCGCGCCGTCCCGGTGGCCGCCCGAGCGGCTCGGATCCCACTCCCGCCAAGGGGTGCGTGTGGTGAGAAGGACGACGCTCGCGTGCCTGCTCCTCGCGGCGGTGATGCTCGTCGGCTGCAAGGCCTCCTTGCGCCAAGGCGGGCGCTTGACCGGCGAGGCCACGTCCACCAGCTCCAACGAGAACATCGCCGCCGAGACGACCCCCGGCGGCACGCCGGAGACGCTCGCCGATGCGATCCTGCGGCCCGAAGGCGCGCCCAAGGCCGGTGCCGCGGCCTCACAGTCGCTGACGCTCGAGACATACGACGGGGGCTTCTTCACCGTCAAGAAGCCGAAGGGCTGGAGGATCTACACCGCCGGCGCTTACGGCACCTTCGGGTTCCTGCTCCAGGACCCGGCTGACCCCGCCCGCCAAGTGCTCTACCTGAGCGAGGTCTCGCCGTTCTATCAGAGCCAGAAGCAGAAGGACATCGACCTGAACTACATGCGGACCACCCGCTGGGTGGTCGGCTGGAGCGATATGCCGGTCGTCTCTCCGCTCACCCCCGCGACCTTCTTCACCAGGTTCGAGCAGATCGCGAAGTCGAGGATCGGCAAGGCCTACATGTCGAAGCTCCCGCGCTTCAGCGGCTTCCACGTGCTCGCGCAGCAGGCGGTGCCCTCGTCGCTCACGATCGGCA
>Ga0209540_10001663_pt1 | contig 16486 bp, 14 predicted proteins | sample BarGraIncu01121A_FD_184501 | JGI IMG/M metagenome (GOLD analysis project Ga0209540, IMG submission 184501) | Arctic peat soil microbial communities from Barrow, Alaska - Barrow Graham LP Incubations 011-21A (SPAdes) (version 2) | ecosystem: Environmental > Terrestrial > Soil > Wetlands > Peat... | reverse complement strand
AAAAGTAGCAAAAAAGAAAAAAATTACATTATAATTATTAATGAAAAACAAACTTAACTTTGATTAAATCCTGCCCTGGAAATGGGGTACATTATACTTACACACATTCGCAACTCAAGTTTTAGAGATCTATGATAGAATACAAACTTCTAAAAAGATTGACAATGCAGTTAGCGATTTTATGGCAAATCTTGATGAAATAATTGATAATAATATTGGAGAAGTAGTATTAGTCGATAACTATACGTCAGCCATTCAATTAACTGAAGCATTATCATTAAGCTTTTTTGCACCCACGGGGAAAGTTTATCACGTAATCGCGAAGAACTTATCACGTAAATCAATTGACATTAAATTTTCATATCCAGACATAAACAAACTATCAACTATTATCTGTATTCAAAATATTGATAGTTATATTTTACTAACATCAGATGCAGTAAAAAAGAGTTTTAAATTTCTAAACAACAAATTGGATAAAGAATTATTAGCTATCCAAATACCACATCATGGATCATTTTCAAACATATATCCAAAATTCTGGACATCACTAGTAAAGACGACTAAATGCCCTGCAATTTTTTCTGTCGGTGATGAGCCAAAAGATAAATTACCAAAACTGGAAACAGTTGAATTTATTGATAATGAAGGATATGAGATATACTCAACAAATTTAGTTTATGGTATTTGTGAATATTTTAAAGGATCGAGTAATATAGTAAAAAATTCAAAAGAAGTATTACTCGGTACTTTCTCAACTGTTAGAAAAACCACATCATCAAGCTCTTCAGCAAATAGTAAATATATTGGAGATAAAGAATTTCAACTTTTTTAAGATCATTTTACTTTCCTCTTTATTGTACCCTAAAAACAATAATCCTCGGTAAATGCATGATCTACAAAGGAGTGGAGTTATTTGATGTTTTCCAGTCAGGTCCCGATTGATGGATTTAATAGCAAATGAGAATAAATCAATGAAATTAATGAAACCCTAATTTATCTAAGTTAGTTGTCCTCCATACTGTCCCCTGAAAAATAAAAACCCCCATAATATGTTTAATTAGAGGGCTTTCTAGCTATGATCTTTGTACCAACCTGGTTTTAATTATATTATAGTAATTGCAATTTTCAATCCCAATTTCCCTTACACATCTGTATGAAATCAATTCTGAATAGTTGATACATCACCCCCCCTTAAATTTGACCTACCGTATCCTAAAACAGCTACCCCCGTTTCTCCTAACTCATATCAGTTGGACCTATCCTATTCAGGAAGAACTGTATCTAAACGGTTAGGCTGTTTTACATCACGGCATAACTCTTTTGATATTTGAAGAAAGTGCTTCATAGCATTATCCTTTTTTATAAATGCGCCACTACCATCATAGTAAAATTGATCATTACTTGTTAATACTTCTGCTTCATCAAAGTCTACCCCAAATGCAGTGTGAGCTGGTCTTATGTAAATCCTAGTTACTTCATAATGGCAACGAGTCATATCTACTTCCTGTCTTGTTTCGTACATTGCCACTTTATCATTTCTACAGATTAATGTATAGAATAAATCATTCTTCCTAAAATGTGGTTTTAGTATTTTCATTGTTATTTGTTATTAATTTGTAAGTGATTATTCCGGATCAATCTGAGCCACTATTGCCGGATAAAACTGACACTATCTGTGTAGTGCAATTGTATACGAATTAGAAATAACTATGTTACCTAAAACACTATAAAACAATCCATTAAATAACAGATTTCTAATTGCAATTTATTTTCAATCTTCTAGATCAAGATATCAATTATGCAACTTAATTGTCTGGGACTTTGGGAAGATAAAATAAAGTTGCTTTAACAATAACTAAGGTTTAAATTTGATAATGAAATAAATAAACCTCTGATGTCAAGCATTATAGACGGATATGAATATGACATCTTCATCAGCTACCGCCAAAAAGACAATAAGCATGATGGATGGGTAACGGAGTTTGTGGATAATCTGAAGGGAGAACTTGAATCGACATTTAAAGAAGAGATCAGTGTATATTTCGATATCAATCCTCATGATGGGCTCTTAGAGACACACGATGTGAATGCCTCACTGAAAGAGAAACTTAAATGTCTGATTTTTATTCCAATTATTTCAAGAACTTATTGTGATCCTAAATCATTTGCATGGGGACATGAATTTTGTTCATTTAACAAATTAGCAAAGGAAGATCAGTTCGGAAGAGATATTAAACTTTCAAGTGGAAATGTTGCCAGCAGAATCTTGCCGATTAAAATTCATGATCTTGATCCAGAAGATAAAGCGCTTCTTGAAAATGAACTTGGGGGATTCTTAAGGAGTATTGAATTTATTTATAAAGAACCTGGTGTTAACAGACCTCTAAAACCTGAAGATGAAGAAAAGAAAAACCTGAACGGCACCAAATATCTTAACCAGATAAATAAGGTAGCAAATGCTGTCAAAGAGATAATTAACGTATTAAAGAAACAGAGTCAGCAATCAGATGAGGCTGCAAAGCAAGATTTTGAAGTAAAAACTTCACGTAAAACGAATCGGAAAGCAAAAATTATTGTAACATCAGCTATTTTGCTGGCAATGATAGTGCTGGGATATTTCTTTATTCCAAAACAAATCAAATCCTCCAGCCAAGCTGAAAAATCCATTGCAGTTTTACCTTTTCTTAACTTAAGCAATGATCCTGAGCAAGAGTATTTCAGTGATGGTATGGTTGATGAGATATTAAATCACCTCTTTAAGGTAGGAGATTTGAAAGTAATTTCCCGCACATCATCAATGAGATATAAAAATACAAAGCTTCCACTAAAAGAAATTGCTCAGGAGTTAAATGTTTCAGCAATTTTAGAGGGCAGTGTACGAAAAATCGGAAAAAATATACGGATAACGGTTCAGCTTATCGACACTAAGACTGATAATCACTTATGGTCCGAAACATATGACAGAGACCTTTCTGATGTTTTCGCAATTCAGTCCGAAGTATCTCAAAATGTTGCCCGGAAACTGAAAGCAACCATAACCGCTAAAGAATCCTTTCTGATTCAGAGTACAATTCCTACCACTAGTCAACTTGGCTATGATTTCTATCTGAGGGGTAATGATTATTTTTCAAAATATAAAGCTTCCCTTGCTTTAGACATGTATTCAAAAGCTATTCAGGAGGACTCGCTATTTACTGCAGCTTATGCCAGGAGAGCAAGAACTCATATATTCCTCTATTGGGTTAAGAATGAAGAAGGATGGCAAGGCCATGATATAAAAGCCCAGGAAGACATAAAGAAAGGAATGCAATTAAATCCCGAATTGTCTGAATTAAAAATTTCGCAAGCAGCTTACTGTTACCAAGTAAATCGTGACTATGATAAGGCCTTAAAAATTCTCAGCGAATTAAAGGCAGAAGCTCCAAATATGGCGGACTTATATGCTTACTCTTCTAATATTTTGAGGCGGCAAGGCAAATGGGAAGAATCAATAAGTGAACGAAAACATGCAATACAGTTGGACCCATTAAACGCAGAGTATTACTATAACTTATCCGAAACATATCAACTTTTACACCAATTTGATAATCTAATTGAATGCTCAAAAAAAGGATTATCATTAATCCCTGACTATAATGCGTATAAGTATTTCATTTTCAAAGGTTCTCTGTCTAAGAATACTGATATGAAAGTTGCACTAAAAGAATCTGGACTGAAGGAGGAAGAAATTCAATATGAGGTCTTTTACTATTCTAGGCTATATAATAAGTTATTAGAATATATCCAGCATAATACCACACTTCAAAGTAATCAGTTCGATTATCACCCAAAATCATTTGAGCTTGCATTGATTTATTATATAATTGACAATAAATCTCTTTGCAAAATCTACGCAGATTCAGCAATTACATATTTGAAGGGAAAAATTAAAGAAATACCAGATGATGACAGGTTTTATGCTACGCTGGGGAAGTGTTATGCTTTCAGTGGAAATACTAATGAGGCGGTTACCTGTGGAAAGAAAGCTGTTAATCTGAAGCCGATTAAGTTTGATGCCTGGCAAGGGGTAATGAAAGAGCAGGATTTAATGGAAATATATATTTTGACTGGCAACTATGAACTTGCTCTCGACAAAATTGAATTCTTGCTTTCTATCCCAAGTGATTTGTCTGTTGGAGACTTATTGATTGATCCTATATATGACAACCTTCGCAGCTTACCCAGGTTTCAAAAAATCATAGATTCTGCTCAGAAAAAACTTGCTGTTAAATAAATTTCTGGTTATTATGTTCATCCTGCAATTCGTTTATCATAATTTTTGCATATCATCACACCAGTTTCCCAACTTGCAACTACGTCTATATAACACAGTATATCAATTATATACAATACAACCGAAATGATTCCAAGGGCCATTTCTAGCCCTTTTAAGACACTTTCTCTGTTTCAGTAGTATCAAACTATTACTTAAGGGCTAAATGTTTTAAAACGCATTAAATCAAGCAAATACGGCATTTCGTATAATTGTAAAATATTTTAACTAGCTATATATCAATACATTATATTACATTACTACAGCCTGGGACTTTGAGACCGGGCTTTTTCATTTCTATTTACTCACTAATCAAATTATCATGAAAACACAACAGACAACTATATCTGAAGTAAGACTTGTCTATAAGACTAAGGTTAAAGCTTCAGACAGACTACAGGTTAAATGCTCAAAGGATGCATTTGACATATTTATGGAGAATTGGGACCTGGATTCAATAGAACATATTGAAGAGTTTAAACTTCTGCTAATGAACCGGTCCAATTCAGTATTAGGCATTATGCCTGTTTCTAAAGGAGGTTTATCTGGGACGGTTACGGATGTACGGTTAATTTTTCAAGGTGCGATTAAAGCAAATGCATCTGGTATAATTATCTGTCATAATCATCCATCCGGTAATCTGAATCCATCTGAATCGGATACAAAGATCACTCAAAAGATCAAAGAAGCTGGTAACCTTATGGATATTCAGTTGCTTGACCATTTGATTCTTACTATGGATGGCAGTTATTACAGCTTTGCAGATAATGGACTTTTATAATAAAAACTATGAAAATAAGATGTAAGCATTGTGGTGAATTCTTTTGTCCAAGTGATGAGAGCGTTGACCTTATATCAGAAGGGTACATCAACTCTGATAATGTAAATATTTGTGATGATTGCTGGGAAATGATAAATCAGCTACCAGATGACTTTGCAGATATGTATAGTGATGCTGATCCTGGACTATGAATAATAAGTATATGAAACAATAATGCCCTGGTAGATTGTATGTTACTAGGGCTATATGTTTAAATATGAAGGGATTAATAATGATTACATAAATATTTGGCACCTTATAATTTCAAATATCTCGAATAATGTTTAACTTTAATTCGATTGTGATTGTTAAAAGGTGGGCTTATGCAACATTCTTATACAACAGATTTAATAGGTAACGTAGCTTTAATAACTGGAGCTGCAAGAGGAATTGGTCGTGCCTGTGCTTTGGCATTGGCCGAAGCTGGAGCAGATATTGTTCTGGGTTTACGTGATATTCATTCTGATGAAGGTCTCGTCGATGAGATAAAAGCATTGGGCAGAAAAGTATTGTCCCTGCAAATGGATGTAAGTAAAATCAGTGAAATTAAAGCTGCATATGAAATTTTAGAAAAAGAGTTTGGGAAATTAGATGTCCTTGTGAACAATGCAGGTATAGGGCCTCCAAATGCAATTGAAGATGTAACGGAAGAGGACTTCAATTATACAGTTGAGGTAAACTTGAAAGGAACTTTTTTTGTAAGTCAGTATGCTGGAAAACTTATGAAAAGACAAAAATACGGACGTATTGTCAATTTAAGTTCGCAAGCCGGATTTATAGCTTTGCCAACTGAGTCTGTTTATTGTATGACTAAAGCAGGAATAGCTCACCTCACAAAATGTTTTGCAGTTGAGTGGGGTAAATACAACATTACTGTTAATGCGGTAGCTCCTACTTTTATTAAAACTCCAGGTACTGAAAAATGGTTGCTGGATGAAGAGTTTAAAAAAGATATCTTGTCCAAAATTGTATTGGGAAGGGTAGGCATTCCAAAAGATGTAGCAAGTGCAGTTTTGTTTTTATCCTCACCAGCTTCATCTCTTATTACTGGGACTACACTGATGATAGATGGTGGCTGGACCGCCCAATAATATAACTTTTGAACAATATTGAATAATTGAATCTCACGCTGTAGTGCTGCAGGGGCAGTAGCTGATGTAATGTTGCAGTTGCAATATGCCATACAAAGTAATGTAAATGCAATTATTATATTTCACAATCATCCAAGTGGTAATATGGAACCGAGTGAATCTGGCATCAAGATAACTCAAAAGATAAAGGACTCTGGGATATTAATGGATATACAGTTACATGATCATCTGGTCATAATTCCAGAAGGAGTATATTATAGTATGGCTGACGAAGGTACTATATAATTGATATGACTTTTATAATTTGTTCTCAGTCTTCATTTTGATTGAACTGTTTACTTTATAGAGTATTTGGTTCAATTCCTACATTTCAGAGATAAATGAATCCCTAAAATCGTTCAATTCTGTCCAACCTGGAGCATCATTTTTTATTCAGCCATCAAATTTTATGATTAGATTTGCTTATGCCAATTTTTATTTAATTTATTATCATGAGCAAGTCGTTTAAGTCAAACCTAGAATTACAGAATAGACAAAAAACAAATACCAAAAATTTTTAATTATGGAGTAAATATATCGGGATGAAAGGAGATACTGAAATCATTGCTGAAAAAGTTAGGGCGTTTGAATCTATCAGTAATGAAAGTCTGATTGAAGACTATAACAAACAAACCAGATTCGGCATAACTGGAATGCATGGCTAAGCCCTTTATCTAATTGATATGGATCATATATTCTTTAAGCTGTTCAGGAAGTATTCAAAGGTCATTTGGAATGGCCGGGTATTGAGGGAAAGCAATACCAAAGTGGAATAAAAAAATAATTTGTTACAAAAGGTTTTGGGTTTGTTTTAAACAATAGGAATCAGAATACAAAATTATAATGCAAATATTTATCAAAGAGAATCAGGTATCTTTTAAATAAGATTAACTTTGTAATGACAGATGTAAGCAGAGAGGAGTATTTTTCGAGACCTGTCTAAAATGGTTCTTTGCAGTAAGTTGATTATAAACGTTATGCAGAAATAGTTCGTCCCTTACCTGGGGAGCATAAAAAATACAAAAACCTTGATATACTAAAATATCAAGGTTTTTTTGTTGTTTGAGGGCCATAGAGACGCCCAAATTGGGCGTCTTTACTATATAAATCTTACCAGATCACCGGCCTCTGTTCAGGCGCTCTGAAAAGCTTATCACCGGGTTTTATATCGGGAAAAGCTGCATAAAATTCCGGCATATTATAAACTACTCCGTTTATCCTTACTTTTGCCGGGGAATGTTCATCGGTTTTCACTCTTTTTCTCAACTCCTCGTCACGCATATTGGTTCTCCATATCTGTGCATAAGAAAGGAAAAAGCGCTGAAAATTTGTAAATCCGTCGATCGGGTTGGGAGCTTCTTTCCCTTCAAGTGATAATTTGTATGCATTAAAAGCAACAGTTGCCCCTCCCAGATCAGCAATATTCTCACCAAGCGTATGCTTTCCGTTAACAAATGCTGAATCAAGAACCTCATAATGGTTATATTGTTCTACAATCATATCAGCATGAGCATCGAAGGACTTAGAATCTTCCTTGGTCCACCAGTCACGCAGATTACCATCCTTATCAAATTGCCTGCCCAGATTATCGAACCCATGAGTCATTTCATGTCCGATCACCATTCCGATAGCGCCGTAATTAACTGCATCATCTGCATCAACATTAAAGAAAGGAGGCTGAAGTATTCCGGCAGGAAAAACAATTTCATTCCTGAAAGGGTTATAATATGCATTCACAGTCTGAGGGGTCATTCCCCATTCTGTCGGGTCAACGGGTTTACCTACTTTATCCATGGTATACCTGAATTCGAATGCCTGGGAACTAAGAACATTCCGAACATAAGATTCTGAGGAAATAACTAAGCCGGAATAATCTCTCCACTTATCGGGGTAACCTACCTTTACTCCCATCTTATCAAGTTTGGCAAGTGCTTCCAGTTTTGTCTGTGGACCCATCCAGCTCAGATTTTCAATTCTTTGTTTAAGAGATTTCTTCAGGTTCATAACAAGATCCGTCATTTTCTGCTTGGCTGCAGGAGGAAAATACTTTTTCACATATAACTGACCAATGGTTTCTCCAAGTGAATTGCTTGTCATGTCGAGAATGAGCTTCCAGCGCGGTTCCATCTTCTCCTGCCCTGAAAGTGTCTTGTAGTAAAAGTCAAAATTCTGGTTTTCAAAAGCTTTGTTTAAATTCCCAGCAGTACTGTTAATCAGCTGCCACCTTAAAAAGGTCTTCCAATCGGCTACAGGCACATTTTTCATCATGTTGCTTAACTCGATCATAAAGCTGGGCTGATAAATATTGACTTCCGATAATCCCGGATATCCTACCTGAGTAAAATATGATTTCCAATCGATGTTTGGGGCAAGTTTATTCAACCCGTCGATCGTAACTTTATTATAGGTTTTCTGGGGATCCTGATTTTCAACATTTGTAAATGAAGCTTTTGCAAGTTGAGTTTCCATCTTCATCACTGTTTCAGCATTCTTCACGGCGGCATTTGGCTCATCCCCCAGTAACCCGAACATTTTTGTCAAATGAATGAGATATTTTTCCCTGATTTTTTTTGTAGACTCATCGTTTGTAAAATAATAGTCTCTGTCGGGCAAACCAATACCAGCCTGAAAACACTGAGCAATGATACTCGTGCTATTCTTAGAATCCTGATTTGAAAACAAAGAAAAAAACGGACTGATCGCGTAACTTTGAAAATAGGCTCCAACAGATTGAACATCAGAAATATTTTTGATAGCTTCAATTTTATCAAAAAATATCTTTAGCGGAGCTATACCCTTTTTTTCTATTGAAACTGTGTCCATCCCTGAATTATAGAATTTTCCGATTTTCTCAGTGTTGCTTCCTTGCTGGACATCTTTTGTGGCTGCAGCTTCCTCAATAATTTCCCTGATATCATGTCTGTTCTTTTCTATCAATTCGTCAAAAGTTGAACGCGAATTCTTGTCGGCAGGAATCGGATTATTCTTCAGCCAGGCGCCATTGGTGTAAGAATAAAAATCATCGCCTGGTTTTATTTTTGTGTCCATGTTCTGAACATCAAAAAGGAGGGTACTTTTTTACCGTTTCAACTTTGTTTTTAACATTACTTGTACAACCCTGCATTAAAGCGAGGGTAAGTATTCCAATCATTATTTTTTTCATAAGTTTTATATAAATACAAGACAAGGATATAAACTTCAAAAACTGTTTTTTTTCCAGTATGATTTGATTTAAAGCATTAACCAGATTAACCCAAAACAACTTTCACAATATGTTCTTTCCCATCTCCAAAAACAGGAATGAGATTCGATTTAAGAGGATTGTCATCAACTGTCACTTCTGAGATTCCTTTTGATTTTCCGTGTGGGTTTAAAACCTCGATCTTGTAATTTGCTCCTCTGAACTTACGCGATGCTTTAAACCCTTTCCAGTCTGTGGGGATGCATGGATCAATCAAAAGACCGTCATATTCGGGACGTATTCCAAGCATAAACTGTGTAACAGCATAGAAGTTCCATGAAGCAGTTCCGGTCAGCCATGAATTTTTGGCTTCCCCCGGTTTAAAAGCGTCCTTGCCTGCAACCATCTGAGCATAAACATATGGTTCTGTCTTATGCAACTCACTTATTTCTTCAAGGTAGGAGGGGCATATCTTTTTGTAATACTCCCAGGCCCGGTTCCCATTGCCAACAACGGTTTCCCCTATCATGATCCATGGATTATTATGGCAGAAAACACCGGCGTTTTCTTTGTAACCTGCCGGATACGAAGAAATTTCACCATACTCAATATAGTATTTTGTGAAAGCCGGATTATTAAGTACAATACCATACTTACTGTCGAGTCTCTCTTTAACGGAATTCAGAGCCTTTGTGCAAAGGCCTTCTTCCTTGCCTATTCCAGCCATTGTGCACCAGCCTTGAGATTCAATAAATATTTTGGCCTCTTCGTTTTCATTACTTCCAATTTTATTGCCGTAATAGTCATAAGCCCTGATAAACCATTCTCCGTCCCATCCATACTTCTTTATAATATTAACCATGGTATCGACAAGTTTCTGAGAGCGTTCCGCCTCATTATCCTTGCCCAGCTTTTTACAGAGTTCAACATAATCGCGACCATAAACTACAAACAGCCCGGCAATCATAACAGATTCTGCTTTAGATCCTTCTGTCTTATTTTCAGTGGTCTGGAAAGATTCATTCGGATCGTTTGAGAAGCAATTCAGATTTAGGCAATCATTCCAGTCGGCGCGACCAATAAGAGGCAGACCATGTGGACCCAGATTGTTTATAACATGGTCAAATGAAACTGTGAGGTGATCAAATAAACTTCGGGCTACCGAAATATCATTGTCAAAAGGTACCAATTCATCTAGTATTCCAAAGTCACCCGTCTCCTTAATATAACTTACTGTTCCAAGAATCAGCCAGAGAGGATCGTCATTGAAGCCGCCACCTATATCGTTATTACCACGTTTATTAAGAGGCTGGTACTGATGATAGCAACCTCCGTCAGGAAATTGGGTTGAAGCTATATCTATTATCCTTTCCCGGGCACGTTCGGGTATCTGATGTACAAACCCTGTGAGATCCTGATTTGAATCTCTGAAACCCATACCCCTTCCTATACCTGATTCGAAGAAGGAAGCTGAACGTGAAAAACAGAATGTGATCATACACTGATACTGGTTCCAGATGTTGACCATCCTGTCGACCTTTTCGTCTCCCGAGTCTACTGTGTATATGCTTAAGAGATTGTCCCAGTATTTCCGCAGATCAGCAAGTGCAGCATCAACCTTTGAAACAGTATTAAACCTGGCAATAGTTTCTTTTGCTTTTTTCTTGTTGATAATGTTTTTTGATTCCCATTTTTCATCCTGCTTATTTTCAACGTATCCCAGAATGAAGATGAAATCTTTTGATTCTCCGGGCTTCAGTTCAACTTCAATAAAATGTGATGCAACAGGTGACCAGCCATGAGCTTCAGAGTTTCTTGGTTTACCTTCAACCACCACCTGCGGTTCATCAAATCCATTGTACAATCCTATGAAAGATTCGCGATCCGTGTCAAAACCCTGAATCGGAACATTTACCGAGTAATAGGCATAATGATCGCGTCTTTCCTTGTATTCTGTTTTATGATAGATAACCGATCCTTCTATTTCAACTTCACCGGTGGAGAAATTCCGCTGGAAGTTTTCCATATCAGCAGCAGCATTCCATAAGCACCACTCTGTAAATGAAAAAACTTTAATCTTTTTGGTTTTCTTCGAGTTGTTCGTCAGGGTAAGCTTTTGAACTTCTGCCCATGTTTTCAACGGAACAAAATACAGTACATTGGCTATGATCCCGTTTTTTTCACCTTTAATATTGGTGTAATTCATCCCGTGCCGGCATTCATAACTGTCCAGCTCCGTTTTACATGGCTTCCATCCCGGTGACCAGACATTTTCACCATCATTTATATAGAAATATTTGCCGCCGCTATCCATTGGTACATTGTTGTATCTGTACCGGGTAATCCGGCGGAATTTGGCATCTTTATAAAAGGTATACCCGCCGGCAGAATTTGAAATAAGTGAGAAAAAGTCTTCATTGCCAAGGTAATTAATCCATGGCCAGGGAGTACGGGGATTATTTATCACATATTCCCTGTTTTTGTCATCGAAGTAACCGTATTTCATATCAATTTTATTTTTAGTTCGTTGTTATTATTGTTGGCTTAGCTGAGCTTTGGCTCTTCTGTTATTCAGTTCAATTGTAATTTCATCCATCTTCTTCTGGTTTAATGGATAGAGTGTCATAATACCGGCTGCAAGCATTGTAATAATTGTTGGTATCCAGCTCATCAGCATGATGATGCCCGGAACTGCACCCTGTATAGCAACGGTATCCTGACCATTGTATTTAAATGATGCCAGCACAAATCCAATAATTGCACCTGCCAGACCACCTCCGAATTTGGTTGCAAAAGAGCCGGCCGAGTAAACGAGTCCGGTAGCTCTTCGCCCATTCTTGAATTCTGAGTAATCGGCAGCATCACCAAGCATAGCAAAGAAGAGTGTCGGGAATATTGCAGCTGCAAACTCCGAGATTGTTCCTATTGTGAAAATGGCAATGATGTTACCCGGTCCGCAAAAAACTAGCGAGGCATTTACCACCCCTGAAAAAATCAGTGCATAAATAAACAGATTGCGTTTGCCAAATCGTTTTCCAAGAGGAGATGTAATCATGGCACCGGCTATTGAAGCCAGCATCAATCCAACCATATATGAAGCCGCTAATAACTGATTATGCAGATAATGTGTAAAATAGATTACAACAATACCCTGTTTAATCGAATTGTAGACATTGAACAGCAACCCTATGACAAGAAGAATTATCCAGGGCCTGTTTTTGATAAGATCTTTCAGATCCTTTACCAGACTTGTCTTTTGCTCTTTTGGAGGTTGCACCCGTTCCTTTGTAGTGGCGAAAGTCACCATCAGGAAAAGAGCTAAGAAAACTGATAAAAGATAAATGGCATTGCTATAACCTCTTTTCTGGTCGATAATGGTAATGTCTTTCGACTTAAGGTTTTCTTCCCCTGATACAATAAAGGAATAATTTTTCTGAGCCTCCATCGAAAAGCTTTTTCCCTTCGTAGGAATGTTAAGACTATCTGCCTTTTGGAAATCTGCCCAGGTAAACATGGCTATTCCGTTTTCTGTCTTGATATTTACATTTTTAACATCCTTAGTAGTAGATACTGTTACTTCATATTTTTTCTGATCAAGCTTATCGATATTAATGGTGGGATTGATATTGCCAAAGTGGACAACCAGGAAGAGCAAAGCGCCCTGCACTATCATACCACCTGTAAATGCACCAACCATACGATATGAACCCAGACTTGTGCGTTCTTTGTCGTCGCTTGACATAACAGCCATTAGTGCTCCATAAGGGATATTATTTGCGGTATAAATAAGAAAAAATATCAGGTAGGTAGCATAGGCATAAACTATCTTACCTGTAGGACCAAAATTAGGGGTTGTAAAAAGCATTGATAATGTTATTCCCAGAGGTATTGCTGTCCATAATATCCAGGGACGGAATTTGCCATATTTCGAATTGGTTCTGTCGCATATAACACCCATGGCAATATCAATGATTCCGTCGCTGAACCGGGCAATCAGCATCAGCAATCCTACGGCAGCAGGATTAATTCCGAATACATCGGTATAAAAAACAAATAAAAAAGTAGCTACTCCCCGCCAGGCTATATTTGCTGCCCCGTCGCCAAGCGCATACCCGATTTTTTCTTTTAGAGCCAGTTTTTCCACAGTTAATGGTTTTAATAGTTAATACACAAAGTAAGACAAAGAAGTAGATTACTTTAATTAAATTTGTAATAATTCAAGTTTATAATCAAATTTAGTAATTGTCTTATAATAAGGATCGAAAACTTAATTAATATTCTTCATATTTCATGAAAACATCAAGACGCGATTTTTTAAGATTCTCCGTTATTGCCGGAACGGCTCTTTATCTCAGACCATTTAGTGCCTTAGGAGTCGTTTCTGAAGCTGGTAAATTTCTTGAAAGGATAGGGATATCTACAGGTATCTCGAATAACGCTATCCTTGCGGCTGCGGGCTATTCATTTGTAGAAGAAAATGCAAGAGGATTCCTTGTTCCTTCGGAACCTGATTCTGTATTTGAACAAAAACTTCTCCTCATGAAAGCATCAAAGCTTCCTGTGGAAGCCAGCAACTCGTTTCTTCCTGGCAATCTGAAATGTGTAGGACCTGCTCCTTTACATGAAGAGATCTTAAAATTCGGAGAGACAGCATTTAGAAGAGCTCAGATGGCCGGAATGAAAACAATCGTTTTTGGGAGCGGCGGAGCAAGAGGTATCCCCGATGGCTTTTCAAGAGAAGAGGCTAAACAGCAGTTCATTTCCCTTTGTAAGCAACTCGCTCCGGTTGCAAAAAAATATAATGTTGTTATATCTCTGGAACCACTTAATACCAAAGAGTGTAATTTCATTAATTCAGTTGCCGAGGGCGGCGATATCGTTAAAGCCGTAAATCACGAGAATTTCAGACTGCTAGCCGATATATATCACATGCTTATGGAAAATGAGAGTCCCTCAAACATTATAAAATACGGGGATCTGTTATATCATACACATATCGCTGAGAAGAAAGGCCGGTCAGCACCCGGAGTAAACAACGAGGATTTTACGCCATACTTCAAAGTCCTGAAGGATGTGAAATATGAAGGAAGTATGTCCATCGAATGTACATGGAAGAACCTTGAAGAACAGGCTTCCGGCGCCTTATTATTTATGCGTAACCAGATCGGAAAAGTTTAAGCTGCTGTCTCCACTTTATGTCCCTTCAATCCGTAGTAAAGAATAAAGGCAAAAAGAGGAATCGGAGCAAAGAATCCGACTGACATGGTGAATTTATCGGCTATCAGCCCCATTAATGGAGGAAATATTGCCCCACCCACAATAGACATAACGATAAACGAAGATGCTTTTTTCGTTTTCGGACCAAGGTCTTTTATTCCAAGCGCAAATATTGTCGGAAACATTACTGACATAAAAAAGAAAACTCCATAGAGAGCAATTAGTGAAATCCAGCCTGCACCAATGCTTACAACAGGAAGTAGCAGGCAGCACATCAATGCATATACGGCAAGCAGTTTCGTCGGTTCAAAAACTTTCATCATGAAACTACCCGACATCCTACCTATCATAAACAGTACAAATCCAATAGAAAGAAAATATGGTCCGTATGCGACATCAAAATGAGGATTCTGATTAACATCAGTTACAAAATTTATAAGATAACTGAATACACCTGTTTGTGCCGCAACATAACAAAATTGCGCAATAACACCCAGAACAAAATGACGGTTCTTAATAAGCGGTTTGCTGAAATTACTGCCTTCTGAGTGAACCTGGTAATTTTCGTTGGAGATTTCTTCATCTTTTATTTCAGGAAGTTTTGTAAAAACAAATAAAAGAGCGACAAGCAGTACCGTTCCCCCTATTACACAATATGGAAGTATCATGGAGCTTAGTTTCTCTCCGGCAACATTACTATATTTGCCATAAATAAATAGTCCGATAAGTGGGCCAATAACCCAGGCAAGCCCGTTGAATGACTGGGAAAAATTAATGCGCCGTTCAGCTGATTCCTTAGGCCCCAGTTTGGTAGTATATGGATTGGCCGCAGTTTCGAGAGTTGCCAGCCCGCATCCCATAATAAAAAGACAAATAAGGAAAATCCAGAATGATTCGAAAGTTGTTGTTGCAGCTATAAGAAAGGCACCTGAAGAAAAAAGAGACAAACCAAGAATTATTCCTCTTTTGTATCCGAATCTTTTCATAAAATAACCTGCCGGAAGTGCCATGCCAAAATAGGCCATGTAGACTGAAAACTGTATCATGCCCGACTGTGCCTTTGACATGTGAAGCATATCCTGAAAATGTTTGTTCAGGGTATCTAGCATACCATGTGCTATGCCCCAGAGAAAGAAAAGGCTGGTAATGAGTATGAAAGGAATAAGAAAACCCGCTGTAACAAGTTTCTGGCGGTTGGCGGAGGAAGTTATTTCGTTTGTCATAAACAATATTGTTTTGAGAATACAATATTGTCATGATTTACGACTTTACCAAGACTTTGATGTAATTTAATAGGCAATTAATTAAAAAATCTTATTTGACCATAGAGTCCCCTGGACGCTTCGTGTCCTTCCCCCTAAAGGGGGACTAATATCGTTCTGTTTAAATGTATTACTTTATATGATAGAGAATTAATCCCGCCTAAGCGGGAGAAGGGGGCAAATAAACTCTTTGCTACTTTTGGAATTTGACTCTATTTTACCAGAAGATTCACTTTCAGTTTGAATTCGTCATAAATGGTTTTGTCTCCAAGGTTATCGAAAAATGAACCTGATCCGTACCGTATATTATATTTTGTCCGGTCGATGGTAATATTTGCAAAGAACCATGTACCCTCATCCTTTTTTTGCATGGCCGCCTTAAATTCAATCGGATTCGTGATGTCTTTTACTGTAAGCGTTCCTGTTACGACTCCTGAGCCTTTATCAAATGGAGTGCTTCCTGTAATAATAAGTTTTGCCAGAGGAAATTTAGCAACATCAAAAAAAGCATCGGATTTAAGGTGACCTGTTAACATTTTATTATTTTCAGAATCTTTAAGT
>Ga0209540_10001660_pt1 | contig 16499 bp, 15 predicted proteins | sample BarGraIncu01121A_FD_184501 | JGI IMG/M metagenome (GOLD analysis project Ga0209540, IMG submission 184501) | Arctic peat soil microbial communities from Barrow, Alaska - Barrow Graham LP Incubations 011-21A (SPAdes) (version 2) | ecosystem: Environmental > Terrestrial > Soil > Wetlands > Peat... | reverse complement strand
CGGCTTCACTTATCCGTTGCCGATGAAAAAGATCGCCGCGTTTGTCAAAAGCGTGAAACGGTGCGTGGTGATCGAGGAAGGCGATCCGTACCTCGTGGACGCCATCCGCGCGGCGGGCATTGCGGTCGAAGGCAAGGCGGAGATGTATCGTTTCGGCGAGCTGGATGTGCCCCGCGTGCGGCGCATTCTCAACAACGACACCAGCCCCGAGCCGGCGCAGCCGCCGGGCAAACCGCCGCAATTGTGCGACGGCTGCCAGTACCGCCTGGTTTTCGAGTCGTTGCGCAAGCGGGATTGCATTGTGGCCGGCGACATCGGTTGCTACACGCTGGGCGTGCTAAAACCCTTTGAGGCCATGGATTCCTGCGTTTGCATGGGCGCGAGCCTCGGTGTGGGCCTGGGGTTGCGTCACGTGTTGCCGCCGGAACAGGCGCAACGCGTTGTCAGTGTCATCGGCGACAGCACGTTCGTTCACAGCGGCATCAGCGGTCTGGTGGAGATGGTTTACAACCCGCCGCCAACCGGACACGTGCTCATCATTCTGGACAATGCCACCACGGCGATGACCGGCCACCAGGAACATCCCGGGACCGGCCGGAAGCTCGACCACCAGCCCACGAACAAACTCGTGCTCGAAGACCTGGCCCGTTCGCTCGGCGTGAAGCGGGTGCATGTCGTCGAGCCGCGCGTCGGTTCGAACGAGTTCGAGCGCACTTTGGACGAATGTCTCGCGAGCAGGGAACTGTGTGTCATCATTGCCCGGCGGCCGTGCATTCTCATCGTCAAACGGCTGCGCGAACTGGAACAGAGCGAGTGCGAAAAGAAGGAGGCCCCATGCGCGGCCGGCTGACCAACGTGGTGGTCGCCGGTCTCGGCGGCCAGGGCGTGCTCAAGGCGTCGGACATTCTGGCCGACGTGGCGTTGCGCGCCGGCTTTGATGTGAAGAAAAGCGAGATCAAAGGCATGAGCCAGCGCGGCGGTTCGGTCACCAGCGACGTGCGTTTTGGCCAGACCGTGCTCAGCCCCATGGTGCCGCCGGGCGAGGCGGATTATCTGCTCGTGCTCGAACCGACGCAGGTGGAACCGCACAAACATTATCTCAAACCCAACGGGAAGTTGATCACGCCGGACGCGGTCGATGTCGGCAAACTGCCGAACAAGAAAACACTGAACGTGGCGCTGCTCGGCGCGTTGAGCGTGCATTTGCCGTTGCCGGAAGCCGGGTGGCTCGAAGCGTTGCGCGAGGCTTTCCGACCGGAGTTTTTCGAGCACAACCAGCAGGCTTTCCTGAGCGGCCGCGCCAGCCAAAGCCCGGGGAAGTGAAATAATGAACATCGAACATCGAACATCGAATGAAACCGGCACCAATCGGTTCGGTGTTCGGCGTTCGATGTTCGATGTTTGTCCGCCTATTGCCAACCAGCCCGGCGGATTTGCGCCCGGCGTCGAGAGTTCTCCAAACTTGTTATGATCAAGAATCGCGAAATTCCCCCCATGCACCCCGCCAGCGCGGCCGATTTCCTGCCCCTGGCGCAGTTGCGGGGCGTGCAATTCACCCGCCTCACATTCATCGTGCAGCGCGCCTACGACAATGTCGCGTTGTTCCGCAAACGCATGGACGAACGCAAGCTCAAGCCCGGCGACCTGCGCACGATGGATGACATCGTCAAGCTGCCGTTCACGGTGAAGACGGACTTGCGCGACACCTATCCGTACGGTCTGGCCGCCAGTCCACTTCAGGAAATCGTGCGCTTCCACGCTTCGAGCGGCACCACGGGCAAACCCATCGTCGTGGCTTACACGAAGGAAGACCTCGACGACTGGACGCGGGCGATGGTCCGCAGCTTCGCCGCGTGCGGCGTGCACAGCGGGGACATCGTTCAAAATGCCTACGGCTATGGCTTGTTCACCGGCGGCCTGGGCGCGCACTACGGCGCGGAAGCGCTCGGCGCGAGTGTCATTCCCATCTCCGGCGGCAACACCGACCGCCAGATCATGATCCTGAAAGATTTCGGCGTCACGGTCATCTGCTGCACGCCAAGCTATTTCCTGCACCTCATCGAACGCGCCGCCGAACTGGGCATGGACATCAAGGAGATGCCGTTGAGCATCGGCGTCTTCGGCGCCGAGCCGTGGACCGAGAACATGCGCGAGCGCATCGAAGCCGGGAGCGGCATCAAGGCTTATGACATCTACGGCCTGTCCGAGATCGTCGGTCCGGGTGTGGCGATGGAATGCACGCACCAGGCCGGCCCGCATATTTTCGAGGACATGTTCTACCCGGAGATCATTGATTCGAAGACCCTCGAACCAGTGCCCGATGGCACGGAAGGCGAACTGGTGCTGACGACACTTTGCAAACGTGCCATGCCGATGATCCGCTACCGCACGCGCGACATCACCTCGCTCGAACCGGCCCGCTGTGCCTGCGGGCGCACGCTCCGCCGCATCCGCCGCATTGGGCGGCGCAGCGACGACATGCTCATCATCCGCGGGGTGAACCTGTTCCCGTCGCAGATCGAAGCCGCGCTGCTCAAGGTGGAAGGCACGCTGCCGCATTATCAGATCATTGTGGACCGTCAGAAGGGCCTCGACACGCTGGAAGTGCAGGTGGAGGTTACCAACGAAGCGCTCAGCGACACGGTGGGCGGCCTGGAGCAGTTGCAGAAGCGGCTCGCGCACTCCATCGAAGGCATCACCGGCCTGCGTCCCGCGCTGAAGCTCGTCGCGCCGCGCACGATTCAGCGCAGCGAAGGCAAGGCCAAACGGGTGATTGACAAACGAATCCTGTAGGACCGCAACCGAAATGAGAAAGGCAAGCGCATGAAATTAAAACAACTCTCCGTCTTCCTGGAAAACAAGCCCGGCGCGCTCAGCGAGCCTTGCCGGCTGCTGGCGAAAGCCGGCATCAGCATCCAGACCTTCTCGCTGGCCGACACCCGCGAGTTCGGCATTCTGCGCCTCGTCGTGGAAGATTCCGACAAGGCGCGGCGGCTGCTCCAACGCAACGGCTTTGCGGTGAAGGTCACGAAAGTGGTTGTGCTCGAAGTGCCCGACCGTCCCGGCGGCCTGGCCGCCATCCTCGACGCGCTCGATGGCACGGGCATCAACGTGAAATACGCCTACGGCTTCACCGTCAGGCGGGAGAACAAAGGCGTGCTCGTATTCTGCTTTGACGACCCGGACGCCGCCATTCGGGTTTTGCAGAAACAGGGCATCAACGTTATGGGTGGCGCCGGCTTGCTCAAGCGATCGAAAAGTTAAACGGACATGGAAGATATTAAACGATGCCTCAAGAACGACCGCTTTGCCGAGCGCGCGAACGTCGAATTGTTGTCCGTCTCGCCCGGACACGCAACGGCCAAAATGATTTTGCATCCGCACCATTTGAACGGCCTGAATTCGATTCAAGGCGGGGCGATTTTCACGCTGGCGGATTATGCCTTCGCCGCGGCGGCAAATTCGCACGGCACCGTGGCCGTGGCCATCAACGTGAGCATCACCTTCATGAAAGCCGCCGCCACCGGCACACTTTGGGCCGAGGCCCGGGAAGTGTCCAAGAACTTCAAAATCGGGTCGTATGTCGTCGAAGTGAAGGACGACCAGGGAGATTTGGTTGCGACCTTTCAAGGCCTGGCCTATCGTAAAAAAGACAAGCTGCCGATTTAACGGGAAGCGAAGATTGAAGATGGCAACCACGGATGGACGCGGATGAACACGGATTTAAACCGAGATACAAAATAGCGAAGCCAAACAATCACTCGGAGGGGCGAGCTCCGCGAGACCCCATTTCCCGAAGGGGAATTTGCTTCTTTAAGATTCCAATTTGGCACCTTAAAAACCAATTGACAGTATCCGCCAATGGCGTATAGTGCTCCGATGGAATTTGTGGAAACGCCGATCTTCACACGGTTGGTGTTGAAATTGATGGCGGATGACGATTATGCCGCAATGCAGGCGGCCCTGGCCAGAAGGCCGGACCTCGGGAAAATTATTCCCGGCAGCGGCGGCATCCGCAAGATGCGGTGGGCGGGCAGTGGACGTGGCAAGCGGGGCGGATTGCGGGTCATTTATTACTGGCAGGTGGCCGATGACCAAATCTGGCTGTTGCTGGTGTATCCGAAGAATGAGCGGGACGACCTGTCACATGACGAGGTCAAACAACTGAAACGATTGGTCGAACAATTTGAGTCATGAAAAAAGAACTGTTTGAAGCATTGAAGCAGAGCCTACGCGAGGCGGATCAAATCAAGCGCGGGGCGGCGAAGTCCTCGCGGACTTTCAAAATTGATCCCAAGAATGACATTGTGAAAGTCCGGGGCAAACTCGGCCTGTCCCAGTCAAAATTTGCGGATGTTTTGGGCATCAGCGCCGACACGCTGCAAAACTGGGAGCAAGGCCGCCGGCAACCGACCGGTCCGGCACGGGTGCTGTTGAAGATCGCCACCCGGCATCCCAAGGTTTTGCTCGAGGTGGTTTAGAGGAACTGTTGGACGCCGCTTGGAAAGCGCGGCTTGTTGCGCCGAAGTCTGATGCAGACGGAACTCCGCGGGCAAAATAATTGATCTCAGATCAAGTTATTCAGCCACAGGATGTTTACAAAACTTTGTCCCACGTGGGACAAAGTTTTGTAGCCCGTTAAAGAAGTAGCAGCCGACGTGAGGAGGCTCCGAATGAACGATTGTTTCCAAGAAAATTGGAGCTTCGTTACCTCGGCTGCTACGAGAGAAGACGTCTTTGAACGGGTTGTTAACCTTGTTTAATACTCTAACTGTCCTGAAGGAACACCCTCTGAAAAGTCAATTCAGGCTCAATGTGCGGGTGCCTTCAATGCCTTCAATTGAAACGGTCGCCGATGAGTCGGTGATTCAAAGTGTGTTGCTGCACTCACAGAGCCGCCGCGGCAGTAACGCGAAATTTTTAACAAACCTTCTTGCGGGCGAAACACACGCCGACTAAACATAACCCCAACATTTGCGGAGTGATGGACAATTTTTGACCAAGTGAGAAGTAGTTTGAAATGCCAGTGATTTTTCCGAAGTGGACAAACTGGTTGCCGCTGCAGATTGGCGTCGTGCTGGCGCTGGTCGGCGGTGTGGTGACAGCGGGTGTCACTTATTATTGCACGCCCAAATATACGCGGGCCGGTTATCAGCCGATCCAGCCGGTGCCATTTTCGCACGCGACCCACACGGGGCAACTGGGCGTTGATTGCCGCTACTGCCACAACACGGTGGATAAATCGTGGTTCTCCAGCATCCCGGCCGCATCCACGTGCATGAATTGCCACAGCCTGGTGCTCAAGGACGACCCGCGCCTCGCGCTCGTCCGCGCCAGCGCGGCCACCGGCAAACCCATCCCGTGGGTGCAGGTTCACATCGTGCCCGATTATGTTTATTTCAACCACTCGGTTCACGTCGCGCGCGGCATCAGTTGCGTGGAGTGTCACGGGCGCGTTGACCAGATGAGCGAGGTTTCGCACGCCAAGCCGTTCAGCATGAGTTTCTGTCTCGATTGCCATCGCCAGCCGGCGGCGTTCGTCCGGCCGGTGGACAAGGTCACAAACTTGGGCTGGCAATGGAGCACCAATGCGGCCGTGGCTGCGCAGATGCAGAGGACCAACGGCGCAGCCTTTGTCCACGACTGGAAAATTGAATCGCTGCAAAGCTGCTCGGCCTGTCACCGATGAAGATGAAAACCACGACGCGTAATTTTTTTAACGCAGAGGCCGCGGAGAAACGCGGAAATTCGCAGAGGATTTTGGAGTGCGGTGGCAAAGCGCAGCGGCGACACCGCTTTTCAACTGCGGACAGAGCTTCCAAAGCGGCGTGGCGCTTCGCTTCCCGCCGCAGTCCAAAAAGATTTGGTTGCGGTGTCAGCCGCGCCAAGTATTTCGTGGTTTGACTTGAAATGAAATCCAGCCCAACAACTCCAGCTCCAACAGTCACGGGCCGCCGATACTGGCGCAGCCTGGACGAACTGGCCGACACGCCGGAGTTCAAGGACTGGCTGCATCGCGAGTTCCCGCAGGGCGCCAGCGAGTTCGAGGACGGCGTTTCCCGCCGACACTTTGTCAAAATCATGTCCGCGTCGTTCATGCTCGCAGGTCTGGGTGTGATGGGCGCGGGCTGTCGCCGGCCGGTGGAAAAACTGGAGCCGTTCGGCCAGCAGCCGGAAGGCTACGTTTACGGCGAACCGGAATATTATGCGACGGCCATGCCGACGCGCAGCGGCGCGGTCCCGCTGGTTGCCAAGTCCTACGAGGGCCGGCCGATCAAACTGGAAGGCAATGCCAAATTCCCCGGTAGCAACGGCGGCACCGACCGCTACGCGCAGGCTTCCATCCTGGATCTTTACGACTCTGACCGCGCAAAGCAGTTCAAGAAGCTCAGCCAAGGGAAGATGGAAGCGGTCCCACGCGAAAGTGCGCTGAAATTCCTCGACGAGCTGTCGAAGAAATTCGCAGCGAACCAGGGTGAAGGAGTTGCCTTCCTGGCCGAAAGCAGCACGTCGCCGTCACGTGCGCGGCTGCAGAAGTTGATTGCCGGAAAATTTCCCAAGGCGCAGTGGTTCACTTACGACGCGATTGATTCGGGCATCCATCAACGCGCGGCGACGCAGGCATTCGGACAGCCGGTGCGTCCGGTTTACCATTTCGATAAGGCGAAGATCATCCTGTCGCTCGATTGCGATTTTCTCGGTACGGAAGACGACGCGCACAATCACATCCGTCAATTTGCCGCCGGCCGCAAGCCGGGCGATGGGATGAGCCGGCTTTACGTCGTGGAATCGTTGTTCACCCTCACCGGTGCGAACGCGGACCACCGGCTGCGAATTTCATCAAGTCGTGTTATTGAAATTGCCTCCAGAATTTTATCTTACGTATCGAGGGTTGTCGTTGCTCCACCAGTCAGTTTTGAAGAGCACTGGATTGATGAGTGCTCAGGTGACTTGCTCCGCAGTCGTGGCAATGTTCTGGTCGTTGCCGGCCAGCGCCAGCCGATTAAAGTTCATCTGCTCGCGCACGCCATCAACACGGCGTTGAATAGCATTGGCAACACGGTCAGTTTGCTTCCGGCAACGGAAACCGCCGGTGCGAATTTGAAGAATCTCGACAGCAGCGCGACGGACACCCTTGTCATTCTTGGTGGCAATCCGGTTTACAACGGGCCCGCTGATTTTAATTGGGGAACAATCCAGCACAAGGTAACAACTTTAGTTCGCCTCGGTTATTATGAAGACGAAACTTTTGAACTCAGTAACTGGCATTTCCCGGCGGCGCATTATCTGGAATCATGGGGCGACGTAACGACCAGCGATGGCACGCTCGTGCCGGTCCAGCCGTTGATTCAACCCCTGTTCGGCGGATTGACCGAATTCGAATTCCTCGCGCGCATCGCCGGCGAATCACAGACAAATCCTCACGACATCGTCCGTGCAACGTTTGCGGGTTCCGAAGAAAGCTGGAAGAAATTTCTGTTCAATGGCTATCTGGCCGATTCAGCGGCGAAGCCGGTTGACGCAAAATTTGGCGCAACCATTCCGGAAGTGAAGTCCGCCGCGCCCTCAGCCGGCAGCCTCGAAGTCGTTTTTTATCGCGACGCGAAAATGGACGACGGGCGTTACGCGAACAATGGTTGGATGCAGGAGCTGCCCGATCCCATCACCAAGCTGACCTGGGACAACGCGGTGCTCGTCAGCCGCAAGACGGCGCGCGAACTCGGCGTTCAAAACGGCGACGTCGTCGAAATCACGTTGAACGGCCGCAGCGTCAAAGGTCCGATCTGGACGCAGCCGGGCATGGCGGATTATTCGCTCGGCCTTGCACTTGGTTACGGACGCGAAAGGGCAGGGCGGGTCGGCACCGGCGTCGGCTTCAACGCCTACAAGATTTTCACCGGTAAATACATTGAGACCGGCGCGACGTTGCGCAAGACGGGCGAGACTTACCAGCTCGCCACGACGCAACATCATTGGTCCATGGAGGGACGCCCGGCGGTGCGCGAGGCGAACTTGGCGGAATTTTCCAAGAACCCGGATTTCGCGAATGAAATGCACGGCACCGAGCCGCCCATCGTCGCGCCGTTGTATCCCAACCCGCTCGACGAGGCGAAGAAGACCGCGTTGCATCAATGGGGCATGGCGCTGGATTTGAGCGCGTGCGTCGGTTGCGGCACGTGCGTCATCGCCTGCCAAAGCGAGAACAACATTCCCATCGTCGGCAAGGACCAGGTGCAGCGCGGCCGCGAAATGCACTGGATCCGCATCGACCGTTATTACACCGCTGATCCGGTGAAGGGAAAACCGTTGGACGCTTTCCAAAAAGACGACGAGCAGCAATTTGCCGAATGGATTGACGACGTGCAGGCGGTGAACCAGCCGATGATGTGCCAGCATTGCGAGGCCGCCCCGTGCGAGAACGTCTGCCCGGTCAACGCCACCGTCCACGACCAGGAAGGTCTGAACGTGATGGCATACAACCGTTGCATCGGCACGCGGTATTGCGCGAATAACTGTCCGTACAAGGTCCGCCGGTTCAATTATCTCGATTACAACAAACGTCCGCTGGCCGATCTCAAGGGACCGTTTTATCCAACGCCGCTCACGCACAAGACGGACGGCAAATGGGACCTGTTGAGCTGGTGGAAAAATCCGGACAGCGGCATGCGCGAGGAGGACGAATGGGACCTGATCAAAATGGTCAAGAACCCGGACGTGACGGTGCGCATGCGCGGCGTGATGGAAAAATGCACCTACTGCACGCAACGCATTGAGCAGGCGAAAATCGCGCAGAAGGTCAAGGCCGGCGCGTCGGACAACGTACGGCTTATGGAAGCCGCCGGCACGGTCCCCAAGACCGCCTGCCAGCAGGCGTGTCCGGCGGGCGCGATTGTGTTCGGCGACATCAGTGATCCGGACAGCACCGTTTCGCGGCTCAAGGCGCAGGCGCGGAATTATTCCGTGCTCGGTGATTTGCTGACGAAACCGCGCACGACGTACCTGGCGCGCATCCGCAATCCGAACCCGGCCATGCCTGATTACCGCGAATGGCCTTACAGCTTTGAGGAATACGAAAAACGGGGCGGCGAACTCCAGGCCGCAGAGAAGGGAGCGAGTTGATCGAACATGAATTTGGCTTTTAACCACCTAGGTTTTTCAGCGCCGGAGGCGCGTCAGAAAATAGCCCACAGCGTGAGCTGTGGGAATTTGATGGCCCATGGCTCAAGCCCCGACAGGGGCGACAGAGGTATTGGAACCAAATCTTTGTTCTCTGTCGCCGCTATGCGGCTCGACGGCTTCGTGTCGGTTTTCCCACGGCTCATGTCGTGGGCTACTTTCTTTCGTCGCTCCGCGACTGATTTTTGCGATTCGAAAGGAGCAAATTAATGGCTGAAGCCGCGACCAATTTGAAGACGTTCGTGCTGCCGGCGGAATTGCAACGCGCGCCGATCGTGGAGAACAACCGCGGCCCCGGCTGGCTGACCGACAAGCTCTCGGCGTTCGCCGAAGGCAAGACACCGCTTTGGTGGTGGATTTTGTTTGCTCCGTCGGTGTTGGGCGCGGCCGTGTTGCTGCCCGTCATGCTGATTTACCAGGTTTCCACCGGCGTCGGTGTCTGGGGCAACAATCAACCGGTGGCGTGGGGCTGGGACATCATCAATTTCGTGTGGTGGGTCGGCGTCGCGCACGCGGGCACCCTGATTTCGGCCATGCTGTTCCTGACGCGGCAACACTGGCGCACCACCATTGGCCGGGCGACGGAAGCGATGACGGTGTTCTCGGTCATGATGGCGGGGCTGTACCCGGCCATCCACGTCGGGCGCGTGTGGTTTGCCTGGTTCATGTTCCCGATCCCAAACTCGAACGACCTCTGGCCGCAGTTCCGCTCGCCGCTCATGTGGGACGTGTTCGCCGTCAACACCTACCTGGTGGTTTCCATACTCTTCTGGTACCTGGGATTGATTCCCGACCTCGCCGTGCTGCGCGACCGCGCGACGACGCGGGTGCGGAAATTTATTTACGGTTTTCTGGCAATGGGCTGGATCGGCTCGGCGCGGCACTAGCACCATTATGAAAAGGCCTACGTCGTTTTGTCCGGCTTGTGCACGTTGCTGGTGTTCACGGTGAGTTCCATCGTCGGGCTGGATTTCTGCACGTCGCAACTGGCGGGCTGGCACGCGACGATTTTCCCGCTGTATTTCGTCGTCGGCGCCGTGTATTGCGGGTTTGGCATGGTGCTGGTGCTGCTCATTCCGCTCCGCAAACTGTGTCATCTGGAGGAAATCATCACGCCGCGGCACATGGGCCGCATCTGCAAGCTGACTTTGCTCAGCAGCCTGGCCATCGGTTACATCTACCTGATGGAATATTTCATCGCGTGGTACAGCGGTGACCCGTATGAACGCTGGGTTTTCGGCCATCGCCTGTTCGGTCACACTTACTGGTATGGCGGCTGGATCATGATTGTGGTCAATGTGGGCGTCGCCCAATTGCTCTGGTTCAAACGTGTCCGGCAAAACCTGAAGCTGGTCTTCCTCATCGGCGTGCTCATTAACATCGGCATGTGGTTCGAACGCTTCGTCATCATCGTCGGTTCGTTGTACCAGGATTTCCTGCCCGCGAACTGGGGCGTGTATTTCCCGACGTGGGTGGACATCGGCACCTATCTCGGCACGCTCGGCGCCTTTTTCACGATGTATCTGCTGTTCATAAAATTCCTGCCGCTGGTCGCCATTTCCGAGGTCAAGGGCGTTCTGCCGCAGGCCGACCCGCATCCACCCTCCGCAGTAGCACTGCTACGGGGGACGGGCCATCCGCTGGGTGGCGCGAAAGGAGGCAAACCATGACAGCAAAATACTACGGCCTCATGGCCGAATTCGATTCGCCCGCGGCCATCCTGGGCGCGGCGGAAAAAGTCCGCGCTGCGGGCTACCGCCGCTGGGACGTGTTCACGCCGTTTCCGATTCATGGCCTCGACCAGGTGGCGGGCTTCAAAAATTCGCTCGTCGGCTGGTTTGCGCTCCTGTTTGGCGGCGGCGCGTTTGTGGCGACCCTGGGCCTGATCTGGTTCAGCAACGCGTTCGATTATCCGCTGATCGTCGGCGGCAAACCGATGTTCAGCCCGCCGATGTCCTTCGTGCCGTCCTACATCATGATGGTGCTGGGCGCCGCCGTCGGCGCGTTCGTCGGGATGCTGGCCCTGAACGGACTGCCGCGTTTGCATCATCCGCTGTTGCAGAAGGCGCGCTTCGCGCTGGCGTCGCGCGACAAGTTTTTCCTCGTGATTGGCGCGAACGATCCGAAATTTTCCGAAACCGAAACCCGCAGGCTGCTGGAGTCCCTCGGCGGCACGCACATCGAACTGGTGGAAGCCTGATGCGCTATTTCCTCTATTTTGTTCTGGTGGTAATGGTCGGCGTGGCCGTGGGTGTTGGCATCGCCGGGCGGCAGGGACGGTTGTCGCGCCAGCCGCCCATCGAGGTTTTTCCGGACATGGACCGGCAGTTGAAACTGCGCCCGCAACAGCCCAACGACTTTTTCACGAACGGCCTCAGTTCGCAATTGCCGCCACCCGGCACGATTGCGCGCAGCCAGCCGGTTCAAACCGTCAACGGCGCGGTTTATCCCTTTGAAGACGCACCGGTCAACACCGGCCGCGTCACGGGCACGACGAATTTTGTCGAAACCAATCCACTGCCCGTCACCGGCCCGTTGCTCCAGCGCGGACGCGAGCGCTTCAATATTTACTGCACGCCCTGCCATGGCGCGCTCGGCGATGGCAACGGCATCACCAAAAAAATTGGTGTAATGCCGACGGTGGCCAATTTGCAGAACAAACGCATCGTGGAAATGGCCGACGGCGAAATTTTCAACACGATTACCCGCGGCAAAAGCACGATGGGCGCGTACGGGCCGGTCCTGCCGGTGGCAGACCGCTGGGCGATCATCGCCTATCTGCGCGCGTTGCAATTGAGCCAGCTCGGTTCGGTGGACGATTTGCCGCCGGACCAGCGTGACATCCTTAAAAAATGACCATAACCGGTTTCATGAATCTAATTTGGGGAGCGCACCCGCCTCGGGTGCGGTTCGACGCGCCTCGCGTCGAACCTTCGTGGCGCACGCAAACGCACTCAATAATATGTCCTTTGTTCCCGTCCAACTGGCGGACGAGGGCGTCCGCCAGGACGCGCGAGGGCGCGCGTGCTCCCCTTTTGGAAGCAGTTTTATGAGTTCGCAAATTAAAACTGAATTACCGCCGCCGCTGGATTTGTCCGGCTGGCGGAAGGCGCCCGCCATTTTGATGGTCGCCGGCGCGGTGTTGTCGGTGATTGGCGCCGCGGTGAACCCGGCGGAGTTCGGTTATTCGTGGCTGCTGGCATTCATGTTTTTCCTGAGCCTCGCGCTCGGCGCGTTGTTCCTCGTGATGGTCCATCATTTGAGCGACGCCGGCTGGTCGGTGGCCACGCGCCGGGTTTGCGAACACATCGCGTCGCTGCTTTTCCCGTGGCTGGCGATTTTATTCGTGCCCGTCGTCCTGTTCGCGCCAAAAATTTATTCGTGGATGACGATTGACCCGGGCAGCGACCCTTCGTTGAGCGCCAAATGGCCGGTGTTCACGATGCCCGGATTTTATATTACGTCGGCGATTTTCTTCGGCATCTGGTGGTTGCTGTCGTCGCGGTTGCGTTACTGGTCGCTCAAGCAGGACGAAACCGGCGTGGCGCTGTGCACGCAACGGATGCGATTTCATTCGGGGTGGGGGATTGTGGCCTTCGCGCTGACGCTGACCTTTTCCGGCGTGCTCTGGATGCAGGCTGTGCAATATCAATGGTTCTCGGCGATTTACGGCGTGTACTTTTTCGCCAGTTGCGCCTGGGCGGCGCTGGCGGCGGTCTATGTCATCACCGTGCTCTTGCAACGCCAGCGCATCCTCGATCGCGTGCTGCACGACAACCAATTTTATTTCCTGGGCTTGCTGCTGTTCGCTTTCACGGTCTTCCAGGCTTACATCGAGTTCGCGCAATACTTCGTCATCTGGAACGCGAACACGCCCAGCGAGACCTTCTGGTACCTCATTCGCGAAAACGGTTCCTGGTGGTGGGTAAGCCTGCTCCTTATCTTCGGTCACTTTTTGCTGCCGTTCTTCGTGCTGCTGCCGGTGAAGGCGAAAACTAATTTCAAAATCATGCTGCCGGTCTGCGCGTGGGTCCTGGCGATGAACTTCGTGGACTTGTCCTTCAACATCCTGTCCGTGCTGCATCCGGACGGCTATCCGTTCAAATGGATCTGGCTGCAACTCGGGTGTCTCGCGTTCATGGGCGGATTTCTGGGCTGGGCTTTCCTGAAAAATTTTAATCGCCATGCGCCGTTCCCGCAAAAAGACCCGCGCCTGCTCGAAGCCATGGGAATCAATTACATCGCGCATAGCGAAATTTCCGGCGCGGCGCCCACCACCGGAGGTCATCAATGAATTCAACAACGACCAGTGAACGCACTGTTTGGCCCGTCGGCGTCGCCTTTCTCATCGCGTGCTTTTTGTTTGCCGTGATTGTTACAGCAGTGAAATTTTCCACAACGGTTCCGGCCATTGACGCCGACCGCGCCGTCATGCGCGTCAAAGCCCTGGGCGAAATCCGCGCCGCCGAAAACCAGGCGCTGAACCATCCCGGCTGGATTAACCAGGATCGCGGCTTGGTGCGCCTGCCGATTTCCGTTGCGATGCAAATCGCTGAACGTGAATGGCAAAATCCCGCCGCGGCGCGCTCAAATTTGACGGCCCGCGTTGAAAAAGCGACCGCCCCGGCGCCCCAGGCCCCGGCAAAACCCAGCGCTTTTGAATGACCGTGAACGAAAACCAAAATCCTTCCAATTTTGGTGGCGGCGGTGCTGCCGCACCGCCGCGCGCCGCGGCAGCGGCGCGCCCCCCGCTTGAGGTTTCTTCGACGAAGGTTGACGCTTCCTTGCGCGTGCCGTTGCTCGCGTTGTTTGGCGGCGCGGCGCTGTGGCTCGTCGTCGGTTCCGTGCTGGGCTTGATTGCCTCGATTAAATTTCATGCGCCCGATTTTCTCGCCAATTGCCCGTGGCTGACTTATGGCCGGGTTCAACCGGCTGCCGACGACGCGCTGCTTTACGGCTTCTGCATTCCCGCCGGACTGGGTGTTGCGCTGTGGCTGTTCGCACAACTTGGCCAGACGCCGTTGCGCGGCGCCATCGTGCCGGTTGTCGCGGCAAAACTCTGGCATCTGGGCGTGCTTGTGGGTTTATTTGGAATTTTGTCCGGCAACAGCACCGGCTTTGCGTGGCTTGAATTTCCCCGCGCCGGTTCGGTCATTTTGTTCTTCGCTTATTTGCTGCTGGCGTTGTGGGTAATGATGAATTTCGCCGCCCGCCGCGAACGCGCGCTGTTCCCGTCGCACTGGTTTTTGGTCGCCGCGCTGTTCTGGTTTCCGTGGATTTACTCGACCGCCAATTTGTTTCTGGTCGCCTGGCCGGTGCGCGGTGTGGTCCAAGCCATCATCGGCTGGTGGTTCGCCGGCAATCTGCTCTTCGTCTGGCTCGCGCTGGTCGGCATCGGCACGGCGTTTTATTTCCTGCCAAAATTCAGCGGACGCCCGCTGCAAAGTTATTATCTCGCGCTGTTCGCGTTTTGGACGCTGATCCTTTTTGGAACCTGGTGCGGCATTCCGCCGGGCGCGCCGGTGCCGGCCTGGCTGCCAGTGCTCAGTTCCTTCGCCGCCGTGCTGACCGTTGTGCCCGTGCTCGCCGTTGCCGCCATCGCGTGGCAAACTTCGCGTGGAAGCGACGCCCCGTCGCTTGAGTGTGGCGGCGACGCCCGCGTCGTCGCACCGGTGCACGCAGACTGTTTGGTGGGGCAAGACAAGGCGACGAGGGCATCGCATTCACCTTACGGCGACGGGGCGTCGCCGCCACGGTGTTTCATCCGATTCGGCCTCATGTCCTTCGTTCTCTCGTCGCTGATGCTCATCGCGATGGCGTGCCCGCGAATCAGCCGGGTGACGGAATTCACCTGGTTCGGCCCGGCACAGACACAACTGCAACTCTACGGCTTCTTCGCCATGACGATGTTCGGTGCGATTTATCACCTGCTGCCGCGCGCCGTCGGGTTTGAACTTCCGTTCCCGAAACTTGCGCGCGCCCAATTTTGGATTTCGATGTACGGGGTCGTGCTGCTGGTTTTGCCGCTGGCCATCGGCGGGGTGGAGCAGGGGATGAAACTGAACAATTTCAACATCGCCTTCATGGATACGACGAAGGCGATGTTGCCATTCCTGCGCATCAGTACCATCGGCCTGCTGTTGATTCTGTTGGGCAATTCGCTGTTCGCCCTGAACATTTTTGCGATGACGTTCATTTGGGAAAAGTCGCTGGTTAAAAAAGCGTTTGCCATTGTGACTGCACCGCTGCCCGTCCTTCGTCCCGATAAAATCGGGACTACGGAGGGTGGAGAAACCCCGGAGGTGAAGGTGTGAAAAATGGCTTTTGGATTTTTCTCGCGGTGTTCGTCGCCCTGGGCGGTTCCTGGTGCGGCTTCGTGCTCGCGCCGGAATTGCAGTTGGGCGGCGCAAAACAGACGACCATTCTCAATTCGTCCGATGTTTATCCGGTTGGACGCCCCGGCGAGGCAACCCAAGGCTCGTCGGTTTATCGCGCCAACGGCTGCGCCGCCTGCCATACCGAACAGGTCCGGCAGACCGGCATGACGTGTGCCGTCACACTGACTGATGCCGGGAAGAATCCGGTAGCAGTGACGAATCTGATTTCATCCTTGAAACTGACCAGCCTCACCAAGGAAGACGCCGACAAAGCTGCGGACAAAATTTCCGCCGCCGGCGGCAAAACCGAAATTCACATTGCTGCGACCGGACCGGACATCGCGCGAGGGTGGGGGATGCGCCAGAGCGTCGCCGAGGATTATCTCTACGACCAGCCGGTGCAGTTGGGCAGTCTCCACGCCGGGCCGGATTTGGCGAACACCGGCGCACGCGCGGACGCGAACTGGCAGTTGCTTCACCTTTACGCACCGCGGAGCGTGGTGAAAGGTTCGACGATGCCGCCGTTCCGCTATCTTTTTGAAGTTCGCAAAATCGGACGCGAACCCTCGCCGAACGCGCTGAAGTTGCCGCCGGAATTCGCGCCGCCCGCCAGCTGCGAAGTTGTGCCGATGCCGGAAGCCGTGGAACTTGCGGCGTATTTGTTGAGCCTGCGCGCCACCGTGCCGTTGTATAGCGCGCCCATTGCGCCATAGGCCCATGAGTAGCGATTAATCAAAAACGCTGCCGGGAATTTAACTCGGCACCTATTCCAGACGGTAGGGCCGCGCTGCTGCGCGGCCATCATCCCCGGCGGCGCAGCAGGGCATGTGCTCACCGGATAGGTGACAGATTATCCTCACCGGATAGGTAACACTTTCCTGGCTTATATGCCATGGAAAACAAACTCCGATCGGGAGCAGCGTTGGGGATTTGTCCAATTAGCTA
>Ga0209540_10001658_pt1 | contig 16514 bp, 12 predicted proteins | sample BarGraIncu01121A_FD_184501 | JGI IMG/M metagenome (GOLD analysis project Ga0209540, IMG submission 184501) | Arctic peat soil microbial communities from Barrow, Alaska - Barrow Graham LP Incubations 011-21A (SPAdes) (version 2) | ecosystem: Environmental > Terrestrial > Soil > Wetlands > Peat... | reverse complement strand
CGATCTTTTCTAATTGAGAAATAGACGAGAAAAGAGAGACCCAGCAAAATAAGAGGATACGCGATGAAGATCTGAAGCATCATAAGAGGGCCTCTGATAATTTCGCTGTTCACAAGAGAGTATTTTATGAAAAACAAGTGGTGGAAGTCATTTGTCCATATGGCGGCTGCGTTGAAGACCGGATAAAGGAGAAGCAGGTAATTTCTCCGGGTTAAGTCAGAACCGCTGGAAAAAGAACGGCCAAGAAGGAAAACGAATACAGAGACAAATCCGACCGCAGAAAAGTATATGTTTGTAAAAACCATACCGGAATAACGCATGAGCCATAGAGCATATGCTTCCGCAAGCATGCCCGCGCACCATACACAAATACTGACTATCAGACCGATTGATATGTAATGTATTTCCTGTTTTCTTTTCATTTTTAACATTATAAACAGCAGTATCAAGACAGAAATGGTTGATAAATGAAGAATAAGTGCAGGAACGTCATTCAATATCAAACTTCCACCCTCCCTGAGCCAGGTATAAATACTTGCAGGTCTGCAGTAGAATCCAGGCAGCCGAACTATTAGAAAAACATATGATCGATGTACAGCTTAATCTCAATACTATCTTAGTATAATCTTAACCTCTTGTCGATTATCAGCTTTGCGCAATCTATTTCTTTCGAAATGAGTTTCTTTACCAGTTTACCTTTTCTAGGTATACTGTATATCAGAGACAGAAAATCTCCGGATGCAGCGGGGTAAGACAGCTGATATCTCTTTTTCAGACAGTTTGCTTCCGAACGGACATGAATATATGGCAAAAGTAAAAGTAGGGAGTATTTAATAATGCAGACAAGAATAAATCCCAAAAACGGTGACATTCTTTCCATCCTGGGATTCGGATGCATGCGTTTTCCAGTCAAAAACAAAGAGATTGATGAACCAAGATCCATCAGCATGATTCACGACGCTATAGAAAATGGAATTAATTATTTTGATACAGCTTATATCTATCAAAAGGGCAAGAGTGAAATACTTGTCGGAAAAGCATTAGTTGGCGGATACCGTGAGCGCGTTAAAATTGCAACAAAGCTTCCCCCTTTTATGGTAAGCAAACTCTCAGGCGCGCAGAAGATTTTTGCAACGCAGCTTGAGAGATTACAGACAGACTATATCGATTATTATCTTCTTCATATGATTACTGATAAAGCAATGTTTGACCGGCTTGTATCACTTGGCGTACTTACGTGGCTCGAAGAATTGAAAGCCGCAGGAACAATCAGGAATATCGGATTTTCTTTTCATGGCTCAAAAGCAGATTTTGAAGCGATCGTGCAGGCGTATCCATGGGATTTCTGCCAGATTCAGTACAATTATATGGATGAGAATAACCAGGCCACAAAATCCGGCCTTCTTCTGGCGGCAAGTCTGGGAATTCCGGTTATCGTAATGGAGCCTCTTCGTGGAGGAAAACTGGTCACACATCTTCCTGAACAGGTTAGAAATGCCTTTTCCGGGAGCAATGCCGACCGTTCCCCTGCCGAATGGGCATTACGCTGGGTATGGAATCACCCGCAGGTTACGGTGGTCCTTTCCGGAATGAGTGATGAGGCGCAAATTGCAGAAAACCTGCGTATTGCAGGCGAAGTTACTCCCGAATCCCTTACAGAGCAGGAACTGAAGGTATTTGAACAAGTTAAAGCGGAGTTGTTTGCAAAGACCAAAATCCCCTGTACTGCCTGCGGGTATTGTATGCCATGTCCTTTCGGTGTGGATATTCCCGGATGTTTCTCCTGCTACAACGACAAATACCTGATGGGCGGCAAATCAGTCCGGTTCCGCTATATGCAGACAATGGGCGTCATGTCGGCCAAGCCGGCCAATGCGTCCCGATGCACACAGTGCGGCAAATGCGAGAGTCATTGCCCGCAGAAAATTGCCATTCGCGAGCAGCTCAAGACCGTCAGTCATGAAATGGAGGGCATATTCTACAAGCCGTTGACCGCGATTGCAAGAAAGCTTCTCAGGGTGAAATAGATAATAGCTGAGGAAAAACGTGGGTTTCAGAGTGACAGAAAGTATTTAATACTGGAGGTGCTCATATGATTGATTATTCATTTTTGAATGACACACGGATCTTTATCATGCTTGGCTTAATTTTTTTAATTTTTGCACTGTTTTTAGGTTCGCGGATATCACCAATTGTACGGAAAGTATTCATCATAGTAACTATTTTATATAATCTCGGATATTTAGTCTGGAGAACCATTTTCACGTTGCCATTTTCCTTCGGCGCGCTCAGTATTATCTTAGGTGTAACCCTTTTGCTGGCGGAACTGATGGGATTCTGGCAAACTATGGTGTTCCGGTTTCTTTTTTGGAAACCATTTAAAGTATATAAATTTCCTCCGGCTCAGTTTGAGAATCAGCCTACTGTTGATGTCTTCATAGCAACGTATAATGAGAATCTGAAGATTCTGAAAAAAACTATTTTCGGGTGTAAAAATCTGCACTATCCGCAGGAACTGATTCAAATTTATATGTGTGACGACGGAAACCGGCAGGAAGTAAAGGATCTATGTTCTGAACTCGGCATCCATTATTTGTCACGGGATAACAATGCACATGCCAAGGCCGGAAATCTCAACAATGCCCTTGCACATTCCCAGGGAGAGTTTGTTATTCTCCTGGATGCTGACATGGTTCCCAAATCCTCTTTCCTTGATAAGACAATTGGATATTTTGTTGAAGAAAAAGTAGGGTTTGTGCAGACACCGCAGATTTTCTATAACCCTGATCCCTTTCAGTTCAATCTGCACATGAACGAGAATATTCCAAACGAACAGGACTTTTTCATGGTTGACATACAGGCCGGGAGAGCTAACTATAATGCAGTTCTTCATGTAGGTACAAATGCCATCTTCAGACGAAAGGCTATTGAAGATATCGGCGGTATTCCCACAGGTACGATTACGGAAGACATGGCAACCGGAATGCTCATACAGGCCAAAGGATATACCTCCCTATTCGTCAAGGAAGTCCTTTGTACGGGCCTGTCTGTCGAGAGCTTCGGCGGCTTGGTCAGGCAGCGTGAAAGATGGTGCAGAGGCAATATCCAGGTGACTAAGAAATGGAATCCAGCTACACTCAAGGGTCTCAGCTTAGCGCAGAGAATTATATATATAGACGGGTTCATTTACTGGTTTTTCGGAGTTCAAAAAATGATATACATATTATGTCCGATACTTTATCTGATTTTTGGTATTATTATTCTTAAAGCAAACGTCTACGACTTGATACTTTTCTGGTTTCCATCTTTTCTTGCATCCACTTTGACTTTCAGGGCTTTAACCAATAGGAGCCGTTCTATGACATGGAGCCACATCTATGAAGTCGCTATGGCACCCTATCTGGCGCTGGCAGCATTATATGAGACCATTTTTGCAAAACCCATTCGGTTTGTTGTTACTGATAAGGGTACAAATACCCGGAAAATGAGTTTTTCATGGCTTCTGGCTTTCCCTCATCTGTTTCTGTTTGCGGCTTCAATCCTCGGTTGGATTCTTGTAATCCCCAGACTTGGATCGGGCGCAGCGACTGTTATTAACTCTGTCCTGATCAACATGTTCTGGTCCGTTTATAATGTTTTTGCAATCGTTCTGGGCATCCTCGTCTGTCTGGAAAGACCAAGAAAAAGATCAGCTGAACGACTTTCCGCAATGGAAGATGTAAGGCTCAGTCTGGACGAATCCGCTTCCTGCAGAATAGTTGATATCTCCGATACGGGTGCCAGAATTGAGTGTACCAATTATTCCGAGCCTTCCGAAGCGCAAGCTGGTGAACCATCTGTCGTTATGTCATCCAGAAATTTGGGTGACATCAAGGGTGACGTAATGTGGTCAAGCTCAAAAAACGGAGTAAAGAGCTTTGGAATCCGATTCAAGGAACAGACTAATGATATATATGCTAAGATTGTAAAATTCATATCAGATAAAAACAGGGGTTTTCATAAAAACAAATAGTCTCTCATGTATCTTGTCAGTTGCCGGTGAGTAAATTCTTGAACAGAAATACATTCAATACCGTGATAATGAGTCCGATTGAAAGAAGGAGGACATTATTGAACACAGTGTTTTTGTGTTTCCCCATGACCTTCTCCGATGATGTAAGGTATATCTGCAGAAACACTGTGACAGGCAGCTGAATGCTAAGAAACATCTGTGAAATGACCAGGCCTTTGAATGGATCGGATATCATGAAAATGATAATTGTCGACACTATCAGTATGGAGGCTACGCCGATTTTGGTGTGCCTGTCTTTGATATCATACGGTTCTTTATACATGCCCGCAAAAATCGTGCCTCCGGCCATACCGGCCGTAATTGTTGAAGAAATACCTGAGAAAAGAAGTGCAATTCCAAACAATATTGATGCCTTGGCACCAAGCATAGGCGTCAGCAGCTCATGAGCCTGTCCCAGCTCAGTCACCTGAATATTATTTGTAAAAAACGTAGCCGCGGCTAATATTATCATGGCGCTGTTAATCGCCCAGCCAATAATCATCGAGATACCGGTATCCAGAAATTCAAACTTCAACTCCCTGTTGATAACAGCCTCATCTTCCTTGTTCCACTGGCGGCTCTGGATAATTTCAGAATGCAGAAATAAATTATGCGGCATAACCACAGCACCCATAACCGCCATGATTATCATCATGGAGTTGTGCGGGAAGCTGACGGTCACCCAGCTTTTAAGGGCTGTCGGCCAATCAATCGTAACCGCACTCAGCTCATATAAGAAAGAAAAACCTATTACCGAGACAAACCCGACAATAAGCTTTTCGAGCTTGGTATATGAATTGGAAAAAAGCAGAAACAGAACAACTGCGAGTATAATGACGGCGCCAATACGTATGGGTATCTTGAAAAGCATCTCAAGTGCAATCGCACCGCCCATTATTTCTGCCAAAGCAGTGGAAACCACCGCAAGAAGTCCCGTTCCCAGAATGGTTCTCGCGAGGTGAGGATTAAGATGCTTCATTGTTGCCTCGGCGAGGCAGTCACCGGTTACAATGCCAAGATGAGCTACATTATGCTGCAGAAAAATCAGCATGATTGTCGACAGTGTGACCATCCACAGCAGTGTATATCCAAATTGAGACCCGGCAGCAATATTGGCAGCCCAATTACCGGGATCAATAAATCCAACGGTAACCAAAAGTCCCGGCCCGATAAATTTGAGAATATCCCTTGCCCCGAATCCAGGCGTGTGCTTGGGATTATCTTTAAGCAGTGTTCTCCATGCTATCTTCATACGCGAAGACCTCTAATCCCGAAATTCCTAAGGCGATGATACACTTCAGAGACCGGCAGCCCCATTACCGTGTAGAAGTCGCCCTTGATTCCACGGATGAAAAGAGCCCCCATATCCTGAATGCCGTATGCACCGGCCTTGTCGAGAGGCGATCCTTCCGCAATATACCTGCGGGCCAGTTGTTCTTCGCTTTCACTCCATGGGAAAAATCCGACACGAGTCACCGTGAAAAACGTCTCTTCTTTTCCGCGGCTGATAATACTGACACCGGTAAACACATGATGGTCCCGACCGGAAAGACGTTGGAGCATGTCGAAAGCGTCTTCGGGCGAAGATGGTTTTCCCAGGATGGACGCATCAATTGTTACAATCGTATCTGACCCGATAACAACTGCATCGGGATTTGCAGCAAGCAGCTTTCGCGCTTTGGCACTGGCCAGACTCATTACAATCATGGCGGCCATCACACTAAAGGGTTCTTCCTTGAATTGATCTTTGAGTGCAGAGATTACAGCATCTTCGTCAATATCGGCTGCCTGTGCGGTAAACGGAATACCGGCAAGACCCAGTAGTTCCTGCCGTCTCGGGGACTGGCTTGCCAGAATAAGATATGGCGGAACATCAGAGGGAAGATGATCCACAGATACGGGAGCCGTGGCAGCAGCCGGTGCGGTACAAGTGCGGTTGGGTACGTGCCCGGCTATTATTTCAGACAATTCTGCGAGGGATTTTGTGTTCATGAGATCAATCTCTTCACATTCCCAGCCATCGTCATCATACGCCCGAATTTCTTCGATCTCCATGCTTCCCGGGTTTTTCGAAATGCTCCGCAGAAATGCCACAGCAGAAAGTGTGCGTTCGGAATCCTGTAATGTCAGGGTCATTTCACTGCCATTATTTTCAGAATGTAAAATATCCAGCTCCTGTATAATGCGGCTGCTTATTCTCTGAGCTTCGTGATTTGTTGAAAAACGCACAAAAACAGAATACGACATATAAAACACCTATGCTCTCACTGTATTGATTTATTTTTCGTCACATACCTGGAAAATATAAAATTTGAGATAATATGATTCACCCGCTGACCATAAAATCGGATGATCCGCAGCCTGGGTGCGGTATTCAACCTGCCGGAGGCGCTTGTGCATATCCTTTGCAGCAGCTGCGATGGTAGATGTAAATAATTCAGGCGTCATAAAATGGGAACAGGAGCAGGTCGCCAAATATCCGCCGTCATTGATTATCTTAAGTGCCCGCATATTTATTTCCTTATACCCTTTTGTCGCGTTTTTCAGAGAGGTCCGTGATTTTGCGAAAGCAGGCGGATCCAGAATTACTACATCGAATTTTTCGCCTCCTGCCTCAAGCTTTGGGAGAAGTTCAAACACGTCTTCACAGGCAAACGTTACAACGTCCTGCAGACCGTTCAGTTCGGCATTTTTTTGCGCCTGCAAAATACCTAAGTCAGAGGCATCCACACCAAGTACACTTTGGGCTCCCGCGAGTCCTGCATTCAGCGCAAAGGAACCTGTATGGGTGAAGCAGTCAAGCACCTTTGCATTCTTGCACATAGGCTTAATTGCAGCACGGTTCATCTTCTGATCCAAAAAGAATCCTGTCTTTTGTCCTTCTTCAACGTCAACAAAATACTTGACGCCATTCTCGATTATTTGCACCTTCGTGTCAAACGGCTCACCAATAAATCCCTTGAAACGCTCCATACCCTCATGATCCCTTACCTGAGCATCACTGCGTTCATATACACCGCGGATAGGCATGCCCTCAGCCGATAGAAGTTCCTTCAGATTGTCTATTATCTGAAGCTTAAACCGGTCGATCCCCAATGCTAAAGACTGTACTACCAGGACATCCTCGAATTTATCAACAACAAGTCCGGGCAAAAAATCAGCTTCTCCGAATATAAGCCTGCAGCTGGACATATCAATCGTGTGCTTACGATACTCGATGCAGTCCCTTACACGCTGCCTGATGAAATCCGCGTCAATTTTCTGATCTTTTGACCGGCTCATCATGCGGATTCTAATCTTAGATTTCATGTTAATGAATCCGGTACCGAGGCAATAATCATTAAAGGCGTGTACTTTTACCAGACTTCCGTTTTCGAAATCACCTTCCATTTTGTCAATTTCGTTATCGTAAACCCATGCGCCGCCCGCACGCAAAGTCCGGCCTTCTTCCTTTTTCAAAATTATTTTTGCTAAAGTCATAAATGTCTCCTCATCAAAGCATCGTTATTTGAATTTTCAACGCGCAAAACTGTCCGGGGCTTCATCTGCACGAAATTAATGAAGCTACAGCGTATTGTGAATCTTTACAATTTAGATTATATCACTCGAGTGAGAAAGAAAATATTACTGATAGGATTTGTCTGGTTAGAAGCTTTCGCAAAATTTCTCATATGCCTTGTTGCCGCCGGAAAGGTTATACACCTCACGAAAGCCACTGTTAAGCAGTATATTCTGCGCAGCATTTCCAGTAACACCCTTGTTGCAGTAAGTCACGGTAAGAACGTCCGCATGCAGCGAATCAATCGCCTCACGAAGCTTGTCGTGCGGTATATTCTCTGCACCGGGAATGTGTTTTTTCCGGTACTGGGCTGCGGTCCGTGTGTCAATTAACTGGATCTTCCTGCCATCCTGTAAAAGTCCGGAAAGTTCGTCCGGGCGAATCAGGTGACGTCCTTTTCGCATTGCATTATCAAGGATCATACCGGTATACATGACGGGATCCTTGGTAGTGGAAAACGGGGGTGCATAGGCCAGATCAAGATGAAAAAGATCTTCAGCTTTAGCACCGAAAGTAATGGCTGTCACAAACACATCAATTCTTTTGTCGACACCGTCTTCCCCGACAATCTGTACTCCAAGAATTCTGCCGTCCCTGCGGTCGGCGACAGCTTTGATGACAAGCTCTTTTCCGCCCATGTATTCAGGCTTGGACGGCTTGATATTATGACAAATCTCAACATCATATCCTTCTTTGACCGCTTCTTTTTCGGTGAGCCCTGTCATGGCAACCGCCAGACCGAATATCCGGTATATCCCGGTTCCAAGAATGCCCCTGAATTCGACGGAACCGCCGGATACATTATCACCGGCAATATGCCCTGTCTTGTTGGCTGTAGATCCTAAAGGCCTGTATACAGGCTTATTTGTAACAATGTTAAATTGCTCGATGCAGTCTCCGCAGGCATAGATATCCGCGTCGGATGTCATCATATATGTGTCAACCCGGATAGCGCCCGTGACACCGATAACAAGTCCAGCTTCCCTGGCAAGTGTTACCTCCGGACGCACGCCGACAGACAATATAACAAGCTCTCCGCCTACTTTTCTTCCGTCCGAGAGCAGCACTTCGGCTCCATCAATTCCTGTAACCTCAGATGAGGTCATGACATCTATTTTGTTGGCTTTGAGACGCTGCCCGACATAGACTGCCATATCCGGATCAAGGCCCGGCGAGACCTGATCCAATTTCTCAATCATCGTTACCCGGACACCGCGTGCGGTCAGATTCTCACACAGCTCCAGACCTATAAATCCGGTTCCGACAATGACCGCGCTTTGGGGTGATTGATCCGTAATAAAAGCTTGAATCCGCAGCATGTCATTGATGTTGCGCAGCATAAAAACATTGTCCGCATCAGCGCCGCTGATCGACGGCTTAATAGACCTGGCACCGGTGGCCAGAATTAATTTATCATAATGATCGGTAAATTCCTCACCGGTTAATAAATTCCTGACATCCAGTGTCTTTGAATCCGGATGAACGGCAAGCACCTCGTGCCTCGTGAAAATATCTATATTGTATTTGCTCTTGAAAAAGGCAGGATCCCTTGGTGTCAGATCCTCCGCCCGCGCGACTTCCCCGCCTAGAAAATATGGCATTCCGCAGCCGGAGTAGGAAATATACTGATCTTTTTCGTAGATGACAATTTCTGCATCCTCTGTATTTCTTCTGGCTTTGGCGGCCGCAGAAGTCCCGGCGGCTACAGCTCCGATCACTATCAAACGCATACAATTACCATCCTTTCATTCGTAACAAAAAAGAGAGTATGGATTTACTATACTCCCTTTCTATTGTCGGCATATTAGCCCGCATACGTCAATCTTTTCTGTGTAAAATCAAGACAAAAGTGATGATCTTCCTTCAATTTTATTTTGGTATATACCCATAATTAGCCGTGAAGCATTCCCTTGTCACCGCGTTGATGAAATGCCACTCATTCTCATTATCTCCGGAAACTCGAAAAGTCCAACAGGGAACCAAATCATATCCGCTCTTGTCGTTGTTTTCTTTGGCAATCGGGACATATTCATAGCTTATGTCGGTAATCGTTCGTATGCTGCCCCCCTCTATCTGTGCATAAAAATTCCCAAGAGCCTTCATTGCATCTTCGAGTGAGATTACCGCCGAGGATTGTTCGACGGTCACAAACTCATAGGGATCCATAATGTTAAGCATCTCGATCCCGTTCCCGGTATAAATGACATCAAGGGAGGGACCGTTAGTGACATTTGTTTCATCACTAAAAGACCCGTTGCCCTGTTTTGTGACGGGCAGCCCATTTAATTCCTGCTGCAGAACAAAATAGTAGCAGTTATCTGCCGAACTCCAGTCTTCACTGCTTTCATTGCCATAGAGAGAGTCCTGTTCATTCTTTTTGAGTGTTTCATAATCATATGTATAGACATCGTATTGATCGGAAATCGCAATTCCCAGCTTCGAGTACGCACTCTTTATCTGGTCATAAGCTTCTTCACGTGAAGCAAAGTCCCAATCCTTATCTATCGCACCAAATCCAGGATAAAATGAACGTATAGCTGCGTCGAGCTTTCTGCTGTTTGGGGTCCCGAAATATGTACCGAAACCTGATACAGAGAGTTCATCTCCGTTTGTATATGTATAATTGTCAACCGGATACTTCGTGCCGTTTATAGCAGGAGCATTATTATAATACGTTTTGTGATCAGCTACCGTCCTGTCTGCCCCGAACATTTCAATTAATGGTGCTCTAGGAACCGGATACTGCTGGGCACTGCAGATATCTGCCGTCTTCGCACCAAGATCGGTTATTCCGGTAACGACCGTATTCACATAGACATTATTGGTGACTTTCCCCTGCAAAGTGATTGAACCGTCAATATTTATATTTTGTGCAACACCTTCCACGACCCTGGCATCGTAGTCTTTTCCGTCCCCCCGGCGAATAGTGACTACAATCTCACCGATAAGCGTTTCTCCACTATATGCTGCAATTGATATGACCGCACTTTTCACATAGGTGCCGTCCGCTGTCTGGGCAGACCAGTAAAGCTTATCTTCAGCAGCGAGTACACAGGAAGTTCCTCTTGCCTGCAAGCCGGTTCCTTCTCCTGACCAGATTGTCCCCTGATCGACGTCAATTTTATACTTTGTCGCACGCTGGTCCAGTGACTCAAGCATGATGGGAAGCCCGGGTTCTGAATAAGCCATCAGGGTTGTACTGTCTTTATTAAGCTCTGTTGCCGTCCCGTTCGCGGCATATACTTTAACAAGAAAGGCCGCTGTGGATTTGACGTCCTGCGTGGTTATTCCGGTTTGTGCAGTGTTGATGCTCTGAGTGCTCTGCGAGTTCTTCAGGAAACCCTTATTCATTTCCCCCCGTGACAAAAGTGAATACCCGCCAAAGACCATCAGAATAACGGCGAGCGCTGCTGCAATCGAGATGGGGATAGCCGCGGGGAAGCGGTGATTTTGCTTTCTCCCGGTTTGCATAATTTCCTTTTCTTCAAGAGCTGTAACTTTTGTTTTCAGGGATTGGGATGGATAGATATTCATGAATGCATTCTCAATATCAATCTTTTTCACAGTCTTTAATCCTCCGTTTCCATTTCCATTTTCAGCATGCCGCGTCCGCGCTTCAGCCGCATTTTCACAGCAGATGCCGATGCCCCGATCATTCGGGCAATCTCCTCGACTTTGTAACCTTCCGCATAGTAGAGGTATATCACCGTCTTGTATTTGGGCGGCAGTGTAAGAATCTGCTCAAAAGTCTCCGTTTTTTCAAAAGGTTCCGGCTCATCCCGGGTGAGTTCGACGAGGTCATCGATATCAACTGTAGTTCTCCATTTACGAGCACGAAGCATATCCTTGCAGACATTTACTGCAACACGTATAAACCAGGCCCTTTCATGTTCAAGCCCTTCGAATTCGGGCTTCTTTTTGATGTATTTTAGAAAAGTATCCTGCACGGCATCCTCTGCATCCGATTCGTTTGCCATCATGACAATGCAGATCTTGTATAGTATGGTGCCGTACATATTGAATTTTGTTTCCAGATCGACTGTCATACACCCTCCTCACAACGCTGTATACTTCATAAACGTCTGAGTTATTATAATGGTCACAAAACCTATTTTCTAATGATACTACCGATCTAAGGATTGCATGCAAAAAAATCCCCGGAGCACTTATAAGCTTCGGGGATTCACACTGCTTTTCCAAGGAAAGCCCAAGCAGGACAAGCGATGTCAGGGACAATCAAATTTTCTTCGCCTCCCCAACTTTTGCATCGCCTGCCTGCTGAAAGACGCTCTTATATTCAACAAGACCAATATTACAGCCCTTTCCAACTGTGACATTACTTCCCCGGACGACTTTTGCCGTCGTGTTCTCCAGGTAAATCTCATCACCCTCTATCGAGTCAGCTTCAAGAATCGGATTGTACATACCGAGCGTGAAAATAGTTTTGAGTACATTAAAGCCGGCTGATGATCCGGTTACAACTCGGATTCTTTCGCCTCCGATCTCACGTGCCCTGCTCTTGGAATGGTATAGCTTAATGTTTATCTCGTCAGCGTTCAGAAGACCCCCGATTTCGAAAGTACCGTCGGAATTGAAGTTCTCCGCATTACAATCATGTCCAATCTTGGCGGATCCTTCTATCTTTACTATCTGCACATCAAGATTCTCTCCTATGGTTACAGACCCTGACACGGTTATATTGTCTCCGCTGACAGTGCCTCTGATTTGACCGGATCCTGTGATTTTGAGCTGTTTTACCTTGACATTCCCATCAATCGTCCCTGTTCCGTTGATTCTTCCGTCTTCCAGATCAAGATTTCCATCTACATTTCCCGATCCGTTTATACGAAACTCGCGGCAGACAGTATCCCCGATAATCCGGCCTGCGCCGTTAATTTTTACGCTGTTATATTCGTCACCCGGTGCTGACCCGGATCCGTCAATTTTCAAATCGCCTTTACCTGCATTAACCATTTTCCAGTTCCTCCTTAGTGAAGTTTGCATTATATGTGTTTGCATTATATGAGTTTGCATTTGAGTTCTTCAATGACCGTAGTTGTATTGATTGCAGCGATCAGTTTACTGCCTTTTCCAACGCATATCTTACTTGGAGGTGATACGGCAAAACAGCTGAATACGCCTAGCTTTCTCATCAAAAATATCTCAGCAGGTTCCAACCCGAAAGTTATTCTGCTCTCCTGAATGACTTCCAGAAGCATCCGGCCTTCTTCGAGACCGATATCACCCGATACGATGAGTTTATCTACTATATAAGCCGACAAAATGTCGTTAAAGTCCAGCGGATCGTCATTGCCCCTGAAATCCATATATATTTTGAGTGTATCGAGTGAAACAATGCTTCGCTGTGCTACTTCATCCGACCGCAGGCTTGTTTCATCGAGAGACGGAGAAAACACATCAGCCAAGTCATCCAACGATATATCTTCTTTCATGTTCTTAATTTTTTCGATGCGGTAAAGTACCTTTCCTCGTGGAAAAAAGGTCTCCTGCCCTGTATATGAGGACTTTCGAACAAACCAATCCTCTGGAATGAGCCCTTTACGCTTCCATCGGTAGAGTTGTCCATAAGAAATACCGGTCAACTCCAACAGTTCTTTTTTTGAAATGAGTTCTTCGTTTTCCATTCCCTGTACCTCCTGCAACATAGTGTAACAAAACATTGTTACGTTGTAAAGAGGGGAATATCCGGGAATTTAATAAACGGGTATGTTTGACATACGACAGGACAGATTATAGTATAATAAACAAGTATAATTATTTTCAGGTATAATATGTATCAAGGGAGCATTTCATGAAGAGTACTTTGGACATTGCTGATTACTTAAGCCGCTCCGTCAAAAGAATTGCCGCCGGTGCGCTGCGCACCGCACTGCATAATCCCAAGGAATACGCCTACATCATGAAGTTCTCGGCCTCAGCCCGCCATGCCGCTAAAACAAGAATCCAGTACGAAAAGTCCGGACGTCACATTCCGGCTTTCCTTATAGGAAGCATCTGTACAGAGTGTAACCTCAATTGCACAGGCTGCTATGCCCAACAAAATCAGCTCACAGGTGATCATGCCCCGCAGGAGAACATGTCGGCTGAAAAGTGGAACAGTATTTTCTTCGAAGCACGAAAAATCGGCGTGTCTTTTATTCTTCTGGCTGGAGGAGAACCGCTGACCCGTAGAGATGTGATTGTATACGCAGCCTGCTATCCTGAGATCATATTTCCCGTTTTTACCAACGGCACGATGATCGACAACGATTATCTGCGAGTATTCAGCAATCACAGAAATCTCGTACCTGTCTTAAGTATGGAAGGCAGACGCGACGATACCGATGCGCGCCGCGGTATAGGAGTATTCGATCAGCTAACGGAAGTCATGAAGAATCTTAATTCTCGTGAAATCTATTATGGTGTCTCCATAACGGTAACTTCGGGTAATATCAGATCAGTCACTGATCCGGCTTTTATTTCAGAGCTCTCGAGTCTCGGATGTAAAGTCGTGTTCTTTGTTGAATATGTGCCGGTCACCCCTGATACCCTTGTAATGGCACCGGGAGAAGCGGAACGAAGCTTTCTGGAGAAACAGCAGCAGATACTCAGGTCTTCCTATCCCGGGCTTATGTTTATATCGTTCCCCGGAGATGAGAAGCATACGGGTGGCTGTCTTGCCGCAGGACGGGGGTTTTTCCATATCAACTCCAACGGCGGCGCAGAACCATGCCCGTTTTCTCCCTATTCAGATACAAATGTGAAGGATCACACTCTGCTCGAAGTTCTCGAATCACCACTCTTCGGGAAGATTCGTCAATCAGATATGCTCATCGGTGAACACAGCGGCGGGTGCCTTCTTTTTGAAAAAGAAGAAGACGTGAAGAAATTCCTGCAAGACTAATTTCCATTTATGGAAATTATGATTTCCATAGGCACGTGCCGCCTACCGGACGGATGTTCATGATATGACATGCGCCGGCATATATAGCTTTATCGATCGTCTCTTTCATCAGGGCCAGCATCGAATCGGGTACAAAAGCCTGAACAGTGCCGGCAAATCCACCTCCATGCACACGCCACGCACCCTTTCCATCAAGTATTCTCTCGCAAAGCGCAAGAACTATTGATACCGACTGCTCCTGTGGCAGCGATGAAGCGAACACATTCTGCAAATACATGTCCGATGATCTCCCTGACTCAATAATCAATTTCCTGAACTGATCAAAGTCTTCATTTCTCAGTGCACTCACCTGCTGGCCGACACGCTTATCGTCAGCAAAAAAATGCATCGCACGCAGAACTGCACGGTCACCTGCGGCAGCACGCACTTCGGGAATTCGTGCATAAAATTCTTCTTCGTTGACTTCACGCAGGTATTTCCTGCCGAACACACCGGCCGCCGCTGTCATTTCGCGCGGGATCGCCGCATACTCATCTGTCAGATCACCGTGTCCGGCACCGCTGTCAATAATGCAAAGCGAAAAGCCGCTCTTGCTGAAATCAAATTCTACTTTCTCTACTATCGGGGATTCCGTGCTTGCGAAATCAATCGTGACGATGCCGCCGACAGAGGAAGCCATCTGGTCCATCAGACCGCACGGTTTACCATAATATACATTTTCTGCGTACTGCCCGATCTTGGCAATGGAAACCGCATCCTGCTCTCCCGCCGCAAAAAAGGTATTGATAATATTTCCCACAAGGACTTCAAAGGCTGCCGAAGATGACAATCCCGAGCCCTTCAGCACATTGGAAGTCGTGTATGCGTCAAAACCATTTACCGGGTAGCCCAGTCCCTTAAATTTCGCTGCAATGCCGCGTATCAGTGAACTGGAACGGTTATATTCATTCGTCCTGACATGTAAGTCGTCAAGTTCGACAGTATCCATGACATGCCCTTCCGATTGGATACGGATAGTATTTGTTCCGTTGGGAGCGGCGATGGCAATGGTATCTACATCTACACTGCCCGCCAGTACATGACCATGCTGGTGGTCGGTATGATTTCCGCCGATTTCCGTGCGCCCGGGCGCAGAAAAGAGAGAAACATCAGCTTCCCCGAATCTTTTCTCGAATTGCTCTGCCGCAAGTACATAACGTCCTGCATAGTCCGCTGCCTTGTCCGGTCCGCATCCATACACGGATATGATTTTGTCGTCCAAATCCCCGTTGCTGATGAGTTTTTTTACTTCTTTGGGAGATGCCATAATCTTATACTCCTTTTTCGGACAGCTTCATGCAAGAAAACGTCCAATATTATCGTTAATGTATTTCGATATTGTATCACGCGCGGCCATGGAATGACTAGTCAAAAATCAAGCGAGTTATACGCAAATTACACTTCCAATTATAGTCCAATTATGGAACAACTATATCGCCGGATGCGTCACATATTCCACTGCTGCTTTATTCTTTCCTTCCGGCAGAAAAACCTCCTGCATTCCAGCCCAGCTGCCCCTCGGGAAGCAAATCTTCGCGGGAAGTCAGCTGAATGCCCCGGAGAATGGACTGTTTGCCGAAACGCAGACGCAGGTTATCTATGACAGCCGCCACATTCCGCTTCTCATCCGTCTCATAATTAGAATCGAACAGAGAGATCTGCTGCCTCGCATCAACCTTTGTTACCTGCGCCGCACGGACTCCGAGACTGCGTACCGGCAATTCCCAGTTATAGCTTCTGCGAAACAGGTCGATGGCCACACGCGAGATTTCGTCAGTCAGATCGGTAGGAGCCGCAAGATGCTGCTGACGCTCAAAAACATGCAGTTCTGTATCACGTACATGAATCTGTATGGTGCCCGCAGCCAGTTTGTACTTGCGCAGCCGTGCGGCCACCTGGTCGGAAAGCGTGACAATGGTCTTCCAGATGTCTGCCTCGCATGTCATATCGCGGGCGGTTGT
>Ga0209540_10001657_pt1 | contig 16537 bp, 8 predicted proteins | sample BarGraIncu01121A_FD_184501 | JGI IMG/M metagenome (GOLD analysis project Ga0209540, IMG submission 184501) | Arctic peat soil microbial communities from Barrow, Alaska - Barrow Graham LP Incubations 011-21A (SPAdes) (version 2) | ecosystem: Environmental > Terrestrial > Soil > Wetlands > Peat... | reverse complement strand
CCAGCCCTGGTTGCCCATCTGGGTCGCCACTTTGTACTTCGCCGCCGCGTCTGCCATCAGCTGCGCTTCCCAGACCGTTCGGGTCAAGGGCTTCTCGCAGTAGACGTGCTTGCCATGCTGCATGGCGAGCAGCGCCACCGGCGTGTGCATGTGATCGGGGGTGGCGATCATTACCGCGTCGATGTTCTTGCCCTCGGTCTCGAACATCTTGCGATAATCTTTGTACTTTTTGGCCTTGGGGTATTGCGCGAAGCCGCGCGCGGAGCGTTCGTCGTCCACGTCGCACAGCGCGACAATGTTCTCGGTCGCGGCGGCGCCGATGAGAATCGCGGGACCCCGCACGCCGAGTCCGACGGCCCCGATATTGAGCTTCTCGTTCGGCGACTTGTAGCCCATCGCGGCAAGAGAAGGCGTGCTGCCGAACCCGCCCGTTGGGACCGCTCCCGCCAGCAGCGTGCCGTAGAAGAAATTGCGTCTGGAAATCCGATGATTGTGCAAAACGTGCCTCCTAACCTTGAAGATCTATCCGCCAAACTGGAACAGGAGGCGTCTGGGAACGCCGCCCACGCATTCACTTCCTAGGGAGTGGGGCGGCGCTTGGCGGAAGGCCAGCGTCCGATCCGTGGGCACGCAACCCCTTTCGCCGTAATCCACCAGTTCTACAGCCAGTCGGTCATCTCCCGGAACCAACCCTACCACGCAAAGTTGGTGCGGGCTAGGTTTGGCACGGTGTCGTGCGTTTAACCTGAATGGAATCTTATGGTTACTTCCGGGAGTGGGCTCGTTGGCGGCGGTTCTTAACGGTCCAGCTAACGGTTAACCGGGCCAGGTCAAACGCTCCGGTGATTCGACCCACCAAATGATTACATTAGCTTTGAGTGCCGGACACCGTACCAAACCTAGCCCGCGTGGAAACTCGTGTGTCATCATATCTCAGGCCAACGTGGGAATCACGTCGTTCGAGTCCCTTAAACAGCCATGGGTCGAAGAACCGTCACCTGTCATGTTATGAAAACTCTCGCATTAGTTGTTCTGGCGGCAGCCGTCGCGCAATGCCAGACCGCACCTACGCTCAAGGGAGCCTATCAAGGCATCTTCCGAATCGGGGCGGCCTTGAACCCTGCCCAGTTCGAGGAACGCGACCCGCGCGGTAACCCCATCATCGCGGCGCAGTTTAGCTCCATCAGCCCCGAGAACGCGCTCAAGTGGCAATCCATACATCCGCGTCCGGACGGCTACAACTTCGACCCGGCCGACCACTACGTGGCTTTCGGCGAGAAATACAAAATGTTCATCGTCGGCCATTGCCTGGTGTGGCACAGCCAGACGCCGCGCTGGGTCTTTGAGGACGACCAGGGCAAACCGCTGACCCGTGAGGCCCTGCTCGACCGCATGCACGACCACATCCGCACCGTCGTAGGCCGATACAAAGGTCGGATCGGCGGATGGGACGTGGTGAACGAAGCGCTGAACGAAGACGGCACCATGCGTCAGTCACCCTGGTACCGGATCATCGGCGAAGACTTTCTGGTGAAGGCGTTCCAGTTCGCGCATGAAGCCGACCCGCAGGCGGAACTCTATTACAACGACTACAATCTCGAAAACGAAGCCAAGCGCAAGGGCGCGGTCGAGCTGATTCGCAAGTTGAAGGCCGCAGGAACCGCGATCAGCGGCGTCGGGTTACAGGGGCACAACAAGATGGACTGGCCCACCGCCAGGCAGGAGGCCGACACCATCGAAGCGTTCGGCGTGCTCGGCGTTCGGGTGCACATCACCGAACTGGATGTCGACGTTCTGCCGCGCACCACGCGACAGAACACGGCGGACATTTCAGCGGTGGCGGCCGCGACCGCGGAGTCCAATCCGTACACGGCCGGCTTGCCGGAGGAGATGCAGCAGGCGCTCGCCAGACGCTACGCCGAACTGTTCGAGGTTTTCGTACAACACCGCAACGCGATCAGCCGCGTTACGTTCTGGGGCGTGACCGACGGCGACTCGTGGCTCAACAACTTTCCCACGCGAGGCCGCACAAACTACCCTCTGCTGTTCGACCGTGCCGGCAAACCGAAGCCCGCATTTGACGCAGTTTTGCAGAAGGCAAAAACGAAGTGAACCGGTTCGAGCTCTGATCGCGGTACTTAAGGGAACGGCGGCGGAGTAAGCTGCGCAACGCCCCAGCCCCAGGGCTTAACCTTGGGTGACAATTCGGGCTAACGGTTAGGCCCGGCTTCCTGTGCGAATCCAACCACATGATTCCATTGATCCTGAAGACGGGGACACCGTAGCAAACCTACTGCCTACGGGATTTGTGCGCTAGACTGACGCAAACCTGATTTGGAAGTCGCGTCGTCACCGATTTTCCTGGTAAGAAAGAGGTTAATCGAATGCGGTTCGCGGTTTTGGCAGTGTTGCTCTCGGCTACGTCGCCGCTGTGGGCGCAGATCGACAACGGGAATATAACCGGCCGTGTGACCGACCCATCCGGAGCGGCTATCGTCGCCGCTCAGGTCACCGTGACCCAAACGGAAACGAACTTTGAAACCGTCACGGCCACGAACGAGGAGGGCCTTTACCGCGCACTGAATCTGCGCCCCGGCCCCTATCGGGTTACGGTTGTGGCTCAGGGGTTTAAGAGGCTGGTCCGTGATAGCATTGACTTGCGCGTCGGCCAGACACTGGCGATCGACGCAAGTCTCGTGATTGGGGCGGTCGGGGAGACCGTAGAAGTGAGTGCGAAAGCCGCGCTGCTGGACACGGAAACTTCGTCCAGCGGCACCACCTTGGCGGGCGATTACCTCTACAACCTGCCGAACTACCAGCGGCACGCAGTAGCGGTTCTGCTGTTTACGCCGGGGGTTACGTTCGATTCAAACCACTACACCAAAAGCCTGAGCGGCATGACGATCGACGGCCTCGGTTCCGGCGTGATGGGGTACTTTGAAGACGGCGCAGTGGCCACCATGGGAGGCCGCGGAGACAATTCCGAGACCATTGAAAACAGTATCGAAGATATCAAGGTGTTCACGTCCGCCATGCCGGCCGAATATGGCCATTCGGCGGGCGTCGGCATTTCCGTCGTGAAGAAGACCGGCACCAACGCATTCCACGGCACGCTGTCGGAGCAACTCCGCACGCGCAGCATGCAGCAGCGCCGCTATTTCGAGCAGTACCGCAATTCGCAGATCCAGCCGGGTTTCTTGATCAATCCGCCGGGGCTGATCGTGCAGAACCCGGACGCCTTTGTGAGCGGCCCGGTCTATATTCCCAAAATTTATAACGGCCGGAATAAGACCTTCTTCTTTTACGGCACGTCGATGCTGATCGAGAAGCAAGGCAAGCAACTGACCGCCACCGTGCCGACGCCGGCAATGCTGAATGGCGATTTCACCTTCGCCGGAAGCGGAGTCACCCCGAACGCGATCTACGATCCCGAGACCACCAGCCAGGTGAACGGGCTCTGGTCTCGCTCCCCGTTCCCGGGCAACATCATTCCCAAGGCCAGGTGGAGCAAGGTGGCCAGCACGTTCCTGGGACTGAATCCCATTGGATTGCCTAACGTCCCCGGGAACTGGACCACCACCGGGCCTTCGAACAACGTTCAAATGGGTCCCATGAAGGTTACGAAGTGGCAGAACCACACGGCGCGCATCGACCACCAGTTCACTAGCACTCTGAAGGGGTTCGCCAGCTATACGTACAACCACGAGTGGGGTAGGCAGCCGACCTTATCCATCATCAACCCTCTTTTCGACAGCTCGTTGAACCTGGCCATTACGGACCGTCACACTGGTTCGCTCGGAGCGACCTGGATTCCGAGCCCGACGATGGTCAATGATCTCCGCTTTAGCTACTACGGGAGGGTCACTCCCACTCAATCGATCGCCCTAAACCAGGATTACGCGTCGTTGCTTGGCATGGGGAACTTGGGACTGCCGAAGACCTGCCTGCCGGGCGTGATACCGGGCCTTATCACCGATCAGGCCACCCTTTCGCCCGGCTGCGGGAGCAGAACCATCCAGGAAACATTCACCCTAAAGGACGACCTGAGCAAGACAATGCGCGCCCACAATTTCAAGATGGGTTACGAGCTCTTGCGGTATCACCAGAACGCCAACAACGGTCCGGGCACCCCGGACGGTTCGTTCACCTACGCCGGCGTGGGCGGCCTCCAAACCAACGGCAGCGCCATAGCCAATACGGGTGGCATCACGCTGGCGCAGTTCATGACGGGCGACATCAGCAGCTTTAGCTTCGGTATCAACACGGACAACGTATATACGCGGTCCTGGCAGCACAGCGTGTATTTCCAGGACGACTGGAAGGTTAGCTCCACCCTGACGGTGAACTTGGGCGTGCGCTACAACGTCGAGCCGCCGAAGGTCTATAAGGGGGGGTACATCAGCCTCTTCGATCTCAGCGCTTCGGACAATTCGACTTATACGAACACGGCTTACCTGCCCTTCTGCCCGGCGGGCGGCTGCAAGGGCGCGTACACGCATCCGAAGGGCGCAACCCCGTTCGACACGGACTGGGGCCGGATTGATCCGGTTGCCGGCCTGGCGTGGCACCTCATGCCCAAGATGGTGGTGCGCGCCGGCGCCCGCATTTCGCACACCGACACCTACACGGACAGCACTAGCCTTATCTTCACCAACGAGCTCTTGACCAAGGCCTATTCGGCTAGTCAGGTGTCGGGTAACTTCGCGCCGCTGTTCAACCTGAACAACGGAATTCCTGCGTGGAGCTATCCGGCTCTGCGTCCGGATGGCTCGACACCGACCGTCTCGACCAATGCCGGCAGCGTCAGCCCCACCATCGTCCCGAGAAATTTAAAGACACCGTACGTGGCGACCTGGAACGGCGGCTTGCAGCGGGAACTGAGCAAGGACTGGGGAACAACGGCAGCAATGTCTGGAACAACCAGAGACTCGTTGCGGCCAGCGCAGCCGTATACAAGGAGGTCGCGTTGAAGGGTGAACGGACCCGTCTGCAAATCCGCCTGGATCTGCAGAACCCCTTCAAGTGGTACAACTGGGGCGGGCCCAGCACAAGCCTGAACGTCCAGACCGCTGCCAACGCCTTGACCTTCGGCAAGATAAACCCCGGATCAAACGGGGAGACTGCCACCGGCACTGCGGGATACCGGGGGCACTCCCCTGTTGAACTTGACGATGGCGTTGAAGTGGTAGACACGCGTTAGTCGTAAACATGCGGGGCACCGGTGGCAGCGAGACTGGCGCGGGTACCGCCGGGTAACGGCGGCACTCTGTTGATGAATCCGACCTTGGCATTTAGGTGGTAAACGGCCACGGAGCGGTCGGCTATGGCGAACCGCTGACTCGTGGTCGCGGCACGGCGCGGCCGCGACCTCAAATTCTACTATGGAGGACTTATGAAGGCGACATTGATTCTTGCGGCACTGGGCTGCACATGGTGCTGGGGGCAGGCGACGGACGACTGCAAGCCTTCGGTGTTAAATATCCCCGAGGCAAAGTACCCCTGCGTCTATCCGGATAACCGGGCCATGTTCCGCGTGGTGGCGCCGGACGCCCAGAAGGTAACCGTCCGGATCGGGCGCGGGTTCGATATGACCAAAGGACCCGATGGCGTATGGAGCGTGACCACAACGCCGCTGGTGGTCGGCTTCCACTACTACAGTCTTCAGATCGACGGAGCCACCGTCGCGGATCCGTCCACCATGACGTACTTCGGATCCGGATGGCAGAATAGCGGCATCGAGATTCCCGAGGCGGCCGGCGTAGACTACCACCTTGCCAAAGATGTGCCGCACGGCCACGTCAGCCAGCAGTGGTATTCCTCCAAGGTTACCGGCAGGTGGCGGCGCTGTTTCGTCTACACGCCGCCGGACTACGGGACCAACGTCAAAGCGCGCTATCCGGTTTTGTATTTGCTGCACGGTTGGGGCGAGGATGAGACCGGCTGGTTCACCCAGGGGCACGTGGATCTCATCATGGACAACCTGATTGCCGCGCGCAAGGCCAAACCGATGATCATCGTGATGGACAACCTCAACGCGGTCAAGCCCGGCGAAAGCGCGGCGATATTTGCAGCCCGCGGGTTGGTTCCGGCGCCGGGCGCCGCTCCCGCAGCGCGGGGAGGAACAGGTAGTCCCGGGCAGGGAGTGCCTCCCGCCGGAACTGTCGCCGGCGCGCAGCCGGGCCGTGGCGCAACGCCCGGCGGACGAGGTGCAGGTGGAATGGGCCGCACCACGTTCACGGAGATGATGTTCACCGATTTGATTCCAATGGTCGAGCGGACCTATAGAGCGCTGCCCGGGCGCGAGAACCGCGCGATGGCCGGACTGTCAATGGGTGGCGGGCAGACGTTCACGACCGCCCTCAACAACCTGGACAAGTTCGCGTACCTGGGTGGATTCAGCGGAAGCTGCGGCGGCAGGGGCGGGACCTTCGACCCGAAGACCACCTGCGGCGGGGCGTTCGCGGACCCGGCCGCGTTCAACAAGAAGGTCAAGGTGCTGTTTCTGGGGATCGGCTCCGCAGAAGGCCAAGGAACCAAGGGTCTCAGCGACGCGTTGACTAATGCCGGAATTCACAACGTGTACTTCGAGTCGCCGGGTACGGCGCACGAATGGTTGACGTGGCGGCGATGTTTGAACGACTTCGCCCCGCGGCTTTTCAGATAGGCGCGCGGCCGACCGGAAAACAGGGCGCTCCAGCCCCTGCCAAGTGTCTCGGGCGCTTCGCTTCCCGCCTGTATTCCAGTCACGCGAAAAGAGGACTTCGGAGCCCGGGTCTGTAACGTCGCGTCCGGCCGATCAGACAGGGAACGCCGAAGGGCGTCGGCCGGATTCGCGCAGGGCGGAGGTACAAGGCGTTTAACGTCCCGGCTAACGGTTAACGGGACACAACACCGGTTTTTCGCAGGAGTGCAACACGAACATTTCATTAGTCTTATACGCTTGACACCGTACCGAACCTAGCTTGTGCGGGTTGGGGAGCTCAGGATAGCTCAGAACAGAATGGGGGTCGCGTCCTTTTCGGGGCTCTTCCGCAGAGACCGTCAGAGGGGCGGTGCCCCAAAACGCTTTGCGTCGGAAGTAAGATGTTTCCGGCATAGTCCGCAACGGGAGGTAAGAAAAATGATGGATGGAATTTCCGTACTGTTGGGTAACTATAGACAGCGCAATGGCATGGCGATGCTTGTCACGGCGCTTGTGCTCGGGATGTCGATTCCCCGGGCGGCCGCGCAATTGACGACGGGCACTGTCTTCGGGAGTGTTCAAGACGCGCAATCGGCTGCGGTGCCAAGCGTTAATGTCAGCCTCGTCAGTGAAACTCGCGGCACACGGCTCCCCGATGCCATCTCCGCGACCAGCGGCGAGTTCGTCTTTGCCAACGTGCCGCCTGACACCTACACTTTGGAGATCGCTCACAGGGGCTTCAAGACGCTCAGGCGCACGGGCATCGCCGTGACCGCTGGCGACCGCATCGGCCTTGGCCCGCTCACCATCGAGGTCGGCTCACTGACCGACACCGTCACGGTGAGCTCCGAAGCCCCGCAGTTGCAGACGCAGAGTGCCGAACGGTCGGCCACGATCACGCAAACCGAGGTCCAGAACATCCCGCTCGCGACCCGGACCTTCACTAACCTGATCGCCGTAGTTCCGGGCGTAGGTGGCACCGCGTCACAGCCATCCCGCGTCGGGGACTCGAGCTCCTATTCAGGCGGCAACGCGAACATCATGATGGACGGTGTTTCCACGATGGATTCCGGCAACAACGCCCTCGCCATCGCGGTGAATACGGAAGCGATCGCGGAGATTAAGATCATGGTATCGAACTACCAGGCCGAGTACGGCCGCCAAAGCGGCGTGCAGATGAGTGCCGTCACCAAGAGCGGCACGAACCACTTTCATGGCACGGGCTTTATGATCATGCGCCGGTCGGGGTGGAATGCCAGGAACAAGCTTGACATCCTCAACGCCAACCCCAAGGCATACTTGAGGCAAAAAGACTTGGGCTTCACAGTCGGGGGACCCATCGGGAAACCGGGCCACAACAATAAGCTGTTCTTCTTCTATAGCCATGAGTTCGACCCCCGCTCTATGACGGTGACGGGCGGCAGCGTTGTGAACTACCGCTTTCCGACCGCGGCGGAGCGCGCCGGCGATTTTTCGCAATCGGTCGACAATAACGGCAACCTGTACCCCTACATCAAGGACCCGCTTTCCACCAGCGCGTGCTCTGCTTCCAGCACAGCCGGCTGCTTCAAGGACGGCGGCGTCCTGGGAAAAATCCCCGCCGACCGCCTCTACGGTCTAGGGCTGAAGATCCTGAGTTTGTACCCCATGCCGAACCTCACCGCAACCAACCTTCCCTACAACTACACGGGGACATTGGCGCCGCAAAGTATCATGTCGCAGGAACCGATCATGAAGATCGACTATCAGCCCTTTCAAAAGCTGAGAGTCTCGGGCAAGTTAACCCTGTGGGAGCAGCCCGCCACTGTGCAACAAGGCACCCTTCCCGGCTTTAACGATACCCAGGTGTACAAGAAATGGTTCTACATGTGGGCCACCACGACTACCTACAGCATCAATCCGACCACTTTCGTGGAGGGTACCGTTGGCCGCACGCGGAACGACTTGGCAGGCTGCTTTGGGCCGACAAATGGTGTCGCGCCAGGCTTCTGCGTAAGCTCCCTACCCATGAACAAGGTCGCCAGCCTGTCGGGAGCCGGACTGACAGCCCTGCCCCAACTTTTTCCCAATTCCGGCACGCTGAACACCAGCTATTACGCCTACCAGGCCATGCAGACAATGAAGCCGCCCATCTGGGATGGGACCAAAATGAGCCTGGTCCCCCAATTCTCCTGGGGAGGCCGCATCGCCAACGGGCCCCCGAACTTCCCCTTCCCCGGCTGGCTGAATACCAACCAGAACAACGATTTTGCCTTCAGTGTCACGAAAGTGAAAGGCAGCCACACTCTCAAGGCCGGCCTTTACTACACGCACAGCTACAAGGCGCAGCAATCCTTGGCGGGGACGTGGCAGGGCTCCGTCAGCTTTGCCAATGACACCAACAACTCGCTGGACTCCGGCTTCGGTTTTGCCAACGCGGCGCTAGGCGTCTTCGACTCGTACACCCAGTTGTCAAAGTACGTCGAGGGAAATTACGTCTACCACAATATCGAAGGTTTCATCCAGGACAACTGGAAGGTCACCCCCAGACTCACGCTGGACATTGGCGTGCGCCTCGTGCATCAACCGCCGCAAAACGACAAGCTGGGGCAGGGCGTGAACTGGCTGCCCGATAAATGGAGCCTGTCCAGTGCGCCACTCTACTATCTGCCGGGTTGCGCCACAACCGCGCCCTGCAGCGGCTCGAACCGCCAGGCGAAGGACCCGCGCACCGGCGCACTCCTAGGGCCCAATACAGCCGTGGCGATCGGTACGCTCGTGCCCGGTACGGGGGATACCCTCAACGGCATCTACCCCTCGGGAAAGGACCCCGTGCCCAGCACCACTTACTACTGGCCGGCGCTCCGCCCGGGTCCCCGTTTCGGAGTTGCCTATGACGTCACTGGCAAGCAGAAGATCATTTTCCGCGGCGGCGCCGGACTCACTTTCGATCGTCCCTCCGGCAACACCGTTTTCAGCCTGATTGCTAACCCGCCCAACGAACTAAACCAGACGTTGTATTACTCTCAGTTCCAGACGATGGGTGGGCTCACGACCGCCAGCGCTCCCAACCTGAATGTCTATCAACTCCATAGCGGGCTTCCCAGCACCTGGAGCTGGAGCGGCGGTGTGCAGTATATGCTGCCCCAGAACACGATGCTCGATGTCTCCTACACTGGCTTGCACAGCTACAACATCGTCGAACAGGTCAACATCAACACCGTCGATATGGGCGGCGCGTTTTTGGCGGGTAACCAGGACCCGACGGTCACCAGCGCGCTTCCTGGCGGAGCGGCCCTGACCCAAAACATGATGCGCGCTTACCGCGGCTACGGCAGTATCAACATGATGCTTCCCCGCGGCTTCATCACCTCGCACACTCTGCAGATTGCGCTGAGTCGCCGCTTTAGCCACGGCCTGCAATTCGATATCAACGACACGATCATGCTCCACCGCATGGCCGATGCCGGGGCTCGTATTCAGCATGCCGCCGACGGCACCTGGTCCTACCGCGCCGACCAAGCCCAGGCCGATACGCTGTTTCAAAACTACATTCCCACCCGGCACACGTTCAAGGGCGATGTCGTGTATTCTATACCGGCTTTGAAGAACGTCGGCTCGGGGGCCGCCCAACAAGTGCTCCACGCCGTGACCAGAGATTGGCAGCTCTCCGGTATTTGGGCTGCGAATACTCCCAGCACTGGCGGCCAAGGCACCGGGAATTACGGCACGACCCCGATCAGTGTATCCTTCCAGAACGGCGCCGGCAATCAGAACATCACCGGTTCGCCGGACTTCGGCGGGCGCGTCTCCGTTAAGGGCTCTCCCGGCTCGGGATGCAGCAGCGACATCTACAAGCAGTTCAACACCTCCGCCTTTGCCCCGCCGCAGGTGGGCAGCGTCGGCCTCGAGTCCGGCGTCGACTACATGCGCGGCTGCTTCTACCAGAATTTCGATTTTGCCTTGCAGCGCGAGTTCCGTCTGGGCGAGGGCCGGCGGCTTTCGTTCCGGCTCGATGCTTTCAACGCGCTCAACCAGTCCCACATCACCGGGCGGAACACGACCCTGCAAGTGGCGAGCACGACCGATGCCACGATCGTGAATCTTCCGTTCGACTCCAGCGGCAACCTGCTTAGCTCGCGTCTGAAACCGAACGCTTCGGGTTTCGGCCAAGCCACAGGTTGGCAGAACGGGCGAACCCTGCAGGCGTGGCTTCGATTCACGTTCTGAAGACGGCGCGCCGGCGCACGGATAGCCGGGTGCAGTGGTATGCGTTGAGTTCAGGCGAAGGCGGCCAGAGAAGAGGAGCGTGCGGGCGGTCGAATACCGAAAAGCCCGCATGGCGAGGTCCCTGGCCGCTCAGGCGGGTACGGCCGACCCCCCCAACCCGGGAGCGCCGGCCATCACCGACTGTAGGGCATACGCGGTACGGGAACCGGTATCGGGACGCGAGTACGCTGTCTTGAAGATCGAGACCGCAGCCGGGATTTCCGGCGGCGAGAAACGCGTCAGATCGCCGCCAGCGCCCTTGAGCGGGCGGCCGCCAACAACCGCGCGAACAACACGTTCATCGAGGTCGCCAGAGTAGATTCTGGCGGCCAATGCGGCTGACGCGTGTGTCAGATAGCGTCGAAAGGGGGTTCACATGAGCGAAACTCGATTCTCCAGACGATATTTCTTTTACGGAAGCCTGCTGGCCGGCGCCGTTCCGGCGGGAGGCTTTGGCAGCACGCCCTCGATGAAAGCGGCGGGCTTCAAGTCGGTGCTGGACAAACTCAACGTGGCCGGCATCGGCATCGGCGGTCGCGGCGGGCAGGATATCGCCACGGTAGCCACCAGCGAGAACATCGTGGCCCTCTGCGACGTGCACGAAGAGTACGCCGCCCGGGTCTTCAATCAGTATGAAAAGGCGGCGCGCTACAAGGATTTCCGGAAGATGATCGAGAAGGAAGGCTCGAACATCGATGCAGTCGTGATCGGCACCCCCGACCACAGCCACGCCGCCATCGCGCTATTCGCGATGCAGCACGGTAAGCACGTTTACTGCGAGAAACCGCTCACCCGTACCGTGTGGGAAGCGCGCCTGTTGCGTGATGCGGCCAGGAAATACAAAGTGGCGGCGCAGATGGGCAACCAGGGATACTCGCACGAGGGCACGCGAACGGCGGCGGAGATCGTGTGGTCGGGAGATATTGGGGCTGTGAAGGAAGTGCACGCGTGGACGGGTGGGATCTATATCGGCGGCGACAACGTCCAGAGTGAGCCTCCCGAGCAGCCGATACCAGCCGCTCTGGATTGGGACCTCTGGCTGGCGACGGCCGCCACACGTCCTTACAATCAGAACGAGTTCCGCCTGTGGCGCGCCTACATGGACTTCGGCACGGGCGGGTCGCTCGGCGATTGGCTGGTGCATTGCCTGGGCCCGGCGAACCTGGCATTGAAACTGAGCGACGCGCCCCCGATCAGCGTCGAGTGCGTCGAGATCAAAGGAGTAAGCAAATGGACTTGGCCCACCAACTCGCACATCCGGTATGAGTTTCCCGCGCGCGCCGGCATGCCGCCGGTGACGGTGCACATCTATCAGAACCTGCGAGGCGACGTGTCCTACCCGGCCGGCATGGCCGCCGACGAGCGGTTGCTGCCGCGAGGCAACAATCTGGCCGAACGCGGCCGGTACGCGCCGCCCGAACCCACCAGGGAACGCGCCGCCGCAACCGGCGGCGGTCGCGGCATGGGACAAGGCATGCAGGGCGCTGGACGCGCGGGGGCGCCGGGAACTCCGGGAGGGTCGGCGGGCGCTCCGGCCGGCATGCCTGGCAGGGGACCAGGCGGCCCGGTGGACCGCACCAGGGTCCCGGGCAATGGCGCGCTCTTCGTGGGCGAGAAAGGGTACATGGCGACTTGTGACCGCGGCGAAGGCGTCTGGCTGCTCCCGGGTTCGCGATGGGCCGACTACAAACTGCCGCCGCAGATTCTGCCGCGATCGGTCAGCCATCAGCAGGACTGGGTGCGCGCCTGCAAGGGCGGAGAGCCGGGCTGTTCCAATTTCGACATCGCCGTGCCGTACATCGAGTGGCTGATACTGGGCGCCGCCGCCCTGCGCGTTCCAAACACAAAGCTGATGTGGGACGCCAAGAACATGCGCTTCGACAACGCGGAAGCTAATAAGTACCTGCGGCCGTACGTCCGTAAAGGCTGGGAGATGAAGCTCTAACCAGGTTGTCGACGGCTTGTGGGTAAGTTCATAGCTTCAGGCCTTGAAACCTGAAATGGCCGTCGCTCACGTTCCGACTGGCTCGTTGGGAACGTGAAAGAATACGGGGCGCCGATCCGCGACGCTGCGGGCCGCCCCTTTTTGTTGGAGGACCGGAAATGCATAGCACCAAGCAGTGGTTTCTTATATCGATCCTGGTTGCGCTTCTTGCGGGAATCGCGGCGGCGCAACCTGTGGCCGCCGCCATCGATGCCGCGCACACGGGGCAGCCCATCACGAAGCTGATCTTCGGCGGCTTCATGGAGCCGGCCACGACCCAGGTTTGGGCCGAAATGTTATCCGACCGGAAGTTCTTCAACGAGATCAACTCAAAGCCGGCCGCCTCGCCGGCCGGAGGCTTCGGTCGAAGGGGGCCGCAACGCCGATGGACCCCTGTTGGCGCCGACGAGTTCGTGGCGATGGACAGCAAGAACGCGTACGTGGGCGAGCGGAGCCCGCGCATCCGGTTGGAGGCGGCAACGCCGCACGGCATCAGCCAGTCGGGGATCACGCTGCGCGCCGGCAGGGCCTACACGGGGCGCGTCGTGATGGCAGGCAGCCCCGGCGCCAAGGTGGACGTGACTCTCATCTGGGGACCGAATGCGGAAGATCGCCAGACGATCAACATCCCAACCCTTACCGCCAACTACGCCAGGTTTCCCCTGAAGTTCACAGCCAAGACGGACACCAGCGAAGGACGCTTCGAAATCGTCGGCAGCGGCAGCGGCACGTTCCACATCGGGGCCGTTTCCATGATGCCCGCGGACAACGTCTCGGGTTTTAAGGCTGCGAGCATCCGTCTGCTGAAGGAGCAGGGAATCTCGATCGCGCGCTGGCCTGGCGGGAACTTCGTGTCCGCCTACGACTGGCGTGACGGCATAGGCGACGCCGATCAGCGGCCATCCCGGCGCGAGCTTGCATGGAGCGGGATGGAGTCCAACGACATGGGCATCGATGACTTCATGACCTTCTGCCGCCTGCTGAGCGCAGAGCCCTACATTGCAGTGAACACGGGGTTCGGCGACGCCCACTCGGCCGCGGAGGAGGTCGAGTATGTGAATGGCCCCACCACCAGCCGGCTGGGACAATTGCGCGCAGCTAACGGACATCCCGTGCCCTACGGCGTGAGGATCTGGGGAATTGGCAATGAGATGTACGGGCCGTGGCAGTGGGGCCACATGGCCGTCACCCAATACCCGGAAAAGCACAACCTCATAGTCAAGGCCATGAGGAAGGTCGATCCGGCGATCAAGGTGATCGCCTCCAGCGCCACTCCCGAGGAACTATCTTGGACCTACATCGAAAACCGGCAGTTGGGCACCTTCCCAGGACGGGAGCAGGTGAACGACAAGGTGCCGTTCGGCTTTGGGACGAAGTATGACTGGACGGGAGCGCTGTTGGAGCGTTCCGCCGACTATATCGACTATCTCGGTGAGCACTTCTACGGCTATCCCAATCTCGCGATCAACGCCGAGAAGCAGGCGTTCGTGGAGGCTGACGACGCGATTGTCGACAGAGTGCGCCGCATGTCGAACAAAGTGCAAATGAAGTTCGAGGCATGGGAAGAGTACTTGAAGAGGATGCCCTCGCTCAAAGGCAAAGACATCAGGTTCGCCTTCGACGAATGGGCGCCGAGGAACCGGGCGGTGAGTTCCACGAGCGCCGCTCCCGCCGTCAGCAATCCGATGTTGAATCCCCTGACCAACGCCTTGGTCTACCACGAGTTCTTCCGGCACTCGGACATGGTGGCGTTGGGCGTGGCCACGGGAGGCATGGGGACGCTTGCGATGGACGCCTACGGCGATGCGGCCGGGTTCCGCATGGAAGGGCTGGTTATCAAGGTGCTGCACGACCACTTCGCCGGCAGAATGCCGGTTGCCGTCACCGGCAACTCGCCCCAGCACGTCGTCAAGGGGACTCTCGGGGTGGATCTCCCGGCGCGTGCGTCCGGAAGTCCAACCTACCCGCTTGACGTGTTCGCGGCGCTGAGCGCCGATCGCAAGAAACTCGCTATTTCGGTGGTGAACCCCACCGAAACGACGCAGGTTTGTGAGCTGAATCTGACCGGCGTTCAGCCCGGCGGGGCTGCCCGGCTTTGGCAACTGACCGCTCCCGCCGGGGCTGCGCCGCCGCCGGCCGGCCCCGGACGCGGCGGCTTCAGCGGCCCTCCGGCGACGATGGCGGAAGACTCCTTGGCACAAGCGCCACGCAGAATCACGTTACCGCCCAGCAGCATCAGTGTTTATGAATTCGAAGTGAAGTAGTCCACGTGAGGTCGCAACTCGTGGTGCGGATCAGGCCGAGGCTGCGTGCTACGGTGATGATGGAACTGCAATGAATCAGGGCGTCAATCGGTAATCCCTCAGTCTCGGGGACGGGCTTGAGGTTGCGCGCACTGGTGCGGCAGCGGCGGAGGGTACTGCTCGATGGCGGTAGATTGGACGGCTGGATTCGGCTCAACTGGTGTTGAGCAGCAAGGCAACGGGGTCTTGCGTGGGGTCGGCCGCGAGTTGGTCGAGCACCGCCTTGAAGTGTGCCTCCGGATCGGGGACCCGTTTGACCAGCGTGTGGACTGCGCTCATCAGTACCCCGCGCGTTTTCGCGCCGGCATCGGACTGCGAGCCGAAGCTCACCTTGCGGGCGATCACCGTCGGGCGCAGTTCACGCTCCGCCCGGTTGTTGTCGGCCGGCACCGCACGGTTTTCCACCCAGTGGTACAGACGATGGGCGTTGTCGCGGAAGATGCCCTGCACCTGGCGGACACCCAAGTGTTGGGCGGGCTGCTCAACCAGATCCACGATCTGTTGCTGAAGCGGGTGGGACTGATCGTAATACTCGGCGTCGGCGAGCGGCCGCCCGCGCAAGTGCATGGCCTCGGCCAGCAGCGGAATCAACGTGGAAGTGAAGGCTGTCACCTCGGCCTCGCCGGGAAACTCCTGGGCCAAGTCTTCCACGTCCCGCATCAGATGCGCATAACAGTATTGCAGCGCGCAGGGTGCCCGGTTGTAGGCGGCGTAGCGGTCCACCACCAGCACGCCGGCCAAGGCTTGCTCTCCCAGCACTTCTTTGGGCACCTGCGCCGAACGCGTCGCGCGGAACAGAAACAGGCTCACCGTCGCGCTGGCGAACAGCCACGCGTAGCCCGAGCGGCCGTCCGTGCGCCAGCCCGTCTCATCGGCATGCCGCACCGCGGCTTGGCGATAGTCCTCGATCAGTTTCCCCATCACGCCCCGGAACAGGGCTGCCATGCGGTGCAGGATGTCGAAGACTGCGCCCAAGCCGATGCCCAATTGATCGCACAACCGCCCCATCGGAATCCCTTGCCGGTAATGCAGAAACACCACCTGAGTGACCAGTTGATTGCCGTACAGGCTCTTGGGCAACACCTCCGGCGCGCGCGCCTGCACCGTCTTGCCGCAACGCGGACAGCGCGCCCGCTCCAACTGATACAGAATCGGTTCGGCGCGCAGCGGTTGGCTGTCGATGACCGAGCGGTCGCGGTACTCCTTGTGCTCCAACGGCCCGCCGCAGTGTGGACAGAGCGGTCCCGCCGACACCGTTTCGATGCGCGCGGCGTCGCTGTCCTCCACCGCCTGACGTCCATGACCGGGGTGCCCCGGCTT